>Ga0315540_10000279_pt1 | contig 28033 bp, 27 predicted proteins | sample SalMarSW160110MG_FD_203677 | JGI IMG/M metagenome (GOLD analysis project Ga0315540, IMG submission 203677) | Salt marsh sediment microbial communities from the Plum Island Ecosystem LTER, Massachusetts, United States - Salt Marsh Sediment SW1601-10 ...
CCCGGTTCGATCTCGGGCTCTCGGTGGCGGCGGTGCGCTTCGTCTCGGCGCTTCACCGGGGGCGCGTGAGCCCGCACCGGGTGCATGCGGAGCTGTTCATCCCGCGTTCCTATCTCGCCGCCGAGATGGCCGTGGATTCGCTGCGTGACGCGTCCCGCCAGGGCTCGGTTCTCGAACGCCTCCAGCCCCGGCTCCTCCACTACCAGCTGCTCAAGAATGCGCTCGTCCACTACCGCGCCCTGGCCCGAGACTCGACGCTGCTGCCCCTGTCCGGAATGCCGCGCCTCGTTCGACCCGGCGGACCGCTGCCCGCCGCCGCCCGGCTTCGTCGCCTGCTCGCCGCGACCGGGGACGTGCCCGGGCGCGCACCTCGCGGAGTCGCGGGCGACACGGTCTATTCGGCGGATCTCGTGGCGGCGGTGAAACGGTTCCAGGCCCGCCAGGGATTCAGCCCCGATGGCGTCATCGGCCCCGCGACGGCGGAGCGGCTCAATCGCCCGTTCGCCGATCGCGTGACGCAGATCGAGCTCGCGCTCGAGCGTTTCCGCTGGCTGCCCCTTTCGTTTCCGGTGCCGCCGATCATGGTGAACATCCCGGCGTTCCGGCTCTACGCCTTCCGGGGTGCCACCGATCGGGAAGACGAGATGCTCGTGATGGACGTGATCGTGGGCGGCGACTTCGAGAAGAACACGCCGGTGTTCGCGGCGAACATTCGCTACCTGGTCTTCCGACCCTTCTGGGACGTTCCCGCCAGCATCATGAAGGCCGAGGTGGGTCCCAGGGCGATGCGCGACCCGGCGTACCTGCGACGCGAGGACATGATCCTGGTGAGCGGTTATGGCGAGAACGCGAGCGAACTTCCGGCCACCGCCGAGAACATCGCGCGAATCGGGAAGGACGTTCGCGTCCGCCAAGTTCCGGGACGGAAGAACGCTCTCGGCCTGCTCAAGTTCATCCTGCCGAACGCTCACGACGTCTACCTGCACGACACGCCCGCCAAGGGCGTCTTCGCACGCTTCCAGCGCAACGCCAGCCACGGCTGCATTCGGCTCAGCGACCCGGTCGCGCTGGCCGCACACGTCCTTCGCGACCGGCCCGAATGGACCGTCGAGCGCATACGCGCGGCCATGGAAGGAAAGGACGACATGCGTGTCGACCTGTCCGGGCCGGTGCCGGTCTGCATCGTGTACTCGACCGCGCTTGCCAGCGAGAACGGCGAGGTGCACTTCTACCCGGACGTCTACGGCCTCGACGGCGAGCTCGAGCGACTCCTGAAGGCGGGCTACCCGTACCCGAAGTAGAGGGCGGAAGGGGCCGCTGCGCCGGGAGAGTCGATCCGGCCCCCGGGCGGGTCGGCCGCACGGGAGCTGCGACGGCCTCGCGACCGGCCCCGCCGATCCCTCGTCGCGCGGGAGTCAACGCGCTCCCTGGCCCCCTCTTGCAGGCCTTCGCGTCGAATTGACCCGTTCGGCACCGGATTTGCCGTAGGGTCCGGCCGCTCGGGCCGAAGCGGCGAGGTCCCCCCTCGGTTCTCGAGCAGGCACCCCACCCGATCCGTCCGCGCCACGGGAGGCCCCACTGAAACTGCTCCGCCGATTCGCCCTGGTGGCCGGGAGTTCCCTGACGCTCGTCGTCGCGCAGGCGGCCTCGCCCGCGATCCAATCCGCCTCCGAGTCGCCCGCCTCCACGGACACCACGCTCGCCCTGGAGCGGCTGGTCCTGGGCCGCAGCGGCAACCTTCGGGCCGTGATCGGAACTCCGGCCGCGCTCGAGCGGGATGAGCGGCTGAAGCCGCTCCTCGCCGGCGTGCCGATCCGTGCGCCGGGAGTGCATTCCCTGGGCATGGCGGCGTCCGACCGCGAGTCGCTCGTGGTCGTGTCGATGGAGCCCCTGGACGCCATGAAGCAGGCGCGCCTCGCCGCCTACCGCGTCGGGCGCTGGCCCGATGGCGGCCTGGCCGCCCGCGACCCGCGCTACGCGCCGCCGCCCGGCTTCGTCGCGGTGACGCCCGAGAACGCCGCCACGCTGGTTTCGAAGCACTTCCGGCTGCGCGACTTCCTCACCCACGACCAGCGCGAGGTCTGGCCCAAGGTCCTCGTGCTGCGCGAGGCCCTGCTGGACAAGCTCGAGCTTGTCGGCGAAGAGCTGAAGAGCCGGGGGCTGCCGGGGTCGCTGCGCATCCTGTCGGGCTTCCGCACGCCCCGGTACAACGCCCTGGGCGTGGGCCGCAACGGCGGCAGGGCCAGCGCGAGCCGCCACATGTACGGTGACGCCGCCGACGTGTTCGTGGACGCGGATGGCGACGGCAGGATGGACGATCTCGACGGAGTTGGCCGGATCACGATCCGGGACGCGCGCGTCCTCCTCGCCGCGGCCGAACGCGTCGAAGCGCGGCACCCCGACCTGGCCGGCGGCCTGTCCGCCTACCCGGGTAACTCCGCGCACGGCCCCTTCGTGCACATCGACGCGCGGGGGACGCGAGCCCGCTGGTAGGACCTGCGGGCCTGCGGGATCCGCTGCAGCGTCCTCCTCCAGCCAGCCCTGGCACACGGAGAGCGGGGCTCCCCGTACTCCGCCACGCCTCGGCGAGCACCGCCGCTTCGTGCGCCGCCGGCCCGAAGCTCTGCACCAGGCTCACCACACGCCGTACCACCTCCGACTCACCGAGCACCGTGCCCATCCATGCGTACAGCGTGCGGCAGGCCGTGCGGCCCAGCAGCCCGAGCGGGCGACGGTCCTGCAGGCAGTGGCAGCCGTCCGCGCCGACGGACGATGGCGGCTCTCGTGGCGCCCCCCTGGCCGCCGTGTGTGAGCCGGATGAAGTGGATGCCGGGCGCGAGTCCCTGTCTCGATGCGAGGCTCACGACGTGCGGCCCCGCGCCAGGAGCACCACCTGCATACAGCCCACGCACCGCCCGACCATCTCGTAAACCGCGATCTGGGCCGGCGCGGCATTCGGCAGGCCAGGGGCACGTCCACCCGGCCACCGCGTGACACATGGGGTCCGGCACAGTTGAGCGCGAAGTCTGCCCGGTGCTGCGGGACTTCCACGCCGATTGGCTGCGTGGTGAGCGGCGTGAAGCCGTGGTCGCACATCGTGCCGGCACCGAAGACATCCGCGTACGTCTGTGACGCGCTCTTCCAGACGCCGCGACGCCACCGGGAAGCGGGGTGGCGTCGGTGATTCGGTACGCGCCCCGGCTGCTCACTTGATCGTGACGGAATCCGGCAGGTCGATCTTTACGGTGATGTCCGAGTTTGTGGGCTTGCTCGTCGTGCTTGTCGTCGTCGCGGGCACGCGCGAACCGCCTGACCGGCCCCAGACGAACCAGACCGCACCTCCGACCAGGATGAGCACCGCCACGATCGCGACGATCTTCACAATGCTGTTGCCACCGTCTGCGCTGGACATGGTCACTCCTTCACGGGATGACGCCGAGTCGTGGGCAACCACCGGGCGCCTTCGCCCCGGTCGCAGGCGCGCTGACAACTGACGCGCGGCCTTCACCCCGACCCTGCCGAACAGGAGCGCAAGACTCATGCCGCACGCAGCCATTCGTTCGCCCAAGCAGGCACGCGAGCTACGGGCTCGATGCCGGAGAACCAGGGCTCAACCGTACAAACCGTTGAAGGAATTGCCGCGGGAGTCCATGAGCGTGACGCTCCGGTTGGAGTTGCAGCGGGGGCGTCTCCCCGAGACCCTCGGCGAGGGACCCCGGGGCACTCGAGGAGCCTGGGCAGGATCTTCGACCGGCGGCCGACGAGGCGCTGCCCGGCGGTTGTTCCCGTGCATCGCCCTCGCGCGTCTTCACCCGCTCAGGTCCGCGCGCGCCGCGCCGCCAACTGCATCGAACTTGTCGCCGACGCAGACGCTGCCGCCGCCGGACCCCGGCGCGTCGATGGCCAGATCACGGGTCGAGTTGAAGGGTGCCGGGTCCCAGGCCGTGACACCACCGCTCGTGTCGATCGCGGCGAGAATCGGCGGGACATGCGGGCTCCGGGACGCGCGTGCGGGCGACGACTGCGAGGGAACGTCGGGAGGATGACGAGCAGTCTTCGGCGCCACCTCGGAAGCGTCGCGGGACTGGAGTGGAGGTCCGCACCATGAGCGTGGTCAGGTGTTCCACCAGCAGGCAGGGCCGGCATTCGGCTGGGCTCCGGCACTTCGACCCCCGGTACGGCGCGCGTCTCGTCCAGCCGTGTTCGACACCGGCAACGGACTCGCAAGCCTGGCGCCACGGAACCGCACCGCCTCTGTGCCGGGCGCGGTGACTCCCCGCTGCGACTCGCGCGCAGGTGTGCTGCCGACCCGTTGAAGTTCCTGCCGTCGGGAATGGCAGGTTCTTCCACGGTCGACTGGGGTGCGAGGCGCTCAGACTCCGGTCGATCGGGCGGCGCCCCCCGCCGTGACGAGTGCTCCCAAGACATCGAATGGACCCAGGCACGGCGCGAGATCGTGGCCCGGACATTGCTGCTGCGTGATCCCCGGCAGGGCCTTCAGCGGACACCCCCGGACTTCGAAGCTGTCTTCACTCCCTGCACGACGAGGCGGATCCCATGATGGCTTCATCTGTCCATGCCAGCACCGCGACCCTGCGGCGCGCACTCCGGGCTGCCCTGATGGTTCTCGGACTCGCAGGTGGTGCGACCGGGGCCGTGGCATCGCCCGTCCAGCCGGTGATGCGGAGCGAGAACGACCGGTACCTCGTCGACCAGGAGGGCGCTCCGTTCCTCGTGGTGGGCGACGCGCCGCAGTCGCTGATGGTCAATCTGACGGAGGCCGACGCGGAGAGCTACTTTGCGGACCGCAGCGCCCACGGGTTCAACACCGTCTGGATCAACCTCCTGTGCGTGGCGTACACCGCAGGCCGGGCCAACGGGAGCACTCTCGACGGGACGGTTCCGTTCACGGCCAAGGTCCCATCGACCACCTCCTACGACCTGACCCAGCCCAACGAGGCGTACTTCGCCCACGTCGATCGCATCCTCGCGCTGGCGGAGCAGCACGGGCTGATGGTCCTGCTCGACCCGATCGAGACCGGCGGGCTGCTCGGCACCATGCTCGACAACGGCACGACCCGCTGCCGGACCTATGGACAGTACCTGGGCAGTCGCTACCAGGACTTCGACAACATCGTCTGGTTCAGCGGAAACGACTTCCAGAGCTGGCGCACGCCCGCGAACGACGCCGTTGTGCGCGCGGTCGCGCTCGGGATCCTCGATCGGGACGAACGGCACCTGCATTCGATCGAGCTCAACTACGAGGAGAGCAGTTCGCTGGACGATACCGCCTGGGCGTCGATTCTCGGCATCAACGGCACCTACACCTATGCCCCGACGTACGCCCGGCTGCGGGCGGACTACGGTCGGGTCGTCCACCTTCCCAATCTCATGATCGAGAGCAACTACGAGTTCGAGAGCCTGCAGGGCCCGGTGACCACGGCCCCGATCCTCCGGAAGGAGGCGTACTGGACGATGACCTCGGGTGCCACGGGGTTGATCTACGGAAATGGCTACCTCTGGCAGCTCCTGTCGGGCTGGCAGGACCATCTCGACACGCCGGGCGCGATCCAGTTGAACTTCATGCGATCGTTCTTCGAACCGCGTGCGTGGTACGCGCTGGTGCCGGACACGACGCATGCCGTCGTCACCTCGGGGTACGGGACCTATTCGGCCACCGGCTACGTCGCCGACAACAACTTCCTCACCGCGGCCCGCACGCCGGATGGAAGCCTCGTCGTGGTCTACACGCCGGTGCTTCGCACGTTCACCGTGAACCTTTCGAAGCTGAGCGCGCCGGCGAGCGTGCGCTGGTTCGACCCCAGTTCGGGCACCTACTCCGGGGTCACCGGATCACCGTTCGCGAACTCGGGCACGCGCGATTTCACCCCCCCCGGCAACAACCGGGACGGCGACGGTGGCTGGGTGCTCGTGCTGGAAACGAATCCGCCCCCGCCCGTATCGCCCGTGGCCCACCTGGCGGCGGCGTACGCGTTCGACGAGAGCGAAGGTGCCATCGCCACGGACGCCTCGAGCAACGACAATCTCGGTACGGTCTACGGCGGAACGTTCGTGTCGGGAAACAACGGGAACGCGCTCGACTTCGACGGCGAGTCCGACTATGTCGAGGTCCCCGACAGCCCTTCGCTCGACATCGGCGGCACCAGCCTGACCATCTCGTTCTGGGCGAGGATCGTCGACACCCCCGGAGGTCCGGACCAGACATTGCTGGGCAAGCCGTGGAGCGCGAACTCGATGACGAGCCCGTTCTACCAGTACGGGATCGAGTACTCGAACAGCGCCAACAGGACGCTCGGCTTCTCCTTCGGCGATGAGAATGGCGATCCCAACGGCCCCTATCGCATGACCCCCGCACTGGGCAGGTGGACGCACGTCGCGTTCACCTACGACGGCGTGACGGTGAAGGGATACCTCGACGGCATCGAGGCGCTGAGCGTTGCGACCGCGGCCACCCTGGTGCCCCGGGGCAACAACCTGCTCCTGGGTTGTGACGGCGCGCACGCACAGTTCTTCAACGGGGCACTGGACGACGTCCGGATCCACGGGCGCGCGCTCACCCCGGACGAGATCACGGGCGCCATGCAGACGGCGGTGCCCGGCAACTCGACGACGACAACGGTCCGGGGCTCCGCCACCTCGATCACCCTGATCTCAGGTGCTCCGAATCCGTTTCGCGAGAGCACGCGGATCGGGTTCGTCCTCCCGGCCGGTGGCCCGGTCGAACTCCGCGTCTTCGACGCGTCGGGCCGGCTCGTTCGAACGCTGGCGAAGTCCGACTATCCGGCCGGTCCTCACGCGATCGAATGGGACGGCGCGGACCGGCTCGGCAGGGCCGTCCAGGCCGGGCGCTACTTCGTGAGATTGCGGGTCGGAGACGTCGTGAGGTCGGTCCCGGTCGTGCGCCTGAGGTAGTCGTGGCGGGCGTGCCGGTGAACGCCTCGGCCACGAAGAACGGCTGCAACAGGAAGCGCTGGGAGGAACGGCCCGCCGCCTCCGGCCACGTCGTCAGGAGCACCGGGCGGACCGTTTGGCGAATGAGGAAGTCGAGCGAGCCTGTCCGCTCGAAGAACCGTAACGCTTCATCGGCGCGCCGATCGCGGCGATCGTGCCCTGCCGGACGTTCCGCTGGCCGGTCCGCCCGACCCTTGCGGCTGCGGCGATGACCTTCGGTTCCGTCCCGGTGATCGGCAACGCACCCCGGTCCCGCCCGAAGGTGCCCTGACGCGGGCGGCCATCGAATCCTCGCGCGCAAGCCGGGCATCCCCCCCGGTGAGTGAGGGCGGCTGAATCGTCCGGTCGCGATACAGTGTGCGGTGCGAATGAGGCACGCCTTGCGATTTCGGGACCCTTCCCCTCGAGGCGAGTCCGACGTGCTCGTCCCCCGAAGTCCCTGTGTCGTCGCCGCGGGCGCCGGACGTCGGCGCCCGCGGCGCGGGATCCCCACGGCGGGCCCGGCGAGGCGCAGCTCCCTGCCGCCTCAGCTCGTCACGGCGAGTCGGCTCACCGAGGCGTGGCCACCGAGGGTGGCGCGGACCAGGTACACACCCGGCGCGACGCGCGCGCCTGCGTCGTCGCGCAGGTCCCAGGCGATTTCACCCTGCCCGGCAGCGCGCAGTCCGGTGGAGATCCTGCGCACACGCCGCCCCGCGATGTCGAACGCCACGAGTTCCACCGCGCCGGTCGCGGCCAGCGAATACGACCAGCGTGCCCATGCGCGGGCCGGATTGGGCCACGGCCCCGAGAGGCGGTACGCGAGCGGCGTGCCGACGCCCACGTTGTCGGCCACGCTGTGCGCGATGTTCGAGAGATTCGACCAGTTCGCGGCCTCGTCCGCCGTCTTGATCGCGTAATAGTAGCCGGTGCCCGCGACGAGGTTCGTGATCAGGAAGCTCTCGGCCGAGCCGGCGGGCTTCGGCGCCGGAACGCCCAGGACCCTGGTGGCGAGCAGGAAGTTCGCGGCCGTGATCGGTGACTGCGAGTAGCGCATGTCGTAGGCGGTCGCGCGGCCGGAGATCGAATCGTCACCGGGCGCGGTCCAGTGAAGCATCGATGAACCCGTGGTGGCACGCGCGAGTGCCCACAGACTCATGGGCAGGAACGCCAACAGGACGAGCATCAGGACCTGACGCCGGTACGGACGCACGAGACCTCCCGATGAAGAGCCGGCGCCCCGCCTCGGGGGAAACTATTCCTCCCAGCATCAGGAGGCGGCGAGCACGCCGGCCATTCAATACGGGGCGCACGGTTCCGCTGCTGATCCTCGAGTTCCCGAACGCGCAGTGGTGCGGGACTGTTCACCCGGCCACCTCGTGGTCCCGTGCACCCACGACTGCCTGCTTCGATCGCAACCTAGGCATGCGGAAGCGTTGACGGGAGTAACAGGGGGTAAGTAACCTCGGATCGGTCGCGTCACCGCGGCCTGGTGCAGCGTCTGGAGTTTCTTGTGCCGCCTGCCGTTCGGCGCGCGACACGCCTCGTTACCGACGCCGGAGCGGCCCTCGACATGGCAGACCTGGCCGACGACCTGTCGGGCTCCGGTGGGGTGTCGCCTTCCCCGGAAGAGCCCGCGATCCGCGAGCAACTCGAGCGGATCCTCTCCGGCCCGCAGTTCGCGGCGTCCGAAGGGGCCCGCCGGCTCCTGCGATTCGTGGTCGACGAGACGCTCGCCGGGCGAGCGGACCGGCTCAAGGAATACACGCTCGCCACCGAGGTCCTTGGCCGCGACGCGTCGTTCGATCCCAAGCTGAGTCCCGCCGTGCGGGTCGAGGCGGGCCGTCTGCGCCAGCGGCTCGAGCACTACTACCTCACGCTCGGGCGCGACGACCCCGTGCTCATCGAGCTGCCGCGCGGCGGCTACGTGCCGCGATTCGAAAGCAGTTCGGACGTGCTGCACCTGCGCGACCACTTCATCGAGGCGAGCAAGTCGCTCGACGCGAGCGCGGGCGACTTCGCGCCCACGCTGCCGGGTGGACCCGCGATCGCGGTGCTGCCGTTCGAAAACCTGGGTGGCGAGGGCGACCGTCCGTTCGCCAACGGCATCAGCATCGAGATCCTGACGGCGCTGTCGCGCTTCCGCGAGTTCCGCCTGCTGGGCCGAGGCACGGTGTTCGCGCACGGCGGCGAGCGCGACGTCGCCCGGCTGCGCGCCCGCCTGGGCGCCAACTACGTCCTGAGCGGCAGCATCCGGCGCGATGCCGAGCGAGTCCGCGTGCATGCCGAGCTGGTCAGCACCACGGACGGCCAGGCGCTGTGGGTGGAACGCTTCGATCGCGAGCTCACCGCGGGCACGATGTTCGAGGTCGAGGACGAGATCGCGACCCGGGTGGTGACGACCATCGCGCCGCCGCACGGGGTCATCTCCCGCCCGGAGGTTGCGATCGCGCGGCGCAAGGCGCCCGAACGGCTGCATTCCTACGATTGCCTGATGCTGTTCTACGACTACACCGCCCATCGCTCCGCCGAGCGTCACGGCACTGTACGCACGTTCGTGGAGGCGGAGACGCGCGAAGCGCCGGACGTGGCGGCGCTGTGGGCAGCGCTCTCCATGCTCCACATCGACACCTGGCGCTTCGGCTTCAATCCGGTGACGTCACGCGAAGCCGCGCGCGCGCAGGGACTGGCCGCGGCGCGGCGCGCGGTCGGCCTCGACCCGCGCGACGCCCTTGGGTATCACGCGCTCTTTCTGGCGCACTTCGCCAACAGTGAGTTGAAGGGGTTCCGCGAGGCCGGCAGCCGCGCGCTCGAGCTGAATCCCTACAACACCGACATCCTGGCGGACCTCGGGCTGCATCTCACGATGTGCGACGATTGGGGACGCGGCCTGTTCCTGCTCAGGCTCGCGCTCTCGCTCAACCCGGAGCCGCCGGACTGGTACTGGTTCCCGTTCTTCGTATGGCACTTCGAGCGGGGTGAATTCGGCGACGCTCTCGAGATGGCGATGCGCTCGCAGAACCCGGACTTCTACTGGACGCACGGGATGCACCTGCTGGCGTACTCGGCGCTGGGCATGCAGGACGAAGCGGCCGAGGCGCTCGCGCGCCTGCTCGAGAGCTATCCCGACTTCCTGCTCCAGGCTCGCATGGAGCTGGCCCTGTGGCTGGGGCCCGATCGCATCGAGCCGCTGGTCGACGCGCTGCGCGAGGCGGGACTGCCGATCGCTCGCGCCGCGGGCTGAGATCGCGGGGCCGCAGCCGCATGCCCCTGAGCGCCGGAGGTGACCCAACAATCACCCGACGGTGCTCCAGGCGCCGTCCGTGGGAGCGAGTAGAAGCCGGCTCTGATTCGGCTCCGGCAGGAACTGCCATGACTTGTAGCAATGACGCCGCCAGTCGTGGCTGGCGAGGCTGGCGAAGGCCGCCCCCACGCGCGCAACCGGCTGTCTCGGCGGGCGTTGTCCTCGTTGCTCCGCGGGCTCGTCGTTGGCCCCGGCCTTGCGGGTGCCGGGTGGGTCCGGGTTCGCGTTCCAATGCGAGAGAACCGGACACCTGCCGAATCGGCGACGGCGCTGGTTTGGATTCACACCACCCGGGGAGGTCTCTCATGTCCGACAAGCAGACCGAGGTTCAGCGCCCGATCGTCACGGGTCTATTCCGCGACCGCGAGTCCGCCGAGCGCGCCTACGACGCCATCGCGGCACGCGGGTACAAGACCGACGAGATCCACATGATCATGTCGGACGAAACGCGAAAGCGGCTCTTCAGCCGGGACGACGTGAAGACCGACCTGGGCAACAAGGCGCTCGAGGGGGCGGGGGTCGGCGGCGCCGTCGGCGGCGTGGTCGGAGCCACCCTGGTGGGCATCGCCGCGGCCGCGGCGACGCTGACGGTTCCGATCATCGGATTCGTGATTGCCGGCCCGATCGCGGGGGCCCTCGCGGGTGGAGCGACGGGGGCCGCTGCCGGAGGACTGCTGGGACTTCTCGTGGGCGCCGGCATTCCCGAGGAGCGCGCCAGGATGTACGAGACCGAGTTGAAGGAAGGCGGGATCGTCCTCGGCGTCAGGCCAAAGCACGACGAGGACGCCCGGTACATGAACACCGAGTGGGAGGCCGTGCACGTCCGCGAGTAGATCGTGCGGCTCCCCGAGGCGGACGCCCCTGCCGGGCGCCCGCCTTTCGGTTTCCCCTCCGACCCGTCGTCCCGCGCGAATGTAGTTTCTTCCACGTCTGGTCCGTCCGGGCCTCCCGCGCGCGGGGTCCCGCCGCCTTCGAGACGTCCAATCAAGCGTTTCCGGCCGAAGGCCGGTGGCACGCTTTCTGCCCACTCCTCCCCCCGGATGCGCGTCGCCGGGATCGCATTGCGTGTCGTTTCCCGCCGGACCGATGGAGTCCCCATGCCTCTCGTGAACGTCGTCGTCGTCCTGATCGTCGTCGGAGTGCTGCTCTGGTTGATCAACACCTACATTCCGATGGACGGCAAGATCAAGCGGTTGCTGAACATCGTCGTCGTCATCGGCGTGGTGCTGTGGCTGCTCACCGTCTTCGGGCTGATCGGAAATCTCGGCGACATCCGGGTCGGACGGCGCTGAGCGCGGACATTTCCGAGGTCGCCCGGTGCAGGGCTCGCGGCACCGACCGGGGCGCGCCCGGAGTCTCTGGGGCGCCCACACGGAGTTGCCCATCGACAAGGAGCAGCAGCGTGGCCCCACGGCAGGTCCTGAGAACCGTCCCCTGCGCGATCGCAGCGCTCCTGATTTCCGTGGCCGCAGCGGGCGCACAAACCGTCGTCCGGCCGGGCTTCAACGTCTTCACTGTCGGGCAGGACGTCGAAATCGGGAAGCAGTCCGCGGTCCAGGTCGCGCGCCAGCTGCCGATGCTCTCGGACGCGACGACCCAGCGGTACGTTTCAGCGCTGGGGGCGAGACTGGCCGCCCAGGCGCCGGGCGCGAAGTTCGCCTACCAGTTCAAGGTGGCGAACCTCTCCGACTTGAACGCCTTCGCGCTCCCGGGCGGCTTCATCTACGTGAACCGCGGCCTGATCCAGCAGGTGCACAACGAGGGTGAACTGGCAGGCGTCCTGGCACACGAGATCGCGCACGTGGCCCTGCGCCACCCCACGAACCAGGCATCGAAGGCCTACCTCGCCGAAGCAGGCCTGAGCGTGCTCGGAGGATGGTTCGGTGGCGGCAGCCCCAGGACCGGCGACATCGTGCACGCGATCGGCGGCTTCGGGCTGAACACGTTGTTCCTCAAGTTCTCGCGATCGGCGGAGAGCCAGGCGGACATCGTCGGTTCGCAGATCATGGCCAGGGCGGGCTACGACCCGATGGACATGGCTCGCTTTTTCACCTACATGAGTCAGCAGGCGGGTGGCGATCCCGGCAAGGTCGCGCAGTTCCTGAGCGACCATCCCGCACCGGCCGATCGGGAGATTCGCGTCAGCGAGGAGGCCAGGCTGATGGGAGCCGCGCGGCCCACGGCCCCGATCGGATCGCTTGCGGCGGTGCAGAAGCGACTCGGCAGGCTCGCGCCGGCGCAAACCACGGCGCAGGTCGCGCAGAACCCGACCCCCACGACGACCTCGCCCGCGCCAGCCACGAGGCCTTCGATCGAGTCTCCTTCGACGCATTTCCACACGTTCCAGCAGCGCCAGGGCGCCTTCTCGATCGAACAGCCCGACAACTGGTCGGCCGGCGTGGCGCCGGACGGCTACGGCGTGACGATCATTCCGCGGGGCGGAATCGTAACGACCACGCGTGGCCAGGAGCACGTGGTGTGCGGCGTGATCGTCAACCACTTCGTTCCGTTCGACGGGGCGATCGGCAACAGCTTCCTCGACCCGCAGCAATCCGTCTATGGCGCGTCCACGCTCGAGCAGGCGACGAGCGACCTGGTCCGGCAGATTCAGCAGGCGAATGGCTACCTGGAACGGGTGGACGGATCGGACGTGCGGGGCACGGTGGCGGGCGCGAGATCGATCGAGGTTCGCCTGGCGGGACGCTCCCCGCAGACCGGACGGCAGGAACGGGTGACCGTGGTCGCTCGCGGGCTGTCCGACGACCACATCGTGTACGCGCTGCTCATCGCGCCGACGGACGACTTCTCCACGCTGCAGCCGACTTTCGATCACATGATCCGCAGCCTGCGGATCAACGCACAGGTGACGCACGACTGACACCGGGCCCGCCGCCCACGTGCGGCCGGGTCGGAGGACCGGTCGGGGCGCCGCCGTCCCACCCGTTGCCCGCATCCGCCGGAGGGGCGAGGAGGCCGTGCATGGATGAAGGAACGCACATTCATGTCCTGAGCCTGAGCGGCGCAGGAGAAGGACGGCTCGCCGGCCTGTTCAGGCAGCTGCGCTCCATGGCCCTGCGGATCTTCAGCGATGAAGTCCTCATGTCGCGCGCCCGTGCCGGGGACCCCACGGCCTTCGACGCCCTGGTCGCGCGCCATCGCGGCCATCTGGATGCGCTTGCGCTCGACACCCTCCGGCGCGATGTCGCCATGGGCGGCACCCTTCGCGAAACGGTGCTCGCGGCGTTCGAGAACCTCGACTCCTGCGGCGCCAGGTGCACCGCGGACACGTGGCTCTACCTGCACGGCCTGCGCGCGGTGTTCAGGCGCATGCCCGTTCCCCCGGGCGGCACCACGAGCAACCCCGTCCAGTAGGCCGTTCGCAGCCGTGCTCCCGGGGCTGATTCGGCTTCGGCAGGATTGACCGCGGCGGCGGCCGTATTCGGGACCGGCGGGTCCACCCGGACCCGGGGAGAAATTGAACGCCCCGCTCGGGCATCTCCGGGCGAGGCTGTTCGCCGGCGATGGTTCCACGGACGGCCGGCCTACTTCGCTGCCGCCTTCGCCTCTTCGTACGCCTGGGTGAGCACCGAGTCCCTGGCGATGTCGATGATCAGCTTCTCGAAGCTCTCGGAGCTCACGCCGTTCTCCGCGAGGATCTCCGTGGAGCGATTCGGCTCCTTCTCGATCGCGCCTGCGATCGTGCCGGCCTTGCGAGCCTGTTCGAGGGTGGGAGTGCTGGTGGTGCCTGTCGCGACCGACACCTCGGCGCTTGCGCCGCTCTCCGCGCTCGTCGAGGAGCCGGTACAGCCCGCCGCAAGGAACAGGACACCCAGTGCGAGGACGCCTGCGAGTGCACGTCCGCCGATGCGCGTGCTCATCGGGAGCCTCCCTTCTTGTCCTTTGCCGCGCCGCCCTTCTTCGAGTGGTCAGGCTTGCCGCCCGGCGCGCCGGACTTGTCCGCGTTCCCGGGCTTCCTTCCTTCGACCTTGTCCATGGGCGAGTTGCCCTGGCCTCCGGGGTGGCCGGACTGCCCGTGCACGTATCCCTTGCCCATGCCGCGAGCGGCGTGCTCCGCGCGAATGGCCGCGGCGAGATCGTTTCCGCGAAGGCCCTGGCTCAGTCGCGCCTGCACGAAGGCCCCGAAGTTGTCGACGGGTCCGTGCTGACGGATCGATTCGTTCTCGACCTCGAACAGCCGGGTGAGGTCTCCGGTCGAGAGGCGATTGGTTCGCGCCATGTCGAACATGTCGCGAATGTCCCGATCCGCAACGCCGAGCTGCCGCGCGTCCTGCGTGACCCTCGGGAGTTGCAGGATCTGCAGAAGGGAGGCCCTCTCCGTGGTGTGTACGTCCTGGGCGGCCGCCGGGGCGACGGCGAGCGCGGTCGCCAGGATGAGAATCCCGATACGAACCTGCATGCGTGACCTCCTGGATGGGGTGAACACCCACATGCCCTTGCACGAATCGCTCCAGTGGCGCGAACCGGCTGGCCGCGGCCGGAGCGGGCAATTCCCGGGCAGGCGCACGACCGGGCCCCTTCCGCTTGAAGATTCTTCCCTCGCTTTGAAGCGTTTCCCATCGGGCTGGCTCGTCGAGGTGATTCAGGCGGCACGCAGGCCGCCTGCCCACGCCCACGGTATGCGCGCATCTCCCAGTGGCTTGAGAAGACGAGCCGGAGCCCGGTCCGTCGTGGCACCGAACTGGCTCCGCTCATGTGCATCAGCGCGGTGAGCGCCAGGCACCGGGCTCCCATCCCGCATATCTCGGCGGGATGGTCCAACCCTCCCCAACCCGGAACGGTGGCACATGGGCGACAAATCCCCGAAGTCGAAGGCTCGGATGGACAAGCAGGCCACGGCGCAGAAGAAGCAGAAGAAGGCGGACGCGTTCGCCAAGGCACATCCCGCTCCGCCCGCGATCGGCAGGACGGGGAAGTAGCCCGACGTCCTCCGCAGCCCGCGGAGGGGACTGCTTTCCTTTCGCGCGCCTGCGAGCTACCCACATCCCCGCCACTACTCGCGGCCCTTCCCCGCGGATCCGCACGACCTCGCCGGAGCGAGCTCGGCGGCCCGGCGCCGCCCGATCGGCGCCCGCGCGCCGGAACGCGCCGTCGGTCATCTCCAGGTGCAGGTGCGGGTGCCGGTGTGCCGCCGACCCGAAGCTCTGCGCCGAACTCACCACGCCCGGCACCACGTCGCTCTCGCCGCGTGAACCGCCCACGTACGCGTGCTGCGTCCGGCAGGCCTTGCGGCTCAGCAATGCCAGCCGCCGTCGTCCCGCAACACCCGCAAATCGGTCGCTCCTCACGGCTGCGTCAGTGCCGTCCACGGCGGCATCGTGCACCCCCAACGACCGAGGGCGCGGAGCCTCATCGCTCCGCGCCCGTCGCATTCGCTGCGCTCGTCGTCTCGCGCGCCTGCGTCAGCCCACGTTGTCCGCCAGCACGGTCGCGCGGTTGTGCGACACCTCGAAGAACCCGCCGCTCACCGGCCAGCTCTGCGTCCTGCCGTCGGCGTCGCGCACTTTGAGCACGCCGCTCGCCAGGCCCGTCACCAGCGCCGCGTGGTTGACGAGGACGCCGAAGCGACCCTCGGTCCCGGGCGCCTCGACGTACTCGACCGTGCCCTCGTACACCGTCTTCTCGGGCGTCAGCACCGACAGCTGGAACGTACCCGCCATGGCGTCAGACCTGCGCCTTCATCTTCTCGGCCGCCTCGATCACCTCGTCGATCCCGCCCTTCATGTAGAACGCCTGCTCGGGCAGGTCGTCGAACTCGCCCTCGACGATGCGCTTGAAGCTCTTCACCGTGTCCTCGAGCTTGACGTACTTGCCCGGCGTGCCCGTGAACGCCTCGGCCACGAAGAACGGCTGCGACAGGAAGCGCTGGATCTTGCGCGCGCGGGCGACGGTGATCTTGTCGTCCTCGGACAGCTCGTCCATGCCGAGGATCGCGATGATGTCCTGCAGGTCCTTGTAGCGCTGCAGGATCTTCTGGACCGAACGCGCCACCGTGTAGTGCTCCTCGCCCACGATCGCCGGGTCGAGGATGCGGCTCGTCGAGGCGAGCGGGTCCACGGCCGGGTAGATGCCCAGCTCCGAGATCGCGCGGTCGAGCACCGTCGTCGCGTCGAGGTGCGAGAACGCCGTCGCCGGTGCGGGGTCCGTGAGGTCGTCGGCGGGCACGTAGATGGCCTGCACCGACGTGATCGAGCCCTTCTTCGTCGTCGTGATGCGCTCCTGCAGCGCGCCCATCTCGGTGGACAATGTCGGCTGGTAGCCCACGGCGCTCGGCATGCGGCCGAGCAGCGCCGACACCTCGGATCCCGCCTGCGTGAAGCGGAAGATGTTGTCGACGAAGAAGAGCACGTCCATGCCTTCCTCGTCGCGGAAATACTCGGCCATCGTCACGCCGGTCAGGCCGACGCGCAGCCGCGCGCCGGGGGGCTCGTTCATCTGGCCGAACACCATCACCGTCTTCGCGATGACGCCCGACTCGGTCATCTCGCGGTAGAGGTCGTTGCCCTCACGCGTGCGCTCGCCGACGCCGGCGAAGACCGAGTAGCCGCCGTGCTGGGTCGCGATGTTGCGGATCAGCTCCTGGATCAGCACCGTCTTGCCGACGCCGGCGCCGCCGAACAGGCCGACCTTGCCGCCGCGCTGGTAGGGCGCGAGCAGGTCCACGACCTTGATGCCGGTCTCGAAGAGCTGCTTCTCGGTCTCCTGCTCGTCGAACGCCGGCGAGGAGCGGTGGATCGGGTAGCGCTTCGTCGAGGCGGGCACCTGGGGCTTGCCGTCGATCGTGTCGCCGGTCAGGTTGAAGATGCGCCCGAGGCAGACCTCGCCCACGGGCACCATGATGGGCCCGCCCGTGTCGGTCGCGGGCATGCCGCGGACGAGGCCGTCAGTGTTGTCCATGGCGATGCAGCGGACAACGTTGTCGCCCATGTGCAGCGCCGCCTCGACCGTCAGGTGGATGCCGCGCTCCTTGTCGTCGATGTGAATGGCGTTGTAGATCTTCGGCAGCTTGTCCGGATCGAACGCCACGTCCACCGTGGGACCGATCACCTGCACGACCTTACCGACGTTCATTCGCTGTGCTCCTCGCGTGAATCCAGCCGGCGCGTACCGCCCGCCAGTGTCTTGGGGTTACTTGAGCGCTTCCGCGCCGCCGACCAGTTCCGAGATCTCGCGGGTGATCGCCGCCTGGCGCAGGCGGTTCCGCAACAGGGTGAGCGTGTCGACCAGCTCGCCCGCGTTCTTGCGGGCGGAGCCCATCGCGACCATGCGCGCCGAGTGCTCGCTGGCGAGCGAATCCGCGAGCGCTGCGTACAACTTCGCGTTCGCGTAGCGCGGCAGCAGCTCGGCGAAGATGCGCTCGGCGTCGGGCTCGAAGATCGCGCCGGAGTCGCCGGCGCCCGTGCCCGGCGCCGTGTCGGCGCCGACGGGCAGGAGCGTCTCGTGCCGGACACGGCGCACGATCGCGTTCACGAAGTGGGTGTAGAGCAGCTCGACGCGGTCCACCTCGCCCGACACGAAGCGGGCGGTGAGGTCCTCGGTCAGCCGGCGCGCGAACTCGAGGCTCGCCTCACCCGGCAGGTCCGCATGCGCGGCGAGGATCGGGTAGTGCCGGCGGCGCAGGTAGTCGCGGCCCTTGCGCCCGACGACCACGACCTGGATCGCTCCCGGCCCGGCCTCCCGCAGCCGCGCCTCGGCCTGCCGCAGGATCGTCGTGTTGTACGTGCCGGCGAAGCCGCGGTCGGCCGTGACCACCACGAGGGCGGTGCGCCGCACCTCCCGGACCTTGAAGAGCGGGTGCTCCATCTCCGACGCGGCGCCCGAGAGGTTGGCGAGCATCTCGCTGATCTTCGCCGAGTAGGGGCTGGCGGCCTGGGCGCGTTGCTGCGCTTTGCGCAGCTTCGCCGCGGCCACCATCTCCATGGCCTTGAAGATCTGCTGCATGCTCTTCGTCGAGCGGATCCGCCGACGGATGTCCTTGAGGTTCAGCGCCATCGTTCTTCCGCGTCAGGCCTTGAACTGCGCCTTGAACGCCTTGCACGCCTCGTGGAGGCGCTGGTCGTTCTCGGGGCTGATGATCTTCGCCGTCTTCACGTCGTGCGGCAGCTCGGCGTAGCTCTTCTCGAGGAACGCGAGCCACTCGACCTCGAACCGGCGCACCGCGGCAACCGGCAGGTCGTCCAGGTAGCCGTTCGTTCCGGCCCAGATCGAGAGCACCTGCTTCTCGACCGGCATGGGCTGGAACTGGCCCTGCTTGAGCAGCTCGACCATGCGCTCGCCGCGCGTGATCTGCGCCTGGGTCGCCTTGTCGAGGTCGGCACCGAACTGCGCGAAGGCCGCGAGCGCGCGGTACTGCGCGAGGTCCAGCCGGAGCCGCCCCGCGACCTGGCGCATCGCCTTCACCTGCGCGTTGCCGCCCACGCGCGAGACCGAGATGCCGACGTTGATGGCCGGGCGCACGCCCGAATAGAAGAGGTCGGTCTCGAGGAAGATCTGGCCGTCGGTGATCGAGATGACGTTCGTCGGGATGTAGGCCGACACGTCGCCGGCCTGCGTCTCGATGAACGGCAGCGCGGTCAGCGAGCCGCCGCCCTTCTCGTCCGAGAGCTTGCAGGCGCGCTCGAGCAGGCGCGAGTGGAGGTAGAACACGTCGCCCGGGAACGCCTCGCGTCCCGGCGGCCGGCGGAGCAGCAGCGCCAGCTGGCGGTAGGCTGTCGCGTGCTTGGAGAGGTCGTCGTAGATGCACAGCACGTGGCCGCCGGCGTAGGTGAACTCCTCGCCCATCGCGCAGCCCGCGTAGGGCGCGATGTACTGCAGCGGCGCCGACTCGGACGCCGAAGCCGTCACGACGATCGTGTAGTCCATCGCCCCGTACTTCTCGAGCGTGCCGACGACGTTCGCGACCGTGGACTCCTTCTGGCCGATCGCGACGTAGATGCAGATGACCCCGGTGCCCTTCTGGTTGATGATCGTGTCGATCGCGATCGTGGTCTTGCCGGTCTGGCGGTCGCCGATGATCAGCTCGCGCTGCCCGCGGCCGATCGGGATCATCGCGTCGATGGCCTTGATGCCGGTCTGGAGGGGCTCGACGACGGGCTGGCGGTCGATCACGCCCGGCGCCTTGAACTCGACGTTGCGGAACTTGTCGGCGCCGATCGGGCCCTTGCCGTCCACGGGCTGACCGATCGCGTTCACGACGCGGCCGATCATGGCCTTGCCGACCGGCACGGAGGCGATGCGGCCGGTGCGCTCGACGCGGTCGCCTTCCTTGATGTTCTCGTCGGAACCGAACAGCACGACACCGACGTTGTCCTCTTCGAGGTTGAGCACCATGCCGAAGATGTCGCCCGGGAACTTGATCAGCTCGCCGGCCATCGCGTCTTCGAGACCCCAGACGCGCGCGATGCCGTCGCCCACGGACAGCACCGTGCCCACGCTCTTCGTTTCGAGCTTGGCTTCGTAGCGTTCGAGTTCCTGCGCCAGGATGGCGCTCACTTCTTCCGGTCGAAAGGACATCGGTGCGAACCCCGAATTCGTGTGGGTGTCGTGCGACGCCGGCTAGACGCTGACGTCGTAGAGCTGATGGGAGATGGTTTCGAGCAGCGTCTTCACGCTGCGGTCGATGATGCGGTCGCCGATTCGCACGTACGCGCCGCCGACGAGCGAAGGATCGATGGTCTCGCTGAGGACGATCTTCTTGCCGGTGGTGCGCTCGAGCTCGGCGTGCAGCCGCGTGAACTCGTCGCGCGTCATCCCAACGGCGCTCACGAGTTGCGCCTCCTGCAGGCCCTGCGCCTGCTCGACCAGCGCTCGGAACTCCTTGACGACGGTGTCCACGAAGCGGAGCCGATGCTTGCGCTGCAGCAGGTCGGTGAAGACGGCGACGCTCCGCAACGCCCGCTTCTCGAGAACCGATGCGATGACCCGGCGCTTGTCGGCCGGGTTCACCCGCGGGTTGTCGAGGAACTCGCCCGCCCGCGTGCCGGGCCCGAACAGGCCCGCGACGCCCTTCAGGTCCTCGAGCGTACGCTCGAGCAGGCTCACGAGCGACTGGCCATCCTTCGCCGCGACCTTCTCGGTCAGGAGGTAGAGGGCCTTCGCGTAGCGTGCGGAGACGTGGGAGTCGCTCATCGCACCCCGCCGACCTCGTCGATGAACGCCGACGCGAGCTTGCGCTGCGCCGGGTCGTCGAGCTTCGACTGCAGGATCTTCTCGGCCGTGCGGATCGAGAGCGAGACGACCTGCTCCTTGAGCAGCTCCTTCGCCTTCTCGCGCTCGCGCGCCATCTCGTCCTCGGCGCGAACGAGGCGCGCCTGGGCCTCCTCGTGCGCGTGCTCCCGGATCTCGGCGGCCACGCGCTGCCCCTCGGCGATGCCCTCCTGGATGCTCGCGCGCTTGAGCGCTTCGATCCCGCGCAGCTCGGAATCGAACTTCGCCTTGAGCTGGTCGGCGTCCTGCTGGCGACGCTCGGCCTCGGCGAACTCCCCGGCGATCTTCTGCCGCCGCTCCTCGAGCCGGTCGATCAACGGCTTCCAGGCATAGCGCCCGAGGATCCAGACCAGGATGAGGAAGCCCAGGATCTGGGTGAGGACGAGCTTGATGTCGATCAGGTTGGCCATTCGTACTCCTCGCGGAACGCGCGCCGACGGGCCGCACGTCCGGACGGTCCGGGAACGAAGGTCAGATCTTGCCCATGAGCATGAACACGGTCACGAACGCGTAGATCGTGAGCGCTTCGGCGAGCGCCGCGATGATGATCATCGCGATCTGCAGCTTGGCGATCGCCTCGGGCTGGCGGCCCATGGCCTGGAGCGCGCCGTTGCCGATCCCGCCCAGGCCGATGCCCGAGCCGATCGCGGCGATGCCGACGCCCAGGGGAAGGGCGAGACCGAGTGCGCTGTGGAAATCCATCGTCGAAACCTCCTGTGGGTGGGTCAGTGGGCGGGGTGATGCGCTTCTTTGGCGAGCACGGGCCCTGCCCCGTGCTCATGCTCGTGCTCGTGCTCGTGCGGAAGCATGAGAAGGATGTAGACCGTGCTCAGCAGGGCGAAGACGAGGGCCTGGACGATGCTCGAGAGCAGCGCCAGGAAGAGGAACACGAAGTGGAGGGGCAGGCCGAACGGAAGCCCGCTGAGGTGCAGCACCGCCATCAGGCTGATGCCGAGCGTCGCGAAGCCCGCGAGCAGCATGTCCTCGCCGAAGATGTTGCCGAAGAGTCGGGCCGAGAGCGACACGGGCTTGGCGACCTCGCCCAGCACGTGGATCGGGAACGCCAGCGGCACGAGCAGCCACTCGATCAGGCTCTGCGGGCTGCCGGCGAGGTGGTGCAGCCAGCCCAGGAAGCCCAGCTCGGTGATGGCGATGTACTGCACGTAGACGAACACCGTCAGGGCCAGCGCGAACGTCACGTTCAGGCTCGAGGTGGGCGACTTCATGAGCGGCACGATGCCGAACAGGTTCATCGCCAGGATGTAGATGAAGAGGCTGCCGAGGAACGGCACGTAGCGCGGACCGTACTTCGGGCCCAGCAGATCGACGATGTTGTCGTAGACGGGCTCGAAGAGGATCTCGACCGCGTTCCGGAACGGGCCCGGCACGAGGCGGTTGTCGCGCGTCGCCACCCACACGACGAGACACAGGAGCAGCGCGACGACCACCGAGAAGATCACGGCCTCGAACTGGTGGAGGAAGTGCCCGAGGGCGTTGCCGCGGTTCGCTTTGGCCAGGATGGTGACGAGGTTGTCGAACTCGAGGGACGGTCCCTCCTCCTCGAGCTCGTCGCCGGCGGCGGCGTGCCCGCCCTGGGCCGCGGCGGAACCGGCCACCGTCCCGGCCGCGGCCACACGGGCGTGTCCGTCACCCGACTGCGCGCGCGTGAGCGGCACGACGGTGAACCAGGCCGCGACGGCGAGGACGCCGACCAGGGCCATCGCGCGCCATGGGCTGCGGGTGATCGCGGCCCAGACGCGCGAGCCGAGCAGCGCGAGCGAGACCGCCTTGAGCAGGATCACCACGAACGGGAGCGTGAAGCCCGCCGCCAGCGCCATCGGCGGCAGCTTGGCGAGCAGCACGCCGCCGACCGCCAGCAGGCCGACGTTCGCGAGGATCGCCAGCATCGCGCGGATCGGCGAGCGCGTCGGCCCCGTGAGGCCCGTGACGATCTGCTCGATCAGCCGCAGGTTCGCGAGCGACCACGCCGCGCCCGCGGCGAAGCCGATGGCGGCCGGGTACGACGCGTACGTGGCCGTGAACAGGGCCCCGATCACGGCGGCCATGAGGGACGTGCGTCGGATGCGTACGAGGAATTCGAAACCCATGGTGGCGGCGGCGCCCGGCCCGCGGGTCAGGGGCGCTTGTCGCTCTCCTCTTCAGACTGGACGCGGCGGATGATGAGGTAGATCTCCCGGCCCGCGGCGATGAACCCGAGCACCACGCCGACGATGGACCACGTCGGCTCGGTGCCGAGCCACCGATCCACGAACTTGCCCAGGAAGAAACCGACGAGAGGCGAGGCCAGGAGCAAGGACGGGATGGCGAGCAGCATTCCCGCACTCCGCAGGCCCGAGGGGTCCCGCTTCGGCGTGCGTGGAGGATTCATGCTGCCCTCCCCCGGTGAAAGTTTTCACAAGGCACTGCCGACCCGCTGATGCCGGGGGGCGGCAATAGCGGGCGGGAAGTTAGGCGAAGCCACCGCGAGTGGTCAAGGGATTGGGGAGGATTTCTGCAGAAATCGCCGCCGGGACCTCGTACACGCGTTGCGGACTCCACGAGACCGCCTTCTCGCCATGCGAACTGCACTCGCCCGAACGACTTGGCAGCGGGTGACCGACCGGCCCCGCGCTGGCGCCGCAGCAGCGCCTCACCTTATCCTGCGCGCCCATGATTCCGCTCCGCTGCCGGCAGGTCGAGGTCCACCTCTTTCGCCGCCGGGGCGCCCGCCGCGAGTTCCTGCTCCTGCGCCGCGCACCGGAGCGCTCGCTCGCCGGCGTCTGGCAGCCCGTCACCGGAGGCATCGAGCGGGGCGAGACGGCCTGGCAGGCGGCGGCCCGCGAGGTGCTGGAGGAGACGGGGCTCGCTCCCGTCCGCTGGTGGGCGCTCGAGCACCTCACGATCTTCTACTCCCCCGCGAAGGACGCCGTGCTCGCCGTGCCCCTGTTCGCCGCCGAAGTCGCCTGGACCGACCCCGTGCACCTCTCGCGCGAACACGACCGCTACGCGTTCGTGTCGCCGGCGACCGCGGCGCGACGCGTGCTGTGGGGCACGCAGCGGACGGCGCAGCGCGCCGTCCGCGACGAGGTCTTCGCCGGCGGGCCGTCGGCCGAAGCCAGGGAGATCACCGACCGCATCGCCGCGCGGGCCCCGCGCGGCGCGCGGGCGAAACGCTCGAGGAAGGCGGCGCGCTGACGCGCCGCGCTCGAACCCGGGGAGAACGCCGTGGCCAGCACCAGCTCGTTCGACGTCACGACCGGCGTGGACATGATGGAAGTCCACAACGCCGTGGACCAGGCGACCAAGGAGATCACGCAGCGCTACGACTTCAAGGGCGTGAAGGTCGAGATCGCCCTCGACCCGAAGGCCGGCACGATCACGCTGGCCGCGCCCGACGACTACAAGCTCGGCGCCGTCTGGGAGGTGCTCCAGGCGAAGATGGTTCGCCGCAAGGTCCCGGTGAAGAACCTCTCGCGCGGCACCGCCGAGTCCGCGGCCGGCTCGTCACTGCGGCAGGTCGTCACGCTCACGCAGGGGCTGTCGACCGAGCTCTGCCGCGAGGTCGTGAAGGTGCTCAAGGACGCGAAGATGAAGAAGGTGCAATCGGCGATCCAGGGCGACACCGTGCGCGTGTCGTCCCCGAGCAAGGACGACCTGCAGGCCGCCATGACGCTGCTTCGCGGCCACGACTTCGGAGTCGAGCTGAAGTTCGGCAACTACCGGACGAACTGAACGTGCCGGCCCCGCCCCTGCGCTGGAGCCGTGACGGCTTCACCGTGGACACCGATCCGGCGCGCGTGGACCTCGACGTGGTCCACGCGTTCCTGTCGACCTGCTACTGGGCCGAGGGGGTCCCGCGCGACGTCGTCGCGCGGTCGCTCGAGGGCTCGCTCAACTTCGGCGTCTATGCGGCGGACGGCGCGCAGGTGGGCTTCGCGCGCGCCGTCACCGACCGCGCCACGTTCGCCTACCTCGCCGACGTCTTCGTGCTCGAGGCGTGGCGCGGCCGCGGGCTCTCGAAGTGGCTGGTCGAATGCGTCGTCGCGCATCCCGACCTGCAGGGCCTGCGCCGGTGGGTGCTGCTCACGCGCGACGCGCACGGGCTCTATCGCAGGTACGGCTTCACGGAGATCGCGAGCCCGGATCGCTGGATGCACCGCTGGGACCCGGAGGTGTACCGGCGGCCCGGCCCGCCTGGCGGACGCGGGGCTCAGTAGCGCACCAGGCGCGGCCACCAGCCGCGCAGTGCCGCGCGCGCGGTATCGCTCTCCACCGCACGGCGTAGCGCCGCGGCGAGCGAGTCGCCCGGCGCGAGGCGCGACGCCGCCTCGAGGTCCGCCTCGGCCCGCGGCCGCTCGCCGAGCGCCGCCCAGAGCAGGGCGGACACGGCCCGGTAGCCCGCGATGTCGGGTGCGAGCACCAGCAGCGTGTCGAGCTCGCCCCGCGCCGGGGCGAGCCGGCCCTCGCGCACGAGCGCGTCCACGAGCTGGAAGCGGTAGAGCGCCATCGTCGGGCGCGAGCGCAGCGCCGAGCGGAACGCGAGCTCGGCGACGTCGTAGCGGCCGCGATGCATCGCGATCCGCCCGAGCTGGCTGTGCGCGTGGTTCTGGAGCGGGTTCTCGTCGAGCGCCCGCCGGTACCACTCGATCGCCTCGTCCTCCTGCCCGCGTCCGTAGTACCAGTCGCCGACCATGACCTGCGCGCGCCCGAGCCCCAGCGGCAGCACCTTGTACCGCTCGATCGTGCGCGCAGCGGACGTGTTGAGCGCGATCCACGGCACGGTGTGGAAGAGCGTGGCGAGCGCGAGCACGAACAGCCAGCGCCGTCGCGCGGACGCTTCCCAGTCCGCGCGAAGCGCGAAGCCGAGGGCGGCGAGCGTGAAGACGAACCCGGCGGGTGCCAGGAGGTCCCAGTTGCGCGCGACGCCGAGGTTCGAGTCGCCCGCGATGAACGAGGCCGCGACGTACCCGGGGAAGAAGGCGGCCAGGTACACCGACCGCCCGTCGCGCCACTGGCGCGAGACCAGCGCCGCGACCGCCGCGGGCGCGAGCAGGAACAGGCCGAGCGGGCCGATGAGCACCTGCTGGTTCATGAACTGGGCGAACGTGAACCGGTGGAAGCCGTAGCTCGTCGTCGAGTCCGTCGTGCGCCGCCCGAGCGCGAGCAGCATCGCGGTCCAGTCGTAGCCGGGGTGGAGTCGGGCGAGCGCGAAGTGCGTCGCGGCGAAGAGCACGGCGGCCAGCGCGAGGTCGCGCAGCGCCGCGAGCCGCCGCCCGGGCGCGCGGAGCGCACGCGCGGCGACGACGAGGAAGGACGGCGCCACGACCGCGGCCGAGAGGTGGAGCGCAAGCGCGAAGACGAGCAGCGCCGCGGGCAGCAGCAGGGGCGCGCGGCCCTCCATCGCGCGCAACGACGCCAGCGCGTAGGCCGCGAGCGCGAGCGCGAGGAACGTGTAGTTCTCGACGTAGCCGAAGTAGAGCTGCAGCGCGCCCTGCCCGGCCAGCACGGCGAACGCGAGCACGTGCGCGGCGCCGTCCGCGCCGCCCGCGGCCTTCTCGCGCCGCAGCAGGTCACCGGCGGTCGCCCACGCGATCGGCACGAACAGCGCGCCGCACAGGACGCTCGAGAGCCCGATCGTGAGGTGCGCGACCTCGGCGGTGCCGCGGCCCGCCGCGGCGAACCACCCCGACGTCGCGCCGTAGAAGACGTGGTGCAGCCACACCGCAAGCGGCTCGTCCGGGTGGAACGACTGGCCCGCGGGGATGTTCCGCACGAGCGCGTTGCCGTCCCCGAGCAGCGTGTGGCCTTCGCGGAAGATCCAGAACACCACCCCGGCGAGCGCGCCCGCGAGCGCGCGGCCCGCCCACCCCGGAAGCGGCGGAGCGCCGCCGAGCAGCCCGGCGAGCCGGCGGTCGAGCGCCGCGGGCGCACGCCAGGCGGCGAGCAGGCCGGCCGCCACGAGTGCCAGGCCCAGCGCGAAGGCCGGCTTCGGCAGGAAGGCCCAGGCGTCCACGCCCCACCAGCCCGCACGCAGCCAGGTGCCGCCCGCGATCTCGGCGGCGATCGCCGCGAGCACGAGGACCGCACCCGAAACCTGAAGCAGCGCCACGGCCCGCTCGCGCGGCGCCGGGACGGGCGGCGGAGCCGGGGCGGTGCGTCGGCGCGAACGGGACATCGGGACTTCAGCGCCGCTCGGGCACGAGCACGACGCGCGTCTCCGTGGCGCCCTCGCAGTGGACGACGCGCGTGGTGTCGCCCTGCTGGTCCACGTAGCGGCGCCTGCCCCGCGCCTCGAACGAGAGTCGCCAGTCCCCGCAGGGCAGCGGCCCGAAGCGGAACTCGCGTGGCGCGCCCATGAAGAGGCGCACGTCCGCCGGGCGGGCGCCCGGAGCGTCGAGCGTGAGACGGATGGGCGTGTTGTCCTCCAGCGGGCGCTCCCACGCGATCTCGACCGTGCCGCGCAGCGAGCAGCGGCACGAGTCCGCCGGGCTTCCCTTCCCGGCGCGCCCGGCCGCGGTCCGGGGCGCCGGTGCCTCGGCCGTCCGCGACGTGACCACGAGGCGCGACGAGTCGGACGGGGCGCGGTGCGGCGCCGATCTCCTGCCCGAGTCGGCGGCCGCCCCGCGGGCGGGCGGTCCGGCCTTCGCCGCCGGCGTGCTGTCGCGGCGCGCACCCGCCGCGGGTCCGGGCTTCGCCGTGGCGGTCTTCGGCGCCGCCGACGCTCCCGGCGCGGGCGCCGGCTTCGCGGCACCCCGCGTCGGCGCGTCACCGGCCTCTGCGGGCGGCCGCGCCGGTCTCGCCTTCGCCGCCGGCGCAGCAGCGCGGGACGTCGCGCCCGCGTCGCCGCCCTTCGCGGCGGAGCCCCCCGCGAGCGGGGTGTCGCGCTCGAACGTGCCTTCGAGCCCCGGCCGCGGGCGGCCGCCGAAGTCGGCTTCGATCCAGGCGACCTTCACGCCCTCCACCTCGAGCGCCGTCGCCACGGCCGTCACCGCCGCCTCGCGATTCGATTCGACCCGCGCCCGGCCGGTCCCCGGACGCCACGTGACGTCCAGCACGAGCGCGTCGCCTCCCCCCGCGAGGGGCACCTGCCGGCCGTCGGCCCGCACGCGCACCTCGAGGTGGAACGGCAGGCGCTTCACCGCCGCCGGCATCCCGAGCGGCACCGCGAGCGTGTAGCGCCCGCGGTCGTTGCTCATCACGTTCACGCTCACCGTGCCCCGCGCCGAAACCCGCGCGCCCGGCACCGGCTTGCCCTCGGGCGTGAGCACCTGCCCGCGCACCACGATCGTGCGCGGGGCCGGCGCGTCGCCCGCCCCCGGAGCCGGACCGGCGACCGCGAGCGCGGCGAGGCCGAGCGCCAGCGCCGCGAGACGCGGGGCGGTCACGGGCCGCACGGCGCGGACGCCGCCGACCGCCGCCGCCTCAGCGCTTCGCGAGCTCTTCGTAGAGATACGCGCAGCTCTTCGCGCCGCCATGGAACGACGTGAGGGAGAACTTCTCGTTGGGTGCATGAACCTGGTCGTCGTGGAGGGCGAAGCCCATCAGGATGCAGGG
>Ga0315540_10000280_pt1 | contig 27995 bp, 29 predicted proteins | sample SalMarSW160110MG_FD_203677 | JGI IMG/M metagenome (GOLD analysis project Ga0315540, IMG submission 203677) | Salt marsh sediment microbial communities from the Plum Island Ecosystem LTER, Massachusetts, United States - Salt Marsh Sediment SW1601-10 ...
TGCTCCATCACCGCCACCGGCGCCTCCACCGTCAGGCGGCAGGGGGTGGCCGCCCGGATGTCCTCCACACTCACCGCCTCGGCGCGCTCGCGCAGCGCCAGCCCGGCCGCCGTCACCCGGAACAGCCCCATCTCGGTGACGATGACGTCGGCGGCGCGCGGGGCGGTCAGCGGCATGCTGCAGCGCGGCACCAGCTTGGGCTCGCCGCTGCGGGTTGCCATGCGCGTCAGCACCACCACCCGCCGCGCCTTGGCCGCCAGCTCCATGCCGCCGCCCATCCCCGGGCTGTGCCCGCCGGGCGTCTTCCAGCTGGCGATGTCGCCCGCCTCGCTCACCTGCATGGTGCCGAGCACGGCGCTGTCGAGGCGCCCGCCGCGCACCAGGGCGAAGGCGACGGCGCTGTCGAAGGTGGCCGTCTCGGCGGTGCGGCTGATGGGCTCGCCGCCGGCGTTGATGAGGTCGGCGTCCTCCTCGCCCGGCGCCGGCCGCGGGCCGATGCCGGCCACGCCGTCCTCGGCGAACAGCACCACCTTGAGCGCGGGATCGATGTGGTTGCCGACCAGCGTCGGCAGGCCGATGCCGAGCGCCACCGTCTCCCCCGGTTCCAGCAGCAGCGCCGCCCGGCGGGCGATCAGCTCGCGCGCGTCCATCTCAGGTCCTCCCTCGGCGGGCGGGCGCGCGCCGGCCCCGGTCCCGACCGCTCGCGCCGCTCACGTCTTCGGCACCGGCACGCGGATCGGACGCGGGCTGCCGGGGAGCAGGTAGTCGACGAACGCGCCGGGGGTGTGAACCGCGTCCGGGTCGAGGCTGCCGGCTGGCAGCAGCGTGCGCGTCTCGGCGATGACCACGTCGGCCGCCATCGCCACCAGCGGGTTGAAGTTGCGGCTGGTGCCGCGGTAGACGAGGTTGCCGTACTCGTCGGCGACGTCGGCCAGCACCAGAGCGAGCGGCGCGCGGATGGCGGGCTCGAGCAGCCAGGGCCGGCCGTCCACCTCCACCAGGCGCTTGCCCTCCTGGACCTCGGTGCCCAGCCCTACGTCCACCAGCACCCCGCCCAGGCCGGCGCCGCCGGCGCGGATGCGCTCGGCCAGCGTCCCCTGCGGGACGAACTCCACCGCCAGGCTGCCGGCGTTCATCTGCTCGATGGCCACCGGGTTGGAGCCGATGTGGCTGACCACCGCCCGGGCGACCCGCCCGGCGGCGATCAGCCGGCCGACCCCGTGCGAGGGGTAGCCGGCGTCGTTGCCGATGAGCGTCAGGTCGCGCACGCCCGCGCGCAGCAGGCCCTCGACCAGTAGCGGCGGCGTGCCGAGACTGCCGAAGCCGCCGAAGAGCAGGGTGGCGCCGTCGGGCACCAGGCTCACCGCTTGCTCCAGGTCGATGACCTTGCCGTGGCTGCCGCCCCCGGCCAGCGCGCGCCGCCGCACCGCTAGCGCGCCTCCGTCGCGGCGCGCGTCTCGAGCAACCCCTGGTAGCTCGCCGCCCACGGCAGCGCTCGCTCCAGCGCGGCGCTGGCGCTCAGCACGGTGGCGTCGGCGAAGCGCCGGCCGATGAGCTGCACCCCGACGGGCAGGCCGTCCGGCGTGAGCCCCGCCGGCAGCGAGGCGGCGGGGTGGCCGGTGAAGTTGACGGGGTAGGTCAGGCACCAGCCGATGAAGGGGTCGACCGCCTGGCCCTCGACCCGGCTGGGCCCGCGGGTGGTGCCGGCCCCGGCGCCCGGCGCCGCGTTGGGCACGCCGGCCACCGACAGCGTGGGCGTGACGATCAGGTCATGGTCTTCGAAGACGTCCTGCACGACGTCGAACACCTGGGTGCGGAGCACGTCGTCGAGGCGGTAGCTCACCGCGTCCAGCGCCCGGCCCAGCTCGAGCTTGTGCAGGTAGTCGGGATCGAGCAGCCCGGCGAGCTCGCCGAAGAGGTCGTAGCCAGCCTCGGCGAAGGACAGCGCCGACTCCGCCGCCCGCACGGCGCTGGTGCGCGTCCACATCTCCGCGAGCTCCTGGTGCGGCCGCGGCCAGCTCAGCTCCACGGGCGCGATCTGCATGCCCGCACCCTCCATGGCACGCACCGCCCGGTCCACCACCCGGCGCACCTCCGGCATCACCGGGAAGCCGCCGAAGTCCGGGCTGTAGGCCACCTTCAGCCCGGAGGTCCGGGCCCGGGTGGCGGCCACGAAGCCGGTCGGCAGGTCGGGCAGGCTGAGTGGGTCGCGCGGGTGGTGGCCCACCATGGCCTCCAGCATCAGCGCGGCGTCCTCCACAGTGCGGGTCAGCGGGCCGGTGTGGGCGTAGGGGGTGTGGATGAGGAAGCCGTCGGGCCGCACCGCCGCGGCTACCCGGCCGAAGGTCGCCTTGAAGCCGTAGACGCCGCACATGGCGGCCGGGATGCGGATGGAGCCGCCGCCGTCCGAGCCCTGGCCCAGCGGCGCCAGGCGCGCGGCCACCGCCGCGGCGCTGCCGCCGGACGAGCCGCCGGCGTTCATCCCCGCTGCGAACGGGGTGCTGGTGGGGCCGACGAGCAGGTTGTCGGTGGTGCCCTTGTAGCCGAACTCGGGGGTGTTGGTCTTGCCCACCACGATGGCCCCGGCGGCCTCCAGGCGGGCGACGTGGGTGGCGGTGGCGTCCGCCAGGTGGTCGCGGAAGGGCACGCTGCCGAAGGTGTTGCGCACCCCGGCCTTGCCGTCGAACAGGTCCTTCACCGCCAGCGGCACGCCGTGCAGCGGCCCCAGCCGGCCGCCGGACATCACCGCCGCCTCGGCGGCGCGCGCGGCGGCCAGCGCCTGCTCGGGCAGCACCGTGATGAACGCGTTGACCGCCGGGTCGAGGCGCTCGATGCGCGCCAGGAAGGCCTCCACCACCTCCACCGGCGACAGCTCGCGGCGGCGGATACGGCGCGCCAGCTCGGCGGCGGACAGCTCGGTGGGGTCGGTGGCGGCGTCGCTGCGGGAGGCGGTCACGCGCATCTCTCCAGGCGGGTCTCCGGCGCCGCGGCGCCGCGGCGCCGCCCGCCGGGGAGGGCTAGTGGCGGAGGATCTTCGACAGGAACAGCTTGGTGCGGTCCTCCGTGGGGCTCCGGAAGAAGTGCTCGGGCGTGCCGGTCTCCACCACCCGGCCACCGTCCATGAACAGCACCCGGTCCGCGACCTCGCGCGCGAAGCCCATCTCGTGGGTCACCACGATCATGGTCATGCCCTGGCCGGCGAGATCCTTCATCACGTCGAGCACCTCGTTGATCATCTCCGGGTCGAGGGCGGAGGTGGGCTCGTCGAAGAGCATCACCTTCGGCTCCATGGCCAGCGCCCGGGCGATGGCCACGCGCTGCTGCTGCCCGCCGGAGAGCTCCTCCGGGTACTTGTATGCCTGCTCCAGGATCCCGACGCGGTCGAGCAGGCGCTTGGCGGTGTCCTCGGCCAGCTTACGGCCGGCGCGCCGCACGCGCATGGGCGCCAGGGTGACGTTGCGCAGCACCGTCATCTCGGGGAAGAGGTTGAACTGCTGGAACACCATGCCCACCTCGCGGCGCACCTCCGCGAGGTCCGAGGCGTCCTTGATGCTGACGCCGTCGACGGTGATGGTGCCGCCGTCGTGCGTCTCGAGACCGTTGATGCAGCGGATGAGGGTGGACTTGCCGGAGCCGGACGGGCCGATGACCACCACCACCTCGCCGCGCTCGACCTCCAGGTCGACGCCGCGGAGCGCCGTGAAGGAGCCGAAGCGCTTCTCCACGCCCTCCAAGGCGATCAGGGGGCCGTCGCCGGCGCCGCTCACCCGCCCGCCTCCTCGTCACCCGGGCCGCCGGCGGCCGCCAGGCGCGGTCCGCGGCGGCCACGGCGACGGATGGGGTCGGCGACGACCTCCAGATAGCTGAACAGGAAGCTGCCTACCATGGACAGCGCAAGATAGATGACCGCCGCGGCGGCCCACATCATGGCGGGCTGGTAGTTGTAGGAGATGGCCCGCTCGGTGCTGAGGGTGAGCTCCACCACGCTGATGGTGGAGGCGAGCGAGGAGTCCTTGAGGAGCGCCAGGGCGTAGTTGCCGAACGGGGGGATCATCAACCGGACGGCGGGCGGGATGACCACGAAGCGCATGATGTCGGCGCCGCCGAGCCCCAGGCTGGCGGCCGCCTCCACCTGCCCCTTGTGGATCGACTCGATGCCGGCGCGGATCACCTCGGCCAGATAGGCGCCGTACCCCAGCGACAGCGCCAGCACCGCGGCGGCGAAGGGGCTGAGGTGTGGGGGGAGGAGAACCCTCCCCCCACTCAGCGGTGAGAACACCAGCCGGTTGAGCAAGGTGAAGATCTGCGGGGTCGCGAAGTAGGCGAAGAAGATCTGCACCAGCGCCGGCGTGCCGCGGAACAGCTCGATGTAGAACCTCGCCAGCCCCCTCGTCGCCACGTTCCTCGACCGCCGCATGAGCGCGGCGATCAGCCCGAAGAGCAGCGCCAGACCGTAGGTCAGCACGCTGAGCTCGACGCTCAGGACGGCGCCCTTCAGCAGGGCGTGGAGGATGGCGGGGGTGACGACGTTGCTCATGCTCTAGCGGGCTCCCACGCTCACTTGGTGGTGATCGGCATGTCGAAGCAGCGCGTGACGATGTCCTGGTTGAACCACTTCATGCTGATCTCTTTGAGGGTGCCGTCGTTCTGCAGCTCGACGAGCGCCTTGTTGAGGGCGGCCTTCAGGTCGGGGTTGTCCTTGGCGACGGTGACGTTCGCCAGGTCGACGTAGAGCAGGTCGCCCACGGGCTTCAGCGGGGCGCCCTGAGTGATGGCGTAGGAGCCGACTGCCAGGTCGGTCACCAGGCCGCCGACGATGCCCGACTGCACCGCCTGGATGCCGGTGGGGTCGTCCTTGAAGGTCTTGAAGTCGTAGCCGTGGTCCTTGAGCCAGCCCTCGTAGGTGGTGCCGAGCGCCACCGCCACGGGCTGCTTCATGTCGGCGATGCCGGTGACGTTCGAGCTCTTGGGCACGAACAGCTGGGCGCCGCCGCAGTGGTAGGGGTGGTCGAGGTAGGCGACCGCCTGCGCCCGCTGCGGGGTGTAGGCCTGGCTGGCCACCGCCACGTCGAAGATGCCGGACTGCACGCCCTGCACGATGGTGGAGAACTCGGCGGCATCGAGCCGCGCCTTGACGCCGAGCTTCTGGGCCAGCGCCTTGGCGACGTCGGCGTCGTAGCCGACGAGCTGCTGGTCGGCGTTGAAGAGGCTGAACGGCGGGTAGCCGCCCGACATCACCAGGATCATGTAGCCGCGCTGCTGGATCTGCTGCAGGTTGGCCGCGCCCGCCATCCCGCCCAGGAGTAGCGTCAGGGCCAGCAGGGCCCCCAGGGTGACCTTCAAGCGTGTGCGTCGCATACCTCTACCTCCTCCACGTCGGAGCCTCGCTCCGAAGAAACCTTGCCGGGCGGCCTGTTGCCGGCCCGCCCGGGTCATGCCCGGATGCCGAGCGCGTGGTCGACGCCGCTGTCGAGATCCCGTTCGAGCTCGACGAAGGCGTCCTCTAGCAGCCGAAGCAGCTCCTCCACCTCGGCCTCGCGGATGGTCAGGGGCGGCGCGATCAGCACCGCGTCCCCCGACCCCTGGACGGCGCCTGCCGCGGGGTAGACGAGCAGCCCCCGCGCGAAGGCGTGGCGGATGAGTCGCCCCGTCACGTTCTCGGACGGGGGGAAGGGGGTCAGGTCGGCGTCCCGGACCAGCTCGAGCCCTTGCAGCAGGCCCTTGCCACGAACCTCGCCGATGATCCGGTGCTCGCGGGCGAGCCGCCGCAGACCGGCGGCGAGCTGCTCGCCGCGCGCCGCGGCGTTGGCGACCAGGTCGTGGTCCTGCAGATAGCCGAGCACCGCCAGCGCGACGGCCGCCGACAGCGGGTTGGCGCTGAGCGTGTGCCCGTAGAGCACCGCACCGGACCCCTCCCGGATCGGCCGCATCAGCTCGTCGCTGGCGACCGCCGCCGCGATGGGGGTGTAGCCCGCTCCGAGGCCCTTGCCGAGCACCAGCAGGTCGGGCGTCACGTCGTAATGCTGCATGGCCACCAGGGCGCCGGTGCGGCCCATGCCGGTCATCACCTCGTCGGCGATGAACAGCACCTCATTGGCGTCGCAGATGGCGCGGATGCGGCGGTAGTAGTCGGGCGGCGGGGTGATGGCCGCCCCGCTGGCGCCGACCAGCGGCTCGGCGATGAAGGCGGCGACGGTGTCCGCGCCGGCCGCGTCGATGCGCGCCTGCAGGTCGTCGGCGCAGGCGAGCGCGCAGCTGGGGTAGCTCCGCCCGAAGGGGCAGCGCAGGCAGTAGGGGGAGGCGACAATGGCGTCCTTGGCGAGCAGCGGCTCGAAGCGGCTGCGGCGGCCGGCATGGCCGGACATCCCCAGCGCGCCGAGGGTCATGCCGTGGTAGCTCACGGTGCGGGACAGGACACGCGTCTTCCGCGGCAGGCCGCGCTCCTGCCAGTGCTGGATGGCCAGCTTGGCGGCCAGCTCGGTCGCCTCGCTGCCGCTGTTGACGAAGAAGAACCACCCCAGGCTGCCCGGCAGCAGCGCCCCGAGGCGCTCGGCGAGCGTCTCGGACGGCTCGTTGCTGAACTGCGAGCGGAACGAGAAGCTGAGCTTCTCGGCCTGCTCGAGCATCGCCTCGCGGATCTCCGGCACCCCGTGGCCGATGTTGGCGGCGACGGCGCCGGAGCAGCCGTCGAGGTAGCGCGTTCCGTCCTCGGCGTAGAGGTAGATGCCCTCGCCGCGGAGCGCCCGCGGCGGGGTGCGCCTCAGGTCGGGGTGGATGACGTGACCGCTGCGGCCCCCGGCGCCCGAGCTCACGGCCTCACGCTCCCTCGGCCGGGCCGGCGGGGACCGCCGCGGCCGCCGCCGCCAGCGACGCGTCCAGGATGTCGAAGGCCCGGTCGAGCTCCTCGTCGGCGACGGTGAGGGGCACCAGCACCCGCACCACGTTGCTCGAGCGGCCGGCTCCCAGGAGCAGCAGGCCGCGCGCCCGCGCCTCGTCCAGCACCCGCCCGGTGAGCGCGGCCGCGCGCGCCAGGCCGCCGGGGCTGAGGTCGGGCGAGGGAGCCGCCGCCCCCGCCGGCGGGCCGGCCACCGCGCCGACGGCAGCGGCCCCGGGTCCCAGCGGGAACGCCAGCTCGGCCGCCACCATGGCACCCAGGCCGCGTACCTCGGCGACCTCGGGGTGACGGGCCGCCAGCGCGTGGAAGCGCTCGAAGAGCGAGGCGCCGAGCGCGCGGCCGCGAGCCAGCAGGTCGGTGGTCTCGAACACGTCCAGCACCGCCAGTGCCGCGGCGCAGGCGAGCGGGTTGCCGCTGTAGGTGCCGCCCAGCCCGCCGGGGTCGGGCGCGTCCATCACCTCCTGGCGGCCGATGACGCCGGACAGCGGCAGGCCGCCCGCCAGGCTCTTGGCGACCGTCACCAGGTCGGGCACCACCCCGCTGTGCTCCACGGCGAAGAGCGTGCCGGTGCGGCCGAAGCCGCTCTGGATCTCGTCGGCGATGAGCAGCATGCCGTGGCGCTCGGTGAGGTCGCGCAGGGCCCGCAGGAACTCCGGCGGCGCCGGCACGAAGCCGCCCTCGCCCTGCACCGGCTCCACCAGCACGGCGGCCACCCGCTCGGGCGCCACCTGGCTGGCGAGCACGTCGTCCAACGCCGCGAGTGCGTCCGCCGTGCTCCAGCCGCGCAGCGGGTAGGGGAAGGGCGCGTGGTAGACCTCCGGCGCGAACGGCCCGAAGCTCTGCTGGTAGGGCCGCACCTTGCCGGTCAGCGTCATGCCCAGCAGGGTGCGCCCGTGGAAGCCGCCGCTGAAGGCGATGACGCCGGGCCGGCGGGTGTAGGCGCGGGCGATCTTGACGGCGTTCTCGACGGCCTCGACGCCGGTGGTGAGCAGCAGCGTCTTCTTGGGCGCGTCGCCGGGCGCCAGGGCGTTGAGGCGCTCCGCCAGGCGCACGTAGGGCTCGTACATGGCGACCTGCGCCGCGGTGTGGCTGAAGCGCTCGAGCTGCGCCTGCACCGCGTTGAGCACGCGCTCGTTGGCGTGGCCGATGTTCATCACGCCGATGCCGCCGGTGAAGTCGAGGTACTCGCCGCCGTCGACGTCCCACAAGCGCACGCCCTCGGCGCGTGCCGCGAAGACGGGGTGCGCCGTGGCGAGGCCACGCGGGACGTTGGCGCTACGCAGGCGCGCCAGCAGCGCGTTACGGGAGTCGGCGGTCTCCACCGCGGAACAGCGCTCCTTTCCGTTCGGACGGTCAACGATACCCGAGCGGGCCGGCGGGTTCTACGGCCACCGCAAACAATACGTGGCTCAGGGGTTGTCTCTCAGAGACAAGAGCTCGCTGGCGAGGCGCAGCCGGAAGCGCACCTCCGGGTCGGAGAGGTCAACGTCCAGGACGTGCGCGACACGCTCGAGCCGGTAGCGCACGGTGTTGCCGTGAACGCCCAGGGCCGCCGCGGCCGCCTTTCGCTCGAAGCCGCAGCGCGCCCAGGCGGCCACGGTCGCCACCAGCCGCTCGCCGCTGCGCTCGGCGCGCAACCGCCCGATGACGTCCTCCGCCAGCGCCGCTCGCGCGTCGGGGTCGCCCATCAGCACGCGCGGCACCAGCCAGCGCTCGTAGCGCAGCACCTCCCCGGCAGCCGCGTGGGGCAGCAGCGCCCGCGCCTCCTGGAAGCTGGTGCGGAGGCCGGCCACGCCCAGCGCCGGCCGGCCGAAGGCCAGGGCGACCGGCTCGTCCCCCGCGGCGCCGAGCAGCGCCGCCGGATCGATGCCCTCCTCCAGCAGCAGGCTCACCTCGTTCTGGGAGACCGACAGGAAGGGGCCGCTGCCCAGGTCGGCGAGGCGCCGGCGCAGCCGCTCGGCCAGACGCTCGCGCCGCAGGAAGCCCTCGCGTGACAGCGGCAGCGGCACCTCGGGCAGGGCCGCCACCCCCACCCGGTAGGGCCGCTGCCAGTCGAAGCCCTGCAGCCGCGCCCGCTCGCGCGCTCGCGGGGTGGGCTCGAGTCGGCCCTCCAGCAGCGAGTCCAGGAAGGCGTAGCCCAGGCGCGACTCGAGCTGCGCCAGCGTCTGCTGGTGGGCGATGTGCAGCGCCAGCACAATGGCGGCGTGCTCGGCGGCGCGCAGGTCGAGCTCGGTGAGTGGGGCGTCGCCCTCGATCACCCACAGGAAGCCCTCCAGCTCGCCGCTCACGCGGATGGGGCAGGCCATGCGGCCGCCGAGCCCCAGCTCGGGGATGGCGGGCACGCGCAGCGGCCGGCTGCCGGCGCGCAGCCGCGCCAGGGTGCCGCGGCGCTCGAGCTCCGCCATCACCTCCGGCGGCGTCACCCCGGCGGCGAGGGTGCTGCGGCGCACCTCGTCGGTCTGGGCGCCGGGGCCGGCGCCGGGCGCGGCGCCGCCTGCCGCCCCGGGACCGGCCGCGGGCTCGTCGCCGCGGTAGGAGGCCGCCATCAGCTGCCCCGCGGCGCTCTCCACGGTGACGTCGCGCGCGATCAACCGGCCCAGGACGCTGGCGATCTCCTGCAGGCTGGCGGCCTCCACCGCCGCGCGGGTGAGCGCCCGGTGGATCGCCTCGGAGCGCTCCAGCACCTGGTGTTGCTCGGCCAGCAGGGCGCGCTGCGTCTCCTCGGTGAGGCGCGCGAAGGGGATCTCCCAGGGCACCTCCAGCAGCGGCAACCCCAGCCGCTCCGCCTCGTCGGCCACGGCCGGCGGCATCTCGCTGAAGAACTGCGGCACGGCCAGCGCCACGGCGGCCACGCCGCGGGCGTCGAGCGCCCGCACGAAGTCGCGCTGGCCGGCCTCGTCGCGCGGCCAGGCGTAGCCGGTGCTGAGCAGCAGCTGCCCCGGCTGCGACCAGGTCTGCGGTTCGGGGATGTCGACCACACCTGTCCAGCGCACCTCGCGCTCGCCACCGGCCGCACCCGCCACCAGCCGGGCCTGGCCGAGCAGCGGCAAGCGCATCAGCTCGAAGAGACGCACCTCGGCTCAAGCGTACCCCGGTGGGCCGCCGCCCTCCGCCGTCCGTCACGGCAGGCGCCAGGCCGTTCCTCCCCGCGTGCCGGCGACTGCGATACCGTAGCGTCGAGGTCGCCAACGCTCGAGAGCGAGGAGCCGGAATAGATCATGCGCATCGTCACCCCGGAAGACGCCGTAGCCGCCGTCCACTCGCGCGACCGCGTGTGGGTGCAGGCCGCGGCCGCCGCCCCGCAGCGGCTGATCGCCGCCCTTACCGACCGCCATGCCGAGCTCCAGGGCGTGGAGATCGTCCAGCTGCACACCGAGGGCGCCGCCCCTTACGCCGACGCGCGCTACGAAAGGAGCTTCCACACCAGCGTGCTGTTCGTGGGGCCCAACGTGCGCCAGGCCGTCGCCGAGGGGCAGGCCGACTACGTGCCGATCTTCCTCAGCGAGGTGCCTAGCCTGTTCCGCTCCGGCGCCATCCCGCTCGACGTGGCGCTGGTGCACGTGTCGCCACCGGACGCGCACGGCTTCTGCTCGCTGGGCGTGTCGGTGGAGGCGAGCAGCGCGGCGGTGAGCTGCGCCCGCCGGGTGATCGCCCAGGTGAATCCCAACATGCCGCGCACCCACGGCGACGGCCTGCTCCACGAGTCCGACATCGACCTGGCGGTCGAGGTCGACGATCCCATCCCCGAGGTGGCGCCCGCGCCGCTCGACACCGTAGCGCGCGCCATCGGCCTCCACTGCGCGGCGCTCGTCGAGGACGGCGCCACCCTGCAGATGGGCATCGGCGCCATCCCCGACGCGGTGCTGGCGGCGCTGCACGACCACCGGGACCTGGGCATCCACACGGAGATGTTCTCCGACGGCGCCATCGACCTGATCGAGAAGGGCATCATCACCGGCACGCGCAAGCTCACCCACCCCGGCAAGGTGGTCGCGAGCTTCGTGATGGGCACCCGCCGGCTCTACGACTTCGTCGCCGACAACCCCCTGGTGGCGCTCCTCGATGCCGCCTACGTCAACGACACCGCCGTCATCCGCCGCAACCCCCGGACCACCGCCATCAACAGCGCGGTGGAGGTCGACCTCACGGGCCAGGTGTGCGCCGACTCGATCGGCACGCGGCAGTACTCCGGGGTCGGCGGGCAGATGGACTTCATCCGCGGCGCCAGCCTCTCCGACGGGGGCAAGCCGATCATCGCGCTGCCGTCCACCACCTCATCCGGCGACAGCCGCATCGTCCCCTTCCTCAAGCCGGGCGCGGGGGTGGTCACCACCCGTGCGCACGTGCACTACGTGGTCACCGAGTACGGCACCGCCGACCTCTACGGCAAGAGCCTGCGGCAGCGCGCGCGGGCGCTCATCAACGTCGCCCACCCCGACCACCGCGAGGCGCTGACGCGCTCGGCGTTCGAGCGCTTCCACAGGCTCCCGGCGTAGCCGGCGTCGGGTCCGTGCGGGGCGCACGGCGCTTCCGCCGGGCCCGGCCGGCCGCAGCGCCCGCGCGGGGCGGCCCGTCGCCCGCGCCGCGACGCTCAGGCCCGCTTGCGCGGCGCCGTCGAGGCGCCCACCAGGCGGTAGAGCGGGCAGAAGCCGGCGGCGCCGGTGAGCACCAGGATCGCCCCGACGAGGCCCAGGACGACCGCCAAGGCGCCGCCGAGCCAGCCGAAGACCCAGGCGGCCAGCAGCACCAGCCCGACGATGACGCGGATCACCCGGTCGGTTGCGCTCTCGTTGATGGTCATGTGCGTTCCTCCTCACCCCGAGGCTAAACCACCATTACCACAAAGAGAATGGTATAAATAGTGCCAATGGCCGACGTCGACTGTCACGCCCTTCCGTCCCGAGCGGCCGGGCGCCGCCGCGGCGCCGCGGCGGCGCCCTAGCGCGTGTCGGGGCGCGACGACATCCTGCGGCACCTGAAGGTGCACGGCCCCGCGACCGTGAGCGATCTGGCGGTCTCGACCGGGCTGTCGGCCAACGCCGTCCGCCACCATCTCGCCCGCCTGGGGAGCGAGGGCATCGTGCAGGAGGGGAGCCGGCGCGGCCGCCTGGGCCGGCCCGCTCACCTCTTCGAGCTCACGGCCGCGGCCGAGGGCGCCTTCCCCAAGCGCTACTCCGAGCTACTCGACGCCGTGCTCGAGCGGGCCGAGGCGCGCGGGACGCTGCTGGAGCTGCTCGATGACGTGGCGGCGCAGCTGGCCGGCTCGGCCGCCCGGGAGCTCGAGGGGCTCGCGCCGCGCGCGCGCCTCCTGGCCCTGATGCAGCGCCTCGACTACGGCGACATGCTCGGCCGCCTCGCCAACACCGAGGGCGGCTGGGAGTTCCACGCCTACAACTGCGTCTACCGCGCCACGGGCGAGCGCTTCGAGCCGGTATGCGACCTCCTGCCCAAGGTGGTGCGCCTCGCCACCGGCATGGAGGCGGAGCGCGTCCGCTGCCAGCGCGACGGCAACCACAGCTGCCACTTCGCGGGAAGCTACCGGCGCGCCGACGAGCGCTGAGCCCGGCGAGGGCCGGGCCGCGAGGGCCGGGCCGCGTCGGCAGGCCCGCTGCCACAGGCCCGCGCCAGCGACGACCGGACAGCCAAGCCACTCCCGCGGCCATCACGACCGCGCGGCGGAACCGGCCGCGCGCCGGTGCCGCCCCCATGCATCCAACCTCGGCCGGCCCGCGTAGTGCCGGGTGGAGGTACAACCTATGCGTGCTGGTCAGCGGCCCGAGTTCCGTTCCCAGGCAAGCCCAGGTCCCGCGATCCCGCGATCCCGCGCCACGGCGCCGGTCGCCGCCACCCTCCTCGCCGTGCTGGTGGCTGCTCTCCTCGGCGGCGCCGCGCTGGCGCAGGCCATGACGCCCACCGTGCAGGTTCGCTACGACGCCAGCCTCGGGTACTACCTCACCGACGGTGCGGGCATGACGCTCTACACCTTCTCCAACGACAGCGCCGGCAAGAGCGCCTGCACCGGCGGGTGCGCACAGGCCTGGCCACCGCTGGCGGCGGACACCGCCGCGGCGACGCCGCTCAACGTGCCCGGCTCGTTCAGCGTCATCACCCGCGACGACGGCAGCAAGCAGGTGGCCTACAACGGCAAGCCGCTGTACACCTTCAAGGCCGACCAGAAGCCCGGCGACACCGCCGGACAGGGCTCGCACGATGTCTGGTGGGTAGCCAACGTCGAGCCCGCCATCCAGACGCTCGCCACCGCGGGAGGCACGCTGCTCGTCGGCCCGACCGGCATGACCCTCTACACCTTCGGCAAGGACCCGCAGGGCGGCACCGCCTGCACCGGCAAGTGCGCCCTCAACTGGCCGCCGCTGGTCGGCGGCTACGACCCGGCGCACGGCAACATGCCCACGGTGGCCAAGGACGTCAAGGGCACCGTCGGCGTCTTCGCCCGCCCCGACGGCTCCATGCAGCTGACCTTGAACGGCAAGGCGCTCTACTACTTCCGCGGCGACGGCTCGCCTGGCCAGACGACGGGCGACGGCCTGCTCGGCGAGTGGCAGAAGGCCACCCAGCCCTGAGCGCCAGTGACTGACGCCGGACCCGATCCGGGATGCTCGTGAGGGTTTCCCACGTTCTTGCCGAGGACCGCATCCCCCCTGGCCTGCGGTCCCCGGCCTTCCTCAGGCCGCCTGCCGCCGGCGGTACAGCAGCGGAACCGCGGGGATGCCCAGGAAGGCGACCAGCGCCGCCACCAGGAAGGCGCGCTGCAAGCCGGCGCCATCCGCGATCAGCCCGATGATGTAGATGCCGGCCGCCCGCACCAGGAAGTTCATCGCCAGGAAGGTGCCGTTGGCGAGCGCGCGGTTGTCCGGGAAGGCTTCCTGAACCGTCGCCAGCAGCACCGGCGTGGCGCTCACCGCGGCCAGGCCCAGCAGCACCAGCAACGGGAAGGCGAGCGTCGCCGGGGCGTAGAGGAAGGCGACCATCACCACCGGCGCAGCCACGGCCAGGGTGAGCAGCACGCTGCCGCGCCCCAGCCGGTCGGAGACGGTGCCGGCCGAGAGGGCGCCCACCACCCCGGCCGCCTCCAGGATGGTCAGCGAGGCGCCCGCCAGCCACAAGCCGGTCCCGAGCACGTTCTTCATGAACAGCGGCAGGTAGATGGTGGCGGCCACCAGCAGCATCACCCGCGTGGCGATCAGCAGCCCGATGGCCGGGAACACGCGGCGGGCGGTGCTCCAGGGCAGGAAGCCGGCGCGGCGGGCGGCGTTGTGGGCGGACACGTTGCGCAGCCTGAGGTAGAGGATCCCGCTCACGGCCCAGCCGATGAAGGCCAGCCGCCACAGCCCCTCGAGCCCGAACCAGCCCACCCCGGCGACCGCCAACAGCGGCCCCAGCGAGCGGCCCAGCTCGCCCCCGGCCATGAACAGGCTCATGCCGGTGCCCACGCGGCGGCCGGCCACGCTCGCCACCATCGGCGGCGCCGGCGCGTGGAAGGAGGCCACGCTGACGCCTGCGGCGAGCAGCAGGAACACGATCGCCAGGTAGCTCGGGGCGCGACCCAGCAGGGTGATGAAGGTGGCGGTCACCGCCGGCGCCAGGATCACGAAGTAACGCAGGCTGACCTTGTCGGCCAGGTAGCCGATCAGCGGGTTGAGCAGGCTAGGCAGCTGCAGGAACACCGCCAGGCCGCCGGTCATGGCGTAGTCGGTGCCGAGCTTCTGCTGCAACACCGGCAGCAGCGGCGCCACGAAGGCGGTGAAGCTGTCGTGGGCGAAGTGCCCGCCGGCGACCGTGGCGACGTCGCCCACGCGGAAGCGCTCGCCGCCCGTTGCGGCGACGGTGCCGGCGCCCGCGACCTCGTCGGCCGTCACGTCGGCCGCGGGGCCGCCAACGGCGCCGGCTGCGCCGGCCTCGGAGGGGTCGTCACGGTCCATGCGCTCAAGGATAGCCCGGCCGCCGGGGACGCCAGAGTGCGGGGCGGAACGCGGGGCGCCCACGGCGGATGCCCGGCAGCGCGCCGGTCTGCCGGCGGCGCCGCGCGGCTGCGTCCCTCGCGCTCAGCGCCGGACGCGACGCAGGAAGCGGTCCATCCAGCGGTCCGAGAGCACCAGGCGCAACCAGCGCACCACGTGCGCGTCGACCCCCACCCGGTAGCGGGTACGAGAGCGCCGCGCGGTGAGCGCGTGCAGCACCGCGCGCGCCACCCCGGCCGGCTCGATGCCGCCCGCCTCCACGTCCGCCACCCCCTCGGAGATGGCGCGGATGGTGTCGTGGTAGAGCTCGCGCACCTGCTGCGGCATGCGCGTCAGGCGCTCCTCGCCGTCTCCCAGCGACTTGTCCCAGATGGGGGTGCGGACGCGGCCGGGCTCGACGATCGCGACCTGCAGACCCCACGGCTCCAGCTCCAGCCGGAAGGCGTCGCCGAGCGCCTCGATGGCGAACTTCGAGGCGGCGTAGGCGCCCAGCATGCGTGAGGACACCAGCCCGGAGATCGAGCCCACGAACACGATGCGGCCCGCCGCGCGAGCTTCCGCCTGGCGGGCTTCCGCCGCGCCGCTCGCGGCGCCGGCCTGAGCCTCGCGGGCACGCCGCAACAGCGGCAGCATCGCCTGGGTGACGGCCACCTGTCCCACGACGTTGACCTCGAGCTGGGAGCGTAGATCGTCGAGCGGCAGGAACTCCATCGGCCCTGCCACCACCACGCCGGCGTTGTTGACCAGCCCGTACAGGCCCGCCGGGCCGACGCGCTCCTCGATGGTGCGCGCCGCGCGGCCGATGGCCTCCTCGTCGGTCACGTCGAAGCGCAATGGGACGATGCCGCCGCTGGCTCCGCTCAGCTTGCCGTCGTCGTCATGCAGCTGCGCCACGGACTCCTCGCTGCGGACGCCGGCGAACACCATGAAGCCTCCGCGGGCGAGCGCCAGCGCCACGGCGCGCCCGATCCCGGTCGACGCGCCCGTGACCAGGACCGCTGGCGGCGTCTCCCCCTCCGTGGCGACCTGCACGCAGCCATCTTACGTTGTCCATCCGGCGGTGCCGGCCTGGCGGCAGCGGCAACGCCGCGCCCCAAGCGAACCGCGGGGACGAATCCCCGCGGAACGCCGGCCGAAAGCCGTGAAGGAGAGAGTGGTGCTTCCGGAACCCCAATGCCGGGACCATCCCGACTACAGTACGTTCACCCTAACTCGTGTGCCTCGATTGAGGCCCGGAAGCACGCGCATCCTCGAGCGACGCCTTTTCAGTCCTTGTCGGTCTCGTGGAGCGGCCTACTCAGCGCCCCTCGCGGATACCCTCACATGGTATGAACGCGGCTCCCGGCGCAGCCAGGGACAGACGTCCTACGCTTCGCCGAGCAGCACGCTGCGCACCTGCTCGGGTACCTCGACGGGGCGCTGCTCGCGGTAGTCGAACCACACCACCACCGACTCGACGGTGGCCACCGTCTCGCCGTCCGACACGATCTCCTGATGCAGCTCGATGCTGCTGCGGCCGATCCGCGTCACCTCGCTGGTCACCACCACCCGCGTTCGCAGCCGCAGCTGGCGGTGGAAGTCGATGGCGATGCGCGCCAGGATCGGCCCGGCCTGCTCCCAGCCGACGGCGTCCATGAGGTCGACCCGGCCGAGCTCGGCGTAGCTCGCGAAGGCGGCGTTGTTGACGTGCCCAAGGGCATCGGTGTCCCCGAAGCGCACCTGCACCTCGAGCTCGCGGCGCGGCGCGGAGCGCGGCGTGGCGCGCAGTCCCGAGCCCTGCGCCGAGCCCTCTGCCGAACCCTGCGCCGAACCCTGCGCCGGCCCCTGTGCCGGTCCCGGCGCCTCGCTGGAGCGGCCGCGCCGGCGGCGGCCCGTCGGCGTGGCGTCGTCTGGCGTCATGACGTTGGCTCCTCCTCGGTGCGCCGGCGCCCCGCGGCGGCCGGCACGCCTGAAAGCCTACCCCAACGGGCCCGAGGTTCCGGGCGCGCCGGGCGCGCCCGGCGGAACCAGGCAGGCGGGCGTGGCACCGGACACGCGGCACCAGACACACAGCACCAGACACGCAACACCAGACACGCAACACCAGACACGCGACACCAGACACGCGACAGCGGGCGCCGGGGCTGCGCCGGCCTATACTCGTCTCCATGCCCGCGCCGGAGCCGCGCCGCCTGGAGGACGAGGAGCTCACCGGCCTCGCGCCCGGCGAGCTCGAGCTGGCGGGAGCCATGCTCAGCGGCTGCCGCTTCCGCGACTGCGACCTGGCGGAGGCATCGCTGCGCGGCACCCACCTGAGCGAGTGCGTCTTCGAGGGCTGCGAGCTCGCCATGGTCGACCTGGCCGACGCCCTGCTCCACTGGACGCGCTTCGAGGACTGCCGCCTCACGGGCGTCCGCTTCGGTGCCGTGCGCCGCGACGCCGTCGGCATCGGCATGGAGCTCGAGCGCTGCGACCTGACGCTGGCGAGCTTCCGGGATCTCGATCTGCGGGGGTGCGCCTTCCGCGGCTGCCTGGCGCGCGAGGCCGAGTTCGTGGACTGCGACCTGCGTGGCGTGAGCTTCGAGGGCACCGACCTCGCGCGCGCCACCTTCCGCGGCAGCAACCTCGGCGGCGCCGACCTGCGCGCCGCCCGCAACTACGCCGTCTCCGCCTGCGACAACCGGGTGCGCGGCATGCGCGTGACGCTGCCCGAGGCGATCGGCCTGCTGGGGGCGTTGGGGCTGGAGGTGGAGGGCTAGGGTGCTCGGCTGCCGGGCCCCAGGGGCGCTGGGGCAAGCGGCCGCGCGAGCGCCGCTGCCGCGCCCGCGGGCTAGCGCCGCCGCTGGCAGCGCGGGCAGACCACCGTCCCGCGTTGCCCCACCACGATGCGCCGCAGCGGCGCGCCGCAGCGCGGGCAGGGCTCCTCGGAGTGACCGTAGGCGGCGAGCTGCTCCAGGAAGGCACCCATCTCGCCGTTGACGGTGCGGTAGTCGTTCAGGGTCGTGCCCTGAGCCTCGATGCTCGCCTGCAGCACCTCGCGGATGGCGACCCGCAGGCTCTCCGCCTTGGCGCGCGACACCCGGCGCGCGGGCGTCTGCGGGTGGATCCGTGCGCGCCACAGCGCCTCGTCGGCGTAGATGTTGCCCACCCCCGCGACCGGCCGCTGGCTCAGCAGGAAAGCCTTGATGGCCATGCCGCTGCCGGCCAGCGAGCGCCGAAAGCCCGCCAGCGTGAACGCCTCCGAGAGCGGCTCCGGGCCCATGGCGGCCAGCGTGGGCAGCCCGCGGTAGTCGCCGGCCGGGACCACCAGCAGCCGGCCGAACCGCCGCACGTCGCGGAAGAGCAGCACGTCCGGCGGCCCGCCGCTCAGTCGCAGCCGCACCCGCACGTGGGCCGGCTCGGCCGCGTCCGGCGGCGCCGGCGACACCACCCCCGTCATCCCCAGGTGCAGGATCATCTCGTCGCCGCCCGAGAGCGGCAGGATCAGGAACTTGCCGCGCCGCTGAACCGCCTCGATGCACTGGCCGACGCTCCGCTCCAGCTCGCGGTACTTGGGGCCGGCCGGGGCCAGGCGCTCGGCGGCCACCACCGTGCGCCCCGCCAGCCACGGCGCCAGCTCGCGGCGCACGGTCTCGACCTCGGGAAGCTCGGGCACGCCTCAGGCAGGCCGGGGGTAAGTGATGGTGCCCTCGTAGAGCGCCCGTCCCACCACCGCACCGTCGAGGCCCAGGCGCTCGTAGATCTCCAGATCGGCGTCGCTACCGACGCCGCCGCCCGCCACCAGGGCATGCGGGAAGGCGGCGCGCATGCGCGCCAGCGGCGCCTCGTCCACGCCCTTGAGGGTGCCGTCGCGCCCGATGTCGGTGTAGATGAGGTGGCGCACGCCGTGCGAGGCCACCTTCCTGGCCAGCTCGGCGGCGTCCACGTCGGTGACCTCCGCCCAGCCGCGTACCGCCACGCGCCCGTCGCGGGCGTCGATCGAGACCACCACCCGGTCCGGGCCGAAGTCGGCGACAAGCGCCTCCACCACCTCGGGCTCGTAGATCGCCACTGTCCCCAGCACCACCCGCTCGACGTGCGCCAGCCAGTCCGCGGCGACCTCCACGCTGCGCACGCCGCCGCCCAGCTCAACGTGGGCGTCGATGGCGGCCGCCAGGCCGCGGATGAGCGCGGCGTTGTCGCTGCGGCCCAGCGCCGCATCGAGGTCGACCACGTGCAGCCAGCTCGCCCCCAGGCCCGCCCAGTGGCGTGCGGCCTCGATGGGGGCGTCGAAGTACACGGTCTCGCGCTCGGGATCGCCCTCGAAGAGGCGCACGGCCCGGCCCTTCTGAATATCCACCGCGGGGATGACCTCGAACATCGCTCAGGCGAGCATAACGCGGCCGGCGGCGCGGCACGCGCGGCGGCTACTCGTCCAGGTCCAGGTACGCCTCGAGTCGGTCCTGGGCGCGCTGGCGCTCGGCGTCGCCGGAGGCGTGCTCCACCGCCGCCTCGAGCAGGCGCTGGTGAAGCTCCTCGAGTCGCCCGCGCTCCCGCTCGGACCAGGGCGAGTCGAAGCCGGGCAGCAGATCGCCGCCGTAGCGCCGCAGCGCGCGTTCGATGGCGGTCTCGTCGCCGGCCTCCAGGGCACGCTCCGCGGCGTTCTCGAACTCCTCGGCATCCCAGCGGACCTTGCCGCCGAAGCGCAGCTCGAGCTGGTCGTTCACCAGCGTCACGCTCGCCACGTCGGCGAGCGTCTTGCGCAGGCGGCTCACCAGCACGTGCAGGTGGTTGTCGGCGACCTGCCCCCACCACAGCTCGGCGCGCGCCTCGTGCACCGTGCAGCGCCTCCCGGAGGCGAGCAGGAAGAGCAGCAGCTCGACGGCCTTGCGCGCCTCCCAGTGCAGCCGCATGCTGCCGTAGGCGATGCCCAGGCCGCCCAGGCTGGTGATGGCGAGCTCGTCCTCCTCGGCAAGCCGCAGCGCGCCGGCGCGCTCCAGGCGCACCCGCACCGCCTCGCGCAGCTCGGCGGGCGTGAACGGCTTGGTGAGGTAGTCGTCCGCGCCCAGCGCCATCCCGCGGCGGATGTGGTCGCGGTCGGTCATGGAGGTCAGGTAGATGAAGGGCACGCTCCGCAGCGGCGCGATGCCGCGCACCGCCTCGTGCAGCTCGAAGCCGGTCATGCCAGGCATGATCACGTCGCTGACGATCAGCTGGGGGTGGAGGCCGTCGTGCAGCGCCGCGAGCGCCCGCTGCGGGCGGTCGAAGCACTCGACGCGGTAGCTGGCGAGCACCGAGGTCACCAGCGTCAGCACCGAGGCGTCGTCGTCGACCACCACCACCGTCACCAGCTCCTGGGCGGCGCCGGCGCTCCCGCCGCCCGCATCCGCCACGGACGGCGGCTTGCGCCCGTCAGGCATGGCCGCCGCTCACGCGGTCGCTCACACGCCTGCCCACACGGTTCCTCGCACGCCTGCCCACACGCTTGCTCACTCGCCTGCCCACGCGTCCGCCCACAGGTTCTGCCCCCTCGTCCGGCCCACTCGCCTGCCCACGCATCCCGACCCGCTCGCCGCCGCCTCGCACGCTCGCGAGCCGGCACCACGCGGCGTCCACACGCCATCACGCCAGTGTAGGAAAGCGCCGCCGCCGACACGGTAAATCTTCACACGTCGCCCGGGCGCCACGGGGCGGCCCGCGGCGGTGCCGGCCAGCCTTGACACCCGCGGACCCTCACCTATACTTTGAAGGGATGGTTTCTCGCCGGGACGCACTTCTCAACCTGGCTCCCCTGCTCAACCGGGCACCCGGCTCCGCCGACGAGGTGACCGGCGAGGGCGCGCTCGAGCCCGAACCCGCCCTGCTCGAGGCCGACGGCCTCACCCTCGGGGGCCCGCTCGCCTGGCAGGTGGCGGTGCGCAACACCGGGGGCGATGACGACTTCATCGTCGAGGGCACGGTGTCGGGCACGGCGGTGCTGGAGTGCCGCCGCTGCCTGAGCGAGGTGCGGACCGAGGCGCAGGCCGAGTTCGTGCTGCCCATGGAGTACCGCGCAGGCGAGTCCGATCTGCGGCTGGACGAGATCACCGAGGACGACGAGGAGCTGCTGCTCTTCGGCCACCCGGAGGTCGACTTCGCCCCGCTGCTGGCGCAGCTCTTCGCCATCGAGCTGCCGCTCACGGTGGTCTGCCGCGAGGGGTGCAAGGGGCTGTCGCTCGACGGCGTCGACCTCAACGAGCATCCCGAGCTCGAGGACGAGGACCCGCAGCGTCACCAGGCCGCGTCCTCCCCGTTCGACGTGCTGAAGGATCTCGACATCACGTCATGACCTGTCCGGGCGCACGCCGCCCGCACCGCCAACCCCGAAGGAGTCGACCGAATCATGGCCAAACACCCCGTCCCCAAGAAGCGGGCCTCCCGCTCCCGCCGCGACCAGCGCCGCAGCCACCACGCGCTCCAGGCCCCCAACCTGGTCGAGTGCCCGCAGTGCAAGGCGATGAAGCCGCCGCATGTGGTATGCCCGGAGTGCGGCAGTTACGCCGGCCGGCAGGTGGTCGAGGAGGCCTGAGGGCTCCCGGCACGGAGGGTAAAGCGGCATGACCACGAACGGTGGCGATCGTGCGGGCGTGACCGCGCTGGGGGCGTACGCGCCCGCGCGCGTGCTCACCAACGAGGATCTCGAAAGCATGATGGACACCTCGGACGAGTGGATCACCACTCGTACCGGGATCAAGCGCCGCCACCTGGCGGCCGACGACGAGTTCACCAGCGACCTCGCCATCCGCGCGGTCGAGGATCTGGTGGCCCGGCACGGTGACGCCGCCCTCGAGGGGGTGGAGATGGTCATCGTCGCGACCAACACCCCGGACGCCCTCTTCCCCGCCACGGCGGCGCTGGTGCAGGATCGCTTCGGGCTGCAGGCGGGCGCCTTCGACCTGCTGGCCGCCTGCCCCGGCTGGCTCTACGCCCTGGGCGTGGCGCGCGGCCTGGTGGCATCGGGGCAGTGCCGCAAGGTGCTGGCCATCGGTGCCGAGGCGCTCACCAAGATCGTCGACTGGAACGACCGCGCCACCGCGGTGCTGTTCGGCGACGGCGCCGGCGCGGTGGTGGTGGGGCCGGTGCCCGAGCCGTTCGGCATCAAGTCCATGGTGCTGGGAGCGGATGGGGCCGGCGCGCAGCACCTGCACAAGCGCTCCGTCGGCCGCACCCTGCCCAACGGCGACCCGCTGGCCGAGACGCTCTACATGAACGGCCGCGAGGTGTTCAAGTTCGCGGTCCGCGTGATGAACACGGCCACCATCGAGGCGCTCGACAAGGCCGGCATCCACTCCGACGACATCAGCCTGTTCGTGCCGCACCAGGCCAACCTGCGCATCATCGAGGCCGCCCGCGAGCGGCTCGAGCTCGAGCCCGAGCGCGTCGTGGTGACGGTCGACGAGTACGGCAACAACTCCACCGCGAGCATCCCCCTGGCGCTGCGCAAGGCGCTGGACCAGGGCCGCGTCAAGGACGGCGACAACCTGCTGCTGGTGAGCTTCGGCGCCGGCCTCACCTGGGGGGCGGGGGTGCTGACCTGGGGTGGCGCGAGGTGAGCGCCGCAGCCGGGTCCGCCACCGGTCCCGCTACCGATCCCACGCTAGCCGCCGTCTTCCCCGGGCAGGGCTCGCAATCGCTGGGCATGGCCAGGGACTTCTACGATGCCAGCCCCGCCGCGCGGGCGCTGCTCGACGAGGCCGAGCGCACGCTCCCTGGCCTGCTCGAGCTGATGTGGCACGGCCCGGCCGAGGCGCTCCAGCTGACCGCCAACCAGCAGCCCGCGCTGGTCGCCGCCGGCGCCGCCGCCTTCGCCGCCTGGCGCGAGGCGGGCGGCAGGCTGCCGGCCTGCGCCGCCGGCCACAGCCTCGGCGAGTACACCGCCCACGTGGCGGCCGGCTCGCTGTCGATCGCCGACGCGCTGCGGCTGGTGCGCGCCCGCGGCAGCTACATGCAGGCGGCGGTGCCCGAGGGCGAGGGCGCCATGGCGGCGGTGATGAAGCTCGACGCCGCCGCCATCCGCAACGCCTGCGAGCACACCGAGGGGGTGGTGGAGGTGGCGAACCTGAACGCCCCGGGGCAGACGGTGATCTCCGGTGCGGCCGCCGCCGTCGCCGCGGCGAGCGAGCGCCTCAAGGCCCAGGGGGGCCGGGTGGTGCCGCTGAAGGTGTCCGCCCCCTTCCACTGCAGCCTCATGCGGCCCGCGGCCGACCGCCTCGCCGGTGACCTCTCCCGGGTCAGCTTCGGCGAGCCCGCCTTCGCCATCGTCTGCAACGTCACCGCCGACGTGCTCCAGAGCGGCGCCGACGCACCCGGGCTGCTTCGCCGCCAGGTGACCTCGCCGGTGCGCTGGGTGGAGTCGGTGCGGAGCCTGCGCGCCCTGGGCGCGCGGCGCTTCGTCGAGCTCGGTGCCGGCAAGGTGCTGACGGCCCTGATCGGCCGCATCGACCCGGAGGCGGAGGCCCGCGCCGTCAGCGACGTGGCCGGCCTGCGGGAAACGCTGGAGGCCTGGGCGTGACGCCGGCCGCTCGCTCGGACGGGGGCGCCGCCGCGCAGGCGCGGACGGTGCTGGTCACCGGCTCGAGCCGCGGGCTGGGCCGCGCCATGGCGCTGGCCTTCGGGCGCCTGGGCCACAGGGTCGCCGTCCACTACGTCGCCAGCGAGGGCCCGGCGGAGGAGATCGCCGACGAAATTCGCCTGGCGGGCGGCGAGGCGCAGGCCTTCGGCGCCGACGTCGCCGACGCCGCGGCCTGCCAGGACCTGGTGAAGCGCGTGCTGTCCGCCTTCGGCTCCCTGGACATCTTGATCAACAACGCCGGCATCGCGCGCGACACGCTGGCCCTGCGCATGAAGCCGGACGACTGGCAGGCGGTGATCGACACCAACCTCTCGAGCGCCTTCCACCTGTCGAAGGCGGCGCTGCGCGGCATGGTCCGCGGCGGCTTCGGGCGCATCGTCAACATCAGCTCCATCGTGGGCATCCGCGGCAACGTCGGCCAGGCCAACTACGTGGCCGCCAAGGCCGGCCTGATCGGCCTCACCAAGGCGCTGGCGCGAGAGTACGGAGGCCGCGGCGTGACCGTGAACGCCGTGGCACCGGGCTTCATCGAGTCCGACATGACCGACGCGCTGCCCGACGAGCTCAAGCAGGCCTACCTGCGCGAGATCCCGGCCGGCCGCTTCGGCCGCCCCGAGGACGTCGCCGCCGCCGTGCTGTTCCTGGCCGGCGAGGAAGCCGCCTACATCAACGGGCAGACGCTGCCGGTTGACGGTGGCATGGTCATGCCGTAATGTCTTTCAGGTCCACGACCGGTGCCGGGGCGTGACGTGGCCCCGCGGCAGGTGTCCCCACCGCGGCCCCTGCCGGCCGCCCGGCCGAGCCGGCGTGGCCACCCGACCCGCATGACCCCGCCGTGCCCGCCGGAAGTGCCGGCGTGGCCGCGAGCAACGCAGAAGAGGCGCGCAGGTGCCGTGCTAGAATCGCCCCTGATTCCGAGCCGGCAACCCAGGCCTGCGTGAGGAGGAGCGACAGAATGGACGATCAGGAGATTCTCGAGAAGATCAAGGAGGTCGTCGCCGACAAGCTGGACGCCGACCCCGGCGACGTGACCGAGAGCGCCTCCTTCGTCGACGACCTGGGTGCCGACTCCCTGGACGTCGTCGAGTTGATCATGGGTCTCGAGGACGAGTTCGGCATCGAGATCAGCGACGAGGAGGCGGAGAACATCCGCACCGTCGGCGACGCCGTCAAGTTCATCTCGGACAAGCAATGATCCACCGCCATCCTGCCGGGCCGTGGCCCGGCAGGATGGCGTGAGGGGCGACCGGGGCTGCGGGCACGGCAGCGCGTGGCGATGAGGGTACACGACGCCTGAGCGCCGGCCGCACCGGTATCGTGATGGAGCCTATGAGACGAGTCGTGGTTACGGGCCTGGGCCCTGTGACGCCCATCGGCGTCGGCGCGAGCGCCTTCCTGCAGGGTCAGCACGAGGCCCGCAACGGCATCCGGGAGATCACCAACTTCGACGCCTCCGGGCTCAGCGTGCGCATCGCCGGTGAGGTCGACGTGGCGATCGAGGAGTACATCGAGCGCAAGGAAGCCAAGCGCGTGGACCGCTTCGTGCAGCTCGCCCTGGTGGGCAGCGCGCTGGCGCTCCAGGACGCGGGCCTCAGCGAGGAGGAGGTCGCCGGCGAGCAGACCGGCACCTGCATCGGCTCGGGCATCGGGGGCCTCACCACCTGGGAGAACCAGTCGAAGACGCGCTTCGAGCGCAGCCCCATGCGCATGAGCCCCTTCTTCATCCCCATGCTCATCGCCAACATGGCCAGCGGCCACGTGGCCATGCGCTACGGCCTGCTGGGTCCCAGCTCCACGGTGGTGACGGCCTGCTCCACCGGCTCGGGCAACATCGGCGACGCCTACCGCATCATCCAGCGCGGCGAGGCCGACATCATGCTCACCGGCGGCACCGAGGCGCCGATCACGCCCATGGGCATCGCCGGCTTCGCGGTGATGAAGGCGCTCTCCACCCGCAACGACAGTCCCGAGACCGCCAGCCGCCCCTTCACCGCCTCGCGCGACGGCTTCGTAGCCGGCGAGGGCGCCGGGGTGGTGGTGCTCGAGGAGTACGAGCGCGCCCGCCGGCGCGGTGCCCGCATCTACGCCGAGATCGTCGGCTACGGCACCAGCGCCGACGCCTACCACGTCACTGCCCCCGCGCCGGGCGGCGCCGGCGCCGTGCGCTGCCTCAAGCTGGCGCTCAAGTCGGCGCAGCTCGACGCCTCCGAGGTGGGGTATATCAACGCCCACGGCACCAGCACCCCCGCCAACGACCTCAACGAGACGCTGGCGCTGAAGGAGGTCTGGGGCGACGGCAGCCGGGTGCCTCCGGTCTCCTCCACCAAGTCCATGACCGGCCACACCCTGGGCGCGGCCGGCGGCATCGAGGCGATCGCTGCGGTGCAGGCCCTCCATACGGGCGTGCTGCCCCCCACCCGCAACTACCTCGAGCCCGACCCCGAGCTCGACCTCGACTACGTGCCCAACGAGGCGCGCGACAAGCAGGTGGACGTGGCGCTGAGCCAGAACTTCGCCTTCGGCGGGCAGAACGCCGCGCTCATCTTCCGCCGGGTGTAGGCGCCGGCCGGGCACTCGGCCGGGCACTCGGCCGCGCTGCGCCAGCCGGCGGCCGGGCGCGGCGCCGTCCCGGGCGACGGCCGGGCGCACAGGGCGCCGTGTCGGGCGCTCAGCGGCGCTGAGCCAGACGGCGGTCGAACAGGAAGGGCGCCGGCTCGCCGAAGCGCAGCCGTGCCATGTCCGGGTGCGCGGGGTTGAGCAGCACGTTGCGTTCGAACGGCACCACGGCGCTCGGCACGCGCAGCGCCACGCTGGCCCCGCTCGCCACCCAGGCGCTGCCGACCGGGGCGGAGGCGGCGGTCGACACCGGGTCGTCCCAGCCCGGCGGCAGCGCGGCGTCGGAGAGGTCGCGCGCCAGCTCGTCGGGGACGTCTACCCGCACCAGCCGGTAGGCGCCGGCAAGCAGGGCCGGCCTCGGCAGATGCACCAGCACCTCGAGCGTGGCGATCGCCACCCCTTCGCCGAGGTAGACCATGGCGACGCCCGCGCGGTTCCAGCGGCCCCCGACCCGCCGCGCCCCCTCGCCGTCGAAGGCGGTGGCGGCGCGGCGTGCCTTGACGATCCTCCAGGCGGTGATCAGCCGAACACCCCGTACTCGATGCGGGCCAGCAGGTCCTCCGCGGCGCGCGCGCCGGGTGCGTCCCTGGCGGCCTGCAGCGGGGTCCTGCCGCCCAAAGCGGGCAGCTCCGTTCCCAGCCAGGCGGCGGCCCCCTCGGCACCCTCGAGCACGTCCACGGCGGCGGCGTAGAGGCTCAGGTAGCGCCACAGGCGGTCGCTCTCGTCGATGTCGAAGCGGCCCGCGCGCCGCCGGCGGTAGAGGGTGCTGGGGCTCACCCGCAACAGCCCGGCGAACGCCTCGTGGCTGAGGCCGAGCCGGCCCGCCAGCTCGTCGAACACGCGGAACGGCAGGCCTTCCTCCACCCTCCGGCTCAGCGCCGCGGGGCTGACGTCGCGGCTGCGCAGCAGCCGGGCGAGAACGCGCTGCGCGACGTCGGGAGCGGCGGCCCGGGCGTCCGGGGTCCAGGTTGCCAACGCAGCCATGGCGGCTCCTTCCATACTGCACATCCATCATAGCAGAATGGCAGGGCCTGGCCGCCGCCGCCGTGGAGCGCCGGGCGCCCCGGCGGGGTACGATCATGGCCTCATGAGCCCGCAGCGCGATGACGAGCGCCGCATGATCGCGGCCAACAGGCTGGCGTGGGAGGAGACCGCCACCTTGCACCGTGCCAGCCAGCTGCCGCGGCTGCTCGAGGCTTTCGCCGACCCGGCCTTCACCACCCTCGATGACGTCGAGAAGGACGCCTTCGCCGCCATCGGGGTGGAGGGCAGGCGCGTGCTGCAACCGTGCTGCAACAACGGCCGCGAGCTGCTCTCGCTGGTGCGGCTGGGCGCCGCCGGCGGCGTCGGCGTGGACCTCGCCGCGGGCAACCTCGACGATGCCCGCCGCCTGGCGCGGGCGGCCGGGCTGCTCGAGTCCGTGCGCTTCGTGCACGGCAACGCCCTGGAGTTGCCGGACGACCTGGGACGCTTCCAGCTGGCCGTCCTCACCGTCGGGGCCCTGGGGTGGCTGCCGCGGCTCGAGCCGCTGTTCGGCGGCATCGCCGCCCGCCTCGATCCCGGCGGCCGGCTGGTCATCTACGAGATGCACCCGATCCTCGACATGTTCGAGGCGGCCAGCGGCCTGGAGCCGGTGCGCGACTACTTCGACCGCGAGCCGCAGGCCGAGGAGAGCGGCCCCGACTACTACGAGCCCGAGAAGGTCGTGGAGCGGCCCTCCTACTGGTTCCACCACACCCTCGGCGACGTCATCGGCGGGGTGCTGGCTGCGGGCCTCACCCTCGAGCGCTTCGAGGAGCACCCGCACGACATCTCGATGGTCTACCGCCCCTTCCAGCAGCTGCCGGCACGGCCGCCGCTCAGCTACCTGCTGGTGGCGCGCCAGGAGCGGCCCGGCGACGGCGCGGGCGCGCCCCGGAGCCAGCGATGACGGCCG
>Ga0315540_10000283_pt1 | contig 27945 bp, 27 predicted proteins | sample SalMarSW160110MG_FD_203677 | JGI IMG/M metagenome (GOLD analysis project Ga0315540, IMG submission 203677) | Salt marsh sediment microbial communities from the Plum Island Ecosystem LTER, Massachusetts, United States - Salt Marsh Sediment SW1601-10 ...
CCCACGGGTCGCCCGACCACCAGGCAGTTTCGGAGGGCCGTTCACGGCCCCCCGAAACTGCAGGGGAGCGCCACGGAAGGCGTGTCGGCAACGAGAGGGTGTCGCCGACGAGCGGGTGTCAGCTAGCGCGCGAGCGTCACCAGCGGGCGAGCAGCAACAGGGCCTCGGCGCGCTCGAGCTTGCTCACGGGATTGACGGTGAGCCGCACCAGCCCGTCGACGGCGTCGGCGATCCGCTCCAGGTCGGCCCGGCTCACCCCGTCGGCGAGCGCCTCGACCTCCACCTCGTCGAACAGCGCGCTGCGCTCGGAACCGGGCGAGCGGGCGGTGACCGCATCGAAGCTGAGCGTCGCCAGGGGGGTGCCTCCGTCGCTGATGCGGAAGGGCACGCGCACGGTCTCGAGCTCGACGCGCGGCGACAGCGCGTCGGCATCCACCAGAGTGGCCAGGCGCCGCAGCACGACATCCGGCCAGGGCGCATCGGCGTCGGTCGACGGCAGCGGGGCCTCGATCTCCTCACGCTGGTGCAGCGCACCCGCGCGCGCACCCTGCGACTTGAGGCCCGCCCAGGCGCGGCCGCCGATGCGCCGGCGCCGCAGCGCCACGGCGGCGCCACGCAAGCTGCCGGCATCGTCGTCGAGGTAGACGTCGTGCACGGTGTGCTCGGGCAGCGCCTCCACTCGCAGAGGGGAGAGCGCCGCCACCAGCTCCTCCATCGAGGGGACGCGCGGGTCGAGCACCGAGTACTTCAGCTCGCGTTCGGTATGCGCACCGCCCTGCAGGTCCTCCCCGGTCGGCATGGGGGAAGTCTAGCAGCCCCTCACGCGAGCTGGCGCGCGGCTCCCGCGTTGCCATCACGAAGGCCGTCGCAGACGCGCCGGCCCGGGGGTCGACGGCGCTCCGGGAGCGGCACCTGGCGGTGGTATACTCGCCGAACCAAGGCAGCCGCGCCTGGCTTCATGGACCTCGTGCCCGTGTCACCGCGCGTACCCGCACGAAAGGAAGCCGATCTACTATGCCCAACATCCGCAACGTGGCCGTACTCTCGCACAGCGGAGCTGGCAAGACGTCGCTGGTGGAGGCGATGCTCTTCCGCGCCGGTGCGATCCCGTCGCTCGGCAGGGTCGAAGACGGGAGTACTGTCTCCGACAATACTCCCGAGGAGAAGCGGCGCAAGATCTCCATCTACACCTCCATCCACCCCTACACCTGGAAGGACGAGGCCTTCAACCTGCTCGATACGCCCGGCTACGCCGACTTCGCCGGCGAGATCCGGGGTGCCCAGGCGGCGGCGGACGCCGCGCTGGTAGTGGTCTCGGCCGTGTCCGGGGTGGCGGTGGGGACCGAGCGGGTGTGGTCCTCGAGCGTGGAGCGCGAGCTCTCAAGCCTCTTCGTGATCAACAAGATGGACCGCGAGAACGCGGACTTCTTCCGCACCATGGCCGACGTCGAGGCGACGTTGCCGGGCAACATCGCCGCCATCCAGATCCCCATCGGCCAGGCCGAGGACTTCCGTGGCATCGTCGACCTTCTGGAGATGAAGGCGTACACCTGGCCCAACGGCGACCCGGTGGCGGGCCCGATCCCGGACGAGGTGGCGGGCGTGGCGCAGGAGTACCGCGAGCGGCTGGTCGAGGCGATCGTCGAGACCGACGACGAGCTGATGATGCAGTACCTGGAGGACAACGCGCTCGACGACGACGCGCTCATGAGCGCCTTCGACGCCGCCGTGCGCGGCGGCGAGCTCACGCCGGTGCTGCTCACGTCCGCCACTCGCGTGATGGGCGTGAGCCTGCTGATGGACTTCATGAACCACGGGGTGCGGCATGTCGAGGACCACAAGCCGCTCGCCGTGGATCAGGGCGACCCACCCGAGCTTGGCGAGGGCCACCCCTTCGGTGCCCGCGTGTTCAAGACGGTGGTGGACCCCTACATGGGCAAGGTCTCCTTGATGCGGGTGCTGTCTGGCGCGATCAAGCCGGGTGACAGCGTCAAGGACCCCAACCAGGACGCCGACGTGCGGGTGTCGCACCTGTACGTCCCGGAGGGCAAGGACCTCAAGGAGGTCAAGTCGCTGAGCGCCGGCATGATCGGCGCGGTGACCAAGGCCGAGGAGATCCGCACCGGCGACACCCTGTGCGACCCCGCGCATGTGTTCCAGCTCTCGCCCATCCGCTTCCCCTCACCGGTGATGGCGCTGGCGCTCACGCCCAGGTCCCGCGGCGACGAGGACAAGATGTCCGACGGGCTGCACAAGCTGCTCGACGCCGACCCCACCCTGCTGCTCGAGCGCAACGCCGACACCCACGAGACCGTGCTGTGGGGCATGGGCCACGTGCACCTGGAGATCGCCGTCAACGCGCTCAAGGAGCGCTCCGGTGTCGAGGTGGACACGGCGCCACCGGCCGTCGCCTACCGCGAGACGATCCAGGGTAGCGGCGACGCGCGCTACCGCCACAAGAAGCAGACCGGCGGCGCAGGCCAGTTCGCCGAGGTGGCACTGCGGGTCGCCCCGCTGGCCCGCGGCGGCGGCTTCGAGTTCGCCTGGAAGGTCGTGGGCGGGTCCATCCCGAGCGGCTTCCAGCCGAGCTGCGAGAAGGGCGTGCGCAACGCCCTGGAGGCCGGGGTACTGGGCGGATTCCAGGTGCAGGACGTGAAGGTAGAGGTCTACGACGGCAAGGACCACCCCGTCGACTCCAAGGACATCGCCTTCCAGATCGCCGCGGCGCAAGCCTTCAAGGAGGCCATGAAGCAGGCCAAGCCGGTGCTGCTCGAGCCCGTGGCGCTGATCAAGGTGCGCGTCCCGGACCGCTTCACCGGTGACGTCATCTCCGATCTGAACACCCGTCGGGGACGCATCCTGGGGATGGACACCGAGGGCTCCGTGAGCGTCGTCAGCGCGCACGTGCCGATGGCGGAGATCCTCAGCTACTCGCCGGACCTGCGCTCCATGACCGGGGGCCGCGGGGTGTTCTCGCTCAAGTTCGACCGCTACGACGCGGTGCCCAGCCAGGTCGCCGACCGCGTGCTGGCCGAGCGCCAGGAGGAGAAGGCGGCGGGCTGATCCGCGCCCGGCGCGGGCGCCTGCTCGTTCGCTGGCCCGCCCGGCCGTGAGCGCCGCCGGTCGGGCGGCGGGAGGCCGCCGCGGTGGCGTCGCGGTGGCGTCGCGGTGGTGCAGGGACGCTCCGGCGGCGGCTCGTCAGCTGCGCGCGGGGCGGCCCAGCAGCGGCGACAGGTTCATGCCGCTCAGGTATGCCAGGAACGACGGCAGGATGGGCAACACGCAGGGGGAGAGGAACGACAGCGCCCCGGCCACGAAGGCGAGCGCCAGCGTGGGCGAGCCGAGCCCGCCGAGCCAGCTGGTCTCGGCGCTGCCGAAGCCGGCCAGGTAGGGCGAGAGGGAGTTGAGGGCACCGCTCACGAGCAACACCCCGACCGCGATCAGCAGCAGCGCGCCGACCTTCTCGACGGTCCCGGCGTGGCGCCTGAGCGCGCGCGTCAACGGCAGCAGCTGCGACAACGCCAGGAACGGCAGCGAGAAGCCCAGCGAGTAGAACAGCAGCAGCACGCCGCCCTGAGCGCCGCCGCCGCTGGTGGCGGCGATGCCCAGGATGCCGGCCAGGATCGGCCCGATGCAGGGCGTCCAGCCGGCGGCGAACGCCACCCCCACCACCAGCGAGCCGAGGTAGCCGCCCGGCTTGCGCATCAGGTGTACGCGCAGCTCCTGCTTGAACAGAGGCAGCGGCAGCAGGTCCAGCATGATCACGCCCATGAGGACGAGCAACACGCCCGCGACGACGCGCAGGGTGCTGCCGTAGGCGAGGAGGACGTAGCTCAGCAGGCCGGCGGAGAACCCCAGCGCCACGAACACGGCGGAGAGACCGGCGACGAAGGCGAGCGTGTGCAACGCCAGGTGGAGCCGCATGGGCACCTGCGACGTGCCTCGGTCCACCTCGGGGGTCATAGCGCCGCCAGCTGCTTGTGCATGTCGGCAGCGAGCTCGCGCCCGAGGTCCTCGGCCTCCTTGGCCTCGCCGCTGACGCTGGCCTGCAAGGTGGTGCCGTCCTTCACGACCGCCCCGAAGAGGGTGAGCTCGCCGTCGTCGGTGACGGTGGCCATGGCACCCACCGCGCACGCCTCGCAGCCGCCTGCGCCGCCGTCGCCGTGCGTCACGGCGCGGGCGAAGCTCAGCTCGGCACGCACGCGATCGAAACTGGGACGGTGCTGCAGCGAGTAGGCGACCTCGAAGGCGAGATCATCGTCGGCGCGCACCAGGAAGCCCAAGGCGCCCTGGCCCGGCGCGGGCGCGAAGGCCGCGGGCTCCAGCAGGACGTCCACCCGGTTGCGTTGGTCGAGCGCCATGAGGGTCGCGGCGGACACCAGCAACGCGTCGATCTCGCCGGCGGTGAGGAGCTTGAGATCGGGCTCGAGCTGGCCGCTCACCTCCACCACGCTCAGGCGCCCGTGCTGGCCCGTCAGGAAGGCGGTATCGCGGGCGCCGCGGGCGCCCACCCGACTGCCGTCGGGGAGCTCCGCCAGCCGCTTCGGTCCCTTCGTCACCAGCGCCGAGCGCGGCTCCGCGCGGCGCGCTACCGCCGCCAGGGTGATGCCTTCTGGAAGGGCGTAGGGGAGCGAGTCGAGACGGGCGATGGCGACCCCGATGTCGCCGCGCTCGAGCGCCTGAAGCAAGGCGTCGGGGCTGGCCGGCGCCAGGGCATCGCCGTTCTTGATGGTGCGGAGCGCGAAATTCACGTCCGGCCACTCGTCCGTCAGCTGCTCGAGCACGTCTCGAGCCTGGCGCAGCGCGAGTGCGCCGTCGCGGTTGCCCAGCACGATTCTTGCCATGGCTTGTTGTATCACACTCTCTCGCCGGGCCGGATGCCAGAAAGCCTCTGCAGCAGGGCATCGAAGGGCGTCCGGCCGGCACGGGCCGCGGCGCTCAGGCGACCTGCAGCGCCGCCTCCTTGAGCTCCTCCACCCGGTCGGTCCGCTCCCACGGGAAGCCATCGCGACCGAAGTGGCCGTAGGCGCTGGTGGCGGTGTAGATCGGGCGGCGCAGGTCGAGCTGGGCGATGATCGAGGCGGGCCGTGCGTCGAACGCGGTGGCGATGAGCGCGCTCAGGCGCTGGTCGCCGAGCTCCGAGGTGCCGAAGGTGTCGACGAACATGCCCACCGGGTGCGCCACGCCGATGGCGTAGGCGAGCTGCACCTGACAGCGGTGGGCGAGCCCGGCGGCCACCACGTTCTTGGCGATGTAGCGCGCGTAGTAGCTGGCGGAGCGGTCGACCTTGGTGGGGTCCTTGCCGCTGAAGGCGCCGCCGCCGTGGGGCACCGCCCCGCCGTAGGTGTCGACGATGATCTTGCGCCCTGTGAGGCCGGCGTCCGCCTGGGGCCCGCCGCGCACGAAGCGGCCGGTGGGGTTGACCAAGTAGCGGGTGCGCTCGTCGAGCAGCGCGTCGGGGACGACCGGGCGCACCACGTGCGCCTTCACCGCCTCGCGTAGCTCGTCGAGGGCGACGCCGGGGTCGTGCTGCGCGGACACCACCACCGTCTCCACGTGGGTGGCACGGCCGCCTTCGTAGCCGAGCGTGACCTGCGCCTTGCCGTCCGGGCGCAGGAAGGGCAGGATGCCCTGCTTGCGCGCCTCGCTCAGGCGGCGGGTCAGCGCGTGAGCCAGCATGATCGGCTGCGGCATCAGCTCCGGCGTCTCGTCGGTGGCGTAGCCGAACATCAACCCCTGGTCGCCGGCGCCGACCAGGTCGAAGTCGTCGCCGCTGCCGGACTCCTGGGCGCGGTCCACGCCCAGCGCGATGTCGGGAGACTGCTCGTTCACGGCGATGAGGACGGCGCTGTGGTCGGCGTCGATGCCGTAGCTGGCGTCGGTGTAGCCGACGTCGCGCACCGCCTGGCGGACGATCGCCTGGAAGTCCACGTAGCCGTGGCAGGTGATCTCGCCTGCGATGAGCGCCAGGCCGGTCGTGAGGATGGTCTCGGCGGCCACCCGGGCGTAGGGGTCCTCGGTGAGGATGGCGTCCAGAACGCTGTCACTGATGCGGTCGGCGAGCTTGTCGGGGTGTCCCTCGTTCACCGACTCGGCGGAGATGAGTGTACGCACGCGTGCGTCCTCCTGCGTGATGGGCGGCGGTGTCGTGCGCTGACTGGGCCCGTGCCCGCAGCGCGACCGATTCGCCATCCTAGCAGGGGGCGAGGGTCGGCAGCGTGCTCCGTGCGCCGCTAGCGCCTGGCGGGCCGCGCGCCGCCCCGCAAGCGGCGTGCGCGGGAGCGTTCGCCGGGTCGGCGGCGACGCCGGCCGCGGCGGCGGGTCCTGGCTATACTCGGCGCATGGTGGATGCCCAGGTGAGCCACGCGATCCGCCGCGCCAGGGCGGAGGACGCCGACGCGGTGGTGAGGCTCATGCGCGCGATCTACGCCGAAGGCCGCTATTTCGTGGGGGACGGCCCGCCCTACACGCAGTCGCTGGCGCGCCGCATCGCCGCCGACGATCCCGACTTCACGCTCTACCTGGTCGCGGACATGGAGCAGGACGGGCGCCGGCCGCTGGGGGGATGGCTCGAGCTGCATCGCATGCAGCCCCGCCGGCTGCAGCACGTGGCGGTCCTCACCGTGGCCGTCGCCCCGGCCTGGCGCAGGCATGGCGTGGGACGCGATCTGCTGCGGCGCGGCTACGGCTGGGCCGAGGCGCTGGGGCTTCGCAAGATCAGCCTCAACGTTCGCTCCGGGAATGCCGCCGCCATCGCCCTGTACCGGTCGGAAGGGTTCGAGGAGGAAGGGCGCGAGCGGGGCCAGGTGCGGCTGGACGACGGCAGCTACGAGGACAACGTGATCATGGCGCGCGACGTCGTGACGGGAGCCGGCTAGCCCGGCTGCCGGCGGCGCCCGCGTCGAGGGTGGCGCGGCGGCGTGTCGACTACACTCTAGCCATGACTGGCAGCGAGCTGGACGACGCTTCCGGGGACGCTCGCGCTGGGTCCGGGGGCGCTGGGAGCGCCGACCGGGAGGCGGTGGCCCTCTTCGTCGACACCCAGAACCTCTACTACGCGGCCCGCGACGGGTACGACGCCTCGGTCGACTACCGCAGGCTGCTCGAGCTGGCCTTGCGCGGCAGGCGGCTGCTCTCCGCCAGCGCCTACGTGGTGGAGCGGGAAGGCGACAGCACCGCCTTCGGATTCGTGACCAAGCTCTCGGCGCTCGGCTACCGGGTGCGGCGCCGGCACGTGCGGGTGCACCGCGCCGACGACAACGGCCGCGTGGTGATGGAGGGCGACTGGGACATGGGCATCGCCGCCGACATGGTGCGAGCCATGCCGCACGCGCACGTGCTGGTGCTCGGCTCGGGCGACGCGGACTTCGCGCCGATGGTGGAGCTGGCGCAGCAAGCGGGCAAGCGCGTCGAGGTGCTGGCCTTCCGCGAGGCCGCCGGGCAGGCGCTCATCGACCTCTGCGACCGCTTCACCCACCTGGCCGACGTGGAGGACATCTTCGTCCGGCGCGGGTGACGCTCCGCTCATGGGAGCGGGCCGGCGCAGGCGCTCGGCCGCGCCGGCCACGTCGCCGCGGCGGAGTCGCCGTCGGGGCCCCCAGCGGCAGGCGACAGGCTCCAGCTCCCGTCGACGACCTCCAGATAGTCGAAGACGGCCGACAGCAGCCCCAACCAGGCGCCGTACACGGCGTTCTCCCGCGCCAGCAGGGAACGGCAGGCGCCGGCGGTCGGTGTCGCGCCGGGGTCGCCGTCGGGGCCGCCCGTCGCGGTGGCCTCCACCCGCCGCGCTTCCAGCCGCCACGCCGCCAGCTCCGCGTCGAGCGCGGCGCGCGCGTCGCTGACCGCCGTGCGCGTCTCGGCCAGGCGCCCGGGGTAGTGGCGGTCCGCGGCGATCGCCTCGGCCTGCGCACGGCGCACGCGCTCGTCCGCGCGCGCCTGCACCAGCGACGCGGAGCTGTCGAGGCGGATATCGGCGCTCAGCCGCACGCGCCACTGGTCGTCCTGCTGCGGGCCCAGCTCGGCGGCGAGGGCGGCGCCGGGACGACCGCGGTTCAGGGAGAGCCTGCCGGTCAGCTGATAGCGGTCGGCCTTGGACTCGTAGGTGGCATCGAGGGTCACGTCGCGCAGCATGGCGAAGGTGGTGTCCTGCAAGAGCTCGGCGCGCATCTGCGCCAGCTTCAGCGCCAGGCGTCGGCGTTGCGGGGCGGCCGCCGGGGCGGCTGCCAGGACGAAGCCGCCGGGCTCGAGCCGGGCGTCGCCCGCGAAGCCGAGAGCGTCGGCGTCGGCCCGCAGCGCCTCGAGGGCGTGACGGCGCGCCGCCACCAGCGCCTCGGCGCGCTCCCGGGCGGCGCCGCCGGCCGCGGCTCGCGCGCGCGCCAGGTCGAGCTGCGCGCGTTCCAGCGCCAGCTCCGCGCGCAGGCTGCGGCCCAGCAGGCGCAGCGCGTCGCGGACGTCGACGCGTTGCCAATGGCGGAGGCGTTCGAGCGCGTAGAGCGCGTCGGCGCGAGCGCCGAGCACGGCCGCGCGGTCGTAGCGCCAGCCGAGCTCGAGCTCCAGGGCCAGCGCTCGCCCGAAGGCGGCGGGATCCTCGATGTCGGCGCCGTAGTCGAGCTCGGGCGCGAGTCTCAGTGAGGCCTCGGTCCCCGCCGTCACGCCCGCCAGGCTGGCCTCCGCCGCCGCGGCCGCCGCGCCCTGTCGCAGCGTGCGCTCGCTGGCGGGGGTGGCGGCCACCACGTCGGCCGGGGTGTACGCCAGCGCGGCGCCGCTCCAGAGCGGCGCGGCGAGCAACGCCAGCGGCAGCAGCGAGCGTACGGCGCGGCCGCGCGCGCTGCGCGCCCCGCCGCGCGTGCCGCCGCCGGCGCGTCCGGCGGCCGGAATCGTTCCCATGGTCGGCTCCCTCCCTCGGGCGCTGCCGCGAGCCTAGGGGAGGGGGGGTTGGATTCGGGTTGGCTAGTCGGCCGCTACGCCGAGCCGCTCCTGCAGCAGCCGGCGCACCGCGTCCGGCCGGGCCGTGCCGCGCGTCTGCTTCATCACCCGCCCGAGCAGTGCGTTGATGGCCTTCGGGTTCTGCGCGACGCTGGCCACCACCTCGGGGTTCTCGGCGATGACGCGCTCGACCACCTCGACGAGCGCGCTCTCGTCTCGCATCAGGCTCAACCCCCTGCGCTCGACGACGTCCGCCGGAGAGGCGCCGGCCACCACCTCGGGCAGGATCTCCTTGGCGATCTTGCCGGAGATGGTTCCCTCGTCGATGAGCCGCACCAACTCGGCCAGGGCCTCCGGCCGCAGGGCGCTCTCGGCCAGCGCGCGGCCCTCGGCGTTGAGGAGGCCGGTCACGTCTCCCAGCAGCCAGTTGGCGACCGGCTGGGCGGCGCCGCCGTAGGCCGCCACGGCGGCATCGAACAGCGCTGCGGCGTGCACGTCCGCGGCGATGAGCTCGGCGTCGGCAGGGCGCAACCCCAGGGCCAGGTAGCGGGCTCGCTTCTCGGCCGGGAGCTCCGGCATGGTCTCGCGGACTCCCTCCACCCAGGCGTGGTCGAGCACCAGCGGCGGCAGGTCCGGCTCGGGCATGTAGCGGTAGTCGGCGGACTCCTCCTTGCTGCGCAGCAGGTAGGTCCGTTGCCCGCCTTCGTTCCAGCCGCGCGTCTCCTGGGGCACCTCGCGCCCTTCCTCCAGCAGCACGGCCTGGCGCTTGATCTCGAAGGCCAGCGCCGCCGCCACGCTCTTGAACGAGTTGAGGTTCTTGACCTCCACCTTGGTGCCCAGACGGCCGTCCTCGCGGCGCAACGAGACGTTGACGTCGGCGCGCATCTTGCCCTGCTCGGGGCTGGCGTCCGACACTCCCAGCGCCCGCGCCACGGCCTGCACCTGCGTGAGGAAGGCGCGCGCCTCCTCGGGCGTGCGCAGGTCGGGCTCGGTGACCATCTCGATGAGCGGCGCGCCGGCGCGGTTGAGATCCACCAGGCTGTGCTCGGCGTAGGGGGGGTGGACCATGCGACCGGCGTCCTCCTCGACGTGACAGCGGGTCACGCCGATGCGTCGGCCGGCGTCCAGCTCCACCCAGCCGTGCTCGCCCACCGGCCGGTCGAACTGGCTGATCTGGTAGTTCTTGGGGGCGTCCGGGTAGAAGTAGTGCTTGCGGTGGAACTGCGTCCGCTCCGGAACCTGGCAGTGGAGCGCCAGGCTGAAGCGCACCGCCTTCATGATGGCGTCGCCGTTGGCGACCGGCAGGCTCCCGGGTAGCCCCAGGCACACCGGGCAGGTGTTGACGTTCGGCTGCAGGCCGAAGCTCTCCGCCGAGCAGGCGCAGAACATCTTGCTCTTCGTTCGGATGGCGAGGTGGATCTCCAGGCCGATCACGGGCTCGGGCACGGGCGCAGTCTACCAGGGGCGCTGGCGGCCCCCGGGACGGCGGACGCGCCCGGACGCGGGGGGCGACGTGCACCGCGCGGCCTGCCGGAAGCCCGATGGCCACGGGACGCCTGAACCTTTCGGGCACCGACCCCTACGGTAGAATGCCGCATGGTCGAGGTCGAGCTCGAGGACATCGCGGTGTCGGGCGACGAGAACCAGTTCCTCGTGCTCCTGCGCCGCAAGGACGGCAACGATATCCTGCCCATCCAGATCGACGCCATGCAGGCCATCTCCATCGCCAGCGGACGCGGCACGGAGCGCTTCGAGCGGCCCCTCACGCACGACCTCATGGTCTCGGTGCTGGAGATGCTCGGCGCCGAGATCGCTCGGATCGAGATCACCGATCTGGTCGAGGGGACCTACTACGCCATGCTCATCCTGGAGCGGTCCGGAGTGCGCTTCGAGGTGGACGCCCGTCCCAGCGACGCGCTGGCGCTGGCGGTGCGGGTGAAGGCCCCGGTGTTCATCGCCGAGCACGTGCTGGACCAGGGGGCCCTGAAGGACGACGACTACGAGGGGAGCGGCGGCGCCGAGGCGTGAGCCGCCTCGTGGCGGGGCGTTCACCCGCACCGGGAGCGGCGATGTCGCCGGCTGGGCTCAGCCGCCGGCGAGTGCCTGCCAGGCGGCGTTGAGCGCGGCGTCGAGGGCGGCGTCGGCCCCCTCCGGGCGCTCGCCTGCACCCTGAGCGCGCTCCGGCCGGCCGCCGCCGCGCCCGTCGACATGCGGCAGCGCCGCCTGCAGCAGTGGGCGCACGTCGAGGCGGGCGCCGGGGCCGCGGCCGAACGCCAACCGCACACGCTGTGGCTGGCCGGCGGCGAGCAGCGCCACCACCCGCTGGTGCCGGGTCAGCGCCTCCAACAGCGGCTCGAGCAGCGCGTCGTCCACCGTCGCGCGCACCACCCGCACCTGCGAACGCTCCTGCGCCCCGGCGAGCAACGCCGCCGCCGTGTCCTCGGCGCGCGTCCGCAACGCCTCCGCGGACGCGGCCCGCGCCGCGGTCAGCTCCGCTTCGAGCCTGGCGACGCGCGCCGGGAGCTCCGGCAGCGGCGAGCTGAAGCGCCGCACCAGCTCGGTGGCGAGCTCGTGCTTGGCGCGGTAGTCCTCCAGCGCGTCCCAGCCGGCCCGGAAGGTCACGCGCCGCAGGCCCCCGCGCACGCGCTCGCTGCCGAGCAGCTTCACGGGTAGCATCTCGGCGGTGTTGGCGAGGTGGGTGCCGCCGCAGGCGGCGACCTCCACGTCGCCCATGGCGACCAGGCGGATCGACCCTCGGACCTTGGGCGCGCGCCTGAGCGGGTAGTCGCCCACCTCCGCCTCGTCGACCTCGAAGCTGACGATCGGCAGGGCGGCGTAGGCGAAGGTGGCGACCAGGGTCTCGGCGCTCAGCAGGGCGTCCGCGTCCGGGTCGCCGGCGAGGTCGATGGTGCAATCGGCTCCGCGGAGGCTGACGCTGCGAGTCTCGAATGCCGGGGACACGCGCAGGAACGCCTGGGATAGCAGGTGCTGGGCGCTGTGGCGCTGCATGTGCCGGTAGCGCCGATCCCAATCGATCGCGCCCTCCACCTCCGCGCCGGTTTCCGGCGCCGGCCCCTCGAGGCGGTGCCACACCGCGCCGCCGCGCGTGACCACGTCGGTCACGGTGGCAGCGCCGAGGCGGCCGGTGTCGTGCGGCTGGCCGCCGGAGGTGGGGTAGAACGCGCTCGCCTCGAGCGCCACCCAGACGCCGTCCTCGCGCCGATCTACGGCGCTCACGCGCGAGACGAAGCGTTGCAGGTAGCTGTCGCGCTGCTCCGGGCGCATGCGCAGAAGTCTAGCTCGAGCCGGGCGCGGCGCCGGCAGCCGGCGCCGGACGATGGCGCGACCAGCGGAAGGGGGGTTGCGCGCTTTGTCCGGCGGCCCGGTCCGTGCCTGGGCGGCCGGTCGCCGGGCAGGGCGGCCGGGGTGCGTCGGGTCGCCGCCGAGCGCCCGGCCATCGCCCCGCTTCCCTACAATGGAACGTGCGCCTGGCGCGACCCAGGCACGGAGGTCATCGTGACGACGCCCTACCTCATCCATCCCGCCGGGCCCGAGTTCGACGAGGTCGGCGAGACGAAGCTCGACGGTCTCATCGCGGAGCTCCTCACCGCCCTGGGGGAGGACGTCAGCCGCGAGGGTCTGCTACGCACGCCGCAGCGCATCGAGCGCTCGCTGCGCTTCCTCATGAGCGGCTACGACGCCTCGGTGGAGGACGTCGTCAACGGTGCGCTGTTCACCTCCGAGGCGTCGGACATGGTGGTGGTGAAGGACATCGAGTTCTTCTCCTTGTGCGAGCACCACATGCTGCCGTTCTTCGGCAAGGCGCACGTCGCCTACATCCCGAACGGCTCCGTCCTCGGGCTGAGCAAGTTCGCGCGCGTGGTCGACGTGTTCGCGCGCCGCATGCAGATCCAGGAACGGATGACCGCGCAGATCGCCGACGCCCTGAGCGAGGTGCTCCGGCCCGAGGGGATCGCCGTGGTAGTCGAGGCCAGTCACCTGTGCATGATGATGCGCGGTGTGGAGAAGCAGGGTGCCACCACCCGGACGGCCGCCATGCGCGGCGTGTTCAAGAGCGACCCGCGGACCCGCCAGGAGTTCATCGAGTCGATTCGCTGAGGCGCCGAGCCGCGTTCGCCGCCGCCAGCGGTCCCCGGCGGGGCAGCGCGGGATCCGCCTCAGAACAGGATGTTGGCTTGTAGCCAGGCGGCGACGCCGTGCTCCTCGGGCGAGCCGATGCGCTCCGCGGCCGCGGCCAGCAGCTCGGGCGGGGGGGCCTCGCCGACCGCGACGCCATGACCCGCCCAGGAGACCATGCTGGTGTCGTTGAGGCCGTCGCCGAACGCCACCACCTCGTGTCGCGGGATCCCCAGCGTCGCGGCGATGAGCGCCAAGGCGGAGCCCTTGTCGGCCTCGGCCGGCAGCACCTCCAGGAAGCCGTCGCCCCACAGGTAGCGCAGCATGTCGGGGTGCCGGCGCGCCACCAGCCGATCGAGCTCGATGCTGCGCTCGCGAGAGTGGAACACCAGCTTGTCGGCATCGAGCGCCATGCCCGTGCGGAAGCGGTCGACCCGGCGGCTGCGGGTGTGGGCCCACTCCCAACGGCCGTCGTCGGGATCGCGAACCCATAGCACGTCGTCGACGATGCAGCTGAACTCCACCCCGTCGTCGTTCAGGCAGTCGCCCAGCAGGGCGTCGACGTACTGCGCAGGGATCTGCCGGCGGCGGATCTCGCAACCGTCCTCGCCCATCACGCGGCCGCCATGGTTGACGCTGAAGGGCCCGACGATCTCGAGTTGATCCAGGTACGGTTGCGCCGCGGCCAGCGGCCTGCCGGTCAGGATCGTGACCAGGTGCCCCCTGTCGCGCGCCGAGCGGATGCTGCGCTCGATGCTGCCTGGCAGCTCGAACGCGTCGGTCACGAGCGTCCGGTCTAGGTCGAAGGCGAGCAGCACGCCGCGAGCTTACACCATGGAGACGCGGCCTTCGGTCGCCGCAGCACGGTCACGGGCCAGTTGGCGGGGCCTGCCAGAGCCCGGCGTCGAGGGTGAAGCGCTGCGTCCGGCCGTCCTCCTCGCCGGCGTACAACAGCAGCCGCGATCCTTGCCAGCGGGCGGCGAGGTTGCTGCTCAGCCGATCCGCGAGGGCGAGCGAGAGCCGGGGAGCACAGCCGCCCGTGCCGCATGCCACCAGCTGGACCCTCCGCAGGTCCGGCGTCGGGAGCGCCAGCACGTCCAGCCCGCCGGCGCTCCGGGGCGGCGGCAGCAGCACGCCCAGATCGAGGTTGCGCGAGCCGAGCACGTGGTTGGTGACGTCCAGCGCGTAGCGCGTCACCTCGAGCCCGTCGCCGGTGAGCAGGTAGCGCTCCAGCGGGCCCCCCAGGTGCGGCGTGCGCACCGCATAGGCGCGACGACCGACCGCGGCGAACAGGTTGAGCCAGCGCTCGCCGGCACCGATGGGCGGGGCGGCCGCCACGGCGACCAGCCCCTGGTCGGTCACCGCCAGGGCGACGACGGCCGCGCCCCGGCTGGGCGTCGAGCGGGTGATCAGCATGCCGTCGCGCCCCGCGGCCGCGAACGCCGTCACCCGGCGCTGCTCGATGACCGCGGGCGCCTCGACGGCGTAGCTGCCGACAGGAGAGAGATCGGCCTGCGACAGCAGGGTCACGGCGCCTGCCTCGACCTCGTCGCCGAGCACGCCATGGCGGTAGCGCTGGGTGGGCTGGGAGAGCACCGCGACGGCGTCGCCGACGGGTGTGGGGTCGGCATCGGGGAGCGCGTTCAGAGCCTGTCGCGCGATCACGCTGAGATCGGGGGCGAGCAGCATCACGCTGCGGGCGTCCGAGCTGATCGCCACCAGCCTGCCGTCGCCGAGGCAGGCGGGGCGGCTGTGAGGGCTCACCGACGGGCCCGCAAGCTGGCCCGTCAGCGAGCGCAGGTTGCCGTCTCCGTCGATGGCCAGCAGGACGCCGCCGCACCACTGCAGGCTGTCGCCGCGGGCGCCTCGCGCCAGGACGGCGGTGTCGCCGCCCTGCAGCCGGCTCACCGTGCCGTCCGTGGCGAGGGTCGCGGCCCCGCCGGGCAGCGGTGTCACCCACAGGATCGGGCTGGCCGCCAGCGCCGCCGATGCCAGGCACGCCGCCAGCGCCAACACTCCCGCCAGCAACGGCGCGAGTGGGGCGCGGCGGGCATCCATCGCCTGACCCTAACAGGCACGGACCGTGCCGACGGCCGTGGGTGCGACGCCCGGCACGCGCCTCGGCGGGCCGCCGCTCGGCGCCACCAGTGTCGCCGGGGGCGCAGGCGGCAGGCGGAGGCGCTTCGTGCCGGTGATACAATCCCGACGACACGGTTCGGGGCGCCCGGCTGGCTCCCAGGAGGTTCTGTCATGTACCGAGGAAGAGAGGGCGAGTGGGCCTTCGTGCTCCACCGGATCACCGGGGTCGCGCTGGCGCTGTACCTGCTCCTGCACGTGTTCGACGTGGGTCTGGTGATGTATGGGCCGAAGGGCCCGTTCAACGCCTTCCTGGCCTTCTACCATCAGTGGCCGTTCCGCATCGGCCTGGTCCTGGTGATGGCCGCGGTGGTGTACCACGGCCTGAACGGCCTGCGCATCATCGTCATGGACTTCACCTCGTGGGGCGTCAAGTTCCAGCGGGGCATGTGGTACGGCGTGCTGGTGCTGACCACGGCGATCGGCATCCCCATCCTCATCAAGGTCGTGCCCGAGATTCTGGCGGGTAAGGCCTGATGGCGGCGCGCCCGAAGACCCTCAAGCAGGCGCGCGCCACCTACAACACCAACCGCGAGCTCGCCTGGTGGGTGTTCATGCGCATCAGCGGCTTCCTGTTGATCTTCCTGGTGTTCGCGCACATCTTCTTCAACAACATCCAGATCAACGTCGCCACCGTGAACTACGACTTCGTCGCCAGGGACCTGTCGAAGGCCTGGGTGAAGGTGTACGAGTCGTTCCTGCTTGGGCTCGCCATGCTCCACGGCAGCAACGGCCTGCGCTACTCCATCGAGGACTACTTCCGCAACCCGGCCACCAGGTTCTGGTTGAAGGCCGTGGTGTTCACCCTGGCCGCGGCGCTCTTCGTCATCGGCGTGATGGCGCTGTGGGCCTTCAGCTACCAGCAGATGGGCGCCGCCGTCAGCGCCGTGAGCCACGGCGGCTAGGAGGGCCGTAGAGCGACATGAAACGTGCACACAGGTACGACGTGATCGTCGTGGGAGCCGGCGGTGCCGGCCTCATGGCGGCACGCTATGCGGCCCAGAACCCTTCCGTGTCGGTGGCCGTGATCTCCAAGCTCTACCCCACGCGGTCGCACACCGGCGCCGCGCAGGGCGGCGTGGGCGCCGCGCTGGGCAACATCAGCGAGGACAACCCCGAGTGGCACGCCTACGACACGGTGAAGGGCGGCGACTACCTCACCGATCAGGACGTGGCGACGATGTTCGCCCACGAGGTCATCGAGGCCGTGTTCGACATGGAGCACATGGGCCTGCCGTTCAGCCGCACCCCCGACGGCAGGATCGCCCAGCGCAAGTTCGGCGGGCACACCCGCGAGCACGGCAAGGCTGCCGTCGAGCGGGCCTGCTACGCGGCCGACCGCACCGGGCACATGATCCTCCAGACGCTGTACCAGCAGTCGATCAAGGACAACGTCACCTTCTTCAACGAGTTCCACGTGCTCGACGTGCTCGTCGAGGAGGGTGAGGCGCGCGGGGTGGTCGCCTACGAGCTCGCCACCGGCGAGCTCCACACCTTCCACGCCAAGGCCACCGTCATCGCCACGGGCGGCTTCGGCCGGATGTTCCAGGTGACGTCCAACGCGCACGCGCTGACCGGCGACCTGACCAGCATCGTCTACCGCCGCGGCCTGCCGATCGAGGACCCGGAGTTCTTCCAGTTCCACCCCACCGGCCTGTACCGCATCGGCGTGCTGCTCACCGAGGGCGCGCGCGGCGAGGGCGGCGTCCTCCGGAACAGCGAGGGCGAACGCTTCATGGAGCGCTACGCCCCCACCATCAAGGACCTGGCGCCGCGGGACATGGTGAGCCGGGCGATGTATCTGGAGGTCCGGGAGGGGCGTGGGATGGGTGAGAACAAGGATCACCTGGTCCTCGACCTCACGCACATCGACGCGCACATCATCGAGGAGCGCCTACCGGACATCACCGAGTTCGCCCGCATCTATCTCGGCGTGGACCCGATTCGCGAGCCCGTGCCGGTGCAGCCCACGGCGCACTACGCCATGGGAGGCATCCCCACCACCATCGACACGAATGTCATCGTCGACGGGGCCAACACCGTGGTGGCGGGGCTCTACGCCGCAGGGGAGGTGGCGTGCGCCAGCCTCCACGGCGCCAATCGCCTGGGCACGAACTCCCTGGGCGACCTGTTGGTGTTCGGCCGGCGCGCAGGCCGCAACGCGGCCGCCTACGCCGCCTCGGCGGACCTCCCCGAGCTCCCGGCCGACGCCGAGGACCGTGCCCGCGAGCTTCTCGACGCAACCCGCAGCGCCTCAGGCCAGGAGAAGGCGGGAGCGCTGCGCAAGGAGCTGCAGCGCACCATGATGGACCAGGCATCGGTCTTCCGCACGGCCGACACCCTGCAGGCGCAGGTCGAGAAGGTGAAGGAGCTCAAGGCGCGCCAGCGCCAGGTCGGCGTCGAGGACGCCGGGAGCCGCTACAACACCGAGCTGATGGAGGCCGTGGAGCTGGGGTTCCTGCTCGACAACGCCGAGCAGCTCGTCAACGCGGCCGCCAACCGCACCGAGTCGCGCGGGGCGCACTCGCGCGAGGACTTCAGGGAGCGCGACGACGACAACTGGCTCAAGCACACGCTGATCTACAAGGACGGAGACGGCGTGCGCATCGACTACAAGCCCGTGACGCTCGGCACCTACGAGCCGAAGCCCCGGGTCTACTGAGGACGCTGCATGGACGTCACCTTCCGAATCAAGCGTTTCGACCCGGAGAAGGACAGCCGCCCGCACTGGCAGGAGTTCCACATCCAGGCCGGCCCGATGGACCGGGTGCTCGACGTGCTTAACGAACTCAAGTGGGGCCAGGACGGCAGCATCAGCTACCGTCGCAGCTGCGCGCACGGCATCTGCGGGTCGGACGCCATGGTCATCAACGGCGTCAACCGGCTGGCGTGCAAGGTGCTGGTGAAGGATCTGGGCGACGAGATCGCGGTGGAGCCGCTACGCGGCCTGCCGGTGCTCAAGGACCTGATCGTCGACATGGAGCCGTTCTTCGACGCCTACAAGTCGGTGCTCCCCTACTTCATCAACGACGACCCGCCGCCGCCGACCGAGCGCACCCAGAGCGTGGAGGACCGTGAGCGCTTCGACGCCACCACCAAGTGCATCCTCTGCGCAGCCTGCACCACCAGCTGCCCGGTGTTCTGGACCAACGGCCGCTACCTGGGGCCCGCCGCCATCGTGAACGCACACCGCTTCATCTTCGACTCGCGCGACCAGGGCGCGGACCAGCGCCTGCAGGCGCTCAACCAGGTCAACGGCCTGTGGCGCTGCCGCACCGCCTACAACTGCACCGAGGCGTGCCCGCGCGGCATCCCGGTGACGCAGGCGATCGAGGAGGTCAAGCGCGAGGTGCTGTGGCGCCGGAGCTGAGCCCGCGCTGACGCGCGCCCGCCATCCCGCACGGCCCGCTGCTGAGGCGGGCCGTGCCTGTCTCTCACCACGTCATGTCCGCCCAGAGGTGCCTGCATGAACGTCGCCATGGTCGTGCTCGGTGCGGTGCTGCTGTATCTGGGAGGCGAGCTGCTGGTGCGCTCCGCCACCGGCCTGGCCTCGCGACTGCGCGTGCGGCCGCTCATCATCGGTCTGACGGTGGTGGCGTTCGGTACCAGCGCGCCAGAGCTGGCCACCAGCTTGACGGCCTCGCTGTCGGGCACCTCGGAGATCGCGGTCGCCAACGTGGTGGGGTCGAACATCGCCAACGTCGGGCTGATCCTGGCGTTGACCGCCCTCATCTACCCGCTGATCACGAGCAGCCGCTTCGTGCGCCGCGAGGTGCCCTTGATGCTGCTGGTGACGGCGGCGCTGGCACCGATCCTGTGGGGCGGGCGCGTGACCCGCTGGGAGGGTGCGGTGCTGCTGGTGTTGCTCGCCGGCTTCCTGTGGATCATCACCCGCACCGGCTCGGGGCTGGCGGAGGAGGCGGAGTCCGTCGCCGGGCGGGGGCGCACGCCCGTGTGGCTGGGGCTCGTCGGCACCGCCGTGGGGGTAGCGATGCTGTGGCTGGGCGCCCGTGCGCTGGTGGGCGGGGCGGTGGCCATCGCCACCAACCTGGGCGTGCCCGAGCGCGTCATCGGGCTGACGCTGGTGGCGCTCGGCACCAGCCTCCCAGAGCTGGCGAGCAGCATGGTGGCCGCGCTGCGCAATGAGACCGACATCATCCTCGGCAACATCGTGGGCTCGAACGTCTTCAACCTGCTGGCGGTGCTCGGCGCCACCTCCGTGGTGCACCCCATCACCTTCGACGGCCGCGCGGCCACGCCCGACATCCTGGTGATGGGGCTGTTCAGCCTGGCGCTGCTGCCGCTGATGTGGCGCAGAGCGCGCCTGGGGCGCCTGGCCGGCGCGCTGTTGCTGGGCGGCTACCTGGCGTACATCCTGGTGCTGGTGGCCTAGACCGTTCCGGGCGCGATCGCGGCTGGCCGTTGGACCGGCTCGGGATGCCCGGGCGGCGGGATCGGGCTCGGACTACCCCGGTGGCCGCAGTCGCTCGTCGAACCACGCCAGCGTGCGGCGCCAGGCGTCCTCCGACGCCGCCGGGTCGTGACGCGCCGGGTTGCGATCGTTGAAGAACGAGTGCCTCGCGCCGGGGTAGACCTTGATCTCGTGCGGCACCCCGACGGTGTCGAGCGCCTCGTCGAGACGGCGGCCCATGCCCGCGGTGAAGTCGTTCCCGGGGTAGGAGCCGACCACCGGGCAGAGGCGCTGCACCGCCTCGAAGGGGCGGGGGTTCTGGGCGTAGAAGGGGGCGACGGCCTTGAGCCGCTGGTCGCCGGCGGCCCAGGCGATGGCGAAGGAGCCGCCCAGGCAGAACCCGACCGCCCCCACGCGCTCGGCGATGACGTCCTGGCGCGCGGCCAGCCAATCGAGGCTGGAGCGCAGGTCGCGGATGCCCTGGTGGTGGAGCGAGTCGAACAGCATCCCGGTCATGAAGCGCGCCATGCACAGGGCGCGGTTGCGGCCGGCGAAGAGGTCGACCGCCAGCGCCAGGTAGCCCTGGCCCGCGAAGCGCTCGGCCACCTCGCGGATGTGGTCGTTGAGCCCGAAGATCTCGTGGATCACCACGACCGCGGGCCAGGGACCGTCGCCGGCCGGGTGGGCCAGGTGGGCGTGCAGCCGGGCTCCCGTGACGGGGATCTCGGCGCTCTCGGCATGGATGCCGCCGCCCTCGTCGGCCACGGTTCCGCGCGGCGGGTGCGTGCTCACCCTACCTCGGCGATGGCCTCGATCTCGATGGCCACGTCCCTGGGCAGGCGCGCCACCTGGATGGCGCTGCGGGCGGGGGGCTCGCTGGGGAAGTAGCTGCCGTAGACCTCGTTCATGGCTGCGAAGTCGTTCATGTCCGCCAGGTAGCAGGTGCACTTCACCACCCGCTCGAGCGACGAGCCGCCGGCGGCGAGCACCGCCTGCAGGTTATGCATCACCTGCCGGGTCTGCTCCCGCACGTCGCCGCCGACCAGGCTGCCGTCGGGGGTGAGGGGGATCTGGCCGGCGGTGAACAGGAGGTCGCCCACGCGCACGGCCTGCGAGTAGGGCCCCACCGCGGCGGGGGCCGCGTCCGTCTCTACGGTGCGTCTCATGCGCCAAGCCTAATGAATCTCGAGGCGCTCCGACGGCGTCTCAGCGACGGCGGGGCATGGATCGGCCGTCGCGAGCTGCCGGGCGCGGCGCCTGCCGTGGCCGTGTGGGCTCCCGATGCGCCGCGCAGCGCCCGCTAGCCGCGCCAGAGGCTGAACAGCAGGAACAGCAGCAGCAGGTAGAGCGAGCCGAGGATCCAGATGCGGTAGGGGTACCACGGGTGCTTGCGCAGCTTGCTGAGGGGTCCGCTGGCGGGGAACTCGTCCTCGATCTTGCGGATGCCGCTCATGGTGTCGCTGATGTCGACCGACTCCGGCCCCTCCGCGTCCGCGGGCAGCGCGTAGCGCTTCGGTCGTGCCTCTACCTCGGACACCTCCACGACCACAGCGGTGACGTTGTCGGGGGCGCCGCGGTCGTTGGCCTCGGACACCAGCCTGGCGGCGGCCTCGTCGGGCTGCGAGCCGCCCACGATGTCTCGCATCATGTCCTCCGACAACAGCATGCTGATCCCATCGCTACAGAGCAGCAGGCGGTCGCCGGGGCGGACCTCGAAGTGCAGCACGTCGAGCCGGAAGCTTGCCGTGGCGCCGAGGGCGTTGGTGATGACGTTGCGCCAGCGGTGGTGGCGGGCCTCGTCCGCGGTGAGCAGTCCCTGCCGCACGCGGTCCGCGACCCAGCTGTGATCCTTGGTGAGCTGGCGGATCTCGCCGTCGCGCACCAGGTAGGCGCGCGAGTCGCCAACGTGCCCCACCAGCCCGACCTGGTCGTCGAGGTAGACGGCGGTGAGGGTGGTGCCCATGCCGTGAACCTCAGGGTGCTCGACGGCGTAGTCGTAGACCTCGAAGTTGGCGACCTGGGCGGCCCGCGCCAGCGCCACGGGAGGCAGCAGACGGCTGCGCTCGAGCTCGCGGCGCATCACCTCCACGGCCTTGCGGCTGGCGATCTCACCGGCCCGGTGGCCCCCCATGCCGTCCGCGACCACCGCCAGGTAGCCGGCCCCGGAGATGCGTCCGACGTAGAAGCTGTCCTGGTTGACGGCTCGCACCCGCCCCTCCTCCGAGTGCCCGCCCCCAACGATTCGGGTGTGGGCTCCCGGGGCCGCGGAGTCACGTGCTGGCATGTCGTTCCATTCTAGCCGCCGCCGGCGGGCGAGGTCACGCCGGCCGCCACAGCGGAACGGTGGCCCCGGCGGCTCTCGGCTCCCGGCGGCTCGGGGCCCTCTGGTATGCTCGCCCGCATGACGACCGCCCGCGACATCGCCGCCGGCGTGCGCGAGCGCCGGCGAAGCGCCGTCACGGAGGTGCGCGAGGCGCTCGTGCGGGCCGAGGCGGCGTCGGAGCTCAACGCCCTGCTGACGATCGTGGAGGAGCGGGCGTTGGGGCGGGCCGCGGCCATCGACGAGGCGGTCGGGCGCGGCGAGGACCCAGGGCAGCTGGCGGGTGTTCCGGTAGTCGTGAAGGACAACCTGTGCCTCGAGGACGTGCCCGCCACCGCGGGCTCGCGGGCCCTGGAGAGCTTCGTTCCGCCGTACAGCGCGACCGCCGTGGCGCGTCTGGAAGCCGCGGGGGCGGTGGTGATCGCCAAGAGCAACCTGGACGAGTTCGGCATGGGCTCGACCAACGAGAACTCCGCCTTCGGGCCGGTCCTCAACCCGTGGGACCGGGAGCGCGTGCCGGGTGGTTCCTCGGGCGGGTCGGCTGCGGCGGTGGCGGCCGGGGTGGTGCCCCTGGCGCTGGGAAGCGACACCGGTGGCTCGGTGCGTTTGCCGGCGGCCTTCTGCGGCATCTTGGGCGTGAAGCCTACCTACGGCCGGGTGTCGCGCTACGGCCTCATCGCCTATGCCAGCTCGCTCGATCAGGTGGGGGTGCTGGCCCGCAGCAGCCGCGATGCCGCCTTGGCGCTCGGGATGATGGCCGGCGCCGATCCCCGCGACGCCACCAGCCTGGACGTCGAGGCCGGTGAGCTGCTGGCGCTCGGCCGCGACGGCGCGCCGGCGGCCGGCGGGCCGCCGCTGGCGGGGTTGCGGGTGGCCGTCGTGCGCGACTTGAGCGGCGACGGCAACGATCCCGGCGTGCTGGCAGGGGTGGAGCGCACGGTCGCGGAGCTGGAGGCGCTGGGAGCGGACGTCCTGGAGGTCCGCGTGCCGAGCGTTCGGCACGCGGTGGCGGCCTACTACCTGGTCGCAACGGCGGAGGCCAGCAGCAACCTGGCGCGCTACGACGGCATGATCTACGGTGCCCGCGCGGGCGAGGACTCCGACGGTCAGGAGGTCGTGATGCGCCGCTCGCGCGGGCGCACGCTCGGCCGCGAGGCGCGCCGGCGGGTGTTGATGGGCAGCTTCGCGCTGTCGGCCGGCTACTACGACGCCTACTACGGCAAGGCGCTCAAGGTCCGGCGCGTCATCGCCGATGAGCTGGCCGCCGCCTTCGAGCACGCCGACCTGTTGCTCACGCCCACCGCGCCGAGCACCGCCTACCGGCTGGGGGAGAAGCTGGACGACCCACTGGCGATGTACCTCGGCGACGTCTGCACCTGCCTCGCCAACCTCTCCGGGCTGCCGGCGGTGAGCGTGCCCGCCGGCCGGACCGCGGAGGGCCTTCCGGTCGGCGTCCAGCTGCTGGCGCCCGCCCTGCAGGAAGCGCGCCTGCTCGCCGTTGCGGCCGAGCTCGAGGCGGCGGCCGGGGATGCCTTCGCGCCGTTGGCGCCCGGGCCCTGAGCCGCCGGCGCGCGTCCGCTCGCTCCAGGCCGCCGCCGGTCCGCCACGGGCAGGCTGCCGCTCAGGCCTCGAACAGCTCGCGTGGGAAGTCGGTGAGCCGCTCGCAGCCGCTGTCGGTGACACGTACCGTCTCGGTGCAGCCGACACCGCCCTTGCCCGGGATCTGGACCCACGGCAGCAAGTGGAAGGTCATGTTCTTGCGTAGCGGCCGCCCTTCGCCGGGCTTCATGCTGAGGATCTGCCCCTCGCCCCAGTCGGGTGGCACCGCGATACCGATGGAGTAGGCGGTGCGAGAGGCCTGGTTGTCGCCGAAGCCGGCGTCGGCGATGACGGCCCGGCTGACGCGGTCGACCTCGCCGGCGGGCACGCCCGGCCTGATGGCGGCCATGGCGGCGTCGAAGGCGCCCAGCACCACCTGGAAGGCCGTCTTCAGCTCGTCGTCGGCCTTGCCCACCACGACCGTGCGCATCATGGCGGCGTGGTAGCGGTTGCGGCAGCCGCCCACCTCCAGGAACACGCTGTCGCGGGGGTGTATGGTGCGCCCTTTCCAGGTGGCGTGCCCGATCGCCCCGCGCTCGCCCGAGGCGATGAAGGGCATGATCGACGGCCAGTGGCTGCCGCCGCGGATCAGGCCGGAGGTGAGCTCGGCCGCCACCTCGTCCTCGGTCCGGCCCGCGGCGACCGCGTCCACCCCGGCGCGCATGCCGGCGGCGGCCGCCGCGGCCGCCGTTCGCATGAGGTCCACCTCGAGATCGGACTTGAGCAGCCTGAGCTCCTCGACGAGACCGGACGCGTCGACGAGCGAGGCGCTCGGCAGGGAGTAGATGAGCCGCTCCTGCTGCGAGGCCGTGAAGAACCAGCAGTCCTTCTCGAAGCCGATGCGGGCTTCCTGCAGGCCGTGGTCGATCACGCGTGCGGCGAGCGAGGCCATGATGTCGTCGCTGTCGTGGTAGCCGTAGTTGAGCTCCACCCAGGTGTCGGCCTCGATGCCGCTCGTCTCCAGCAGTCGGGACAGGGTGAAGGGCTCACCCTGTGCGGGCACCACCATCGCCTGGAACCAGTAGTGGCCCGGGGAGTCGAAGCCGGTGAGGTAGCAGATGTTCTCCGGCGTGGTGGTGAGCATGGCATCGAGCTCATGCTCCACCAGGGCGCCGCGCAGGGCGTCCAGTCGACGGCGGTACTCCGTCATGGGGAAGACCAGGTCATCGCGCTGCCGCATCCACGGTCCCTTCCGCCCTCGGCTGCAAGGTTGACAACCTCTCGGCGGGGCGCGTACACTCTCGTTGTCTACAACTTGTATACAACCGTGTTGCCATCCGCATTCTAGGTCCCGAGTTCGCTGCCGGTCAAGCATCTTCGGCGTGGTCCGGGCGCGGGGCCGAAGCCTATCTGGAAGCAGGCGCTTGGAAGACTATGCAAGAACGTGTCACAGGCGGTCGATCGCGAGGCGTGGACGCCATCTACGGTGAGATCCGCGAGCGCATCTGCTTGCTGCGCTACCCGCCCGGCACGATGCTGAGCGAGAACGTCCTGGCCGAGGGGTTCGGCGTCAGCCGCACGCCCATCCGGCAGGCGCTGCAGCGGCTCGAGTTCGAAGGGCTGGTCGTCAGCCAGCGCGGCGTGGGCACCCTGGTCACGACCGTGGACCTGCAGTACCTCAAGCAGGTCTACGCCCTGCGCCTGAAGCTCATCGACTTGATCGGCGAGATGTCGCCATCGCGCGTCACCGATGAGGATCTGGAGCTGCTGGCGAGGCTGGCCGGCGAGGCGCGTGCCTTGCGTCAGGACCGCGACCCCGAGGCCCTGGCGCGTGTCTACATGCGCTTCAACGAGGAGCTGTCGCGCGCCATCGGGAACGAGCCGCTTCGGGAGATCGCCGACCGGCTGTTCTACCAGACCACCCGGGTGTGGCTCCAGCTGCTGCCCGAGATGACCTGGGTGGACGAGGTCGACTACGTCGTAGACGAGGTCGAGAGCGTGCTGCAGGCGCTCCGACGCGAGGACATGCAGGCCGTGGCGGGGGTGCGCCGCAAGCACATGGTGCTCTGCCTCGGCCGCCTCAACAGCTACCTGGAAGGACCGATCCTGGCCCTGCCGTGAGGCGCCGCCGGGACCGCGCGATCCACGAAAACGTTACTGGAGGTCGCACGATGACGAAGCGCGAAGACCCAGCCCTGGAGACGCTGGCGGTGTGGGCTGGCGAGGACAAGCCCACCATGCAGGGAGCAACGCAGGTGCCCGTGGTGCACAGCGTGTCGTTCGGGTACGACGACCTGGACGAGTGGAAGGACGTGGCGCTGGGCCGTCGCGAGGGGCACATCTACAGTCGCAACACCAACCCCACCGTGCAGGCCTTCGAGGAGAAGATCCGGCAGCTCGAGGGCGGCGCGGCCGCCACCAGCTTCGCCACCGGCATGGCGGCCATCAGCAACACGCTGTTCACGCTGCTGTCGCCGGGAGATCGGGTGGTGTCCGTCAAGGACACCTACGGCGGCACCAACAAGATCTTCACCGAGTTCCTGCCTCGCTTCGGCATCGAGGTGCAGCTGTGCGAGACCAACGACGCCGCGCAGATCGAGGCGGAGGTGGCCAGGGGCTGCCGGTTGCTGTACCTCGAGAGCCCCACCAACCCCACCTGCAAGGTCATGGACATCGAGCGCCTGGCGGCCGCGGCCCACCGGGTCGGCGCGACCGTGGCGGTGGACAACACCTTCGCCACGCCCATGAATCAGAACCCGCTAACGCTGGGCGCGGACCTCGTCATCCACAGCGCCACCAAGTACCTGGGCGGCCACGCCGACGCGCTCGGCGGCGCCGTGGTGGGGGCGACCGGCACCGTGGAGCGCATCTATCACTTCCGTGAGATCAACGGCGCCACCCTCCACCCCGAGGCGGCCTACCTGCTGCTTCGGGGCATGAAGACGCTGGGGTTGCGCATCGCCCGGCAGAACGCCAGCGCCCTCGCCATCGCCCGGCACCTGGACGCCCACCCCTTCGTCAGCGGGGTGTTCTACCCGGGCCTGGCCGGCCATCCCAACCACGATGTCGCCGCGCGTCAGATGCGCGGCTTCGGCGGCATGCTCTCGTTCCAGCTGCAGGGTGGGTTCGACAGCGTGCGCAGCTTCCTGCCCCGCCTTCGCTTCGCCCACCGCGCCGCCAACCTCGGCGCGGTGGAGACCGTGGTGGCGCCTCCGGCGACCGGCAGCCACGTGGAGCTCACCGCCGAGGAGCGAGCGGCCATGGGCATCCCCGAGAGTCTGGTGCGCTACTCGGTGGGAATCGAAGACCCGGACGACCTGATCGCGGACCTGGACCAGGCGCTGGCCATCGCGGCGGAGCACGTCGCCGCACGGCACGGCGCGTCGGAGACGGCATGAGCGCTCAGGGCGACGGCACCGTCAAGCTCGCGCTCGTCGGCTTCGGCACCGTGGGCCAGGGCTTCGCGCAGATCCTGGCCGAACGCGGCGACACGCTGGCGCGGCGGCACGGCCTGTCGGTCGTGATCACCGCCGTCAGCGACGTCAACCGCGGCAGCGTCTTCCGCGAGAGCGGATTCGACCCAGTCGAGCTGCTGAACGCCGCCGACGGCCTGGAGGCGCTCGAGGCCGACGCCAGGGGCTGGGACGCCCTCACCACCATCCGGCGGTCGGGGGCCGACGCCATGGCCGAGCTGAGCTTCACCGACCTCACCACCGGCGAGCCTGCACTGACACACGTACGGGAGGCGCTGTCTCGCGGGATGGACGTGGTCACCACCAACAAGGGCCCGATCGCGCTGGCGTTCGCCGAGCTTCGGCAGCTGGCAGCGGCCCACGGCGCCGGCATCGGCGTCGAAGGCACCGTCATGAGCGGCACGCCCACCCTGGCCCTGGGAGCGGGCATGCTGGCGAGCGCCGGCGTGACGCGCATCCAGGGCATCCTGAACGGCACCACCAACTACATCCTGACGCGCATGGAGGCCGGGCTCGACTTCGACGCAGCGCTGGCCGAGGCGCAGCGGGAGGGGTACGCCGAGGCCGATCCCAGTGGCGACGTGGACGGCATCGACGCCGCCGGCAAGGTGGTCATCCTGGCGAACCTGGTGATGGGCGCGCCGCTCACCATGGCCGACGTGACACGCCAGGGAATCCGCGGGGTGAGCGCCGAGGACGTCGCCGCCGCCACCGAGGCAGGCGAGCGGTGGAAGTTGCTCGGCAGCGTGACGGCGTCTCGCGGCGGCGTGGTGGAGGCGTCGGTGGGGCCGGTGCGCTTGCCGCTGTCGCACCCGCTGGCCGGCGTCGGCGGCGCCGTCAACGCCTGCACCTTCACCACCGAGCTGCTCGGCGACGTGACCATCCAGGGTCCCGGGGCCGGCCGGCTGGCCACCGGCTACGCCCTGGTCGAGGATCTCATCGCGCTCCGCAGCCAGGAGAGACGGTAGCCGTGGAGATGCTGCTGGAGGGTGCCTGGGTCGAGC
>Ga0315540_10000285_pt1 | contig 27915 bp, 32 predicted proteins | sample SalMarSW160110MG_FD_203677 | JGI IMG/M metagenome (GOLD analysis project Ga0315540, IMG submission 203677) | Salt marsh sediment microbial communities from the Plum Island Ecosystem LTER, Massachusetts, United States - Salt Marsh Sediment SW1601-10 ...
GGCGTTCGCCGTACTGAGCGTCCCGATCCGGGGGCGTTTATTGAAAATTTCCAGCAGTTTTTGTCGATCCATCATGCTCCTCCTTGTCCGTTTCTCCAATGGTGGTTCTTCTCAATACTATGTTTTTTTCCATCCAGACGCAAGCAAAGAATCCATACCCACAGTTATTCTGTTGACCCAGAAACCCGACTATTTTATGATCAGAAAAAATGGGGAGATCATTGGACAGTATTCACCAGTGCATTGGAGGGAGAAGATGAGACACGCCGGTTCTGCGTTTCTGGGTATTTTGTTCGGGTTTGCCATGCTGTTTACTCCGTTTTACGGCATCTGCAGCAATCAACCGAAACCCTACCCTGATGTCACTCGGATGTCGCCGGGGCAATGCATTAAGCAGTTGCAAAACGTTCCCCCGCCCATTGTCATAGATGTACGATTGCAAGAACAGTTCAAGGAAAGCCTTCAGAAGATCCCGGGAGCCGTGCATGAGGACCCGGGAAATGTCAAGTCATGGGCACACAAATATAAGAAGGACAGCCATATCATCCTATATTGAGCGTGACCGGATGAGGCCACAAGTGCCCGGGTGGCACAACAATTAATGAAACTCGGTTTTAAAAACGTATGTGTTATCGAAGGTGGGTATAACGGCTGGGTGACATCGAGACTCCCTCTTGAGAAGAAATGGAACATCAAGAGGGAATGTGTCACGTGCCATGAGAGTGTGACCCCTGAAATTGTCTCCGACTGGAGGCTCAGCAAACACAGCAAGAAGGAGGTAACCTGCTCCGTCTGCCACGGCGACTATCATTCTTCCGAAGACGATGTGGAGAAGGCGCGGCCGGTGACCCCGGACCGGTGCATCTTGTGTCACCAGGTGCAGGGTGATCAGTTCAAGGCGGGGAAGCATGCCAAGGCGTGGTATGCAATGAAGGCCCTGCCCGCTGCCCACTGGAAGTCCATGAGTTCGCTTGAAGACCTGAAAGACTGTGAGAGCTGTCATAGGATTGGTATCAAATCGCCAAGGATCATCAAAAAACTGTTGAAGAAACGAGCCGGTTTCGGCATGGCCTCCTGTGACGTCTGCCATACCCGGCATACCTTTTTTAAGAAGGAGGCCCAGCAACCCCAGGCGTGCCAGACCTGCCATAACGGCGTCGACCACCCCCAATGGGCCATGTATTCCGGGTCCAAGCATGGGGTAAGGTATGGACTCAAGCAAATGGGGATTATTCCCAAAACGACCTCCGCGCCCACCTGCCAGACGTGCCACATGGAAAAAGGCGATCATGAGGTGAGAACGGCATGGGGTTTCCTGGCCGTGCGGCTGGAGATGAAGGGTGATAAGGAATGGGTTGCGGCATCGGATACGATTCTGCGTGCCTTGGGAGTATTTGATCCTGACGGGAAGCGGAACCGCAGGATGAAGATTATGAAACGGAGGGACGTGATCCGTCAGACCGACGGGGACTGGAAAAAAGAACGGAAAAAGATGCTCATGGCATGCAATCAATGCCACTCCATTACGTTTGCGGAGCAGGAACTCAACAAGGGAAACCTCATGATCCGCAAGACTGATCTCCTCATGGCCGACGCTATCCGTGTTGTTGCTGGTCTCTATCAGGACGGCATCCTAGAGAAGCCGGAAGAGTTTACCCAACCGTTTCCCGATTTTATGGCCCCTCTGAAAAAACCAAGAAGCATAGAATTGAAGCTCTGGCGCATGTTTGGTGAGTATCGCATGCGGGCATTTCAGGGCGTCTTTCATTCAAATCCGACCTATGCGTTCTCGCTTGGGCTGGGTGAAATGGAACAGGCCCTGTGCGAGATCAAGGAAATGAGTGCGGCGCTTCGCAAGAACGCCGGCAATTAAGCATAAAAGAAGGGGCCGGAATTACCCGTTGCCTTGTTTGTATCGAGTTTCTTTTTGACAGAGAGTAGTTGTGTGATTAAAGTCTATGATAATAGCATAGAATATAAAACTGGAAAAGCGGCTGCCTAAGGGGAACCTCTTCATGAAACTTTCAACGAGAAGTCGATATGGCACGAGATTGATGCTGGACCGGGGATGAGGGAACACAACAGGAGACACATGAAAGGAGAATAGCATGAAAAAAAGGGCTTTTTTTGCCATGGCGGTGCTTTTTCTGGCTGCAATATTTGTTTCTGGAGGAATCTCAAACGCCGGAGATGTAGAGAGGATTTCGAAAGAATCACTGAAAAGCCTCCTGGGCAACCCCGATGTAATCGTGCTGGATGTCCGGCTCCCCAAGGATCGCAATGCTAGTCAACTGCAGATCAAAGGGGCCATAAGGGAAAATCCGTTCAAAGTAAAAGAGTGGATGAAAAAATATCCAAAGGACAAGACGCTGGTTTTCTACTGTGCCTGACCCAACGAGTACACGAGTGCCCGTGTGGCACGAGAGTTCCTGAAGGCGGGATACAAAAAAGTATTTGCTCTCAAGGGGGGATGGAAGGCATGGCACAAAGCCAATTATCCCACAGAAAAGAAATAATAGGGAATGAGAAACGAACATGAAAACCAGGAAAGCTGGGGACCGGTAAGTGCCTCGGTTTGTTGAATGCGGGGAATAACAAGGAGATGGAATGGAGATAGTGTCTATCGCTTTGAGCAAAAAAAAGGGGACACCGAAGGAGACCGTGGAAACGGCTGACCTCCTGGTTGACCACGGCCTCCGGGGTGACGCCCATGCCGGGCCGTGGCACCGCCAGGTAAGTTTTCTGGCGGCTGAGAGCATAGAAAAGGCCCGTGGACGGGGGCTCGATGTGGGCTTCGGGGACTTTGCCGAAAATATTGCCACCAGGGGGGTCAACTGGCTTGAAGTCCCCATTGGGACCCTCGTGAACCTGGGGAACTCCGCTGTTGTGGAAATTACCCAGATCGGCAAAGAGTGCCATACCCGATGCGCCATCTACTACCGGGCCGGGGATTGCATCATGCCGAAGGAAGGCATCTTCGGGAAGGTGCTCGAGGGGGGGAGCATTCGAAAAGGGGACGCCATTCGAATCGTAGCTAGTGCAGCCCCATGAGCACATCCTTCCCTACCTGTTGGACATTCGGGGCTCCCACCATGCTGAGGATTCGTTTTAATTCGCTGGTGATCGCGGTCACCACATCCCGCACTCCCTGTTGCCCGTCTGCAGCGAGCCCGTAAAGAATGGGTCTGCCCAGGCCCACCAGGGAAGCGCCGAAGGCGAGTCCCTTGAGGACGTCGCTTCCCCGCCTGAAACCTCCGTCCACCATGATGACGACCCTGCCTCCCACCTTTTCCATGATCTCTTCCATCACCTGCAGCGGGTGTGGGAGATAGTCGATGGTGTGGGCCCCATGGTTGGAAACGATGATTGCGTCCGCTCCCGTCTCCACGGCCTTGACTGCGTCCTCGCTACTCAGGATCCCCTTGAAAATGAGCGGCAGGTGAACGGCCTTGCGAATGTCCTTTAACTCTTTTTGGGAGAGGGGCGAGCAATCAAAGACCATCTGCCGGTCGAGGATCTTGGTTCCCTGGCCGGAGTCAATTTCAATTCCCACCCAGTCTACTCCTGCTTCCTGTATTTCATCCAGGGCCTCGTACATCTTTTCCCGGTCTTTCAAAGGCTTGACATTTGCAGCCAGGGGGACACCCGTGGCCTTGATGCCTTTCAGGTTCCCCGGGATGGGTGATCCGGTCCACATGAGGCTCCCGGCATCTTTGAGCCCCTTTGCCACCTCCATGAGTCCATTTTCGGTAATGGCCGGGATGGGCATGGTCATGGCCGACATGATGACAGGGGTCCCGAAGGTGAGGCCGAGGACTTCCAATCCGGTCTCAGGTGCGGGCGCAGCATCAATGGCCTTCTGTCTGAAGGTGTATCCATCCATGATCCGGCGGTTGTGCCGCATGACGAACTCCGTTTCCACACCGCCCAGAAAGACTCCGATGTCCTTTGCCAGTAACGTTTCTTTCCCCTTCTTGTAGATTTCTCCCAGTTCCATGTCCATCTCCTCCGTTATCCTGGCAGTGCTCAGTATCCAAGATTTTGACCGACCAGTTTTACATGAATGCGTCCTTTGATCATATGCCCTTCAATAATACTCCACATGTTGCAGATACGCTGCGGTGATCTGCAGTCTGAACACAGGCCAGTTTCCACGCATGGAGTATTGATACCCAGCCGAACAGCATTGACCGGCCCGGCGTAGTTCTTTACTCTGGCCATGGCAGATTCCAGATCAGGGACCACCTTATTCATGCCGATTACCAGGATGACTTTCTTGGGGCCGAATATCATGGCTGCTACTCGATTTCCCATGCCATCCAAGTTCACCAACTTCCCATCCAGGGTAATAGCATTGGAGCTGGAGATCATCACATCGGCCTTCATTCCATTGCGCCTGCGTGCCAGGCTCTCTTCCGGTGAAATTCCAGGCTCGTACGGGTCAATGTGCTCAACTCCTGCAAGCTTGGCTATATCTTCCCAAAAGCCCATATCTACCGTTGTCATCGAGCCACACTGAAAAACTGTGGCCCCTTCAGGAATCATTGCCACTATTTCTTTTCTGGCTTGAGCGATCGTGGGGGCGTAGGTACCCTCCATCCGCCGCTTCTCTAAGTGTTTGATAATATCCTTTGCGACCTTCTCGTTCCAAAGCATCTGGTGCGTGTCCATGTCTTTTCCTTTCTCAAGTTGGAAGTTTGCCCCATTTTGGGATTTCATTCAAAAACCGATTAATCTGCTTGCTCGCGTTCTCTGCTTATACAATATACACCTTTGCCCTGCATTGCAGGAGAAAAACATTGATTATCAGATTTGCATTCAGCCTTGCGTAAGTCTCCTGACTCCCAGCGTTTAATCAAGTCTGGTTCTCTGATCAATGGACGGCTCATGGATATGTAATCTACTATGCCCTTATCCACCATTTGTTCAGCAACTTCGAAAGACCTCATTCCACCAACCAGTATTAAGGGAATATCAATTTTCTGCTAAATTTCAAGATGGATTCTTGCCCTGTTCTGTATGGCTCCGCCGTATTCGTCACTGCGCTTATTAAATATTGGAGAAAGAAATTGGCTTAAAAGATAGCCATGTGCACTATGAATCTCTACACCATCAAAATCGGCATCTTTAGCCCTTTTAGCAGCATCAGCAAAATCAGAAACAAGTTTTTGAATATCTTTAAGTCTCCTGTCATTTCTCTAAGCCCTGGAACTAATTCATCTTTATAAATTCCAAGCTGCCAGGGAGAAGCCTGACCCTCAGGCTGAACATAGGCATGGCTTGTAATAATCATGCCAACGCCGCCTTTGGCAAGGTCTGTCATGGTCTTAATTAATTTCGGAGTAACACTCCCATCTTCATCGGCCATTCCTTCCCACGTTGCAGATCGTTCAAAACGGTTTGCCAGCGCAATATTATTAATTTTTGTCTTCTTAAATAGTTGGCTCATTTTCTTGCTCCTTAAGTAAAAAGTCCATCGATGGGCACGTTGTTGGCATTTTTTGTGAAGTCATCAAAATTCCTCCATCACCGCTTCCCAGGTACACCTGATGCAGTCTTTCACTGTCTGATAGGCCGGGCATTTCTCCGCGTACACCGCCAGGACGCGGTCGGCCTTTTCCCTCGTTCCCGCGGGAATTTTGAAACGGTACCGGATACGGATGTTCGTTATTTTCAGGACATCGTCCACATCTTCGATATCTCCTTCCACCTCCGCGACCAGATTTTCGGCCGACTGTATGCCCCGCACCTCCAGTGCGGCACCTAGGGTGCCGGTCAGTCAACCCCCGACGCCCGCGATGACGTGATCCAGTGTGGCCGGGTATTCGGGCCCGCTGATCTCCCGTCCGTACTTCTCCTGGTAAAAATGCTTGATACCGCCATGGATGCCGAAGTGGATGGGCTCGGCAAAGTCCTCCACATGGGCTGTGCGGTGCGGGCCTTCGTGCTTTTCGATTCGAATATGACTGGTGTGTGCTACTGTCATTTTTGCCTCCTTTTGTTTTGGATCGTTTGCAGTCAGATATTGTTTGAAACGAGCGAGCGCTCAAGAATGGACTTACATCCATTCTCAAGCCCTCACCGGCTAGAAGTTATGCAAATGAGCTTATTCCTTTCCCTCTTTTTCTTCCTTAAGGGCCACTTTCCTGCCACACAGATCACACTTGCTGTCTTCAGTAATGCACGGTTGCTTGGGAGCTTCGCCGCCGCAGATTCCACATTTTGCCATAGTCTTTCACCTCCTTCCTCTTGGAATAGGTTTTATTCGAATCCCACCTCACAAATAAAATCAGATATGTGATTTGTTTATCACCTAAAAGCTGCAGTTAGCTTTTAGGTATTAGCCGTTAGCTTAAAGAATTCAAACATTTGAATGGTTTCTTCCTATATAGAAGCCCGATTTCTTGATGCAATGCTATTGAATAGTAACAAATTGATATTATTTGACTAATAGCTAACGGCTAACCGCTAATTGCATTTTTTAAGTGTTACATTCCCAACAGGGCACGCAGGGAATCCAGGCAGTCTTTAAGATCGTCCTCATTTTTGCTTAACCTGGCCATCATAATTCCTCCCTCAATAGAGGCGACAATCTGTTTTGCGAGCAAACGAGGAGAGATCTCTGAGCCCAGCTCTTCGGTCTGCTGAGCCTCAGTCAGAAGACTGACTATTTTATCCACCCACGTGTCGAAGACATTCCTAATGAGGCTTGAAAACTTCGGGTTACGATCACTCATTTCCAGAGCCGTGTTGCCAAAAATACACCCACCTATGAAGTTTGTTTTTCGGTGTTTTTCAAGCACAGCATCAAAAAAAGAGGAGAGTTTTTCCAAGGGCTTTTCGCCTTGGAAAGAGTCTGATAAAAACTGAAAGAAATCGTCCGCAGCATCCCTCAGAATGGCCTGCCCGAGTTCTTCCTTGCTTGAAAAATGAAAATAGAGATTTCCTTTCTTAACCCCGGTAGTTTCGATGATATCGTTGATACTGGTGTTGCTGAAGCCCTTCTTATTTACCAGCCATCTTGCTGTTTCGATCACCTTGGTGCGAGTAATCTCACCTTTGGTCTTGGTGTCCATTTGCCTCCTCACTAAACCGACTGGTTGGTACAATATATCATTTCATTGAATTGTCAAAGGTTTTCTTGTGATGCACATGCAGTCAGCTTTTTTGTGCCTTAACTACAGCTGATTGCGGCCAATTAGTCTTCAATGATGATGGCACCGGGCGCACATTCCCTCGCCGCCTCTCTCACCAGGTCCTGGTATTTTTCCGGCATTTCGTCCAGAAGGGCTCTGGAGAACAACTGGTCTTCATTCTACTGAAAAACCTCGGGCAAAGGTGATCACCGTTCGCGTTCCCCATGCAAAGCTCTTCTTCGATTTTCACTTTCATGGGCTACTCCTCCCGAGATATTTCAGCTTTCTGTATGCATTGGTTAATGGGTTGTTCAATAAATGGGAAGGGGGGTGGTTTGCCAGGGCACCCACATAGAGGTCATGGCCCAGAAGCATCTTGAGAATTCGAAAACGGTTCTCATCTGCCGGGGCCTTTAGAATTGGGATGAAATTTCCCGTTATTTGTGAAGATTTCTATATTGCTTTCCAGTTTCTGCCCCTCCATCAGGTCTCCCATGGCGCGAAGGTACTGATCCGTCTTGATACCGGGGATGATTCTGTGGCGGTCCAGGGCCGCCAGAACGACTGTATTTTGCATACGGCTGTCCTTGAGCTCCTGCTTGAAAGCCTTGACTTCCTTTATGCGGCGTCTTCGACATTCATCGGCGATTGTCTCTTCAGTGACCTCCGGCGTCTTGTTGAGCCGAACTTCGAGGGGCTGCCACACCGTATTGTAATAGACCAACGTGCCACCGTCCTTCAGGAAGCCATTCATGGCGCGCAGGGCTTCATGGCGTTCAAGGGCGATGACCACATCTGCTTCTCCCTGGGGAATGAGGGGCGAAAAGACTTTACCCCCTATGCGGAGCTGGGAGATGACGACTCCTCCCCGCTGGGCAAGTCCATGGGTATCCACTCCCTTGACCTTAAGCCCCGCGTGATCAGCGGCCCTCATTATCACCTCCGTGAGGAGACCGATCCCTTGGCCGCCGACACCGGCAAGATAGACATTCAGGTTTTCCATTATCCCCCCTGTTATGGCCTATGATGGTACCGCTGGTTTTGGAATTGCGCCGGTCGGGCATACCTGGATGCACGATCCGTCTCCAATACATAAGTCTTTGCTTACCTCGATCGTTCCATCCGGTTTTCGCTGGAAAGAGGGACAGGCGAATTGCTCCACGCACACATGCAATTGTTCACATCGGGGCTGGTCGATTTCCACGCTTCTTCTCCGGTATCCAGGTTGTCTCTGCTGTTCTCTGGTGAATTTCAGCATGCAGGGATGTTTTGCAATGACCACGCTGAAATGCTCATCAGCAATTGCCTTTTTGACGAGATCGGTCAGCTCTCTCTGGGCATAAGTATCCGTTTCATAAATATGTTCTACGCCAAGGCCTTCCAGCACCTGACGGATGGGAATCTTCTCCGTCGGCTCATTGAAGTTCCTGCCGGAAGCCGCATGATCCTGGTGTCCCGTCATGGCAGTGGTGCCGTTTTCCATGACGATGAGAGTGAGATTATGCTGGTTGAAAACAGCGTTGACAACCCCCGGCAACCCGGCATGGAAAAACGTGGAATCTCCCAGGAAAGCAATTACTTTTCTCGACTGGTTGAACAGAGAAAGCCCCGAGCCAATCCCCGTAGATGCTCCCATGCACATGAGGATTTCACCTACCTGGTAGGGAGGGAGAAAGCCGAGAGTGTGGCACCCGATATCCGCAACGGTGATGTATTCGTCTTTCAGAGCCTTCCGGATGGCATGGAAAGCGCTCCTATGCCCGCATCCGGGACACATCTGGGCAGGGCGGTTGGGTACGGAAGGCAGGCCTTTATCCGGAACGTTGCGCCGAGGCAGGAGATCCGGCCAGGTTTTTTCCATGATATCAAGGACTTTATCCGGCGTGTATTCTCCAATCCAATCTTCAGGGTCGGTTTTACCAATAATCCTGGTGGAAAGCTTTTCATCATAGGCCAAGGCCTTGATCTCCCTTTCCATCACGTCGTCCAGTTCCTCGAGAATCTTGATTTCCTCGTGTTCGCGCAGAAATGCGATCACCCGGTTTCGAGGGATGGGATAAACCACGCCCAGCTTCAGAATATCCGGCTTTGCATGGGCGCGCTCAAGCACGTCCCTAAGGGAGAGGAACGGCAGCCCGAAGGTGATCAAGCCCCGTCCCTTGTTCCCGTTGTCGAGCAAGTCGCACATTGAAGGAGATTCTGCAAACATCTCCACTTCCCGGAGTCTCTGGAGCGCCCTCCGCTTCATGGGAAAGACTTCCTTGGTAAGGGGGATGTACGGGCCGTTTGCGGAGTTGAATCTCGGTGTGTCGTCTGCGTGGCTGGGATGCCATTCCTGGAAGGACACCTTTTCCTTGGCATGGCATACATGGGTGGAAAGGCGGACGATAACGGGCATCCTTTTTTCCCGGGAGAGCTTCGCTGCCTCCCTGTAATAGACGTAGGCTTCCGATGGACTTGCCGGTTCCAGCACAGGGGTGTAACTCATCCGTGCGTAATGGCGATTGTCCTGTTCATTCTGAGAGGAATTAGCACCCGGATCATCACCAAGGATGATCACCATGCCGCCGATAATGTTCATAAGATTGAGCTGGACAAAGGTATCAGAGGCTACATTGAGACCGACACTTTTGAAAAATACGGTGGAGAGATGGCCGTTGAGCGCAGCGCCATATGCCACTTCCGTGGCTACTTTTTCATTCGTGGAAAATTCAAAATAGAATGGCCTCTTTTCCCCAGGGATACTCTTGATGGCCGCAGCGATTTCCGGGGTGGGAGAGCCCGGATAGGAGGTGACCACCCGTGTACCGGCCTCTATCATAGCACGGACAAGGGCCGTATTCCCCATGACTATTTCGGAGAAAGGCTTTTCCTGCAGTAGAATATCTCCAAGTCTTTTCATGGGCTCCTCCCCTCCGGCAAACAGAAGGCATTTTTCCCCCTGTTAGCCTTCCACCCTCAGCCTATCCACCTGAGTGGTCCTAATTACTCTTCAACGATGATGGCGCCGGGCGCACATTCCCTCGCGGCCTGTCTCACCAGGTCCTGGTATTTCTCCGGTATTTCGTCAAGGAGGATCCTGGAAACCAGTTGGTCCTCATCATACTGAAAGACCTCAGGGCAAAGGTGATTGCAATTTCTGTCTCCCATACAAAGTTCCTCATCAATTCTTACTTTCATGACAATCTCCTTGTCAACTGTATATGACGGTGTAGGGTTTAGCAAAACATCCTGGATGAGCGATTCGAAAAGCAGCGTGCTTTCGTGTTGACGTGCCGTCTTTCTCTTTGACTCGCATCATCGACTTTCCTATAATGTCGCAGAAACAAGGCCCCTTGTCAATCTATGAGAGCTCAGGGGTGAAATCAGAGGGATTTGCTTCTGCTGGAGTCAAGAGGGAAGGATAACGATAAAACCTGTTACAAAAAGAGTCGCCCTCTTTGTGTCGATAATGATAGGCCTTGGAACGATATACGGTTGTGCTTCTGTGCCGAGGATGAAAAAGGAAACCCTGAGGAAAATGCTGGGCAATCCGGATGTGATTGTGGTGGATGTCCGGCAAGCCAAATATCGAAATAAGAGTGGACGTAAGATAAAAATAAGTAGTTCCAAAAACCACAAGGTTTCGCTATCTTGAACAGGCCCCGGTCAAAAAAATCTAGAATTTCTGACTTGCCGATGTTATAGATAAAACTTGATGGCTTCGCAAGAAGTCATCAGCGCGCCCATGGAGGGGCGCGCAAATCAATGGGGTGCAAAGCAACCTGTTGATTTGCAAAGAGTCCGAAAATCGCATTTTTCGGATTCCGTCAGTAAAAAGTCCATGGACGGACTTTTTACGATTCCATCAAACTTGGCCTCATTTTCCTGACGAAGGTTCTGCGGTACAGGTGTTGCTGCGATAAATGAAAAGAGAAAAGCGTTAGAGGAGAGAAACGAATGGAAACACAGGATGTCTGTTACACCCGCGAAGTAGCAATTGAAAAAGCGATCGAGATGGAGGATCAAAGTTTTACTACTTATAAAGATCTCTACTTCAAGGTCAAGGATCGTCTTGCAAAGGATGTTCTGAAAGACCTTGCCCTTGACGAATTAAAGCACAAGTATACGCTTGAAAAGGCCTATTTTGAAGATACGGTTGAACTGCACGATAAAGGTGAAACGGATGGGCCGAGCATGAACCTGACCTTGCTCCTGGAAGAAAAACCGCTTGATCATGCGGCAAATGATCAGGATGTGATGGTTTTCGCCATTCATGATGAAAAACGCTCAGTCGATTTCTACCGAGCCATGGCAGGGCAATGTGGTGGCGCTCCCATGGAAAAGATGTTCTCCCGGCTGGCACAGGACGAGGAAGGTCACCTTTCAAAACTCGAAACCTTGTATGAGAGCCTGTACATGCAGGATATGTAGCCCCGTAGAGCGCCAACTTATCAATGCATCCAGCTCCTGTGAACTGATCCGTATGAACGAGTCTAAAAAAGAGAAAGAAGTTCAGGACCTCGACCCGAAGCTGTGGGTCGACCAGTACGGCGATTATCTTTATGCCTTTGCCCTGACACGGCTTGTGGACAGAAACGCGGCTGAAGATGTGGTACAGGAGACCTTCGTTTCCGCTCTCCATTCCATGAAAAACTTCCGGGGACATTCCTCTGAAAAGACCTGGCTCACCTCCATCCTGAAGCACAAGATACTAGATCATTTCAGAAAAAAGAGCAGAGAAGAAAAACATCATTTTGAAACAGTGGGGGATAACATCCGGCAACTCTTTGATGGAAAAGGCCACTGGAAAGAGGGTCCGGAAAAATGGAAGACCAGCCCGAAAAAGCTCTTTGAACAAAAAGAGTTTTTGAAAACATTGTATGCCTGCCTTGAAGAACTCTCAAGACGAGTGGCAAAGGCCTTTGTCCTTCGTGAAATTGATGGCCTCAGCACGGAAGAAATCTGTAAGGTATTGGATATCTCCGCGACTAATTGCTGGGTTATGCTGTACAGAGCAAGAACGCTTCTGCGGCAGTGCCTTGAGTTAAACTGGTTTGAAATATCGCCGGGCGGAGCGTCCTAGTGCACCACTGGATGTTTAATTGCCATGAAGTCACACGTTTGGTGTCAGAGTCTCTGGACCGCAAACTCCCGCTTTATCAAAGGATGGGAATTCGAATGCACCTCCTCATGTGCAAGTTCTGTTCACGGTACAGGAAACAGTTGCTGCTCATGAAGGAAATTTTAACACGCTACAACGAATCCGATCGTCCGAAAGATATTTTCGAGCCCCTCTCTGAAGAAGCCCGGAAAAGGATGAAACACCTGTTAAGTCATCTTGAAGGTCACAATCACGTCCACTAAAATAGCCTTTTTCCCTTGTCAGACGCACAAATTTATCGACCCAACAATGAGAAAAACACCAGGAGTTTGCCATGGTTTCACCTGAGACATCCAAAAGAAAAGACAGGCGCAATTTCTTAAAGGGTCTGGGGTTCTTGAGTATTTTTCTGAGGCTCCTCTCCTGGGCGTGGGCGTTTTTTATGGAACGATTCCCCGTGAAGACCGTCGAAAAGAAAGGGTTCATGTTTGAGCCTGGAAAAGGGATGTTGGAATGGGAGAACGGCAGAAAAAAGCCGGGTTGAGTTCGCAAGAAAGGCGCGGCCTGGATGGTGGACCCTTGCAAACCCCATCTACAAGATTGTCGCTCGCGTCCCGCGAGACCGGCTCAGAAAAAAGCCTTCCTTGTTTGCCCAGAAAAGATTCTGAACAAACAAGGAAACAGCACATTTTGACTCGGAGTTTCATAGAAACATATCAAGAAGTATTCACAATATGAGATGAATTAAACTCTGTGTGCCCTGTGACTCTGTGGTAAAGAAAAGGATTTCCCGGAATAGCCGACGAATTCATAAAGGGTTTTTGTTTCATGAATAGCCAATGGTTGGAGAGAAGATTGGAAAATGGGAAAAAGAAGATTTATTCCTTAGTCGGACCGTAACATCAAAGATGAGGAGCAGAAAAATGCGCAAGGCGGTTCTGGAAAAGCGAGAAAGCAGTCAACAATTGGTCCTGGGAAGGTACGCTGATATCCATAAAGCACGTCTGGACAAATGGGTCACTGAGGCCGTCTCCAGGCGTATATGGCGAAAGGACGGAACCGTGTGGGTTCCGGATCCTGAGGAAGCGACTCGAACCGCTGATCTGACTGGACGGATGGACTGGTTGAGCCTACCGGAGGTCATGTCCGATGAACTGGAAAATCTACAGGATTTTTCCCGTGAGGTAAGGGATGCGGGATTCTCTCCTGTGGTGCTGTTGGGAATGGGAGGGAGCAGCCTTGCCCCTGAAGTTTTCATGAAGACCTTTGGAAACAGGCCGGGCTATCCTCGGCTCATGGTGCTGGACAGTACGCATCCTGCTGCCATACAGCAGGTTCTGCAGGAGATCGAGTTGGCAAAGACGCTCTTTATCGTCTCCAGCAAGTCGGGGGGAACCATTGAAACCCTGTCCTTTTACAAGATCTTTTTTGACGCGGTCAAAGCGAAAAAGGACGAGGCGGGCCGGAACTTTGTGGCTATCACGGATCCCGGTTCGGGCCTCGAAAAACTGGCCCGAAATGTGAAGTTCCGGCGTATCTTCTCCTCTCCTCCCGGGGTAGGCGGACGCTATTCGGCCCTAACCTATTTCGGCCTGGTTCCGGCGGCGCTCATCGGCGTCGACCTGGGGAGTATCCTGGACAGTGGCGCGACTATGGCCCGGGCATGTTATTCCTCTGTTCCTGCCGAACAGAACCCAGGTCTATCACTTGGTGCGGCCATGGGAGAACTGGCACTGGCCGGAAGAGACAAACTCACCTTTTTTGCCTCGCCGGGATTATCTCCATTCGGGGTGTGGGTGGAGCAGCTCATCGCGGAGAGCACGGGAAAGCACGGCACCGGAATCGTTCCGGTTGCGGATGAGATTCCGGGGGCTCCCGATGTGTATGGTGGTGATCGGTTGTTTGTCTATTTGAGACTCTCGGGAGATGACAATGCAGAACTGGATCAAAGCGTGAAAAGACTGGAGGAGGGGGGGCAGCCCTTCATCAGGATTCAGTTGGAGAAAAAAACGGATATCGGGGGAGAGTTTTTTAGGTGGGAGATGGCCACTGCCGGCGCGGGCGCTGTGCTGACCATCAACCCCTTTAATCAGCCCGATGTGGAGGCGGCAAAGATCAAGGCCAGGGAGCTGATGGGCGTCTATCGCGAGACCGGCCGTCTTCCCGCGGATGAGCCCACATTGCGTGATGGGGGTCTGGAAATCTTCAGTGGGCTCCATGGGGTCCCCCATAACAGTGATGACCTCATTGGACGTTTTTTCCAACAGAAAAACGAAGGGGATTATGTGGCGCTGATGGCCTACATTCCCCGTTCCAGCAGCACGGATGAGATTCTCGATCGTATTCGGATCCGCCTGCGAGATAAATTGAAGGTTGCCACAACTGTTGGGTACGGCCCCCGGTTTCTTCACTCCACCGGCCAGTTGCACAAGGGTGGAAGCAACAGAGGGCTTTTCATCCAGATCACCAGCACACCCGAATCAGACCTGCAGATTCCGGGCGAACCCTATTCGTTCGGTACACTGATTGCTGCCCAGGCCATGGGCGACTCCCAGGCCCTGGAGGAAAGAGGCCGAAGATTGATTCGCTTCCATTTGAGTTCGGATATCGTAAACGGATTGAAAAAATTGTGGGAGATCATAAAGGAAACAGCTTGATACGACTTGCTCAGATTTTTGAGCAATTGAAAGGGGGATCAACTGGGCAAGATTGGGGGGATATTTTTGGATGCGAATGACCTTAGAGACTTTTTCAGGGGAAACCCTTCAAGTCCCTGAAGGGCCCAGAAAAGGGTATGGTGTCCTATTGATCTATCGAGGACACTGGGGACCTTTCTGCAGCCAGCAGTTGGCTGATTTCCAATCCCTATGGAAGGAGTTTCAAGCCGAAGAAATCGCTGTCATTGGTGCGTCGATAGATCCATTGGAAAAGGCAAAAGAAACCGTCGAAAAGCTGGGTATTGCATATCCTGTGGCATTTGGGTTGGATTCGGAAGAGGTCTCCAGGCTCACAGGAGCATATTGCGATGTAAATAAAAAAATCCTCCATGCAACCGGTTTTCTGGTGCGGCCGGACCTGACTATTGAAATAGTCTGTTACAGTTCCGGGACCATAGGACGGTTTGTGGTGAAAGATGTGCTTAGCCTTGTACGTTTCTACAAGAGCAGGCAGAAAGAGTAGGAGATGAGGATGCAGTGAAATGAAGAGATTTCTCTTGTGCTTGTCGGTCATAGGTTTCCTGGTGATATTTCCCTTGCTGCATACGACCTCCCATGCAGCGGGTATTGAAGTGGATAATACCTTGTATGCGGAACTCTTGAGCAGGTATGTAAAGAACGGGGTGGTGAATTACCGGGGCCTAAAGAATGAGGAAGGGAAACTGGGCGATTATCTCCGGGTCCTGGAAAAGACAGACAGCAAGGCCCTGTCACGAAACGAGCGGTTTGCATTCTACATCAATGCCTATAATGCATGGACCCTCAAGTTCATCCTGACAGGGTATCCCGGGGTGAAATCCATCAAAGACTTTGGAACCATTTTCAGGAGCCCGTGGGAAAAAAAGATCGTCCGCATTGATGGTAAGATTTTTTCCCTGAACCATATCGAGCATTCCATTCTTCGTCCGCAGATGAAAGATCCGCGTATCCATGCGGTGGTCAACTGCGCCTCAAAGAGCTGCCCTCCATTACGGGAAGAACCTTTTAGGGGCGTGGACCTGGATCGGCAGCTGGATGAGCAGTTCCGGGTGTTTATCAACGATCCATCGCGGAATCGCCTAGAAGGGAACACTCTCTTTGTGAGCAGGATATTTGACTGGTATACGGAAGATTTCGGGGGAGATGTCCTGGGATATTTCCTGAAGTACGCGAAAGGGGAGTTCAAGAAGCGGCTTGAGGCAAACCAATCGAACATAAAGATCAGATACCTTGAGTATGACTGGTCTCTCAATGGGAATTAGGAGAGTCCCGGAAAGGATATCACGTTCTATGCTAACATATTCTTGGGGGATACAAATCGGGTGGTATCCATGAAACCAGTACGCAGTCAAACGACATATTCCAGAAGCTACGCTCCCTCCGTCGTCCCTGACCCCGGTCGCTGCGGATTTTGGGCTGCCACTGTCCCGTTCCAGGGCCAAAATGACGCCGCTTCAGGAACATCCCGTTCGCCTGCTTTTCATTGGAGCTTCGCTCGTGATTGAGACAATCGATTCCACATCGTATATCCCGTTTTGCCTATAATAGCGGGTTTGAGAGAGGAGAAAAGAATGCCATCGTATGATTATGACATAGGGATCATCGGCGGAGGAGCGGCGGGTCTGACCGTTGCGGCCGGCTCAGCACAGCTGGGTGCCAAAACCCTGCTCATCGAAAAAGAGAAGGAGCTGGGTGGCGACTGTCTCCACTACGGGTGCGTCCCCAGCAAGACCCTGATAAGAACGGCCCAGGTCTATCACCTGATGAAAACCTCAACGAAATTCGGGTTGCCCGGGGTGAAAGTCCCACCGGTTAAATATACTCATATAACCAAGAGGATACAATCGGTGATCGGCACCATCCAGGAACATGATTCCGTGGAACGTTTCTGTTCCCTTGGTGCCAAGGTAATCTTCGGGACTCCAGTTTTTTCCGATGACCACGCCATCAGAATGAATGGAGAGACCTATACCGCCAAACGATGGGTCATTGCCACAGGGTCTTCACCGGCGGCTCCTCCTTTCAAGGGGCTCACTGAAACCCCGTACCTCACCAACAAGGAGATCTTTTCCCTCGATCGGGTGCCCGAATCCATGGTCATCCTGGGCGCCGGGCCCATTGCCACGGAAATGGCCCAGGCCTTCTGCCGCCTGGATACGGAAGTCCACGTGGTTCAGCGGAGCGGCCAGATCCTGAGCAGAGAAGACAAGGACATGGCAGACCTGGTCATGGAGGCCCTTCGCTCAGAGGGAGTCAGATTTTATCTTAATAGCACAGTCCAGCACATATCCAGCCATGGTGAGGATTCGCAGGAAGTGGTGATCAAGCAGGGAGACAATACACCAGTCTCTCTAAAGGCTGAAAAGATCCTGGTGGCCATGGGAAGAAAACCAAACATATCGGACCTGGGCCTTGGCGGGATTGACGTGGCCTTTGACCGGAAAGGCCTCAAGGTGGATGATCGCCTGAAGACCACCCGGAAACATATCTACGGGGCCGGTGACGTGACCGGTGTCTACCAGTTTACACATGCGGCCGGGTACGAAGGGGGTATCGTAGTGAGTAATGCGGTATTCCACCTCCCGAGGAAGGTAAACTACAAGTGGATTCCTTGGTGCACCTATTCGGACCCGGAACTGGCTAGCATCGGTATGAACGAAAAGAGGGCAAAAGAGGCGGGGATCAGTTATTCGACCTTTACAGAACCCTTCGCGGGAAATGACCGGAGCCTGGCCGAAGGAGAACGTGTTGGGAAAATCAAGATGCTCCTGGACGAAAAAGAGAACCCGATTGGCGTCCAGATCCTGGGACCGCACGCAGGGGAGCTGTTGAATGAATGGGTTGCGGCGCTGAACGGAAAGGTGAAACTTTCTACGCTTGCCTCGGCCGTCCATCCCTATCCGACGCTGAGTGAGATTAACAGGAAGGTGGTGGGGGCCTACTTCTCTCCCAAGATATTCTCCGACAAGGTCAAGAAGGGACTGAAACTTTTCTTTCAATTGAAAGGAAGGGCGTGTGAGAGTGAGGCGTAAGGCGTAAGGCATAAGGCAAGAGAAAAACCAAATGCCAAATAGGTCATAATGCAATGAGGGAATCTGACATCGGGCTCAAAGGAATCGACAGCGTTTTCTTGAACGCGCGAAGCATTTTTTGAAATTTGGGCTTTGGGATTTGTCATTTATTCGACCGGAAGGAGAAAAACATGCAAGTAGCGATGATTGGACTGGGGCGGATGGGGATGAATATGGCGCGGCGTTTTCTGGAAAAAGGGCACGAGGTGGTTGCCTACAACCGCACCGCCAGGAAGGCGGAAGAACTTGCGGGGGAAGGGGCGACTGCCGCTTACTCGCTGGATGAAATCCCGGGCCTCCTGGATAGACCACGGTCCGTGTGGATGATGCTCCCGGCCGGCTCCACCGTGGATGATCATCTGGCCAAGCTGTTGAATCTCCTTGATCCAGGAGATATGATCATCGATGGGGGAAACAGTTTTTACAAGGACGACCAGCGGCGCGCCGGCGCCGCGGAAAAGGCCGGGCTGTCCTATGTGGATGCAGGCGTTAGCGGAGGTATCTGGGGCCTCAAGGAAGGGTACTGCCTGATGGTCGGCGGCCCAAGGGAAGCGTACGATCATCTGGAACCTCTGTTGAAGTCCCTCGCACCGGATGAAGGGTATCTCTACTGTGGGGCCGGCGGCGCCGGCCATTTCGTGAAGATGATCCACAACGGCATCGAGTACGCCATGATGCAAGCCTATGCCGAAGGGTTTGAACTGCTCGACTCGTCCCCTTATGGGAAAAACCTGGCGTATGACTCCCTGAGCCACGTGTGGAACAGGGGAAGCGTCATTCGATCTTGGCTGCTGGAGCTGGCAGAAGGGGCGTTTCAGGCGGATCCGGATCTTTCGAAAATCCAAGGTTATGTGGAGGATTCCGGAGAGGGTCGGTGGACCGTGCAACATGCCATTGAAGCCGGGGTTTCGTCCCCCGTGATCACCCTTTCCCTCTTTGAAAGGTTCAGGTCAAGGAAGGAAAACACCTTCTCGGATCGCATTCTTGCGGCACTCAGAAGGGAATTCGGCGGGCATGCGGTAAAAAAGACCGGATCGGATTAAGCAAAGGGGTATCAATCTTGTTTTCACCTTTCCCTGCACGAGGGTTCAGAAAATTCATGAAGCAGGCCAAAAGGATCCTGGAAGACAACTGGACGGGGGCCTACACAAAACCATCGCCGGGGCTCTACCCCCACCAGTGGAACTGGGATTCGGGTTTTATCGCGATGGGATATGCCCATTACGACGAGAAACGCGCCATGCAGGAACTGCGGTCCCTTTTCCAAAACCAGTGGGAGAACGGAATGGTCCCACAGATCGTCTTCAACCCGGAGGCGCTCGGGCACTATTTCCCGGAACCGGATTTCTGGCAGGTGCCGGACGGGAGGCTCACGAGCGGAATCACCATGCCGCCCCTCCACGCCATTGCCTGTCTCCATATTTACGAGCACGCAAAAAGCACAAGCAGGGCTCCTGATTTTCTGAGGGAAATATTCCCTAATCTGGTTTCATTGCACCGCTACCTCTACTTGAACAGAGACCCGGAAAAATCCGGCCTGGCCTATATCAGGCACCCTTGGGAATCCGGTCTGGACAACTCCCCGGCGTGGGACGTACCGATTGGGAATGTGGTCGTCGACAGAAAAAATCTCCCTCCGTACAGACGCAAAGATCTGGAACATGGCGTACCGGCGGAACAGCGTCCCAGTGATGCGGATTATGACCGCTATGTCTATCTGGTGGATCTTTTCAGGCGTCACGGCTACCGGGAAGATGAGATCTACAGGGAATGTCCGTTTCTCGTCCAGGATGTGCTTTTCAACGCGATTCTCTGCAGGGCGAACAGGGACCTATCTGAAATTGGCCGAATCATAGGTGAGGATGTGACAGAGGTGGAGGAATGGCAACAGACCACCTCAAAAGCCATTCGAGAAAAAATGTGGTGTCCTGAGTGCAGGAAATTCGAATCCATCGATCTCGTGGCCGGAGAAAACATCCATACGGCTACGGCAGCGAGCTTCATGCCCCTTTTTTCGGGGGCCGCATCTGAAGAGCAGTCTGGTATCCTGTATGAATCCATGAACTCCATCTCTTTCTGTGCCTTGCGCCAAGGAAACTGTTTTACCATCCGCAATTACGACATGACAAGGGAGGATTTCGACGCACGCAACTACTGGCGAGGACCGGTCTGGATCAATATCAACTGGATGCTCTCCCAGGGGCTCAAGGAGTACGGGTACCGTGAAAAATCCGATGCCATTAGAAGGGACATGATCCAATTGCCGATCCGATTCGGGTTTTATGAATTTTTTGATTCTCAAACCGGGAAAGGCTATGGAGCCCCCGGCTTTTCGTGGACGGCCGCCCTTTTTCTCGATCTGATCTACGAATATTATGAGAGAGACCCCGGATACGGAAAACGGACGGGAAAGAGACATGCCCTGGGGAAAAAAACCATTTTGAATCTGGATCGAAAGCGGTCTCATGCCGGCTCGAGTGATCCGGCCGGGGCCCTGATGGCCTCGATCACAGGCCTCAGAGACCGGTTCTGTGAAATGGGCCGGGGTTTGGTGGATTATGAGGCCATGAAAGGATCACCCGAATATGAGCGATACCGGGATATCGCGGGAAGCCTCCGCTTTTTTAATCCCAAGACCCTTTCTCCACCAGAAGAAAAAAAGGCCTTCTGGGTCAACCTCTATAATACTATCGTCATACATGGAATCGTTGAACTGGGGCTCACCGCCTCGGTTACGGAAGTTGCGGACTTTTTTATCAATATTGCCTATAATGTGGGCGATTACCAATTTTCGCCCGACGATATGGAACATGGGATATTGCGTGCCAATGCGAGGCCTCCCTATAGAATGTCGCGCCAGTTTGCAAAAAACGACCCGAGACGATCTCTGAGCGTGGAAGAAATTGACCCCAGGATCCACTTTGCGCTGGTGTGCGGTTCACGCTCCTGCCCGCCCATCCGCTTTTATGAGGCTGAGAAAATCGACCTGCAACTGGATGCGGCTGCGGAGAGTTTTGTGAACAGCTCTGAAGTCATCATTCTCCCTGAACGAAACAAGATCTTTCTATCCCAGATATTTCACTGGTATGGAAAGGATTTTGGAACAAGAGAAGCGATGTTTAGCTTCCTGATGCTATTCCTGGCTGACCGGGAAAAATCAGAATACCTTGAGGAACACATGAATGACATAAAAGTGGAGTATTTGTTCTATGACTGGAATCTGAATCATTAGTGAACTGTTAGCTAACAGCTCATTCAAGGAATGTGACTATGGAAGATACAATCATTGCTTCAACCACCACATCCGATCTCAAGGTACCGACGGAATCCTGTCTCATTGACAGGCTTCCGGACCCCTGCTCGGTTGTTATCGTAGGGGCGTCCGGGGATCTCACGGCGCGAAGCGTCGTGCCGGCCCTTTTCAACCTTTTCCGCAATGGGGGGCTTCCGGATCCAACCCTCATTGTGGGGTGTGCCCGCACCAACTTCGACGATTCCAGTTTCAGGGACCGGATGAAAAAGGCACTGAAGGACAAGGGAGATTTTGATGAATCCGACTGGGAGAGATTTTCCGGTCTTCTGCACTACCAAACGGTGGATTACAACTCGGATGCTTCGTTCGTCTCCCTTGCCGGTTTTGTGAGAAAACTCGAGAAGGCGCGCGGGCTGGACAGAAACAGGTTGTTTTATCTGGCGATTCCTCCCTCACTCTACGAATCGACTGCGAAGATGCTGGGACAGACCGGACTTTCAAAAGAAAATGAAAAGAGCTGGTCCAGGATTGTGGTTGAAAAACCCTTTGGCAGTGATCTCTCTTCTGCCATGGCTCTGGATCGGGCCATTCACGAGCACTGGAAGGAACACCAGATATTCAGGATCGATCATTACCTGGCCAAGGAAACGGTCCAAAACATCCTGATGTTCCGTTTTGCCAATGCGATCTTCGAACCCTTATGGAACCGAAGGTACATTCGCTCTGTGGAGATCACCGCGGCCGAAGCCCTCGGCGTCGAGCACAGGGCAGGGTATTATGAACAGGCAGGCGTTCTGAGGGACATGTTTCAAAATCATATGATGCAGCTTCTTGCGTTGACGGCCATGGAACCTCCCGCCCAATTCGATGCTAATAGGATAAGAGACGAAAAGGCGAAGGTTTACCGTGCGCTGAGACCGTTTCCGTTAAAGGATCTGGACCAATACCTCAGGTTGGGGCAGTATACTTCGGGTCGTGTCGATGGTGTGGCGGTTCCCGGGTACAGGGATGAACCGGGAGTGGCTTCGGATTCTCTGGTTCCCACCTTTGCCAGGATGAGGGTCCTTGTGGACAACTGGCGCTGGCAGGGCGTTCCATTTATTATCAAATCAGGCAAACGACTCGCCCAAAAGCTGACGGAAATCGTGATTCACTTCAGGGAGGTTCCTCACTCCATATTTCGCGAGGTTCTTGGAGAGGAGATCGTGTCCAACAGGCTGGTCCTGGGCATCTATCCTGAAGAAGAAATCCAGTTGACTTTTGAGACCAAGAATCCGAGCGCGAGGGTGTTGCTGAGAACAGTGACCATGGATTTTCTATACAGGCAGAGCTACAAGGGACCGGTCCTGGAAGCGTATGAGAAGGTGTTTCTGGATTGCATGCTGGGGGATCATATGCTCTTCTGGCGTCAGGATGGCGTGGAACTCTGCTGGTCTTTTCTGACGCCCATCCTAGAGGAATGTGAGGCCTGTGGCGACCGGGCGGAAATGCTTCGCTTCTACCCGGCAGGAAGCGACGGGCCGGGTCAGAGGGGTTAGGGTCATACCGTTTGCCCGGCTCTTGGGGGTCATGACTTGGTTGGAAGATTTAAATGTCTATATTTGATGAAAACGAGTTCCAGAAGAAAAGGAAGGTGAAGATGGAAACCTATTACAAGCCGGAAGACTTGGGAAAATTCGAGGAAATAGGGAAAGAGGCGCCGGAGCTTGCCAAGAAGTTCTTTGACTACTACAGCGCGGTGTTTGCGGAGGGAGAGCTTTCAGAGCGGGAGAAGGCCCTGATCGGCCTTGCCGTGGCCCATACGGTCCAGTGTCCCTACTGCATAGACGCCTATACCCAGGCCTGTCTTGACAAGGGGGCAAGCGTCGGTGAAATGACGGAAGCGATTCACGTGGTAACGGCCATCCGCGGCGGGGCCTCGCTGGTCCACGGGGTGCAGATGCGGAATGTGGCCGAGAAGCTGTCCATGTAAGAGAAAGGAGATGTGAGATTCATGAAAACCGCTGTTTCTGAAGTGGAAACATTCCATGGCATCGAGCACCCTGAGGTCCAGGTGGAGCCGTTCCCGGCCATGCTTGAGAAACATGGCCTTTCCCTGGTGCGGAATCGGACGACCACCCTGCAGGTCAACGTCGGTCTCCTCTGCAACCAGGCGTGCAAGCACTGCCACCTTGAAGCAGGCCCCGACCGAACCGAGCTCATGGATAAGAGGGTGATGGATGAGGTCGTTTCTTATGCTGACAGAGGACATTTTGAAGTGATCGATATCACCGGGGGTGCACCCGAACTCCATCCGCACCTCATGCCGTTCCTGGAAGCCGTCGCACCATTGTGTGATCGGCTGATGGTGAGATCGAACCTTTCGGCCATGGAAGAGGTTGGACCCCAGCGTTTTATCAAAGTATTCCGCGAGTACCGAGTAGTGGTGGTGGCCTCCCTTCCTTCCATTAATCCGAGACAAACCGAATCCCAGAGGGGAACCGGCGTTTTTGAAAAAAGTATGCGGGCCCTCCGGCGTTTGAACGAGGCCGGGTACGGGATGGAGGGTACCGGGCTTGAGCTGGACCTAGTATCCAACCCTACCGGCGCCTTTTTTCCCCCTTCCCAGGCACAGGCTGAAAAGAGATTCCGTGATCAGCTGCAGAAGAAATGGAGCATACGCTTTAACCGGCTTTACATCTTTGCCAATGTCCCCCTCGGCAGATTTCGCGAGTGGCTTCGCGTTTCAGGGAACCTGGAGTCGTACCTGGATCGCCTGGCAAAGGGTTTTAATCCCTGCGCCCTCAATGGGGTGATGTGTCGAACGCTGGTCTCCGTGAGGTGGGACGGAAACCTCTATGACTGTGACTTCAATCTGGCGAAAAAATTGCCCATGGGAAAGCAAAAGACCCATGTCTCCGCAATGGACGGTCCCCCTGAACCGGGAAGCCCCATAGCCGTTGGGGATCATTGCTATACGTGTATGGCAGGCCCGGGATTCACTTGAGGGGGCGCCATCGTAGCCTGAGTTCAGGCAGAGGGTCTTTCGTAACATCCACGGAACCCCGACGAACGTACCCGAGACGAAAAATATGGCCGAAAAGTCGCGAAAAGGAGCTGTGCTGAAGGCGCTGTTGCTGCTGGTATTTATTTCCGTAGCCGTCGTTGTGGTCCGTTTTACGCCGGTAAAGGAGCGTCTCACCGCCGATGCCCTGAGTGATTTTCTCGGATCCCTGGGTTTGTGGGCGCCCATTGCCTTCATGGTCATCTACGCGGCCGGGATCTGCTTCTTTATCCCGGGGACACTGCTGACTGGGTTGGGAGCAGCCATTTTCGGCCCATACAAGGGGTTTGTCTATGTCTGGTTCGGGGCCATGGGCGGTGCCAGTGCCGCCTTTTTCATAGGCAGGACCCTGGGGAGAGAGTTTGCCGCGTCGTTGATCGGAGATCGGCTCAAGAAGTATGACGACGCCATAGAACGAAACGGGTTTGCCACGGTCCTCTATCTCCGGCTGGTCTATTTTCCGTTTACGCCCATGAATTTCGGTATGGGGCTTACCAAAGTGCGTTTCAGGGATTATCTTTTTGGAACAGGCCTCGGTATTATCGTGGGGACCTTTATTTTTACCTTTTTCGTCGGGACCCTGAAGGAGGTGTGGGCATCGGGGAAGTGGGGGGATCTGATTTCGTTCAAGGTATTTTTCTCTATCGGGCTCTTTGTCTTTTCCTTTTTTATCCCCAAGATCATCAAGAAATTCAAGGGGGAGTAAAAAGTGGTTCATTTGGGGGAGGGAAGGAACGGCTCCCCGCTTCTAAAAAGGACCGTGATTTGAAAACTGGTAAACTGACGAGAGAAATTATATTTGTTGAAACTGTGGAAGCTCTTGCGGAAGAGGGAGTTCGTTTTTTTACTGAGGTTGTTGAGGGTGCAGTGGAGGCTAGAGGCAGGTGCATGGTGGCCCTTTCGGGCGGATCGACCCCAAGGAAGATGCATGCGCTCCTCGCGCAGAAACCCTATTGCTCCGGGATTCCGTGGAGCAAGGTCCATCTCTGTTGGGGTGATGAACGGTGCGTCTCTGCGGACAGCCGGTGGAGCAACTACGGCCGGGCAAGAGAAGATCTGCTGGACAACATTGATATCCCGATCGGAAACGTTCATCCTATGCCGGGCCATCTACTGCCGGAGGAGGGGGCATTGCGCTACGAAAAGGAGATCCCGGAGGCCTTCGATCTGGTCTTCCTGGGGCTGGGAGCGGACGGCCACACCGCGTCTCTTTTCCCCGATCACAGTGCCCTGGAAGAGCGAAAAAGAAGGGTGGTCCCGGTGACGGGAGGAGATCCCGATGTTCCCCGCCTTACCATAACGTTCCCCGTTATCAACAAGGCGAGAAATGTGGTGTTTCTTGTGTCGGGAAAGGAAAAGGCGGAAATGGTGAAGTCCGTGATTGAAGATCATGAACCCCACCTCCCGGCCTCCCATGTCCTGCCTGCCAGCGGGTCTTTGACCTGGATGCTTGATCGGGAAGCGGCCACCCTGCTTTCAAAGGAGACGATCGGTGCGTGAAATGCCCAATGAGAAAACGTTCCTTGCCGGGGACATCGGGGGGACCAAGACAAATATCGGCCTTTTTGAGCCGGGGAAAAGAAGGCCGCGCCTGAAGACGATGCGCACCTATGCCAGCAGGGACGCAAAAGGGCTGGAGACCATCCTTGAGCACTTTGCCAAGAAACATGCTCTCTCTCCTGCAAGTGCTGCCTTTGGTATTGCGGGCCCTGTGGTGAGCGGCCGATCCAGGACTACGAATCTTCCATGGGTGGTTTCGGAAACGAGGATCAGGAATTATTTCGGGTGGAAGAAGGTACGCCTCCTCAACGATCTGGCGGCAACGGCCCTGTCTGTCCCGTTTCTTCATGGCAATCAGATCTGCCCTCTCAATCAGGAACGGGGACAGCGGCATGGTCCCATCGGTGTTGTGGCTCCGGGAACCGGGCTGGGAGAGGCCCTGCTGGTTTATCAGGATCACCACTATGTACCGATCTCATCTGAAGGGGGCCATGTGGATTTTGCTCCCAGGACCGAGGAAGAAGTCTCCCTGTGGCACTATCTGCACGGACAATTCGGTCATGTGAGCGTGGAACGGGTACTCTCTGGGCAGGGCCTGGTGAATATTTACCAATGGCTCAAGAACTCCGGAAGATACCAAGAACCAGGCTGGTTCAAAGAACGTATTGAAACCATGGACCCTGCCAAGACCATCACAGACGCCGCGCTCACAAACGGCCTTCCCCTGTGCAGGCGAGCCCTGAATCATTTTGTTTCGGTGCTTGGGGCCGTATGCGGGAACCTGGCCTTGACCGCTATGATCACGGGAGGGGTCTACTTGGGCGGGGGTATTCCGCCGAAAATTCTGCCGGCCCTGAAGGAGGATCTTTTTTTGAAGGCATTTACCAGCAAGGGGAGGTTCCAGGGATTCCTGGAGAAGATACCCGTCAGGGTCATCCTTGACAGCAAGGCAGCCTTGCTGGGGGCGGCAATCAGCGCGGAAGAAATGGCACCATAAGAAAAGAAAGTGGCCATGTGTTTCAAAGAAGTGATCAATGGAAGAAGGGCGGGCAAGCCGGAAACAAATAAATGTCAAAGCTAAAATGTCAAATGAAATCCAAATGGCAAAACGAAAAAATACATCAGTCTAAAACAGCGGCGGATATTCGTAACCACTCGCGTTCTTATACGATTAGGTCATTTGGCATTGGGTATCGATTTGACATTGAATAGGATGACACGAAAGGTTTCGGGTGCATTTTAGTCACAGGTCACTCATGAGTCATGAAACCAGGTAGGTCTGAGAGGAGCGGGAGAGTTTCGGGAGAAATGACAGCGCGGGCAAAATCCAGATACCGATCACTGGGAGACATAAGTGGTTTTTTAGTGCTTCTGCTGGGAATGGTTTTTTTTCTGGTGTATCACACTGAAGAACTCGGGTATCATTGGCAGTGGTACCGAATTCCAAAGTATTTCCTTTGGAGCAGGGACGGGACACTTGTTGCAGGGCCACTCATTCAGGGATTGCTGGTTACCTGCCGGATTACGTTGGTGAGCTTTGTCCTGGCATTTGCTGTTGGGCTGCTAACCGCACTCTTGCGGTTGTCCCGCTCCTTCGTGGGAAGTGCCCTTGCCCGTGTCTACTTGGAAGTGGTCAGGAATACGCCGCTCCTGGTCCAGATTTTTTTCGTCTACTTTGTCCTGGGGCCAATCCTGGGTATTCCCCGGTTTTACGCGGCCGTCCTGGCCCTCAGCTTTTTCGAGGGTGCCTATGCCTCGGAAATCATCAGGGCGGGGATCATTTCCATCCCGGGAGAACAATGGGATGCTGCCTACAGCCTGGGTCTCACCAAGTTCGGGGCCTATCGAAAAGTCATACTGCCGCAGGCCATCAGGTGGGTCTTGCCCCCGTTGACCAGCCAGGCAATTTCCCTGGTAAAGGATTCAGCCCTGGTGAGTACTATAGCGGTTTATGACCTGACCATGCGGGGGCAGGAGATTATCTCGGAAACGTACCTGGTGTTCGAGGTTTGGTTTACGGTGGCGGCGATCTACCTGGCGCTTGCGCTGCTGTTGTCCGCGGTCATTAATGTCATGGAACACCGACTCAGGATCCCGGGCTAATGGGAAATGGATACTTTGAACGGAGAGATC
>Ga0315540_10000286_pt1 | contig 27862 bp, 24 predicted proteins | sample SalMarSW160110MG_FD_203677 | JGI IMG/M metagenome (GOLD analysis project Ga0315540, IMG submission 203677) | Salt marsh sediment microbial communities from the Plum Island Ecosystem LTER, Massachusetts, United States - Salt Marsh Sediment SW1601-10 ...
GCCCATCACGCCCACGAGCACGTGCTGCGGATCGTGCGGGTCCACGACCACGGCGCCGATGCGGCCCGCGAACGACAGCCCGCGCGGCTCCCACGTCGCGCCGCCGTCGCCCGAGCGCCACACGCCGTTGCCGTCGTAGGAGTCCACCGAGCCGTTCGACTCGCCGGTCCCGACCCAGATCGTCGAGGGGTCCGAGGGGTCCACGGCGACCGCGCCGATCGAGGCGAACGACTGCGGGTCCGTGACGCACGTCCACACGGCGCCGCCGTCGGTGGACTTCCACACGCCGCCGTTCGCCGAGCCGAGGTACGCGGGCACGCCGCCCGGCGGCGCGTCCACAGCCGTCACGCGCCCGCCGACGTTGCTCGGGCCCACGTTCGTCCAGCCGAGTGAGCCGGCGTTCGCGAGCAGCGGATCGGCGGTGGGGGAGACCCGTGCCGCGCGCGCCGCGGTCTCGGCCCGAAGCTGCTCCGAGCGCGCGAGCGCGGCCTCGTACTTCGCGGCGGGCCAGGTGCCGTCGCGGTTCACGCGCTGCGCCCAGAACCAGTCCGAGGGCTCGAGGCGGCCTTCGGCGCCCTCTTGGCGCCCGTGCCGGGCCTCGCGCTCGCCCGCGCCGGGCCGCGGGCGGGGAGCATCCAGGGCGACGGCGGTCACGAGCAGCGCGGCGGCAAGCAGGGCGGCGAGGCGGGCGGGCGTGGCGAGGCGCAGCATGCGAGGGCTCCGGGTGGGTGAGGCGGCCGCGGATGCGCGGAGAGACGCCGGAATTCTACGAAGCCGCCGGCTTCTCCCGCAACGCCCGCGCGAGCGGCGCGCGCAGCGCCGAAGGGCTCACGCGGCCCAGCTTCACCCGCTCGGCCCCCGTGAAGCGCGCGAGCGAGAGCAGGCTCTCCGCGGTGCCGCGCACCGCGGCGTCGCGGTCCACGGCGCCCCACGAGACGCCGGGCGGGCGGCCGCCGGCGGCGAGCCAGGGCTCGAACCCGACGCGCCGCGCCTCGAGCACGCCGCGCTCGCGGTGGAGCTTGGGGTCGACGCGACCGACGGGGACGCCCTCGTGCAGGATCGGCATCACGTAGTAGCCGTGCGTGCGCTTGTGGCCGGGCACGTAGATCTCGATCCGGTAGTGGAAGTCCCAGAGCCGCAGGATGCGCTCGCGGTGCCAGAGAAAGGAGTCGAACGGGCAGAGCAGCGTCGTGCCGCGCGAGGGCCGCCGCGCCTTCGCCGCGCGGGCGAGCGCTGGCAGGTCCCCGGTGAGCGCGTGCCAGTGGACGTGCTGGCCCTCGACCGCGACCGGCGTCACGACGCCCTCGCGCTCGAGCCACGTGACGATCTTCCTCAGCTCCGGGCGCGGCAGCATCGGCCAGGTCCAGTACATCGCCAGGTCGTCCATCGTCGCCGCGCCCATCGCGCGCAGCGAGCGCACCACCCGCTCGCGCCAGTACTCCGGCTCGGTGACCGGCGTCACCGACGCCGGCTGCGGCAGCACGCTTGCCATGGGCGCGTAGAGCTTCTCGAAGTTGCGCCGCGAGTGGACCGCGGTGCGGCCCGACTTCCACAGGTAGTCGAGCGCGTGCGTGGCCGGCTTCCACGTCCACCAGCCGCCGCCCTTCTGTCCCTTCGGCCGCTCGAAGCCCGAGTTGCCGAGCGGTCCGCGCTCGGCGATCGCCCGCTCGACCGAGTCCACGAACGCCTGCTGGCGGCCGGGGTAGCGGTGGCGGCGGCGGAAGCGGCCGGGGATCGCATCCATGATCGCGCGGAAGAGCGGCAGGTCGCGCGCGTCCACGAAGCAGGCGACGTGCGAGAGGTATTCGAACACGACGCGCCGCCGGTACGCGAGCCGCTCGAACGCCGCGCGGTCGAACTCGCCGAAGCGGCTCCAGAGCGTCAGCAGGTGGGCGCGCTCGAGCACGTTGACGCTGTCGATCTGGACGCCGCACGTGGCGCCCGTGAAGTCCGCGAGCGATCCGGCCGTGAGCCGCCGCGCGCGCGGCCGGTCGAGCCGCTGGCGCTCCAGGAAGAGCGCCGCGACCGCGCGGCGCGAAACGTGCGGCACGCTCACGCGGAAGCGCTCCCGCGCGCGGCCGCCGGGAGCCGGTCCTCGTCGCGGCTCATGCGCCGTGCGGGCCCGCGGGGTAGGCGGCGCCGAGCACTTCGACGAGGTGCGCGTAGAGCGCGCGCTGGCCGCGCCCGGCGGCGCCGCGGCGCATGTGCATCAGGCAGCCGGGGTTCGAGGCGACGACCACGTCGGGGTCGAGCGCTTCGATGCCGTCCAGCTTCTGATCGAGCTGCGCGTCGGCGAGGTCGGGCTGGACGAGGTTGTAGATGCCGGCGCTGCCGCAGCACCAGTCGCTGTTCGGCAGGTCGGCGAGCCGCACGCCCGGCAGCGCGCGCAGCAGCCGGCGCGGCGCCTCGCGCACCTTCTGCGCGTGCGCGAGGTGGCAGGGATCGTGGTAGCCGACCGTGAGGGGCCGCGACGGGTCGCCCTGCGCGTGGAGCGGGGACTCCGCCTGCGGCAGCCCGAGCTCGTCGAGCACCTCGGAGACGTCGCGCACGCGGCCCGAGAACACGGCGGCCTCCTCGTCGCCGTCGAGCAGGTGTCCCGCGTCGCGCAGCGCCGCGCCGCAGCCGGCCGAGTTCGAGACCACGTAGTCCGCGTCGCCGGCGAACGCGCGCACGTTCCCGCGCGCGAGCCGGACCGCGCGGTCGCGGTCGCCCGCGTGCGCGTGCAGCGCCCCGCAGCAGCCCTGAGACGCGGGCACCCGCACCTCGGCGCCGGCCAGGACGAGCAGCCGCACGGTCTCGTGGTTGATCTCGGCGTACATCGTCTCCATGACGCACGAGGTGTGGAACGCGACCCGCGCCTTCGGCCGGCCCGCGGGCCGGAAGACGAGCCCGTCCTCCTGCCGGTCGAGCCGCGCGCCCTGAGGCAGGTGCTTCGCCACGCGCTCGAGCGCGCGCTCGCCCCGCGGCGCGATCGGCGGCGTCATCGCCAGCCCCCGCGAGGCGAACGCCGGCAGCAGGCCGCGCCGGTCGGCCGCCTTGGCCACCGCCGCGAGCGGCCCGGCCTGCGAGAGCCGGAGCAGGTCGGCCGCGAGGTGCATGCGGCCGCGGTCGGGCATCACCTGGGCGAGCACCCAGCGCCCGAAGAGCCGGAGCGGCGTCGCGCGCCGGACCCGCTTCTCGATCTGCGCGCGAGAGGCCTCGAGGAGCTGCGAGTAGGGCACGCCCGCCGGGCAGGCCGTCTCGCACGCGCGGCAGTCGAGGCAGCGGTCGAGGTGCGTCACCAGCTCGTCGGAAGGCGCGATCCGCCCCTCGAGCAGCCCGCGCATCAGGTACACGCGGCCGCGCGGCGAGTCGGGCTCGGTGCGCAGCGTCCGGTAGGTCGGGCACGCCGTCATGCACAGGCCGCAGTGGATGCAGGCTTCGAGCCCGGCCTGCGAAGGCGAACCTTCGCCTTCGAACCAGGAGCGGCCTTCGCTTGCCGGGACGCCGGGGGCGCTCATGGCCGGTCAGGTTAGCACCGAGCCGCCGGGCGCGGGCGGGGCGCCCGTGCGAGCGCGTTCGCTACACCGGGCTCCAGAACAGCCCGTAGAGCAGCACGAGAAGCACGATCGCGGTGAGCAGGACGTAGATCCGGTCGCGCTGGATCGCGAACGCCACGAGCGTCAGCGCCACGCGGGCGACCGGCGTCGCGATGAGCAGGATGATGCCGATCTGCAGCAGCCCCCGGCTGTCGAGCCGGAGCGCCGCCTTGAGGCTGCCGCCAATCGTGCGGAACTGGTCCGGAGTGCCGACGAACTGGCGGAAGTCGGCGATCGCGCCGCCGTGCTGCAGGAGCGTCAGGATGCCGCCCGCGAGGACGAGCAGCGCCGCGGTGAGCACGCCGACCTGCAGCAGCCGGCCGACGAGCTGCTCCATGCGCCATTCGGCGTCGTGCTCGGGCTCCGGCACGCGGGCGGGATCGCGCTCTTCGCTCACATCAGCCCCCGGATTCCCTTGATCAGCATCTGGACGGCCATGACCAGGACGACGATCGAGAACAGCACGCGCAGCGGCCGCGGGTCGGCCTTCGGCAGCACGCGCGCGCCCGTGAGCGCGCCGGCGAGCACGCCGAGCATGACCGGGAACGCGATCACTGGCTGCACGTAGCCGCGGTGCAGGTAGACGCCGGCGCTCGCCGCGGCAGTGACGCCGATCATGAAGTTGCTGGTCGTCGAGGAGACCTTGAACGGGAACTTCATGAGCCGGTCCATCGCCAGCACCTTCACGACGCCCGAGCCGATCCCGAGCAGCGCCGACAGCACGCCGGCGCCGTACATGAGCGCGAAGCCCTGCGGGACGGCCTGCACCGAATAGTGCCGCGGGCCGTCGGGGCCGGGGTAGGTCGAGGCGAGCTTGAGCTTCGCGGCCCACGGGTGCGCGTTCTCGTGCGTGACGTGCTCCTCGGGCGCCTGGAACGACCGCCAGGCGCTGTAGATGAGCACGATCGCGAACAGCACCGCGAGCGCCGAGGGCGAGATCCACGCGGCGAGGAACGCGCCGGAGAGAGCGCCGATCGTGGTCGCCACCTCGAGGAAGATGCCCGCGCGCACGTTCGTATACCCCTCGCGCACGTAGGCCGACGCGGCGCCGGAGGAGGTGGCGATCACGGAGACCAGCGAGGCGCCAATCGCGTAGCGCAGGTCCACGTGGAAGAGCAGCGTCAGCATCGGCACGACCACGATGCCGCCGCCCAGCCCGGTCAGCGAGCCGAGGAGCCCCGCGGCGAACGACCCGACCGCGACCAGCAGGGCCATGACGAAGATCGTCACGCTCGGGCGAGCCTCCGGGAGGGACAGGGCATACCGCAGGATAGCGGATGCGCGTGACACCCGCTCCCCGCCCGCATCCCGGGCATCGCCCCGGGCAGCGTGGTCACGGCCTTCGAACCGCTTTGCGCCGAGGGTCCCTGGCTGCCGGGGTTGACGCGGGCGAGCGAGGGGCAGGCGCGCAGAGCCTCTCTGCGGAGAGGTCGGAGCGGCGAGTCACCGGACCGGCGATCGGCGAGCTGCGCACCGGGGGGCCGCAAGGCTGCCGGGTCAGCGGGCACGGGTACGCGAGGAGCGGAGGAGTGGCCCCGCCCCCGGGGCGCGGCGGGGCGCCGGGCGGGCCCTCGCGAGGTCACGGGGTGCGCGGAAGGCCCCTGGGCAGTAGTCGGGACGGGGTGAACGCTTGGCAGGCGCGCGAAAGGAAATTCTTGTCCGTGCGCCGTCGGCTGACCTGCCACAGGGCGGCACAGGAGAACGCGACGATGCGGCGAGCCGTGGCCTCGAACTTGCAAGACGGGAGGTACGGCGGATGGGAGCGACTCCTTCGTGAGCGTTCCTGTCCGCTGAAGTCCGCCAGGTCACGCGGAAGGCCGGTTTCTGATGCTGCTCCTCGTTCAGGTCGGCATGGTCGCTGTAATTATGGTCGCTGTAGTTCTTGGGTTCGTCGCGCTCGTCGCGACGACCGTTCTCGCCCTGGTCCGTCCTGGCCCTGACGCGGCCGACCTGGCCTCGGCGGCCAGGCTGTCGATGAGCCAGGTCGGGCGGATCGTGCCGGACACGCAGGGTCGGCTCGCCGGGATCGTCGATGCGGCTCCCAGGCAGACGCCGTAACGCACATTCAAGGCCGGCGCGGGTGCGGGCGCTGGCCATCGCGTCGCCCGACCCGGCGTCCGCCGAGCTCGCTCATTCGATCGGGCGGGACACCAGGGTGTACTTGCCGGGTGCCAGATCCAGCCGCCGGAGCACCTCGTTCAAGGTGTGCAGCCAGAGCCACGTGCACGGGCGGCAGTCCGGACTCCAGGCGGCGAGGTTCCGGTAGGCGGCGACCACCGCTGCGCAAAGCGCGTCGCCGGCCGTTTCTGCGTCGCCGAGCGAGCCGAGCGCCAGCGCGTAGAGGCAGTCCTGATGACGTTCGACGAGCGCGTTGAACGCCGCGTGCTCGCCGGCGCGCGTGCGCAGGAGGAGCGCCTCGTCGCGACAGCTCCCGTAGCCCTCGGCCACGGTCGTGCAGGATGGGCCCGAGTCCGGGCCGTGCGGCGTCTCGGTCGCGATGCGGGCGGTTTCATCCTTCTCCATGAGCGGCCTCCATCGTCGTGCGGACAACGGGCCCGCGAACGGGCGGGCCTCGCAAGACAGCGCAGGCAGGAGTCGTGCCACATGGAAGGACACGCTCCGAAGTGCAGTTGCGAAGACCGGGCAGGGGGCATGCTTGAAAGAGCTGTCCCTGTTGCAGGTCTTACAAGCAGGCACCGCGGGGCCGGGGCACCCACGGCGCGATGTGCACTCCCGCGAACGTTCCCCGCCGTCATGCCGCGCGTCACGCGCCCGCGTCAGCGACGGCGTGGCCCGACGGGCTCGTGCCCGACGCGCGCGAAGTCGATGTAGCCGCGCTCCGGGTCGGTGTGCACGAGCTTCACGCGCACACGGTCGCCGACGTCCAGGCCCGCGGTGCCGTGCTCGATGCGGCCCTCGACCGGCGGGTCGAAGAGGCGTGCGTAGGTCCCCTTGGGCGAGGCGCCGGTGACGATGCCGTCAAACGTCTCTCCGATCCGGCCCCCGAGCAGGCAGGCGGCCGCCGCCTTGCGCAGCAGCCGTTCGACCTTCTGGGCGGCGTCCTCCATCCGGGTGCAGTGCGCCGCGAGTGTGCGCAAGGCATCGGGCACGAAAGGCACCGCGGCGCCGGCGAGGGCGGCGCGGACCAGCCGCTGCGTCACGAGGTCGGGGTAGCGGCGGTTGGGCGCGGTCGAATGCGTGTAGTCGGTCACCGCGAGCCCGAAGTGACCCGTCACGTCGTCGCCCGGGAAGGTGGCCTCGTACTCGCCGCGGCCGAGCAGCTTGATCACGGACAGCGACAGGTCCGGGAAGCGCAACGCATCCGCCGCGCGGCGGCGCAGCAGGAACTCGTGCAGCGCGACGGCGTCGGGCGCGCCCGGCAGCGTGTCCCCGACGTGAACGGCGATCTCCACGATGCGCTGCCAGCGCTCGGGCGAACGCACGATGCGACGAATGACCGGGAACTCGTGCCCGGCAAGGAAGCGCGCGATCGTTCCGTTCGCCGCGATCATGAAGTCCTCGACAATCTCCATTGCGCGATTGCGCTCCCGCGCCACCAGCCCGCTCACCGAGTCGCCGTCGAAGCGCACGGATTCCTCGAGGGTCTCCAATTCGAGTGCGCCATGCTCGTGGCGCCCGGCCTTGAGGCGCTGCGCCGCGGCGTCCTGGAGCCGCAGGTTGTCGGCGAGCCCGGGCACGGCACCGAGGGCTGCAGGCATTTCGCCGCGGCCCTCGAGCCATGCGCCCACGCTCGAGTACGCCAGCTGGGCCTGGTTGCGCACGACCGCGCGGTACACGTCCGCGGCCGGACGCGGGCCGTCGCCATCAACCACCGTCTCGATGACGATCGCGAGGCGGTCTTCGCCCTTGCCCAGCGAGGTGAGGTCGGTGCTGAGCCGCTCGGGCAGCATGGGGAAGTTGCGCGGCGCGGTGTAGATCGAGGTCGTGTTGACGGCCGCGTGGCCCTCCACCGCCGAGCCCGGCAGCACCGCGGCGCTGACATCGGCCACCGCGACCAGGACGCGCGTGCCGCCGTCCTCGATCGGCGCGGCGACGGTCAGCTGGTCGAGGTCGCGCGAATCGTCGTTGTCGATCGAACACCAGAGCAACTCGCGCAGGTCGCGCACGTCGGCGTCGAACGGAGCGGCGGGAGCCACGAGATGCTGCGCCTCGGCGAGTGCCGCGGCGGGGATCTCGGGCTCGAGCCCACGCTCGATCATGGCGCGCCGCGCGACCCGCAGCAGCAGTGAGCGCTGGCCTTCCCGGAAGTTGCTCATGTCCGGCTTCTCCGCGTGGAACGATGCGTGGCGAAGGCGAAGCGCGTCACAGCGTGCCTCCGTCGGCAGGCCCGGGCGATTCGCCCGGACGCGCGGCCGTGGCCTGCCGGCCGGGCGTGACGGACTTCGCGATGGCGGGCGTCGTGTCCTCCGTGCCGTCACCAAGCTCGCGCTGCAGCATGGCGAGCGCTTCGGCCGGAGTGTCCACGACATGGAACAGCGACCGGTCACCCGGCGCGATCATCCCGTGTCGCACCAGCGCCGGGAAGTTCACGATCTCGCTCCAGTAATGCGAGCCGTAGAGCAGCACGAGCATGCGTCGGTCCAGCTTGCCGGTCTGCCGCAGCGTCAGGATCTCGAAGAGCTCGTCCAGCGTGCCGAAGCCGCCCGGGAACGCCACGATGGCCCGCGCGAGGTGAGCGAACCACAACTTGCGCATGAAGAAATAGTGGAACTGAAAGCTCAGCTCCGGCGTGATGTACGGGTTCGGATGCTGCTCGTGCGGCAGCCCGATGTTGAGCCCCATCGTGCGCCCGCCCGCGTCGGCGGCTCCGCGGTTGGCCGCCTCCATGATCCCGCCGCCGCCGCCGGTGCAGACGACGAAGCGGTGGGTCGGCGACTCCAGCCCGAGCGACCACGTGGTCACGAGACGGGCGAGTTCGCGCGCCGCGGCGTAGTAGGCGCCGAGCGGCCCGTCCTCCTTGAGCCGCGCGGAGCCGAAGAACACGACCGTGTCGTGCACGCTCCGGCGGCGGAAGACGTGCAGGGGCTGGAGGTACTCGGAGAGGATGCGCAGCGGCCGGCCTTCGTTGCTCTCGAGGAACTCGTCATTCTGATAGGCGAGCGGCGGGCCGCTGTGGGCGGGGGTGTTCGGGTCGGGCTTCCTCAAGTGGCCTCCTTGCGAGCGCGTGCGGCACCAGGCCGACGACCATACCTTGAAACTTCTTCCATCGGGCGCGCACGTTCTTCCATCGCCAGCCCCGCGCGCCTGTCCGCGAGGCGACGCCCGCCGGGTCGGAGTCGTCGCGCCCCTACGGAGTTGAGCTTCCCCGGGCCGATTCGAGCGGCGCGGCACAGAACTCGCGTTTACAGCGGTGGGTGGATACCGCGACTCGCCTCGAAGCGCGGGGCCGAGGGCCGGGCCGGGCTCCCGGCGTCGTCGTGACCGTAGTCTCCCACCGACCTATGGAGGGCGAGGATGACCTCGTTCGGCAGGCCGAAGCGACCCGGCCGTAGCCGCGACAACGGCACCCTCGCGCCGCCGAACGGAGTCGCGGCGGCCTGCGCCAGCAGGTTGCGCTCGCCGGATGAACACGTGGAAGCGCAGCGAAGCCTCACCGACATCAACAGGGAGCTGCGCCGCAACGTCACCGAGCGCGAGCGACTCGAGCGGGAGGCGGTGGGGGTGGAGCGCGGCTTGCGCGAGGTGCAGGGGCGCTTCGAGAGCGCGTTCAACAACGCACCGATCGGCATGGCGCTGCTCGACATGGACGGCCGCTGGCTGCAGGTCAACGACGCGCTGTGCCGCCTCATCGGGTACACGGCTGCCGAGCTGACGGCCACGACGCTGGGGGCCATCACACATCCGGACGACCTCGACCTCGACGCGGAGCTGCTCGAGCAGCTCCGGCTCGGAGAGATCGCCAACTTCCAGATCGAAAAGCGCTACCGCCACGCCTGGGGCCACCACGTCTGGGTGCTGGTCACCGTTTCGATCGTCCGTGACGGGGATCGACGTCCACTCCACATCGTCACGCAGGTGCAGGACATCTCCGAGCGCAAGGAGATGGCGCAGCGTCTCGAGTACGTCGTGGACCACGACTTCCTGACCGGGCTGCTCAACCGGCGCCACTTCGAGCAGGAACTCGCCCGCGAGACCGCGCGCGCGTCACGTTACGACGTGCCGGGCGCCGTCCTGCTGATCGACATCGACAACTTCAAGGACGTCAACGACACGTTCGGGCACCGGGCGGGCGACGACGTGCTCAAGGGAGTGGCCGGGCTCCTGCGCGAGCGCCTGCGTCACACCGACGTGGTCGCACGTGTGGGCGGGGACGAGTTCGCCGTGCTGCTGACGCAGACGAACGCGGACGAGGTCCGGCTCGTGGCCGACGAGGTGGTCAAGGCGCTCGGGCAACAGACCGCGGTGCTCGCCGACCAGACCATTCGCATCACGGCCAGCGTCGGCGCCGCGATGTTCGAAGGGTTGACGGACGTCGAGGTGCTCGCCTACGCGGACCTCGCCATGTACGAGGCCAAGGAGACGGGGCGCAACCGGTTCGAAATGTACCGGCCGCTCAAGGGTGGGCGGGAGCGCGTGTCCGAGCGGCTGGCCGAGGCGGAGCACATCCGTCACGCGCTGGAGGACGATCGCATGGTGCTCTACTGCCAGCCGATCCTCGACCTCGCGGCCGACGAGACCTGTCAGTACGAGCTGCTGCTGCGGCTCCCGGACGTCGAGCGCGGCGAACTGCTGCTGCCCGGTGCCTTCCTCTACCGCGCCGAGCGCTCGGGCCTCATCCAGTCCATCGACGGCTGGGTGGCGCGGCGCGCGATTGCCCTGATCGCCGCGCACGAGCGCGCCGGGCACAGGCTCGTGCTCAACGTCAACCTGTCGGGCAAGTCGATCGGCGATCGCCGGCTCGCGGCGCTGATCGAGGGGGCGCTCACGGAGTCCGAGATCGATCCGTCACAGCTGATCTTCGAACTGACCGAGACGGCCGCGATCTCCAACTTCGAGGACGCGAAGGCTTTCGCCACGCGCCTGCACGCCCGCGGCTGCCGCTTCGCCCTCGACGACTTCGGCGCCGGCTTCGGTTCGTTCTACTACCTCAAGAACTTCCCGTTCGACTTCCTCAAGATCGACGGCGACTTCATCCGCGACATCACCACGAGCCCCATGAACCAGCTCCTCGTCTCCGCGATCGTCGGCATCGCGCGCGGCATGGGCAAGCAGACCGTCGCCGAGTTCGTCGGCACGGAGGAGGTTGCCCAGCTGCTTCGCGGACTTGGAGTCGACTTCGCGCAGGGCTACCACGTCGGCAAGCCGCTGCCGGTTTCCGCGGTGCTGGAGGGCTCCGTCGCCGCGCCCGGCCTCGGCGCGCGCGTTGAAGATTCGGGGAAGGTTTGAAATTCCTGCCCCGCCCAGCCGTGGCGCGGGAACACGGATCGAGCGCGTGGAAGACTGCGGGCGCGTCGTTTCGCGTATCCGGAACATGCGAGGCCTCGGTCCGGGTTGGCACCATTCCTGCCCTTCATGCCCGCGGGCGGATCGCCGGTTCCGGTTGGCCGAGTTGCCCCGGCGACGGGCCGCGCCACGACCGACCTCATCCCGGCCCGCGAACCGCGGGCTCCTTCGTCGCTCCAGAACCAAGGCCAACGGCATGACTCCCACCATCCAGACGCAAGACGCTGCGGTCCGGGCGCTGGTCGCCTACCTGCCGCGCGCCGGAGTGCTCTACGACCTCGACCAGGCCGCGATGCTCGCGGGCGTCACGCGGCGCACCATGCTGCTGTACTGCCGCTGCGGGTTGCTGAGCCCGTCCTTCGAGGTTCCCTACGGCGCCATGGTGTTCGGTCCGGAAGCGATTCTTTCCGTGCGCGGCATCGAGCGCGTGCGGATTGCGAGAGGCCTCGAACGGGCATGGGTGGCCGCCATGTGCGAGGTGCTCGAGGAGCTGGAACGCCTGCGCGCCGAGATGCGCGAGCGGCGAATTGCCTGAAGACCCACTCGGCGCGTTCTCCGACGCCCTGCGCAACGTCGAACGCCCGGACCCGAAGTTCACGATGCAGCACCGAAGGGAACCACATGTCCTCCAGCTCGGTCGTCGCGGTCTACCCGTCGCACATGGCCGCGGAAACGGCCGTCAAGGCGCTCCAGCTCGCGGGCTTCGACATGAAGAAGCTCTCGATCGTGGGGCGAGACCACCACACCGACGAACACATCGTCGGCTACTACAACACCGGCGATCGCATGAAGGTGTGGGGCCGGTCGGGGGCGTTCTGGGGCGGGCTGTGGGGCATGCTGTTCGGCTCCGCGTTCTTCTGGATCCCGACGGTGGGACCGCTGCTGGTGGCGGGCCCGCTGGTCGGCTGGATCGTCACCGCGCTCGAGGGCGCGGCGGTCGTGGGTGGCGTGAGCGCGATCGGCGCCGCGCTGTACAGCGCCGGCATCCCGAAGAACAGCGTCCTGAAGTACGAGACGGCGCTCAAGACCGGCAGCTACGTGCTGGTGGCCCACGGCGGCGCCGACGAGACGGCGCACGCCCGCGAGATCCTCACCCACACCGCGTCGGATGCCCTGGATCACCATGAGCTCGCGCACCAGGCCTGAGGCGCGCCCGCCAACGACGTGTGGGCGGGCTCGCCTCGCCGCGGGCACCTCGTCTGGTCGGGACCGCTGAGCACGCTCGAGTCCGTGGCCGGTCACACCGTGAAGCGGACCGTGGACGAGGCGATCATGCCGGAGCTCGTGGGGCGGGGCGTGCTGCCGGGCAAGGCGCGGTAGCTGAGGCGCAGGCGCCGGCCGGCGGCGCGGAGTCTCCCGCGCCGCGCACGGCCGACGGCTGGAGAGAACCACGAGGCGCCCTGGCGCACGCGATCGGCCGGGCGCGGGAGGTGTGTGATGGGGAAGCTGCGAATCGAGGGGATCACGAGCATCGAGTGCCCCCGCTGTGGCCGCGAGTTCGCCGACTACGACCGCCCGGTGCCGTGGCGGGGCATTCTCCACCTGACGGCGCGGTGTCACCGCTGCCGCCTCGAGCACCTGTTCGAGATCGAGGTGGGGACCAGGGAATCCAGCGTCGTCGCGGTCGCACACACGGCCATTGCGTGATTCCGCCGGGCAGCGGATCGGGCGATCGCCGCCGCGACTGCCGCACCGGAACCCGGGCGCGTCACGTCGCGGCCGGGAGCCGCGGATTTGAAGATCCCTCCTCGGCGGGTGCGCGATCCTACTACGATGGCTCCCGCGTGGGACTCCACTGGTGTGCCGAGCCAGCCGGTCCAAGCCCGCATCGCGTTGGCTCGCTGGACGTTGGGCGGACGCGTTCAGGACGCCGCCCCGGTGGCACAGAACTGGCTCTATGCGCAGTTCGAAATCCGCCTTCCGAGGTCGGCCCGTACTTCCCCGGGCCGAAGCATGACCGGCGGATTCACGTTCGCCTCGTGAGCCAGAGGGAGGACGAGCCGTGCACGACATGGGTCTCGATGGATACGGCAGCTGGTCGGCTGCGTGGTGGATTGCCGGATCGGCCCTCACGATCGCGCTGGCCTGGCTCATCGCCGGTGTGAGACGGCGCGCGGCAGCGCCGCCACCCGAGCCTCGCGCGGGCAGCCCGAATCGCGTGGACCGCAGCCGGGTGGGAAGCGACGCGCCGGAAGAGGGGCTTTCCGGAAACGGAACCTCGAGCGCATCGCAGGTGCACGCCCTGCTTGTCTACCCCGCCTTCCCGGACACGTTCTGGGGCTTTCGACACGCGCTCAAGTTCGTCGGTCGGCGGGCGGCACTGCCGCCGCTCGGCCTCGTCACCATTGCGGCCCTGTTGCCGCGCGCGTGGGCCCTGCGTGTCGCCGATACCAACGTGCGGCCACTCTCCGCGGCCGACCTCGCGTGGGCCGACGTGGTGATGGTGAGCGCCATGAACGCGCAACTGCGCTCCACGCGCGAACTGCTCGCGCGCTGCCGGGCAGCCGGCAAGACCATCGTCGCCGGCGGCCCGCTCTTCGACGCAGGCCCGGAGGTGTTCCCGGAGGTCGACCACTTCGTGCTCGGCGAGGCCGAGGCCGCGCTCGCCCCGTTCCTGAAGGACTTCGAGAACGGCAACGCGAATCGAGTCTATCGCCCGACGGAGCTGCCCGATCTGCACCAGACGCCGATCCCACGGTGGGACCTGCTGAACCTCGCGGACTATCACTCGCTAAACGTGCAGTTCTCCCGAGGCTGCCCGTTCGATTGCGAGTTCTGCGACATCACCTCGCGGTTCGGCCACCGACCGCGCACCAAGCCGCCGGAGCAGATCGTGGCCGAACTGGACCTGCTCTACGGGCTCGGGTGGCGCGGCTCGGTGTTCTTCGTGGACGACAACCTGATCGGCAACATGCGCGACCTCAAGACCGGTTTGCTGCCCGCACTCATCCGCTGGCGCGAGGGCAAGCGCGGCATGCCGTTCTACACTGAGGCCTCGATCAACCTCGCGCGAGACCCGGCGCTCATGGCCTCGATGGTCGAGGCGGGCTTCGGCACGGTGTTCATCGGCATCGAGACGCCGGAGGACGCCAGCCTGGCCGAGTGCAACAAGCGCCAGAACCGCGGCCGCGACCTGGTCGCCGACGTGCGCACGATCCAGCGCGCGGGCCTGCAGGTGATGGGCGGCTTCATCGTCGGGTTCGACAACGACTCGCCCATGGTGTTCCGGCGGATGGTCGAGTTCATCCAGAGAAGCGGAATCATCACCGCCATGGTCGGCATGCTCAATGCGCCCAGCTCCACCCGGCTCTACGAGCGCATGAAGCGCGAGGGGCGGCTGCTCGGAGAGATGACCGGTGACAACACGGACGGCACCACCAACATCCAGCCGCGCATGGGACTCGAGGTGCTGCGCGAGGGCCATCGCAGCGTCCTGAGGAGCATCTACTCGCCCGGCCCCTACTACGCGCGCGTCCGCACCTTCCTGCGCGAGTTCCGGCCGGCCAGTCGGTGTGGCGTCGTGGTGGAGTGGCGCCACTTCCTGGCGCTGTTCTACTCGAGCGTGCGACTGGGCCTCCTCGGACGCGAGCGTCTGCATTACTGGGGGCTGCTCGGGTGGACGCTGTTTCGCCGCCCGCGACTCATTGCCGCGGCGGTGACCTTCGCGATCTACGGGCACCACTTCGAGCAGGTCTCCAAGGCGCTCGACGTTTGAGTCGCGACGGGTGGCAACGTGACCTGCGTTGTGGTGGCGTTCCCGGTCGTCGTGCAACGGGTCACCATTCGTCCGCCCGCGCGCCGGCTCGCCCCCGCTGGAAGCAGGCCCGGAGCCCGGCGTCCGGAGTTCCGGCTTGAAGGAGTTGCCTCTGCGCTTGCAGGTCTCTCCGCAGGCATCGCGCCCGCCACGAGTTCGTCGGGGACCCGCGCGAGCTCTCGCTCCTCGACCATCAGCTCGGGCGAGAGTCGCCCTACGAGCGGCTTCTGACCGACGCCATGGCGGGCGATGGAGCGCTGTTTACGCGGGAGGACGCGGTCGAGGCCGCGTGGTCGGTGGTCGATCGCGTCTTGAAGACGCGCCACCCTGTCGTGCGCTACAAGCCGGGCAGTTGGGGGCCCAGGCAGGCGGATGCCCTGACCGCGATGGATGGCGGCTGGCACAACCCCTCGCTCGACGGGGAGCCCGCCCGATGAAGCCCGCCACTTCGACGACCTGCCTGTTCGTGGATATCGGCGGGGTCCTGCTCACCAACGGGTGGGACCACCTCGCGCGCAGGCGTGCGGCGAAGCACTTCGGCCTCAAGTGGGACGACGTCGAGCGCCGGCATCACATGGCCTTTGAGGCGCACGAGGAGCGGCGGCTCAGCCTGGAGCAGTACCTCACGCTGGTGGTCTTCCATGACAGGCGTCCATTCTCCCGCGCGGACTATCGCCGATTCATGTTCGCGCAGTCCCGGGCCATTCCCGAGATGCTCGCGCTGGTCCGCCGGCTCAAGGCGCGCTACGGCCTGAAGGTAGTCGTCGTCTGCGACGAAGGGCGCGGGCTGAACGCCTACCGGATCCGGAACTTCAAGTTGGCCGGATTCCTGGACGCGTTCATCTCCTCCTGCTTCGTGCATGTACGCAAACCCGCCCCGGGCATCTTCCGGCTCGCCCTGGACGTCTCGCAGGTCGATGCCGCGCGGGTCGTCTGCATCGAGAACACTCCAATGTTCGTGCGGGTGGGGGAAAGGCGTCGGGATTCGCAGCCTCCTGCACACGGTCTCCCGGTCGACGCGTGCAAGGCTGGCCGCGTTCGGACTGCGGGATGACGAGGGTTAAGGCCATGAAACCCCCTGACACGCACGTCCTGATCATCAATGGCGGCTCTTCCAGCATCCGTTTTGCGCTGTACCGGGTCGGCACCGCGCTGGAGCGCGGTCTTCACGGAATGATCGACCGCATCGGCTTGGACGGAACGACGCTGACCGCTCGTGGCCCTGCGGGGGAGGTGCACGACAGCCGCGCTCTTACCGCCAGCGATCATGAGTCGGCCGCGCGACTGCTGATGGACTGGCTCGAAGGGCAGGAGGGCTTCGCGTCGATCCGGGCCGTCGGACACCGTGTCGTCCACGGCATGACGCACACGGCGCCGGAACTCGTCACGCCGGACTTGCTGGATGAACTGCGCCACATCATCCCGTACGACCCGGATCATCTGCCGCGCGAGATCGAACTGATCGAGGCCGTCCGCCAGCGCCATCCGCAACTACCGCAACTGGCCTGCTTCGACACGGCGTTCCACCAGCACATGCCCCGTGTGGCCACCCTGCTTCCCATTCCGCGGAGGTACGAAGCGCAGGGGCTCCGGCGCTATGGCTTCCACGGCCTCTCCTACGCCTTCCTCATGGAGGAACTCGCGCGCGTGGGGGATCCGGCGGCAACAGGCGGCCGCGTGATCCTCGCGCACCTCGGCAACGGCGCGAGCCTGGCCGCCGTGAGGGACGGGCGGAGCATCGACACGAGCATGGGCTTCACGCCGACCTCTGGACTCGTGATGAGCACCCGTTCGGGTGACCTGGATCCCGGCGTGGCGCCGTACCTGGCGCGCACGGAGCACATGACGGCCGAGATGTTCTACCGCATGGTCAACCATGAATCCGGGATGCTCGGCGTATCGGAGATCAGTGGCGACATGCAGGACCTGCTCGCGCGGGAGGCCATCGACGTGCGGGCGGCCGAGGCGGTGGCGCTGTTCTGCTACCAGGTGAAGAGGTGCATCGGATCCTTCGCCGCCGTCCTCGGCGGGCTGGACACGCTCGTTTTCGCCGGGGGCATCGGAGAGAACGCGCCTCTCGTCCGGGAGCGAATCTGCGATGGGCTCGGCTTTCTAGGTGTTGCCCTCGACAAGGCGCACAACGCGTCGAACGGGCCGAGGATTTCACCGGACGCGGGCCGCGTTGCGGTCCGGGTCATCCACACGGACGAGGAACACATGATCGCGAGATCCGTCGCACAAGTTCTCCATGCCGCACTTCACACGGGAGCCAGGCCATGAGCACGAGCCCCCTTGCTCCGGATGCGCTCCGCTTGTTGGACGCGTACTGGCGTGCCGCGAACTACCTTTCCGTCGGCCAGATCTACCTCTGCGACAATCCGCTGCTTCGGCGGCCACTGGCGATGACGGACGTGAAGCACATGCTGCTCGGGCACTGGGGCACGACGCCCGGGCAGAACTTCGTCTACGCGCACCTGAACCGTGTGATCAAGAAGTACGGCCTCGACATGATCTACGTTTCGGGCCCCGGCCACGGTGGCCCCGCTGTCGTGGGCAACACGTACCTCGAGGGCACCTACAGCGAGATCTATCCGGACATCAGTCAGGACGAAGCTGGGCTGCAGAAGCTCTTCCTGCAGTTCTCGTTCCCCGGTGGCATCCCCAGCCACGCCTCCCCGGAGTGCCCGGGCTCGATCCACGAGGGCGGCGAGCTGGGCTACTCGCTCAGCCATTCGTTCGGGGCCGTCTTCGACAATCCCGACCTGATCGTCGCCTGCGTGGTCGGCGATGGCGAGGCCGAAACGGGGCCGCTGGCAACCGCATGGCACTCGAACAAGTTCCTCGACCCGGTGACCGACGGCGTGGTGCTGCCGATCCTGCACCTCAACGGCTACAAGATCGCCAACCCGACCATTCTCGCCCGCATCACACACGCGGAGTTGGACCAGTTCCTGCGCGGCTGCGGGTGGACTCCGATCTTCGTCGAGGGTCACGAGCCCGGGCCGATGCACGAGGCGATGGCTTCGGCGCTCGACGGGGCAGTGGAACAAATCCAGCAGATCCAGCAGGACGCCCGTACCGGGGGCGACACGACGCGGCCGGGCTGGCCGATGATCGTCCTCAACTCGCCCAAGGGCTGGACGGGGCCGAAGGTGATCGATGGCCAGCAGATCGAGGGCACGTTCCGGGCTCACCAGGTGCCGCTCGCGGTATCGCCCGCGGCGCCCCCCGAACACCTGAAACTGCTGGAGGACTGGCTCAGGAGCTACCGGCCGGAGGAGCTGTTCGACGAGCAGGGCCGCCTGAGACCGGATCTGGCCGAACTTGCGCCCAAGGGCGAAAGGCGCATGGGCGCGAACCCCCACGCCAACGGCGGCATGCTGCTGCGCGACCTGCGGATGCCCGACTTCCGCGAGTACGCGGCCGACGTGCCCTCGCCGGGCATGCGCGGCATCGGAGACACGCACGTGCTGGGGCGCTTCCTGCGCGACGTGGCAAAGCTGAACGCCGAGCAGCGGAACTTCCGGGTCTTTGGCCCCGACGAGACGCTTTCCAACGGCCTCGAAGCCCTCTTCGACGTGACGCAACGCCAGTGGGACGCGTCGGTCGTTCCGAACGACGAGTTCCTCGCGCCCACCGGGCGCGTGATGGAGATGCTGAGCGAGCACCAGTGCGAGGGCTGGCTCGAGGGTTATCTCCTCACCGGCCGGCACGGACTCTTCAACTGCTACGAGGCGTTCATCCACATCGTCGATTCGATGTTCAACCAGCACGCCAAGTGGCTCAAGGTCACATCGCACCTGCCGTGGCGGCGCAAGATCGCCTCGCTGAACTACCTGCTGGCCTCGCACGTCTGGCGCCAGGACCACAACGGCTTCACGCACCAGGACCCCGGGTTCATCGACCACGTCGTGAACAAGAAGGCCGAGGTCGTGCGGGTCTATCTGCCGCCCGACGCCAACTGCCTGCTCTCCGTCATGGACCACTGCCTTCGCAGCCGCCACTACGTCAACGTGGTCATCGCAGGCAAACACCCGGCTCCTCAGTGGCTCACGATGGACGCCGCCGTCAAGCACTGCACCGAGGGCATCGGCATCTGGCAGTGGGCCAGCAACGACCAGGGCGTCGCACCCGACGTGATCATGGCATGCTGCGGGGACGTGCCCACACTGGAGACGCTCGCTGCCGTCTCCATCCTGCGCGAGCACCTGCCCGAGCTGAAGATCCGGGTGGTGAACGTCGTGGACCTCATGAAGCTGCAGCCGCAGACCGAGCATCCGCACGGGTTGAGCGACACGGACTTCGACGAGCTCTTCACTGAGGACAAGCCGGTCATCTTCGCCTTCCACGGCTACCCGTGGCTGATCCACCGGCTCACCTACCGCCGCACCAACCACGACAACATCCACGTCCGCGGCTACAAGGAGGAGGGCACCATCACCACGCCCTTCGACATGACCGTGCTGAACGATCTGGACCGCTTCCACCTCGTCATGGACACCATCGACCGCCTGCCGCGGGCCGGTGACAAGGGCGTCTACCTGAAGCAGCAACTCAAGGACAGGCTGATCGAGCACAAGCAGTACATTCGCAAGAACGGCCAAGACATGCCGGAGATTCGGAACTGGAGGTGGGACAAGGTCGCAACATAGGAGTCCACGCGGTCGCGGACACCAGGAGCGTGATCGCATGGCTTGGACATGGGCCAGGACGCCTGCCACAGGGCAGGCGCGAGTCACGAGCACGAGAGGGAACGGCCATGCAGGTACAGATCCAAATCGCCCACGGCATCCCGGATCACGCGGCCATGACGGCTCGCGTCGACGCGACGGTGAAGGACACGCTGAGCCGCCTCAGCGGCCGCATCACTCGCGTGGAGGTCCACGTGAGTGACGAAGATGGCGACAAGAGCGGCCCGAATGACAAGCGATGCATGATCGAGGCGCGGCTGCAGGGCCTCCAGCCGCTCGCGGTCACTCACCAGGGAGCAAACGTGGAGCAAGCGGTCGAGGGCGCCGCGGACAAGCTGTCCCGATTGATCGAAAGCACCCTCGGCCGCTTGCGTGATCAACATGGTCACGCGACCAGCCCGACTTCTCCCCGCGACAAACCCGAGGGAGAGATGTGAACGATGCCCTCGCGCGCCTGCGCGAGACCTCCAAAGGGCGCATCCTGCCAGAGCGAAGTTCCAGTAGCCCCCTCATCGAGGAATACCCATGCCGCCGCAAGCGCAGCCCTCATCGGGACCGGGAACGAAGCCTGGCGAGAAGGACGATCTCAAGTCCATGCCGCTGCCCGAGGTGGAACGGCAGTTGGGATCTTCCGCGGACGGTCTCAGTCAGGTCGAGGCCCAGGAGCGGCTGGCCCGATATGGGCCAAACGAGCTACCGGAGAAGACCACCAACCCGTTCCTGAAGTTCCTCACGTATTTCTGGGGTCCCATCCCGTGGATGATCGAAGGGGCGGTGATCCTGTCCGCCGTGGTTCGGCACTGGCTGGACTTCGTCATCATCTTCGTCCTACTCCTGTCCAATGCCGTTGTGGGCTTCTGGGAAGAGCGCCAGGCTGGCAATGCCATCGCCTCCCTGAAGGCCAAGCTTGCGGTTAAGGCCACGGTAAGGCGCGACAAGAAGTGGGCGACATCGGCGGCCCGCGAGCTCGTGCCGGGCGACGTCATCCGCCTGCGTCTCGGTGAAATCGTGCCGGCGGATGCGCGACTGCTCGCGGGCGATCCGGTCGAGGTGGACCAATCGGCCCTCACCGGAGAGTCATTGCCTGTCACGCACAAGCCGGGAGACGCGGTCTTCTCCGGCTCCATCGTGCGCCAGGGCGAGATCGATGGGCTAGTCTATGGCACGGGCGCGAACACCTACTTCGGCAAGACCGCACAACTCGTGCAAGAGGCGCACACCGTCAGCCATTTCCAGCAGGCCGTGCTGAAGATCGGCGACTACCTGATCATTCTTGCCGTGGCCCTAGTCGTGGTGATCGTGACCGTCGCATTGTTCCGCGGCGATCCCATCCTCACCACGCTTCAGTTCGCCCTGGTCCTGCTGGTGGCGGCGATCCCCGTGGCGCTGCCCACGGTGCTCTCCGTGACCATGGCAGTCGGCGCACGCCTGCTGGCCAGGAAGGAAGCGATCGTGACCCGGTTGTCGGCCATCGAGGAACTGGCCGGCGTGGACCTGCTGTGCTCCGACAAGACCGGCACTCTGACCGAGAACAAGCTGACGTTGGGCGATCCCTTCAGCGTGAACGATGTCCCGGCCGACCAGGTCGTCCTCTGCGCCGCACTGGCGTCGCGGGCGGAAGACAAGGACACCATCGACCTGGCCGTGATCGGCGGCCTGAAGAGCGAGGAAGCACTGAAAGGCTATGAGGTGGTCCACTTCCAGCCTTTCGACCCAATCCACAAGCGCACCGAGGCCACCGTCAGGACTGCGGACGGAAGACAGTTTGGCGTGGCCAAGGGAGCGCCACAGGTGATCCTGGAGATGTCGGTCAACGCCGGCGAGATCAAGTCCGGCGTCGACAAGGCCATCGAAGGATTCGCCGCGCGGGGGTTCCGCTCACTGGGCGTGGCCCGGGCGGACCAGGAAGGTCAGTGGCGATTGATCGGGGTGTTGCCCTTGTTCGACCCACCGCGCCAGCAGGCCAGGGCGACCATCGCGAGCGCCCGGAAGATGGGGGTGAAGGTCAAGATGGTGACCGGCGACCAGGTCGCCATCGCCCGTGAGACTGCCCGAAAACTGGGCCTGGGAACGAACATCCTCGATGCCAGTGGACTGGGCGACACCAAGCATCACGAGACGGCGCAGTCGGCGGAGGCCATCGAGCAGGCGGATGGCTTCGCCCAGGTCTTCCCCGAACACAAGTTCCACATCGTGGATGTCCTGCAGCAGCGGGGTCATATCGTCGGCATGACGGGCGATGGGGTGAACGACGCGCCCGCGTTGAAGAAGGCGGACTGCGGCATTGCCGTGTCGGGTGCGACGGATGCGGCGCGCGCGGCGGCTTCAATCGTACTGCTGGCGTCCGGCCTGTCAGTGATCATCGACGCGATCCAGGAGAGCCGGAAGATCTTCCAGCGGATGAACAGCTACGCGATCTACCGTATCGCCGAGACGCTGCGGGTGCTGCTGTTCATGACCCTTTCGATCCTGGTGTTCAACTTCTACCCGGTGACCGCGGTTATGATCGTGATGCTGGCGCTCCTCAACGACGGCGCCATCCTTTCCATCGCGTACGACCGCGTGCACTACGAGAACCGGCCCGAGACCTGGAACATGCGGCTCGTTCTCGGCGTCTCGTCGGTGCTGGGTGTCATCGGGGTCGTCTCCGCCTTCGGCCTGTTCTACCTCGGCGAGCGCGCGTTCCACCTCGACCAAGTGCACATCCAGACCCTGATGTACCTCAAGCTCTCGGTGGCCGGGCACCTGACCATCTTCCTGACGCGCACACGGGGTCCGTTCTGGTCCATTCGGCCGGCGCGGGCCCTGTGGGTGGCGGTCGTCGGCACGCAGATCGTGGCGACGCTGCTCGCGGTCTACGGTGTATTCATGGCGCCGCTCGGATGGGGCTGGGCGGCGTTCGTCTGGGGCTACGCCCTGGCGTGGTTCCTCCTGAACGACCGGCTGAAGCTGCTCGCCTACCGGGTCTTCGATCCGACCGGAGGACCGCTTCTGGTCCGAAAGCCCGCGGGTCCGGCGCCGCAAGTCGCGTAGCGCTTCGCCGGGCACTCCGGGTGGGGGGCGCCGAGGCGGGGCAAGCCACCGGTGAATGCAGGCCGGCCCAGCGGACGATCCGCACCGGTATCGACCATCGAGGAGGATCGGAATGACCCCTGAAGCGAACGACCACGAACAGGCGACGAATCACACGACCGCTGCGGCCAGGGCCCCGCGCGACCGCTCCGGAACCGTACTCGCGTTCGATCTGCGGAGGGAGGCTGACCGCCTACGCGGCGAGAGCCCGTGGAGCCAGCACGGCAGGAACGCCGTGACGCTCGTGAAGCACTCCGACCTGAGGATCGTCTTCATCCTCATGAAGGCCGGGGCCCGAATGCAGGAGCACCACGCCGGCGCCAGGATCTCGGTGCACACGCTGACCGGGCACGCGCGGCTTCACCTGGGCGACAGGACCCTCGACCTTCCCGCCGGCCACCTGCTCGCGCTCGAGAGGGACGTCGTGCACGACCTCGAAGCGGTCGAGGAAAGCTCCGTGCTGCTGACGATCGCCTGGCAGGGAGCCTGATCGGCGGCGCGGCTCCGCCTCACCTCAGCCGCGTCGGGGCCCGATCGCTTCGTGGCCGACGCGGGCGAAGTCGATGAAACCCCGTTCGGGGTTCGTGTGAACGAGCCGCACGCGCACGCGGTCACCGACGTCCAGCCCGGCGGCGCCTTGCTCCACGCGGCCCTCGACCGGCGGGTCGAAGACGCGAGCCCAGGTTCCCTTGGGCGAGGCGCCGGTCACGATGCCGTCGAACTCCTGGCCGATGCCGTCGCTCAGCAGGCAGGCGGCCGCGGCCTTGCGCAGCAGCCGCTCGACCTTCTGCGCGGCGTCCTCCATCTGTGTGCAGTGCGCCGCGAGGGCCTGGAGCGGCTCGCGCGCGTAAGGGGCCGCCTCGCCCGCGAGCGCCGCCTTCACCAGTCGCTGCGTGACGACGTCCGGGTACCGGCGGTTCGGCGCGGTCGAGTGCGTGTAGTCGCTCACCGCGAGCCCGAAGTGGCCCGTCACCTCCTGTCCCGGGAAGCTCGCCACGTACTCGCCGCGGCCCATCAGCTTGATCACCGAGAGCGAGAGGTCGGGGAACCGCAGCGGGTCCGCCGCCCGGCGGCGGAGCAGGAACTCGTGCAACGCGACCGGGTCGGGAGCGGCCGGCAGCCGATCGCCGAGGTGCACCGCGATGTCCACGATGCGCGCCCAGCGCTCGGGCGAGCGCACGACCCGGCGCATCACCGGGAAACGGCGCGTCGCCAGGAACCGGGCGACCGCACCGTTCGCAGCGATCATGAAGTCCTCGATGATCTCCTTCGCGCGATTGCGCTCGTGCGCCACGAGGCCGCTGACGGTGTCGCCCTCGAAGCGTGCGCTCTCCTGGGACGTCTCGAGCTCGAGCGCTCCGTGTTCGTGCCGCCACGCCTTGAGGCGCTGCGCCGCCCGGTCCTGGAGCCGGAGGTTGTCGGCCAGTCCCGGCACCGCGTCGATTGCCGGCGGCATCGCGCCGCTCCCCTCGAGCCACGCGCCGACGCTCGAATAGGCGAGCTTGGCCTGGTTGCGCACGAGCGCTCGGTGGATGTTCGCCTCTTCGTGCGGGCCCTCGCCGTCGACCACGGTCTCGACGACGATCGCCAGGCGGTCCCTACCCTCGCCCAGCGAGGTGAGGTCGGTGCTCAGCCGCTCGGGCAGCATGGGGAAGTTCCGCGGCGCCGTGTAGACCGAGGTGGTGTTGGCGGCGGCATGCCCGTCGATCGCCGAGCCGCGGGCCACCGAAGCGCTGACGTCGGCGACGGCGACCATGATCCGCGTACCGCCGCCGGTCACGGGATTGGCGACGGTGAGCTGGTCGATGTCACGCGAGTCGTCGTTGTCGATTGAGCACCAGGCGAGCGACCGCAGGTCCCGCACTTCGGCGTCGAACGGCGCCGACGGCGCGACGAGCCGCTGCGCCTCGGCAAGCGCCGGCGCCGGAAATTCCGGCTCCAGGCCGCGCTCGGCCATGGCCTTCCGCGCCACGCGAAGCAGCAGCGCGCGCTGTCCTTCCTTCGAGTTGCTCATGTGCCGTTCCTCCGAACGGAAGGGCAGTCGACGCGGGTGGGCGGGCTCATTCCGGACCTGGAGTGTCCGGGTGCGCCCGAAGGACCGGGTCCGCGGCACGCGCGCCGGGAATGACGGACCTGGCGATGGCCGGCGTCGCGGTCTCCGCCCCGTCGGCGAGCCCGAGTTGCAGGAACTCGAGCGCCTCGGCCTGACGTCCGCCCCGAAGACAATGGCAGTTGTAGACTGGAGTGGGCTGGCCGCTTCGAGGTCCCCAACCTGGAGGGAAGGGATCGATGAAGCGCTCGGAGTTTTCAGAAGAATAGATCGCCTACGTGCTGCGCCAGGTCGAAGTCGGGTCGTCGGTCGGTGACGTCGGCCGGCAGGTCGGGGTCAGCGAGGCGACGGCGGAAAGGACGAGCGCGGCGACGGTGGCGGTCACGGGAGTCCGGGGCTCCAGGGAAGCGAAGGCCTGCCGCAGGGTGGCGGATGCGCGGGCCTTCGCTCAATCCCCGGCGGCCTCGTCGGCCTCGATGTGGAAGCGGTGCAGCATGCGGTGGAGCACCGGCGAGATCAGCACGCCGACGCTCGCGATCAGGATGACGCCGCTGTAGAGCGCGTAGAGCGAGGCGAAGACCTTGCCCGCGTTGGTCTTCAACTCGTCCACGGGGCCCATGCCGCCCAGGATCATCGAGGCGTTGTAGAGGCAGTCCACCCAGCCCTCGAGCCCCCCGAAGACGCGGTAGCCCACGACGCCGATGGCCAGCGAGAACGCGATGATCCCCAGGGCGACCGCGCCGCTGTGCAGCAGGCGCCGGCGGTAGACCCGCACGGGCGCGAGCTTGTCGCGTCGGTGTTCGAAGGCGAACGGGCCGCGGCGGCGCTTCACGGCACCAGCACGAGCTTGCCGAAGTGCGCGCGCGACTCGATCCGCTCGTGGGCGGCGCGCGCCTCGGCGAGCGGCCGGACCGAGTCCACGACGGGCTCGAGCCGGCCGCCGGAGAGCTCCGAGAGGATGGCGAGCATCTCGTTGCGCGTGCCCATCCACGAGCCGAGCAGCGTGAGGTGCTTCCCGAAGAGCACGTTGACGTCCACGTTGACCTTCGAGCCGCTCGTCGCGCCGCAGGTCACAAGCCGGCCGTTCTTCGCGAGCGCGGCGACGCCGGCCTCGAAAATCCGGCCGCCGACGTGCTCGAGCACGACCTCGACGCCCTTCTTCTTCGTGATCTCGCGCACGCGCGCCGTGATGTCCTCGGCGGCGTGGTCGATCGTCTCGTCGGCGCCGAGCGCGCGGGCGCGCTCGAGCTTGGCCGCGCCGCTCGCGGTGGCGATGACGCGCGCCCCGTGAAGCTTCGCCACCTGGATCGCGGCGCTGCCCACGCCGCTGCCGGCACCGATCACCAGCACGTCCTCGCCCGCCCGCACGTGTGCCCGGCCGGCGAGCATGTGCCACGCGGTCAGGAAGACGAGTGGCGCGGCGGCGGCCTTCTCCCACGGCAACCGCTCGGGGTAGGGCAGGCAGTTGCGCGCGGGCACGGTCACGTATTCGGCGTAGCCGCCGTTGCGCCGGCGCCCGAGCACGTCGTAGCGGCGGCACAGGTTGTCCTGTCCCGCAGCGCACGCGTCGCAACTGCCGCAGGAGAGCGTCGGATGGACGAGCGTCTTCGAGCCCACGGCCGGGCCCTCGGCGCCCTCGCCCAGCGCGATGATCTCCCCCACGACGTCGTTGCCGGGCACATGGGGCATCTCGAGCGCCAGGCCGGGCAGGCCGGCGCGGACCCACAGGTCCAGGTGGTTGATGCCGCACGCCCGCACGCGGACGAGCGCGTCGCCCGGCCCCGGGACGGGGTCCGGCAGGTCGCCGTATTCGAGCACCTCGGGTCCGCCGTGGCGGCGGAAGAACGTCGCTTTCATCGCGTCACTCGTCGAACATTACGGTGGGTTCCTCGTAGAAGCGCACCTGCCGGGTCGTGAGCCGGCCGGCGAGCCAGGACTGCAGCCATTCGTTCTTGCGCTCGAGCGGCATCGCGGTGTCCATGCACTTCTCGAGCGGAACGTTGAGGCGCAGCGCGCGCCACTGGATGAGGTGGCGCGTGATGCCGGCCGGAAGGTGCTCGCCGGCGCTCGCCAGCTCGATCACCTCGGCGGGATCGAAGCGCGGGTACACGACGAGCGCCGAGATCTCCGGGTGCTCGTGGCGCGCCTGCGACAGCGAGTCCGTCGTCACCCGAATGTAGGGCGTCTTGTCCTGGTACACCCGGACGATTTCGTTGAGCAGGTCGTTGCGATCGCGCAGCGAGCCGCCGCCGCGCAGGACCAGCGCGTCGCCCTCGTCGAGAACGGCGCAGGCGAGCGCCTCTCGGCGCGCGAGCATGGCGCGCGCGTGCAGGTGGCTCTCGTGGTTCACCGCGAGACCGGCGATGCGCCCGAGCGCGGGCTCGAGGTCCTCGCGGGCCGCGCGCGTCAGCCCGTGGTACCAGGTGAAGAGCTGCACGCCCGGCGTCTCGTAGCGCACGACCTGCGCCACGATGTGCGGCCAGCCGGCGGCCTTCGCGGCGGTCGTGCGGTTCGCGCCGTCGAGCACGACGTAGCGGGGCGCCACGCGCTGGCCGTCGCCCACCTGGGTGACGATCGGCGGGTTCCGCAGCACGCCCGACTCGCGCAGCTTCTCGACGAGCGGGAGGGTGCGTTGCAGGTCGTGGAACTCGTGCGGAAAGACCGATTCGACCGGCACGAACCGCAGGTCGGGGAGGCGAACGTCGGTGCTCGACATGGGGCCGCACTCTATAATGCGGCCCCGGACCCGGCCAGCACCGCGCCGGTCGGCGTCCCGGCCGCGCTCGTGCCCGCCCGGCAGCCCCCGTGGCGGCGCGGTCGTAGCGTTCGTTGTCTTACCGGGCCGTCGCCCCCCGCTCCCGAACCGGAGGTCCTCCGCATGTTCCGCAAGCTGTTGGCCGTGGCCGTCGCCGCACTCGTCCTTCCCGCCGTCGCATCGAGCGCGCCGTCCGTGGACGAGATCATCGCCAAGCACTTCGAGGCGCAGGGCGGGGTCGAGAAGCTCAAGGCCGTCAACACCTGGCGCTTCACGGGCACGATGACGCTCGGACAGGGCATGGAGGCCCCGTTCGTGATGGAGCGCAAGCGCCCGGACAAGAGCCGGATGGAGTTCACGTTCAGCGGCATGACGGGCATCCGGGCGTTCGACGGCAAGAAGGGCTGGCAGGTCATGCCGTTCATGGGCTCGAAGGACCCCGAGCCGTTCACGGACGAGGACAACGCCGAGGCGGCCGAGGACGCCGACTTCGACGGG
>Ga0315540_10000287_pt1 | contig 27846 bp, 15 predicted proteins | sample SalMarSW160110MG_FD_203677 | JGI IMG/M metagenome (GOLD analysis project Ga0315540, IMG submission 203677) | Salt marsh sediment microbial communities from the Plum Island Ecosystem LTER, Massachusetts, United States - Salt Marsh Sediment SW1601-10 ...
GTCCGGTTTCCCCCGGCCTCCTCCAGCACGCGGAGGATGTACTCGCGCTCGAGCCGGTCCAGGTCCCAACGCTCGTCCTCGGCCCGGCTCAGGAGATCGCCCGCCTTCCCGCGCCCGCGGCGCGTGGTGGGCTCGAACCGGATGGCCGGCTGGCCCGCGTACAGGAGCATGGCTCGCTCCACGAAGTGCTCCAGCTCGCGCACGTTTCCGGGCCACGGGTATTCCTGCATGCGTACGAGCGTCTCGGGCAGGATGGCGGGCGCCTCGACGTCGTTCTCCTCGGCGAAGCGTCGCCGGAAGTGCTCGGCCAGGAGAGCGATGTCCTCGCGGCGCTCCCGCAGGGGCGGCACCCGGATCGGAAATACGTTGAGGCGATAGAACAGGTCTTCCCGGAAGCGGCCCTCCTCGACCGCCTCCTCGAGATCCTCGTTGGTCGCCGCCACGAGGCGGAAGTCCACCGGCACCGTCCCCCCGCCGCCGACCCGACGGATCCGGCGCTCCTCGAGCACCCGGAGGAGCTTGACCTGCACGTCCACCGGGACCGTGGCCAGCTCGTCGAGGAAGAGCGTGCCGCCGTGCGCCTCCTCGACCAGGCCGGGACGATCGGCGTGCGCCCCCGTGAAGCTCCCCTTGCGATGCCCGAACAGCTCCGCCTCGAGCAGACTCTCCGGGAGCGCCGAGCACACCACGGCCACGAACGGGCCCTCGGCCCGCGGCGAGATCTCGTGGATGGCGCGGGCGACGAGCTCCTTCCCCGTCCCGGTCTCTCCGGTCACCAGCACGGTGGAGCGCGTCGGGGCGACGCGCCTCACCAGGCCCAGGGCGCGCCGGATGGCCGGAGAGCGACCGATGATCGGGACGCGCAGGTCGTCCTCGCCCTCCTCGCGGCGGCGGAGAGACCGGCGCCGCTCCGACTCCGCCGCGGCCCGGGTGACGGCCTCGATCAGGCGGTCGGTCTGAATCGGCCGGGCGAGGCAGTCGGCCGCGCCCCGGTGCATGGCCTCGACCGCGTCCGCCACGTCCCCTTCCTCCGCGACCGCCACCAGGCGGGCATCCGTCTCGAGGGGATCGATGCGGGAGAGCACCTCGAGGCCCGAGATTCCCGGCAGCCGGGCCGCGAGCACGGCGGCGTCGAAGCGGCCCTCACGCAGGCGAAGAAGCCCCTCGTCCCCGCGACCGCACGCCTCGACCCGGAAGCCGCGCTCGCCCAGGACGGCGGCGAGAGCCGCGCGCAGGCGGGGGTCGGCCTCGACCACGAGGACCCTGTAGACACTGCGCCCGTCGGCAGGCTTGTGTGGCACCGCGGCGTCCCTCGCTCTGTTCGCCTCGTCCGGGGTCCGCCGCGGGGCCTCGAACGGCCGGGTGGGCGTCGCCCTCACTTCAGGGGATTGTCCAAGATATGCGATGCGGAGAGACGCGAAACGGGAAGAAACGCCGAAGAGGGGGAATTTCCGAAAAAGTCGAAACCCCCGACCGGACTCACGGGTCCGATCGGGGGCCTCGTTGCGTCGGCGAGCCAGAGTCAGTCGGTTTGGCGTCACCCCGTGTGGTGACCTGACTCGAGGCTCTTTCCCTCGTCGTCACTCGAAAGTCACGACTCAGGCGTCCCCGTTCCCGGGACTACGGCTGCGGCCGACGACCTTGCAGCCGGTCTGGGCGGGCCAAACTCCCGCCAGACGAGACGCCCTCCGGCCCGAACCGTCGGGCGTCGCATCCCACATCGTGGTCGCCGAAGCGTCCTCGTCGTGGGCGGAGGATGATAGAGCAACGCCCGTGCCCGGCCGGGCCACCTGCCGACCGCATCCGGCGCGCGCCGCGCACCGTATGGGCTCCGGCCGAATTCCGGGGGCCACGGGCTCGAAGCGAGAAGCCGCCGCTCGCGACAAAGTGTCACGAACGACGGCTCCCGGGCCCCGACAGAGTGTCACGCCAGGGGCGAGGCGCGGCCCCGGAGACGACCCTCCGGGTGCGCCCGCCCGGGGGCTACGCCTGCGACGTCACGGTGCGGCGCGACGTGCCGCGCCAGGCCATCAGCCGGAAGAGGGCCGGCACCCCCGGCGACCTGGCGGGCCGGCGCCAGATCCTCAGGACGCTCGCTCCCGCCGCCTGAAGCGTCCCGGTCATCGGCCGGTGGGCCTCAGCCGCCCCCCTTCTTCCCATTGCCGGCCGCACTCTTGTCGGGATAGGCCGGCGCCGGCGGCACCGGGTTCGGGTGCTCCCGCATCTCCTTCCGGAGCTCCTGCACGGCCGCGCGAAGCTGCGCGTCGTGGCCCCCGAAGGTCTGGTGCGGCGCGTTGTCGACCTCGATGTCGGGATCGACCCCGTGACCCTCGATGAGCCACTGCCCCTTCGGGCCGTACACGCCCATCTCGGCCGCCGAGGCGATGCCGCCATCCACGAGCACGTTGTCGAAGCTGAGCCAGATCTCCCCGCCCCACGTCCGGGTGCCGAGCAGCTTGCCCAGCCCCAGCCGCCGAAAGCCGGCGCTGAACGCCTCGCCGTCGGAGGCGGTGTGCTCGTTGATGAGCGCGATCATGGGCCCGCGGAAGGCCTCCTGCATGTTCCATCTCTGCGCCTCCTTCCGGGACTTGAAATACATCCAGGCGCGCCGCATGAGCTTCTCCAGGATCCAGCTGTCGATGTTGCCGCCCCGGTTGTTGCGCACGTCGATGATGAGGGCCTGGCGGTCGAACACCGGATAGAACTGGCGCTCCCACGCGGCGATGTCCGACGAGCCCATGGCGCGCAGGTGCACGTACCCGATCGAGTCGTGGCTGAGGCTGTCGACCTCGAGCCGGCGCGTGTACTCCCACTCGTCGTAGCGCAGGTCGGCGGCCTGCCGCTCGCCGATGGGCGTCACGATGGCCCGGCGCTCCGCGCCGCCGGCCGCCGGCCGGATCGACAGCAGGATCTGCTTGCCCGCCTTGTGCCGCAGGAGGGCGCGGTAGTCCGGGACGGACAGCGTCGAGACGCCGTCGATGGCCGTGAGCACGTCGCCGTCGCGCGCCTCGACGCCCGGCCGGGCCAGCGGCGAGAGCTGGTCGGGAAGGTCGGGGTCGGCGCGGTAGATGTGCTCGACCCTGTAGCCGCCGGCCTTCGGATCCCGCTGCAGCCGCGCCCCCAGCGAGGCCACCTGGATCGTGTCCTGCCCCGGGCGCATGTCACCGCCCACCACGAAGGTGTGGAGCGCGGAGAGCTCGGCCACCATCTGGCCGATCACGTCGGAGAGCTCCTCGCGGTCGGTGACCCGCCGCGCCAGCGGGAGGTACTTCGCCTCCATGGCCGGCCAATCGACGCCGTGCATGCCGGGGTCGTAGAAGTAGTCCCGGTGCAGCCGCCAGGCCTCCCGGAACATCTCCATGTACTCGCGCCTCGGGTCCACCTGCAGGGTCCAGTCCCCCAGGTCGACCTGGTCATCGGCCAGCTTGGAAGGAGGCTTGGGGCCGGCGCCGAACACGTACAGGTCGTCCCCCTTCCGCACCAGGATCTTCTTCCCATCAGCCGACAGCTCGTAGCTGCGCACGCCCTCGACGAGGGTGGCGGGCCTGGGCTCGTGGTTGGTGATCTCGAGCACCTCGAGCTTCCTGGTGCGCCGCTCCCCGTTCTCCGACGAGAGCCAGAAGAGCGTCCCGTCCCCCGCCGACAGGTCGGCGTAGTTGCCGGGCGGGACCGGGACCTCCTCCAGGCGGTCCTGGATCCCCTGGAGCTGGATGCGGACCCTGGGAGGCGCCGAGGTCGTGTCGGAGCCGCCCTTCCCCCTCGCGTCCGACCCGCCGTGGCCGCTCGCCTGCTTTGACGACGCGGGCTCGAGCTCGTCGTCGGGGCGGAAGGGCGAGCGCGTGCCGGGCTCGAGGGCGAGCGCGTAGATCCTGGTGGTGCGGGTGAAGTAGGGCTCAGGCTGCCGGGCGCCCCAGGGCGATCCCACCGAGGACACGAAGTGCCGGTCGGAGAGGAGGTACAGCCACTTCCCGTCCCGGCTCCATGAGGGCGAGTAACTGGCGTAGCGCGTCGTCGTCACGGGTGTCGTCGAGCCGTCGTCCACGCCGTACAGGACGACCCGCTCGAACCCGTTCTCGAGCGGCTCCACGTAGGCCAGCCAGCGCGAGTCGGGCGACCAGGCCAGGTCCCCGAAGTCCCCGTACTCCGAGCGGGCGATCTCCTTGGAGCGCCCCGTGGAGGTGTCCAGGATCCAGAGCCGATGGTCCTTGTCGTAATGGGCGACGCGACGCCCGTCCGGCGCGGGAGCGGCGTCCCAGCGCATGATCGTGCCGTCGTGGGTGAGCTGACGTGGCTTGCCGACGCCGTTGGCCGGGAGCTTCCAGATCTCCACCTCCCCGGTCGAATCCGACAGCGCAATCAGGGAGTCGCCGCCGGGAGCGAAGCGGGCCCGCCGGTAACGCACGCTGTTGGTGCGTGTCGCTTCCACGAAGCGGCCCTGCCGCGCGGGGGCCACGAACAGCTGCCCGCGGGCCGTGAGGACGACCCGGTCGCCCGTGGGGGAGAGGTGGACGGCGGTCAGGTAGTCCATCGGGTCGTGGACCCAGTGGGGCCGAAGCTGGTCGAAGTCGGAGGCCAGGCGAATGGGAACGGTCCGATCCTGGCCGGAGGCGATGTCGAGCACGTGGAGGTCGGCGCCGGCCTGGTACACGACGCGGCCGTCGGAGAGGGAGGGTGACTCGAGGTTGTAGACCTCGTGGTGCGTGAGCTCCTTAAGCTCCCCGCCGTTCTCGTCCATGGACCACAGGTTCACGACGCCGTCCCGGTCCGAGGCGAACACGACCCGCCCCTCCCACAGCATCGGGTCCTTGCTCGTGCCCGGATAGTCGGTGGTCAGCGGCGTGGCCTCCTTCGCTCCCGTCTCGTACTTCCACAGCTGCTGCACGCTCCCGCCCTCGTAGCGATCGGTGTGGCTGCCCTGGAAGGGGAGGCGCGTGAAGTACAGGACCTTGCCATCGGGGCCGTAGACGCCGTCGGAGGCCTGCGCCAGCGGGAGCACCGTGCGATCGTGCGTCGCCGTGTCGAGAGCCACGAGCTGCGCGTTGGGAAGGGTCGAGTAATGACGCGTCGAGTACAGGATCCGTCCGTCGGGCGTCCATCCGACCACGGTCGCCCCGCCGCCGTCCCAGCTCCGCCTCACGGGCACGCCGCCCGCGATCGGCATCGTGTACACCTCGGTCGGGCCCTCGTAGGAAGCCGTGAACGCGAGCGTGCGGCCATCGGGCGAGAAGGCCGCGTCCCGCTCCTCCCGCAGCCCGGTCGTGAGCCGTCGTGCCTCGCCGCCGTGGATCCCGACCGACCACAGGTCGCCCTCCGCCGTGAACACGATCGTCGTGTCGTACAGGGCCGGATACCGGTAATAGCCCGGCTGGTCGGCGGTGTCCGGCGCCGGCCGTCCCGACGGCGCGCGGCCCGCGCCACCGGTGGCCGGGGCGGCGATCGAGGGGGCCGGGGCGGTCGCGGTCAGCGAGGCGACGAAGATCAGGACGGTGGAGAGCACCGACGAACGGCGGGCGGTCATCACGGGCTCCTTGACGCGGGTGGTCGTGCGCGCTGCCCCGGCCCGGCACGGCCCGGCGAGGCCGGCCCCACGCTAGAGGAGATCACCCTCCCCGGCAAGGCGCTCGGCGCGGCGCGCGATGGCCCGCACCAGTCCTCCGAAGATCACCGCGTGCGCCGGATACAGCCCGTACCAGTACAGGAGCCCCGGCAGGCCCCGCGGCGCGAAGTAGGCGGTCTGCACCAGGCGCGTCCCCTCGCCTTCGCCGCGCGTCTCCCACTGGAGCCAGGCCCGACCGGGGAGCCTCATCTCGGCGCGCAGCCGCAGTCGCTCCGGCGGCTGCACGACCTCCGCGCGCCAGAAGTCGACCGCCTCGCCCACACGCAGCTCGTCGGGATGGCGCCGGCCGCGCCGCAGCCCCGGCCCCCCGGCCACCCGGTCCAGGAGCCCCCGCAGCCGCCACGCCCACGACCAGGCCGGCCAGCCCCGGTCGCCTCCCAGTCCCGAGAACACGCGGTACACGACCTCGGGCGGGGCCGCCACGCGTAGCTCGCGCGCCTCGCGTACGAGCCCCTCCCGCTCCTCGAGCACACGGGGGCCGGGCCGTCCGAGCGCGTCGGACCAGCGCGTGATCACGGCCCCGGACACGGTCTCGTCCAGTGCCCGGCGGACCGCCTCCCGGTAGGGAAGCGGCTCGATCCCGGGATACAGCCGGCGCGCCCGTTCGACGTCCGCGGTCACCGGCTGGAGGACGCCCTCGATGAGGGGGACGGCCAGCCGGTTGGGGATCGGCGTGACGAGGCCCACCCAGCGCGCGGCCAGGCTCGGCGCCAGGACCGGAACCGGGAGGATGATCCGCTTCAGCCCCCGGACCTCGGCGTACACCTCCATCATGCTCCGGAAGGTGAGGACGTCGGCTCCCACTTCGATCACCCCGCCCGGTCTCCCCTCGCCGGCCTCCAGCAGGTAGGAGAGAATGTCGTCGACCGCGATCGGCTGCACCGGGTTTCGGATCCAGCGCGGCGCCACCATGAGCGGGAGCCGCTCGGTCAGGTAGCGCACCATTTCGAAGGACGCCGAACCGGAGCCGATGACCGGTCCGGCCCTCAGCTCGGTGGCGTCACACCCCCGGCGGAGGACGGCGCCGACCTCGGCGCGGCTGGACAGGTGCTCCGAGCGGACCGCTCCCCCCGGGACCAGTCCCCCCAGATAGACCACGTGGCACGCGGCCTCCCGGGCGGCCGCGGCGAACGCGGCCGCGCCACGGCGGTCCCGCTCGGCGAAGTCGCCGCCGGCCCCCATCGAGTGGACCAGGTAATAGGCGACGTCGCACCCGGCGAGCGCCGGCCCGAGCGACGCCGGTTCGAGCACGTCCCCGGCGACCACCTCGACCTCGGACGCCCAGGGCGCGCCCGCGGCCCGGTCCGGGTCGCGCACGAGGGCCCGGACGCCGTGGCCCCGCGCCAGGAGCAGCGGTAGGAGCCGGCCACCGATGTAGCCGGTGGCTCCGGTGACCAGGACGCGGACCACGTTCGTCCCCCGCCTCGCCCTCAGACCGCGCGGCGCCGCGCGAGCCGCGCTACCATCGCCTCGGGCGGGAGCGGCGCGTCGAAGAAGAAGCCCTGCGCCCACTGGCAGCCGACCGAGCGCGCCGCGTCGCGTTGCGGCTCCGACTCGATGCCCTCGGCCACCACCGGGAGACCCAGATGCTGTCCCAGGGTGGCCACCGCCCGGCAGATGGCCAGGTCCGAGGGATCGCCTGGCAGACCGTGCGTGAAGCTCATGTCGAGCTTGAGCACGTCCAGCGACAGCGTCTTCAGGTACTGGAGGCTGGCGTAGCCGGTCCCGAAATCGTCGAGCGCCACGCGGCAGCCCAGGCCCCGCAGCCGGGCCGTGTGCTCGGGCCGGAGCATGGCGCCCGTCTCGGTGACCTCGAACACGAGGCGGGCCGGATCGGTGCCCGTTTCGTCGAGGACGTGACGCACGCGGCCCATGAGGTCCGGGTCGTCGAACTGACGCGGACTCAGGTTCACGAACAGGGTCACGGCGTCCTCTCCGACGCGCCACGCCGAGCTCTCGCGGCAGGCTCGACGCAGGATCGCCTCCCCCAGGGAGAGGATGAGGCCCGTCTGCTCCGCCACCGGGATGAACTCGGCGGGCGGGCACAGGCCGCGCCCGGGATGCTCCCACCGCGCCAGCACCTCCGCCCCCACCACCTCTCCCGTCTGGAGGGAGACCACGGGCTGATAGTGGCATACGAAGGCGTCGGTGAGGATGCCGCGGCGGATCTCGTTCTCGAGCTCGAGGCGGCCCTGCTCCCGCCAGGTCCAGTCCTCCTCCGGATGGAACAGCCGGTACGCGGGACCCGGCTCCCGCTTGGCCCGGTAGAGAGCCAGATCGGCCGCCCGCACCAGCCGGTCCACGTCCGGCAGCTCCCCCTCGATCCAGCTCGCTCCCGGCCCCACGTACACCAGGCCGACGCTGGCCGAGAGGTGGATCTCCTGGTCGTCCGCCAGGAGCGGCCTCCGGAACAGGCCCGTGAGACGCTCGCCGGCGGCGGTCGCCTCCGCCTCGCTCTTCAATCCGGCCAGAAGGACCATGAACTCGTCCCCTCCCACCCTGGCCACGGTGTCGTGGCCTCGGAAGGCGTCCCGGAGTCGGGCAGCGGCCCGCTGGAGCACCGTGTCCCCGGCCTGGTGCCCCAGACTGTCGTTCACCCGCTTGAACCCATCCAGGTCCACGAACAGGAGAGCGAGCCCCTGCCCGTTCCTGTGGTGGTGCTCCAGCGCCATCGCGGCCCGGTCGTGGAAGAGGGTGCGGTTGGGCAGGTCGGTGAGGGAATCGTGCAGAGCCCGCCGCCGCAGCTCCTGCTCGAGAGCGCGCTGCCGGGTGACGTCCCGGACGATGCCCTGGAAGCCGATCGGCCGACCGTCGACGTCGCGGACGACGGTGGCGCTCAGGAGCGCCGTGATGGCGCGACCACCGCGTCCCCGGAGCGCGACCTCGAAGTCGCGCACCGAACCGTGCTCCAGGATGACCCTGCGGAAGTCGGCCCGATCCTCCGGGTCGGCGTATAGGGTGAGCGCATCCGCCCCGACCGCCTCCCCCGGACGGAATCCGAACAACTCGCGAAACGCCCGGTTGGCCTCGACGATCGTCCCGTCCAGCTGGCTGAAGTAGACCGCCTCCTGCACCTCCTCGAACAGGGTAGCGTAGCGGGACTCGGTGGCCCGCGCCGTCTCCTCGGCCCGGAGCTGGTCGGTGATGTCCAGCGCGAGTCCGACCGCGCCCACCAGGACGCCGTCGGGGTCACGCTGCGGCTCGACCCGAACCCGGTAGTGCCGTCCGGCCCACTGGGTCGCGTAGCTCACCGGCTCGCCCGTCTCGAGGACGGTCCGGTGCGCCGCGATGGACTCGAACCCGGGCTCGTCGGTGCCGAAGAACTCCTGCAGGGTCACGCCGACCGTCTGACCCGGGTCGAGGCCGAGCGCCTGAAGACCGGCGCCGATGCTCTGCGTGAAGCGCAGGTCCCGGTCCACCGCCCACAGGATGGCCGGCACCTGCTCCAGGAACAGGCCCAGCCGACGTCGATCGGTCCGGAGGCCCTGGAGGGCCCGGGCGTGCTCCTCCGCCGTCACGCTGGCCCGGCGACCGCGCCACACCAGCCAGGCCGAGGCCCAGATGACCAGGCCGATCACCAGCCGGTTCACCAGGAGAGCGTGGCTGTAGCCATGCTGTCCGAGCACCGGCCCCAGGGCGGCCAGAGTCGTGGACAGAGCCGCGATGGCGAAGGGGAACAGCGCCCCCGGATACCAGGATCCGACCAGCACGGCCAGCACGTAAGGCACGACGCCCAGGGCGCGGAACGGCGGGCTGGAGACGTCGTAGGCGAAGGTGAGCGCGCACACGAGGACGGCGAGCGCCACGGGCATCACCCGGGCCGGGCGGCCGGCGGACTGCAATGCGGGGCGGCTCAAGACGGGTCACCTCGTAGAGAGCGGTCGACGGCGCACGCGCGGACCGGCCGCTCAACATAGCGAGAGCGGTGCGCCGGGGACACGACCGCCGGCACCGCCCCCGGTGCGGACGCCGGCACTCGAGACCGGTTCGGGGTACATTCGGGGTGCGCCGACCGACGATCCCCGTACCCCGGACCCATGGCACCCCTGGATCCCCTGGACAGACTGAACCCCGAGCAGCGGCGGGCCGCGGAGCACGTGGAGGGCCCCCTCCTCGTGCTGGCCGGCGCCGGGAGTGGCAAGACGCGCGTGCTCACGACCCGGGTGGCCCGGCTCATCGACGAGCACGGCGTGCCGCCCGAGCGCATCCTCGCCGTCACCTTCACGAACCGGGCGGCCGCCGAGATGCGCGAGCGCATCGAGCGTCTCCTCGGGGGGCCGCCCGCCGGCCTGTGGGCCGGCACCTTCCACGCGTTCGGGGCCTGGCTGCTGCGGCGGCACGCCCCGTCGATCGGCCACTCTCGCCGCTTCTCCATCCACGACGCGGACGAGTCGCTGGCCCAGGTGGGCCGGGCCCTGGACGACCTGGGGCTCGACCGTCAACGGTGGCGCCCGCGGGCCATCCGGGGCCGGATCGCCGCCGCCAAGCACTGGCTGCTCACGCCGGACGCTCACGCCGCCATGCTGGGCGCCGATCCGAAGCCGCTCGAGCGCGTGGTTCGCGACGTCTACGCCGCCTACCAGTCGGCGCTGGCCCGGCAGGACGCGCTCGACTTCGAGGACCTGCTCATGAAGGCGGTCGAGCTCCTGCGGGACGAGCCCGAGATCCTGGAGCGCTACCGTCGCCGGTTCGCGTTCATCCTGGTCGACGAGTACCAGGACACGAACCACGCGCAGTACCGTCTCGTCCAGCTGCTGGCCGCCGGGCACCGGAACCTCATGGTCGTGGGCGATGACGACCAGTCGATCTATGGATGGAGGGGCGCGGACATCCGGAACATCCTCGAGTTCGAGGAGGACTTCGAGGGCTGCCGGACCGTTCGCCTGGAGCAGAACTACCGTTCCACGGGCCGCATCCTGGCCGCGGCGAACGCGGTCATCGCCCACAACCGCAAGCGCAAGGCGAAGACTCTCTACACCGACGGGCCCGAGGGGGAGAAGCTCCTCGTCGTGCGGGCGTCCGACGACCGGACCGAGGCGCGCTGGATCGCGGACGCGATCGAGGAGGGCGTGACCTCGGCCGACGGCCACCGCTACCGCGACTTCGCCATCCTGTACCGGACCAACGCGCAGTCCCGAGCTCTGGAGGACGCGATCCGCCGGCGCGGCATGCCCTACCAGATCGTGGGCGGCGTCCGCTTCTACGAGCGACGGGAGATTCGGGACGTCCTCGCCTACCTGCGCCTGATCTCGAACCCGCGCGATGTGGCCGCGTTCGAGCGGGCGGTGCGCTGGCCTCGCCGCGGGGTGGGGGAGGTCACGCGCGGGCGCCTGCTGGCCTGGGCGCGGGAGACCGACCTCACACCCGTCGAGGCGGCCACGAGGGCCCGGGAGGCCGCGGACGTCCCGGCGGCCGGCGCGCGCGGGCTCGAGGCCTTCGGCGAGATGATCGGCCGCTACCAGTCCCTGGCGCGGGCGGTGCCGGCCGCGGAGCTCCTCCGGCGCCTCGTCGAGGAGCTCGACCTGCTGCAGGCCCTGCGCGAGGAGGGGCCCGAAGGGGAGGAGCGGGCCGACAACGTGTCCGAGCTGGTGGGGGCGGCGGCCGAGGTCGACGAGCGCGGCGCGCGGCCGCGCGAGGGCGCCGCCGTGCCCCTCACGCTGGAGGCCGAGCTCACATCGCTGGATCGGTTCCTCCAGGAGGTCGCGCTGGTGGCAGACGTGGACCGCGCGGATCCGGACGCCGACGCCGTGCTGCTCATGACGCTCCACAACAGCAAGGGCCTCGAGTTCCCACGGGTCTTCCTGGCCGGCATGGAGGAAGGGCTGTGCCCGCACTCGCGCTCGGCCGGCTCGGAAGACGACCTGGAGGAGGAGCGGCGCCTGTTCTACGTGGGGCTCACGCGTGCCCGCGAGCGGGTCGTTCTCACACACGCCGCTTCGCGGCGCCGGTTCGGCCGCCGGAGCTGGTCGGCGCCCTCGTCCTTCCTGCGCGAGCTGCCGGCCGAGCACGTGGAGGAGCTCCGTACCGGGCTCGCCGGGACACCGGACGTCGAGGACGCCCGCTCCGTCGACTGCCCCTTCGAAGTCGGCGACGCGGTTCGCCACCCGCGGTTCGGCGAGGGAACGGTGGTCGAGGTCCATGCGGAGGGAGGCGATCCCCGGCTCGTCGTCACCTTCGCGGACGGACGTACGCGTCACCTCATCCTGGCGTACGCGCGGCTGGAACCCGTCTCCGACTAGCGGTCGGCACCGGCCCCGCCGCCCCCGTCCCCCCGCCGCGCTGTCGGGCCGGCAGGCTCCCTGCCGAGACGGCCCTCGGCGACCGCCAGAGCCCGCAAGAATGGCGGGTTTCGGGCCCCTGGACCGGGCACGCGGATTGCGACCCCGAAAGGGGTGCGTTCCGGTGGCGGAGGCCCCGGGACGGGACATCGATGACTGGAAAGCGAGACACGAGGGAGGTGCACGATGCTTCCGGAGACGACACGGAGGGAACGGGGAGTCGTACGTCGCCCGTGGACGGGGACCCTGCGTCCCGATCTGGCGAACCTGTTCGATGACTTCTTCGGCCGTCCGCTCAGCACCTGGAGCGCGTGGACGCCGGCGGCGGACCTGTACGAGACGCCCGAGGCCTTCGTCCTCGAGATGGAGCTTCCCGGCTTCGATCTCGACGACATCGAGCTGACGATGGAGAAGGGCGTGCTCACGGTCGCCGGCGAGCGCAAGACGGAGGAGAAGGAGCAGGAGAAGACCTATCACCTGCAGGAGCGGTCGGTGGAACGGTTCACCCGCAGCTACGCGCTGCCGCGCTCCGTCGAGGTCGATCGGGTGGACGCCAACTTCTCGAACGGGGTGCTCAAGGTCCTGCTGCCCAAAGCGGCCGAGGCCAAGCCCCGCCGGATCGAGGTCAAGCCCAAGAAGTAGGGTCGCGGACCGCGGCGACGCCGCGCGTTCGAGGTCGTAGGAGGGGGGGCCGCGGGATCGGCCCCCCTTTCTCACGTTCTCCACCCGGCCCCTTCCCGTGCGGTGGCGATGCCGGGCCGGGGCTCGTCTATTGTATGCCGTCGTCGCGCGTGGGCCGGGTCGCCCCGGCCGACGCTTCCCAGCCACGGAGGCAGGAGTTGGAGAGCCACATCTCACGCGAGCCGGTGCGGGACGCCGTGCGCCGGGTTCTGCTGGAACGACTCCTGGCTCGCGAGCTGGCACCGGGCGAGCGTCTCAACGAGTCGCGGCTGGCGAGCGAGTTCGGTATCAGCCGAACTCCGCTGCGGGAGGCCCTCCTCCAGCTGGCGTCGGACGGCCTGGTCGAGAGCCGTCCGGGCCGCGGCTTCTTCGTGGCCGGCATGGAGCCGGCGACGGCCCACGACCTGTACGTGCTCGTCGGCGAGCTCGAGGCGCTCGGCCTCCAGCGCACCGGTCGACCGGACGAGGACACCCTGGAGACCCTCCGGGACCTCGACGCGCGGCGGGCGCGGCGGCCCGAGGACTACGACGGCGCCCACGCCGTCGACCTGGACATGCAGTGGCACCACGAGCTCCTGGCCGGTTGCCCCAATCGGCCGCTCCTCGACCTGCTGGAGGTGTGCCGGCGACGCCTGTACCGTTACGTGTACGTCCACGCCGCCGACTTCGGGCTCGTGGGCACGACCGGGCTCGAACAGCACGGGCGCATCCTCCGTGCGCTGGAGACGGGGCTCGTCGACGAAGCCACCGGCCTGCTCAGGCAGCACTGGCGGTACGCGGCCGACGTGATCCTCCGGCGGCTCGAGGATGCCGACCTGTCCCCCGTCCGAAACGGTGACCGGTCCTGACCGCCGGGACGACCGCTCAGTCGGGGCCGGGCTGCGGCACCGGATGGCCCGCCTCCGCCAGCAGGCGCTCGCTGACCTCCCACAGCCGTGAGGCGAGATCCCGATCGTAGGCCGCCGCCGCCGCCCGGGCGGGTTTCTCCCCCATCACATACAGCTCCCGCACCCCCGCGAGCTCCGGATCGATCACCAGTCGCTCGACCCGCTCGCCGCCCCTGTCGGGCGATCCCATGAACGGCTTGGCGAGGCGCGCCACGAGGCTGGCGAGGTCCCGGTTCCCGTTCCAGATCCGCGTGGCCAGCATGCCGGGATGGAGGGCGAAGACGCCCACGCCCGGATCGGAGAGGCGCCGCCCGAGCTCGAACGCGAACAGCACGTTGGCCAGCTTGGAGTCGGCGTAGGCCTGCCAGCCCGAATAGCCGTCCGTTCCGCGGAGGATCTCATCGAGGGGACGCCGCTGCAGCCGGCCGGCCCGGTGCGCCTCCGAGCTCACCACGACCACGCGGCCCTCGGCGGCCCGCACGCGGTCCAGGAGGAGGCTCACGAGCTGGAAGTGACCCAGGTGAGTCACGGCGAGCGTGCGCTCGACCCCGATCCCGGTGCGTTCCAGCGCCGCCCGGTACACGCCGGCGTTGGCCACGAGAGCGTCGAGGCCCTGCAGCCGGTCACTCACCTCACCGGCCGCGCGTCGGACCTGGTCCGGCTTCTCCAGGTCCGCCAGCACCAGGGTCGGCTCCGGGCCGCGGGCCCGCCGGGCCACCGCGCGGCATGCGGCCTCCCCCCGCTCCGGATCCCGGCACAGCATCAGGACGTGCCACCCGCGCCCGGCCAGGCGCTCGGAGGCGGCGCGTCCCACGCCCGAGTTGGCACCGGTGACGAGCACGGTGCGCACACGGTCCCGGTCCAACATCGCCATGGCCTTCCCTTCCGTGCGGGTCGAGGTCCCCGGGATCCGCGGATCTCGGGCCCGGGGCCGTGACGCTCGTCTTCCCGGGCACCCGGGGGTACATCGATGCCTCCACTCGGAGGCATCGCCGCCACACCTGCCTGCAGGTCTCGTACGAGGGACGCGGCGTCGCGGCCTCCATCGCGCACGGCGGCATGGAGCGGGTCGGGCGCTGACCCCGCCGCCGGGCCTTGCCCGGGCACCGGCCGCGCCGCTACTAAGAGGCCCGACGGAACGTCGCACTGCGGGCCGGTCCCGCGTCGCCCCGACCGGCCCAGGGATCCCTCAAGGAGATGCACTATGCGCCTCATCGCCGTCATCGCCTCCGCCCTCACGCTGACGGCTGCTCCGGCCCACGCTCGGACCACGCTCCCCGCCGCGAGACCGGGGGCCGTCATGAGGACGGCCGCCCGCCGAGCGGAGGGGCTACGCAGGGCCCCGGCGGCCGCCGACACCACGCGCTTCGGCTACCTGGACGTGTTCGACCTGGAGTGGGCCGGGGACCCGCAGATCTCGCCGGACGGGTCCCGGGTGGCGTTCGTGCGCACGGGCTTCGACATCATGAAGGACCGGGAGCGCGCGAGCCTGTGGGTCGTGAACGCCGATGGCACCGGTCTCCGAGCCCTCACGGACGGCTCGCGGCACGCCTCGTCGCCGACCTGGTCGCCGGACGGGTCGCGCCTGGCCTACGTGGCCCACGGGGAGGAGGGCGCCGAGATCCGCGTCCGGTGGCTGGACACGGGCCAGGAGGCCGTGCTGGCGCGGCTCCAGCACGGGCCGCGGGGCCTCGCCTGGTCGCCCGACGGCACCCGCCTGGCCTTCGCCACCTTCGTCCCCGGCGAGCCGCCGCCCGCCATCGCGCACATGCCGCCCAAGCCCGAGGGGGCGGACTGGGGTCCACCCATCCACGTGGTCGACCGGGTCACCTGGCGTCTCAACGGCCAGGGGCTCCTGCCACGCGGTCACACCCACGTGTTCGTGCTGACCGCCGAGGGCGGCACGCCCATGCAGGTCACCCTGGGCCCCTACGACGACGGCGCCCCCGCATGGTCGCCGGATGGAAAGACGCTGTACTTCTCGGGAGACCGGCACGTGGACGCGGACTACGACCCGTCGAACTCCGAGGTGTACGCCGTGCCGGCGGCCGGTGGGCCGGTGCGGGCGCTCACCGACCGGCACGGTCCCGACGGGAGTCCGGCCGTGTCACCCGACGGCTCGAAGGTCGCCTACGTCGGCTACGACGAGCACTACCAGGGCTACCAGGTCCGCCGCCTGTACGTCATGAGCTCGGACGGCAGCGGCTCGCGTGTCCTGACCGGTGACTTCGACCGCAGTGTCGGGAGTCCCACCTGGGCCGCCGACGGCAGCGGGTTGTTCGTCCAGTTCGACGACCACGGCGACACGAAGGTGGGCTTCGTCGGCCTGGATGGGAAGGTGAGCGTCCTGGCGGACCACGTCGGAGGACTTTCCATCGGTCGGCCCTATCCGGGCGGCAGCTTCAGCGTCTCGGCTTCGACGGGCCGGTTCGCGTTCACCCAGACGCTGTACGACCACCCCGCCGACGTGGCGGTCGGGAGCCGCAAGGGCGGGCCCGCCTCCGCGCGCCGGGTGACCCGTCTGAACGACGATCTCCTCGCCCACCGCGCCCTGGCCACCGGCGAGGAGATCACCTTCGAGTCCTCCTACGACGGCAAGGAGATCCAGGGATGGATCCTCAAGCCGCCCGGCTTCGACGCCGCCCGCAAGTACCCGCTCATCCTGGAGATCCACGGCGGTCCCTACCTGAACTACGGGGACCGCTTCGCGGCCGAGGACCAGCTTTACGCCGCGCACGGCTACGTGGTGCTGTACGTGAACCCGCGCGGCTCGACCAGCTACGGTCAGTCGTTCGGCAACGCCATCCACCTGGACTACCCGGACCACGATTACGACGATCTCATGTCGGGCGTGGACGCGGTGACCCGAAAGGGCTACGTGAGCGCCGACAGCCTGTACGTCACCGGCGGGTCGGGCGGCGGCGTCCTCACGGCGTGGACGGTGGGGCACACGACCCGCTTCCGGGCCGCGGTCGTGGCCAAGCCGGTGATCAACTGGTACAGCTGGGTGCTGACCGCGGACATGTCGCTGTTCGGGCTGAAGTACTGGTTCTCGGGATATCCCTGGGACAACCTGCAGAACTACATGGAGCACTCCCCCATCACCTACGCCGGCCACGTGAAGACCCCGACCATGATCATGACCGGCGGTCAGGACCTGCGGACGCCCGATGGCGAGGCGGAGCAGTTCTACCAGGCGCTCAAGCTGCAGAAGGTCCCCTCGGTCATGGTGCGCATCCCGGACGCCTCCCACGAGATCGCCGGCAAGCCCAGCAACATGATCGCCAAGACGGCCTACATCCTGGGCTGGTTCGAGCGCTACCGGGATGGGTCGGCCAGCGAGGCGAACGGAGGCCAATGAGCGAGATCGTCACCGTCGTCGGGGGCGGGCTGGCCGGGCCCGAAGCCGCCTGGGGCCTGGCCGAGCGCGGACACGCCGTCCGGCTGGTGGAGATGCGTCCCGGCGCCTCCACCCCCGCCCACCGCACCGGGCTCCTGGGCGAGCTCGTGTGCTCGAACTCCTTCAAGAGCGAGGATCCGGCCAACGCGCACGGGGAGCTGAAGCGGGAGATGGAGGAGCTCGGCTCCCTGTTCCTGGCCTGCGCCGAACGGGCCCGGGTGCCGGCCGGCTCGGCGCTGGCGGTGGACCGGGAGCTGTTCGCGCGTGCAATGTCCGGGGCGGTCGCCGAGCATCCCCGCATTGAGAGGGTCCGGGAGGAGCAGCGTGCTCTGCCGGAGGGCCCGGCGATCGTGGCCACGGGCCCGCTCACCTCGGATGCGCTCTCGGCGGCGATCCGAGCGCGGCTCGGGGACGAGGGGCTCGCCTTCTTCGACGCGCTCGCGCCCATCGTGGCGCGCGACTCACTGGACGAGTCGATCGTGTTCGCGGCAGGTCGCTACGGCGAGTCGGACGACTACCTCAACTGTCCCATGGGGCCGGAGGAGTACGAGCGCTTCATCGACGCGCTCCTGGTTGCGGATGTCTACCCGGGCCACGACTGGGAGAACGTGCCCTACTTCGAGGGCTGCCTCCCGATCGAGGTGATGGCGTCGCGCGGCCGGGAGACGCTCCGCTTCGGCCCCATGAAGCCGATCGGGCTCGCCGATCCCCGCACCGGGAACCGGCCGCACGCGGTGGTCCAGCTCCGCCGGGAGGACCGGGAGGGGCGCATGTGGAACATGGTCGGCTTCCAGACCCGACTCCGGCACGGGGAGCAGGACCGGGTGTTCCGGCTCATCCCCGGCCTGGCCGAGGCGGAATTCCTGCGACGCGGCGGGATCCACCGCAACAGCTACCTGAACTTTCCGGGCTGCCTCACGCCCTGGGGGTCACCGCCCGATCGGCCCGACCTCGTGTTCGCTGGCCAGCTCACCGGGGTGGAGGGCTACGTCGAGTCGGCCGCCAGCGGCCTCCTGGCCGCCGTGACCATGGACCGCGTGCTGCGCGGCCTCGAACCCGCGCTCCCGCCGGGCACGACGATGCTCGGCGCGCTCATGCGCTACCTGCGCGAGGCCAAGCCCGGCCGGTTCCAGCCCATGAACTCGAACTGGGGCCTGGTGGACGCCCTCCCCGAGCGCATCCGGGACCGGAGGGAGAAGCGGCGACGGCTGTCGGAGCGGGCGATCGAGGACCTCCGCGCGTGGATGGCAGCGCACGGAGTCGAGGCGATCGAGGCCCGGGCGCCGGCCGCGACGAGCCGATGATCCGGTCGGGCGAGGCGGGAGAGTCTCCGGCGGGCCAAGGCGGGGCGCCCTCGGCCGACGAGGCCACGCCGCCCCGCCTGGTGCTCGCCTCCGGTTCTCCGCGGCGAGCGGAGATCCTGCGCAGGCTGGGGCTGACGTTCGAGGTCCGACCGACCGGCGTGGACGAGACCTTGCTGCCGGGTGAGTCGGCACGCTCGGCGGCCGAGCGGCTGGCGGGCCTCAAGGCGGCCGCGGCGGTCCGGCCCGGGGCCCTCGTGCTGGCCTGCGACACGGTGGTATCGCTGGACGAGGCGGTCCTCGAGAAGCCGGGCTCCTCGGAGCAGTCGATCGCCATGCTGGGACGCCTCTCGGGCCGCGAGCACCTTGTATACACCGGGATCGCCCTGGCCACGCCCCGACGCACGGAGACGGCGGTGGAGGCCACGCGGGTCCGCTTCCGGGACCTGGGTGAGCGGGAGCGCCGGGAGTACGCGGCCACCGGCGAGCCGTTCGACAAGGCGGGGGGCTACGGCATCCAGGGTCTGGGCGCGGCGCTCGTCGAAGGGATCGAGGGCGACTTCTTCAACGTCATGGGTCTGCCGGTGCAGCGGCTGCTGGAGCTCCTGGAACGCTTCGGCTGGAGGTACGCCTTCGGGAGCCTGCGGCCCCGCTGACCGACCCAATGGACCCCCGCGGCACGGTTCTCGTATGGGACACGGCGGGTCCCGCCCGGGGTACAGGGCGCGGCCCGTGAGAGCCACGACCGGCGGACGGAGGGCCCCCGCCGAAACGAACCCCCGGATTCGAGGCTGGATGACAGACGAGCTGCTGGACCTGGCGGTGATCGGTGCCGGACCCTGCGGGTTGGCCGTGGGCGCGGCGGCGCGGGAGGCAGGGATGCGATGCGTGCTGTTCGACCGCGGTCCGCTGACGGCGACCATCGTGCGGGAGTACCCCCCCTACGTGAGCTTCTTCAGCACCGCCGACAAGTTGGAGATCGGCGGCCTGCCCTTCCCGATCGAGCGAGGCAAGCCCACGCGGGAGGAGGCGCTGGTCTACTATCGCCGGGCCGCCGAGTTCTTCGATCTGGACGTGCGCCAGTTCGAGGAGGTCCTGGCCGTCGAGGGCACGGAGGGAGACTTCCGCCTCCTGAGCCGACGTGCCGCCGGGGAGGAGCGCTCCACCCGAACGCGCGCCGTCGTCGTGGCCACCGGGAGCTTCGACGCCCCCAACCCCCTGGGCGTGCCCGGAGAGGAGCTCCCCAAGGTCAAGCACCGCTACGACGAGCCCCACCCCTACTGGCGGCAGGACGTCGTCACGGTGGGGGGCGGGAACTCCGCGGTCGAATCGGCGCTCGAGCTGTGGCGCGCCGGCGCCCGGGTGACCTTCGTGCACTTCGCCCACGAGCTCGACAGGGGCGTCAAGCCCTGGGTCCTGCCGGACATCCGCAACCGGTTCGAGAAGGGCCAGATCTCCGTGCGCTGGGGTACCCGGGTCGAGCGCATCACCCCCGCCACGGTCGTCCTGCGCGACGTGGAGACGGGGGCCATCGACGTGATCGCCAACGACTGGGTGCTCGCCATGACCGGCTGGCACGCCGAGCCCCGGATCCTCCGGGACCTGGGGGTGCCCGTCGACGCGGACTCGGGGGTGCCGGAGCACGACCCCGACACGCTCGAGACCCCGGTCGCCGGCGTGTACATCGCGGGCGTGCTCACGGCCGGCAACGACGCCAACCGCATCTTCATCGAGAACGGCCGGCACCACGGCCGGTGCATCGTGGACTCACTGCAGGACACCGGAATCCGGCTCGCCGGCTCCTGAGGGGCGCGCGCGGCGCCCCGGAGCCGACGAGCGGCGGTGGGTGAACCGGGCGCCTAGCCCTCCGCCGGGGCCGCGGCCGAAGACCCGTCCAGCCGGTTCGCCAGCGCCGCCTGGTCCTCGGCCGCCCGCTCCCGAAGTCGAGCCAGGAACGGGTTAAGGGCCTGCAGGATGCGGGACGCGTCGGCGGGCTGGAGGTCCGAGACGGCCACGTGCGTTCGAAACGTGACCGGCCCGTCCGCTGGACCGATGATCGTGTACATGCTCGGGCTCCCGTATCGACTCACTCGCAGACCCACCGTCTTTCCGGGGATGTTTCCCCGGAGAGACGACTCCGCGCCGACCCGCGTCACCGTCGTCGCGCCACTGGCCATGCCGGGCACGCCCCTCTTCGGAGGCCAACCTCCCCGGTCTCCCGGGTGTTCCGGCTGCATCATCGGTATTGCATGATCGAGGCCGGACGAACGACGCCCGATGCGTCCTCACCTTTCCTCCCATGGCAGGGCCATCGATCTTCCGTGGTCGAGCCCGAGGCGCGGACGCTGACACTTCGAGGACGGCCGGGAGGCACCCATGATCGGCACGCAGATCCCGACCCCCGACACCGAGCGTGGCGAGGCGATCGAGCTGTGGGAGGCCTGGCCCGCGCTGGACGCCGAACAGCGCGTCGCGGCCTTCCGTCGACTGCCCCGGGCGGTGGCCGACGACTTCTTCCTTTCGCTGGATCCACGGGAGCAGGCCGAGCTGGTGACGGGCCTCCCGGCCGGCGAGCGCATGGTGTGGATGCGGCTACTGCCACCGGACGACGCGGCCGACCTGGTGCAGGAGGCCCCGCCCCAGACGGCTCAGGGACTCCTCGGCCTGCTCGACCCGACGACCGGCCGCGAGGTCACGGCCCTGCTGGCCTACGGGGAGGACGTGGCCGGGGGTCTCATGAGCCCCCGGTTCGCCCGCGTCCGGCCGGACATGACCGTGGGCGAGGCCTTCGCCTACCTGCGGCGGCAGGCGCCCCAGCTGGAGACGATCTACTACATCTACGTCCTGGACTCGGCGCAGCGCCTCCTCGGCGTGCTCTCCTTCCGGGACCTGTTCGAGTCGCCCACCGACCGGCGGGTCGACGAGATCATGCAGCGCGACGTCGTGGCCGTGCCCGAGACGATGGACCAGGAGGACGTGGCGCACCTGTACCGCGAGCACGACCTCCTCGCCCTCCCCGTCGTCAGCGAGGAGGGGACGCTCAAGGGCATCGTGACCTTCGACGACATCGCCGATGCCATCCGCGAGGAGCAAACGGAGGATATCCAGCGAATCGGCGGCTCGGAGGCCCTGGACACCCCCTACATGGCGACGCCCTTCTTCCGCATGGTACGCAAGCGGGCGGGCTGGCTGTCGGCGCTGTTCATCGGCGAGATGCTGACGGCCACCGCCATGGGGCACTTCGAGGGGGAGATCGCCCAGGCCGTGGTACTGGCGCTGTTCGTGCCCCTCATCATCTCGAGCGGCGGCAACTCGGGCTCGCAGGCCACCACCCTCGTGATCCGAGCCCTGGCACTGGGCGAGGTGAGGCTACGCGACTGGTGGCGGGTGGCGTGGCGCGAGCTGCGCTCGGGCTTCGCGCTGGGCTCGATCCTGGGAGCGATCGGGATCCTGCGGATCCTGGCGTGGCAGGTCGGCGGTCTCTACGACTACGGCCCCCACTACTCGCTCGTCGCCCTCACGGTGGGACTGGCCCTGGTGGGTGTGGTGACCTGGGGCACGATGGCCGGGTCGATGCTGCCCTTCGTGCTCCGCCGGCTGGGCTTCGACCCGGCCAGCGCGTCGGCGCCCTTCGTGGCCACCCTCGTCGACGTGACCGGCCTGGTGATCTACTTCACCGTGGCCAGCCTCATCCTCCTGCACGCGGGCGTCTGAGAGCGGCGGGCCCGCCCCGCGCCCGCGAGACGGCCCCTCCGGAGCTCCGCATGGCCCCTAGTCCCGCTCCCGCACCCCGGCGGCCACGCCGACCGGGTCCTGCCCCAGCCAGTACACGCCGGCCGGCTTCACCTGCCGGGGCCACACTTCGTCGAGGGTGTTCCCGTCATACAGGCGGCCGTTCTTCATCACGTAGCGGATGGAGTTCGTGTTGTGAATGTCCTCCAGGGGGTTCCGGTCCAGCACCTGCAGGTCGGCCAGCTTGCCGGGCTCGACCGAGCCGAGGTCCCCGTCCAGCCCCAGGTCGTCGGCCCCCATGATGGTGGCCACCCGCAGAGCCTGCATGGGCGTCATCCCGCCCGAGGCCACCATCCACAGCTCCCAATCGTAGCCGAGGCCATCGAGCTGGCCGTGACTTCCGATCCCGAGCCGTCCGCCGGCCTCCATGATCTTGCGGGCGTAGGTCGCGATGTGGGAGAACACGTGCTCGTCGTCCCGGAACCAGCCGCCCGGCCCGGGGCCCGTGCCCTGGCCCCGCCGACGCGTCTTGGAGTCCAGCTCCTGGTGCGGCGTGAAGTGCCGTAGCTTCGCGTCGTCGTGGGGGTTGTGGCGCGTGTAGTAGTAGTTCTCCCCCCAGGGGCCGCCGTACGCGACGATGAGGGTGGGCGTGTAGGCGCTCTTCGTGTGCGCCATGAGCTGGATCACGTCATCGTACAGCGGGAAGATCGGCAGGGCGTGCTCGTGCCCCGGGTAGCCGTCCAGGACGTGCGTCATGTCCAGCTTGAGGTCCAGGCCACCCTCGGTGGTCGGCAGGAGGTGCTGCTCGCGCGCGGCCATGATGACCCACTGCCGCTGCTGCCGGTTCCCGGTCATGTACATCTTGATGTACCGGGTGTGGTAGTACTCGCTGTAGCGATCGAGGACGTCGCGCGCCTCGTCCAGGCTCGAGATCATCTCCGAGCTGAACACCCCGGGTCCGGTCGAGAAGATGCGCGGACCCAGCATGCGGCCGGCCTCCACCCGGTCCGCGTAGGTGAGGACGTCGGTGGTGGACGTCTGGGGGTCGCGGGTCGTCGTCACCCCGTACGCCAGGTTGGCCATGTACTTGGGGACCTGCGTCTTGTGGAGACCCCACACCGGCCACGGATGGGCGTGGGTATCGACGTAGCCCGGGATGATGGTCTCTCCGGAGACGTCCATGATGTTCGCGCCCTCGGGAATCGTGACCTGCCCGCGGGCCCCCACGCCCTCGATGCGAGCGTCCCGGATGACCAGGTCCGCGTTCTCGATGACCTGGTCGCCCTTCATGGTCACGACCCGGGCGCCCCGGAGGACCAGCGTGCCACGGGGAATGTCGCGTGGGGCCCGAACGACGACCCGCTTTTCGACGGGCCGGTAGGCGGGCTCCTCCTTCTCGTCCTTGCCCTCCTCCTCGGTCGCTTCGGGCTCCGTGGCCTCCGCTCCGGCGCCCTTGTCTTCGCCGGCTTCCTCCTCGCCCTTCTCGGCCGCCTTCTCCCGGGCCTCGGCCCGCTTCGCCGCCTTCACGCTGTCCTCGGCCGCGCGCGCGGCCACGAGATCGTAGGCGAAGTGAGCGTTCCCGATGGACCAGTGGACGGTACCGCCGTCCGCGCCCCAGGCGATGAACTGGCCGCCCACGTCCGTGAGCTTCTTCACGGGCACGGCCGCCTTGTCGGGGGTCCCCACCGAGACCGTGGGGGTCTCCCCGCCGACGAAGGGCACGGTGACCACGTACACCTGGTGGTTGACGTGGGCGAGGGCGCGCTGCTCGTCCGGGCCCATGTAGACCTCGTCGGCCCGCAGCGGCTGGCGCGACCCGGGCGGGGTGGCGCCCGTGACCTTCAGATAGCTGCGCGAATCGGTCCCGTCCCAGCGGATGGAGACGAGACCGTCCCGGACGCTGTACAGAAAGATCCGGTCCGGCTCGGCCCGGGTGAAGTGCGGGTTTCCGCGACCCTCGGTGGGAGCGATCACGGTCGCCGTGCCCCCCGACGCCGGGACCCACACCAGGTCCTCGCGCGCGCCGGGCTCGAACGGTCCCTGGTGCTCGAAGTAGGTGCGGGCCGGCCCGCGCACGGCCACGATCCGCTCCCCGTCCGGGGACCAGGCCGGCTCCTGGTAGAGCGCGTCCATCGTGGTCAGCCGCTGCGGGCGGCCGCTCCCGTCTGAGCGTATCCGGTACAGGTCCCCGCCGGCGCTGTCCGACCACGTGGCGTAGGCGATCCAGCCGCCGTCCGGCGACCAGGTCGGCTCGGCCTCGATGAGGTCCTCCGACGACGTGAGCCGCTTCGGCTGCCCATCGGGCCAGTCCATCACGTAGAGTCGGTCGAGCGCCGTGAACGCCAGCCGCGTCCCGTCGGGCGAGGGTACGGCGTCCCGGATCTGGCGCACCACGAAAGTGGCCGAATCGGGGATCGGGTACTCGAAGTCGAGCCTCGGTCCGAGCGGCACGTCGGTGTGGACGGTGAACGGGATCTCGGAGGGCGCCGACCCGTCGACGGGAACCCGCCAGATCTTCCCGCCGTAGGTGACCACCAGGGCCTTCGAGTCCGGCGTGAAGGACATGCCCGGATAGACGTCACGGCTGGCGCTCGACTCCTGGTCGTCGCGCTGCACCGGGTAGGCGAGCCACTTCTCCTGCCCGGTGGCCAGGTCACGGATCCGAAGGCCGGTCTGCGCGTCGTGACGCGTGCCGTACACCAGCCAGCGACCATCCGGGGAGAGGGTGGGTCGGAACGCCGAGCCGTAGCGGTCCGTGCGCGTGAAGGTCTCGCCGGTCTTCCGATCGTACTCGACCAGCTCGTACTGCGGGAAGATGGCGTTGTATTGCCAGGTGCCCTCGCGCTGCGCGAACCAGATGTAGCGAGGGTCCTTCCCGAAGGCGGCGCCCGTGAGCCGGAGGCCGCGCGATCGGCCACCGCCCGATCCCTCCGGGTCCTTGACCAGCTGGATGCCGGTGCCACCCTCCACGTGGTACATCCACGGCTTGGCGGGTGCGAAGCCGTTCTGCTTGGAGGCGACCAGGTAGTGTCCGTCCGGCGTCCACTCCGGGGACTGGTAGAGGTCGTGCTTCCCCTTCGTCACCTGCACCGTGTCCCTCCCGTCCACCGACACGATCCAGAGGTTCTCCGAGCCACTCCGGTCCGACACGAAGGCCACCCGCTTCCCATCGGGGCTGAAGCGCGGCTGCCCGTCGAACGCCTGGCCGGTGGTGAGGGGCGTGGCCTCGCCCCCGTCGATCGGTAGGACGTAGAGGTCACCCAGGTAGTCGAACACGATCCGGCGGCCGTCGGGGTTCACGTCCAGTGACATCCACGAGCCCTCCGACTCGGTCAGCCGCAGCGTGTCCGCGGTCTGCAGAGGCAGCGGCTTCCCGGACGCCCGGTCCTTCGTCCCCTTCCCGGGCGTGGTGTCGGGTGCGCTAGCCGCCCGGCGCGCGGCTTCGGCCACCGCCGTCGCCGCCCGGGCGGAGGAGGGGGCCCGCAGCCAGCCCGCGAGCGCGACGAGGAAGAGGGACGGAAGAAGCCTGGCGAGGCGCATATGGGGTCGCTCCGGTCTCGGGTCATCATGGAGGGTGACCTGCGGCCGGCTGGCCCGCAGGGGGCCGACCGGGCGGCGCGCCGGGGCGACCGGCGCCGCGTGGCCGGGCAAGATGGTGGAGAGGGCCCGACACGTCCAGCCCACTCCGGGGCGAGGTCCGGCTCAGCCCTCGCCGGCCAGGAGGGACGGCGTCACGAACCAGGTCAGGCGCCAGCGACGACCGTCGTCCGCGCTCACCAGCCGCAGCACGGCGCCGGTCGGCACCTCGACGACTTCGGCGTTCTCGTCACCGGTGAGCAGGAGTGACACCAGCCGCTCCACGTGCGGGAGGTGGCCGACCAGGAGGAGCGGGCCATCGGACTCGTGCTCCCTCACGGCGTCACGAACGTCGGACGGATCCGCCAGGGGCGACAGGTCGGAGCGCTCCGTCAGATGCGACACGCCCCCGATCGCCCCGGCCAGGAGGTCGGCGGTCTCGCGGGCCCGAAGCTTGGGGGAGTGCCACACCTCGGGGATCCGCGCGCCCGCGGCCGCCATGGCCGTCCCCACGCGCCGGGCGTCGTCACGCCCCGCCTCCGTGAGGGGACGATCTCCTCCACGACTCTCGTCGGCCGCCCGGGCGTGCCGGGCCACGTACAGCTCCATCGTCCTCTCCTCCCCTTGTATCTCTGCTTCAGTGCGCTACAGATGGAGAGGGGGCGGCAGCTCGAAATCCCCTGGGTCCTCGAGACCGTGACTGAGCATGAGCGTCGCTCCCTCCTGCTCAGGCCGCCGCGCCCGCGGACAGCCGGCGCTTCATCCACTCGATCTGGCCGCCCTGGCGGAGGATCTCGATCTGCCGCTCCGACAGGTCGTGCCGGGCCGCGTAGCTCTCGTCCTTCGTGACGTTCCTCACCTCGACCTCCGCCCCCGCGCCCAGGACCTCGTCCAGGCCCTCGACCCGCAGGACGTCGCCCTGCTCGATCCTGTCGTAATCGTCCGGGTTCTCGAAGGTGAGCGGGAGGACCCCGAAATTGACCAGGTTCTGCCAGTGGATGCGGGCGAACCCCCTGGCCAGCACCATCCGGAGCCCCAGGTAGCGCGGCGCCAGCGCGGCATGCTCGCGGCTCGATCCCTGCCCGTAGTTGGAGCCGCCGACCACGGCATGCCCCCCCTCGTCGCGGGTGTCCATGGCCTTCTGGTAGTAGTCCGGATCGACCACGTCGAAAGCGAACTTCGCGATCTCGGGAATGTTACTCCGGTAGGGCAGCACCTCGGCCCCCGCCCGCAGGATCTCGTCGGTCGAGATGTTGTCGGCGGCCTTGAAGATCACCGGCACCTCGAGGACGTCGGGCAGCCCTTCCAGCTCGGGCAGCGACACGATGTTCGGGCCCTTCCGCAGCGACACCTTCCTGGACGCCTCGGGCGGCGGCGGCGCCTGGAGCGACTCGGTGTTGAGAATGGGCTCCCGCGGATCCGACACCCGCGGATAGGCGAGACCGAGCTCCTCCTCGAGCGTGCGCGGATCCGTGATCACGCCCATGAGCGCCGAAGCGGCAGCCGTTTCCGGGCTCACCAGGAAGACCCTGTCGTCCTTGGTGCCCGAGCGATCCGGGAAGTTCCGGGGCACCGTCCGCAGGCTGCGCGTGTTCGTGGCCGGCGCCTGCCCCATGCCGATGCAGCCGTTGCACCCGGCCTGGTGGATGCGGGCCCCGGCGTGGATCAGCGACAGGAGATGTCCGTCCCGGTCCAGGTTCTCGAGGATCTGGCGGGAGGTCGGGTTCACGTCGAACGACACGTCCGGGTGCACCTGCCGGCCCTTCACGATCTCGGCGGCCACGGCGAAGTCCCGGTAGCCGGGGTTGGCCGAGGAGCCGATGTAGGCCTGCGAGATCTCCCGGCCGGCCAGCTCGGACACCGGGACGACGTTACCCGGGCTGGAGGGCTTCGCGATCAGCGGCACGAGCTCCGAGAGGTCGATCGCCTCGTCCACGTCGTAGCCGGCGTCTTCGTCGGCGACCAGCTCGGTCCAGTCCTCCTCCCGGCCCTGCGAGGCCAGGAAACGGCGCACCTCGTCGTCGGAGGGAAACACCGTGGTCGTGGCCCCGAGCTCCGTGCCCATGTTGGCGATGACGTGCCGGTCCATGGCGGACAGGGACGCGAGGCCGGGGCCGTAGTACTCGAGGATGCGGCCCACGCCGCCGTCCACGTCGTGCCGGCGCAGCATCTCGAGGATGACGTCCTTGGCGCTCACCCAGTCCGGGAGCTCTCCCGTCAGCCGAACGCCCCAGATCTCGGGCATCTTCACGTAGTACGGCTCGCCCGCGATGGCCATGGCCACGTCCAGGCCGCCGGAGCCGATGGCCAGCATGCCGATGGCGCCGGCGGCCGGCGTGTGGCTGTCCGAGCCCACCATCGTCTTGCCGGGCAC
>Ga0315540_10000288_pt1 | contig 27738 bp, 29 predicted proteins | sample SalMarSW160110MG_FD_203677 | JGI IMG/M metagenome (GOLD analysis project Ga0315540, IMG submission 203677) | Salt marsh sediment microbial communities from the Plum Island Ecosystem LTER, Massachusetts, United States - Salt Marsh Sediment SW1601-10 ...
CGTCATGCCGGTACTTGATACCGGCATCCATTCCGCCGGCCTCGCGGCGGGATGAGGGCTTGGCGGAATGGACCCCGCGATCAAGTCACGGGGTGACGGTGGTGGGGATGATGGCATGGGGCAGGACAAGCCTCATTGGCTCCGGCGGCGCTTTGGCCGTGGCGGAGGTGGATGGGAAGAGCGGAGCGCCTTTCAAGGTGCAACGCTGGTAGTAGCAAAGGCACCTCAAAAGGCGCTCCGCACCCGGTTTCTTGTCGGGACATGCCGTCGCTCTCACCTGAACCGGTCTTATGAAGCCACATGCCCTCTTGGTAGAAGGAGGACACCTCCGGCCGGCCCGGCTTGCAATATGGCGCGCTGGAAGTTTCCCCCCAGGGTCGACGCGCAACCCGCCCGGACCTTTCACGGTGACACGTCAGCACCGCTAGTGAGCTCGAGAACCGTTTTGCCCCCATGCACCGACGGTTTGTGCACACTTCCGCAAGGTGGGAGCAGGTGACAAGAACAATACAGGAACATTTGCCGATTGTCAAGACATTTTTCGGCTGAGTGGTGATTTTTCCCTCACCACCCCTCCATCGTCATACCGGCACTTGATGCCGGTATCCATTCCGCCGACCTCGCGGCTGGCTGAGGCCTTGGCGGAATGGACCCCGTGATCAAGTCACGGGGTGACGGAGGTGGGGTGGAACGCAAACACTTTCAAACGTCATACCGGCACTTGATGCCGGTATCCATTCCGCTGGCGCAGCGGCTGGTTGAGGGCGTGGCGGAATGGACCCCGGGATCAAGTCCCGGGGTGACGAATTAGCGGGGCACAGCAGTGTGGCCAGCGGCGTTGCGGCTGGTTGAGGCCTTGGCGGAATGGACCCCGTGGTCAAGCCACGAGGTGACGAGGTGTGGGCGGGGGGCGCAGGCGGGCGCGCAGGCGGCGCCGCGTCAGTTCGCCTGGCCGCGATGCAGCAGCACCACGTTTTCGGCATCGCTGCGGTGGGTTTCCACAAGCTTGCGCGGCATCTTCACGACGACCGAGTCCTCGGTGCCATGGCACGGCGTGAAGACGGTGATCTCGTGCTGCACGCCGCGCAGGGTCTCGGCGCCGATTTCCTCCCACACGCCCTCGCAGCGCCTGCGGAATTCTTCCGAGGCGATGATCGGCACCTTGTGAACCTTGGTAAGCGATTCAAGCCGCGAGGCCTCGTTGACGGCCGAACCGAACACCGAAAAGGTGAGGCGATCCGCCAGCCCCACGTTGCCGAACTTGACGTTGCCGATATGCAGCCCGATGCCGTAGCCGAGCTCCGTCAAACCGCTTGTCGCCCGCTCGCGGTTGGCTTCGGCCATGAGCCGGGTGGCATCGATGGCCGCCGCGTGGGCCGTGATGCAGGCTTCCTTGCGGCTGGCGGGGGTATCGCCGGAGGGAAAGATCGCCAGGAAGCCGTCGCCCATGAAGCTGAGGATCTCGCCGCCGGCATCGGCAAACGCCCCCGCCACGTTGTCGAAGAAGGTGTTGAGGCACTCGATATAGGCCTCGCGTCCCAGTTCCTCCGCGAGACGGGTCGAGTTGCGCATGTCGCCCATGACGATGGCCGCCTTGATGGTCTCGCCGTCGCCGCGGCGGATCTGGCCATCGAGCACCCGGTGGCCGGCGCTCTTGCCGAGATAGGTGGTGAGGGTGTTGAGGGCCAGCGATTCCTGCACCGCCATCTTGCAGGTGGCGGCCAGCCGGTCCTGGATGCGCAACAGGGCGGCGATTTCGTCATCGACGAAGCCGCCCTCCTGATCGGTCGCCCATGAACCCATCATGCCGCGGCCGGAGCCGAGGACGAACTCCTTGCGGAAGGCGATGTAGTCGGTGATCCCGGCCTTGCCCAGTTCGTCCACCAATGGAAACTGATGGGCGATCTTGCTGTCGAGCCTGAGCCGCAGGTGATCGAGGTTCTTGTCCATCAAATAAAAATAGGGGCTCTTCTTGAAGCGGTCCATGGTGCTGTCGATGGTGTGCCGGTGACCTTCCACCTCCAGGCCGTTGCCGCGCTCCCAGGTGAAGCTCATGGCGCGATAGAGAGGATGCAGCACCGAAAAGGCCAACTGCACCCGGGCAATCGGCATGCCCGCCGCGTGCAGCCGCTCGCAGCAGCCGCTGACGATGTCTTCCAGGTTGCTTTGCCTGAGGGTCTGCTTGCGCAGCCAGTCGGCCACCAGTTCGATCAGTACCTGGGAAGTTCTCGATTCCATGCTGTCGGTCCTCGATGCCGCAAGGTCGCACAATCGACCTTCGCAGCAGTTTACGCCTTCCCCGCGGCTGTCTAAAAGAGCACATGGGGTAAAGGCCAGTCGCGGCCGTTGGGAAATGTACCGCCGTGTTGTGGTTCATCAAGTGGGGCAAGGGTTGATGTTTGACAAGATCCTCATCGCCAACCGTGGCGAGATCGCCTGCCGCATCATCAAGACGGCAAAGCGTTTGGGCGTGAGGACGGTCGCTGTTTATTCCGACGCCGATGCCCGCGCCTTGCACGTCGAGCTGGCCGACGAGAAAGTGCATATCGGGGCCTCGCCGGCCAACCAGTCGTATCTGGTGATCGAGCGCATCATCGAAGCCTGCAAGGCAACCGGTGCCCAGGCTGTCCATCCCGGTTACGGGTTCTTGTCGGAAAATGCCAAATTCTGCGCCGCGCTGGAAAAAGCCGGGATCGTCTTCATCGGCCCCAACGTCAAGGCCATCGAGGCCATGGGCGACAAGATCGAGTCGAAGAAGGCCGCCAACGCCGCCAACGTCTCGACCGTCCCCGGCTATCTGGGCGAGATCACCGATGCTGTCGAGGCCGCCCGCATCGCCGACGACATCGGTTATCCGGTGATGATCAAGGCCTCCGCCGGCGGTGGCGGCAAGGGTATGCGCATCGCCCATAGCCGCGGCGAGGTGGAAGAAGGGTTCAATCTGGCGCGCTCGGAGGCCAAGTCCTCGTTCGGTGACGATCGGGTTTTTGTCGAAAAGTTCATCGTCAACCCGCGCCATGTGGAAATCCAGGTGCTGGGCGACAAGCATGGCAACGTCATCTACCTGGGCGAGCGCGAATGCTCCATCCAGCGCCGCAACCAGAAGGTCATTGAGGAAGCCCCGTCGCCGCTGCTCGACGAAAAGACGCGCAAGGCCATGGGCGAGCAGGCGGTGGCGCTGGCCAAGGCGGTGGGCTACGACTCGGCCGGCACCGTCGAGTTTGTCGCCGGGCAGGACCGCTCGTTCTTCTTCCTGGAAATGAATACCCGCCTGCAGGTCGAACATCCGGTCACCGAACTCGTCACCGGCATCGATCTTGTGGAACAGATGATGCGGGTGGCGGCGGGCGAAAAGCTGAAGATCGCCCAGAAAGACGTCAAGCTGAACGGCTGGGCGGTCGAGGCGCGCGTCTATGCCGAGGATCCGTATCGCAACTTCATGCCCTCCACCGGGCGGCTGGTGCGCTACCGCCCGCCAGCCGAAGGCGGCGAGGGGGCGAGGGTGCGCAACGATACCGGCGTCTTCGAGGGCGGCGAGATATCGGTCTACTACGACCCGATGATCGCCAAGCTGTGTACCCACGCCCCGACGCGTTCAGCCGCCATCGAGCGCATGTCGCGGGCGCTCGATGAGTTCTACGTCGACGGCATCCAGCACAATATCGCCTTCCTGTCCGCCATCATGGAGAACCCGCGCTGGATGAAGGGCGAGCTTTCGACCGGCTTCATCGCTGAAGAGTTCCCCGACGGCTTCACCGGGGCAGGCGGCGTCCAGTCCGTGCGCGATACGCTTGCCGCGGTCGCCTGCGCCATCGACCACGTCGCCAATGCGCGAAAGCGCGGCATCTCCGGTCAGATGGGCGGCAAGCCGGTGAAATTCGCCGCCACCCGGGTGGTGAGGCTGGCTGATGAATGGCTCACCTTGACCATCGGCAGCGACGACGGGAAATTCCTCAAACTGTCGCGCGCCGGCGCCCCCGATCACATCATCGAGTCAGGCTGGACCCCTGGTACCCCGGTGTGGCGCGGCATGATCGACGCCAACCCGGTGTCGGTACAGGTGCGCCCGGTGCTCAACGGCTACCGCCTCAGCCATCACGGCGTCGAGATGGAGGCCCACGTCTTTACCGCCCGCGAGGCCGAACTCGCCCGGCTGATGCCGGAAAAGCTGCCGCCCGATACCTCGCGCCACCTGTTGTGCCCGATGCCCGGCCTGGTGCGCTCGATCGCGGTGGAAGCCGGGCAGGCGGTGAAAGCCGGCGATACGCTCGCCGTGGTCGAGGCCATGAAGATGGAAAACGTCCTCAAGGCCGAACGCGACGTCACGGTGAAGACGATCCACGCCAAGCCCGGCGACAGCCTGGCCGTCGATGCGGTGATCATGGACTTCGAGTGAGCGGCAATGCAGCGCGGCTTCAAGGTCAAAGCCCTCGGCGAGATCGCCATCCGCTGCCGCGATCTCGAGGTCATGACGGGCTTTTACCGCTATATCATCGGTCTTGACGTGCTCGAAGGCGCCTACAGCGACAACATCGTGTTCTTTCGCATTGCCGAAGGTTACGGCGGGCATACGGCGGTGCTGGCGCTTTTCCGCGACGATGCCGGAAGCGGCGACCCGCTCGGCGGCGCGCACTCAAGCCTCCACCATCTTGCTCTGACCGTTGGACGTGACGACCATGACCGCGCCGTCGAATGGTACAAGCACAACGGTATTGATCATAAAATTCAGGAGTTTGCGTGGATCGGCTGGCGTGGTCTCTTCACCACCGATCCGGAAGGCAACACGGTCGAACTCGTGGCCTATGACCGCGAGGTCGCCAGGGCGACGCCATGAACCGGACCTTGCGGATAACCATCGCCGGGCGCGTGCAGGGTGTCGGCTTTCGCTACTGGATGCATGACGAAGCCACCGCGCTCGACCTGTCGGGCTGGGTAAGGAACCGTCGCGACGGCAGTGTCGAGGCGGTCATTTCAGGCCCCTCCGACAATATCGACGCCATGTTGGCGCGCTGCCGGCGCGGGCCGGCGGCGGCCCGGGTTGACGATATCGCGGTCACCGACAGCAATGACACGGCACCTTCACCATTCGAGATCAGGGTGACGGTCTAGGGCGCCGCCGCTGCGGGAATCTGCCGCAGATTCAAGGCGCAAGGCATCCATGATCTTGTGTAATCCTTGACCAAGACGAGAACGCGAGAGCGATCAGGGGGTCGGAACGTGCGGGCATTTGTGTTGTTGTGCGTGGGCCTGGCTGGCCTGCTGGGGCTTGCCGGCTGCGAGCAGGCGGCGGTCAATCGGATCCAGGACCTCAGGCCGGGCGTGGCGTTGCCCGCAGCCCAATACATACCGGCAAAGGATGCCATCCTGGTCCTCAACGGCGGCTTCGGCTCGACCCAGCCGATGGACCCGCTGGTCACCCGTTGGCGGCGCAAGAAGACCGGCGAGACGTTCTTCCTCACCCTCACGCCAGCCGCAGCGGACGTGCAGGCGCTGGTGCCGGGAACCTATGAGCTTGTCAGCGCCACCGGCTTCAATCAGGAAGTGATCGGCGCCGAAGGCGATCGTGAAATTCGCCCCGCCGGGGTGAGTACGATCACCCTCAACGCCGGCGATGTCGTCTATGCCGGCCGCCTGCAGGTCACGCCGCAAAAGTCCGCAAAGACGTCGACAGGCATCATAGGGCCGAAGTGGAAGCTCGAAATCGGCAACGACACCAGTATCGCGGTTGCCGGTCTGCAATCCAAATATCCGGCTCAGGCCGGGCGCTTGCGGGTCGATCTGCTGAAACTCACCAAGGGATAGTCGGCCCGAACACGGCCTCGAAGGACGAACGCAGCGCCATGTCGACATCGCTCATCGAGGCGGTGTGGCCAAGGTCGGCGAGGCTGGTGACGCCGTGGCCGGCGATGCCGCAGGGCACGATGCCGGAAAAGTGCTCCAGATCGGGCTCGACGTTGAGGCTGATGCCGTGGAACGACACCCATTTGCGCACCCTGACACCGATGGCGGCGATCTTGTCCTCGACGCCTTCGCCCTTGTCGGGACGCCGCACCCACACGCCCACCCGTTCAGAGCGGCGCTCGCCCCTGACGTTGAAACGCGCAAGCGTGGCGATGATCCAGTCCTCCAGAGCGCAAACGAAACCCCGCACGTCGCCGCCGCGCGCCTTCAGGTCCAGCATCACATAGGCCACCCGCTGGCCGGGCCCGTGATAGGTGAAGCGCCCGCCGCGCCCGGTGCGATGCACCGGAAAGCGCCCGGGCGCCAGCAGTTCGGCCGCATCGGCGCTGGTGCCGGCGGTATAGAGCGGGGGGTGTTCGATGAGCCACACACGTTCGCTCGCGCTGCCGGCGGCGATGGCGGCGACTTCGCGCTCCATGCGCTCAACTGCCGCCAGGTAGTCGACCGGACGATCGGCGATCTCCCAGGCGACCGGGCGCAAAAGGTGCATCGGGGCAACAGAAGTGCGCTGAAGGCTCATGCGAGATGGTTTGACGCCGAAGGGGGCAAGGGTCAAGCGGCTCTGTTATCATCTGTCATCCTCGGGCTTGACCCGAGGAACCAGAGGCACTTGCCAAAGCCCACTATCGTGGCCCCTGGGCCCTCGGGTCGAGCCCGAGGATGACACATTGATCAAAGGCCAGCCAGCGAGGGTCAACCTCTGCCTTCGCCTGTTGCACCCCTCCCCCCAAAGGGGAGGAGAGCAAGGGCAGGCGGCACATGGCGTGACCCTTGATTTGCGGCAGGGGCCTTGTTAAAGACGCCAGCGCCTTTGCGAACGGCGTTGCGGTCGTGGCGGAATGGTAGACGCGCTAGCTTGAGGTGCTAGTAGGGGAAACCCTGTGGAAGTTCGAATCTTCTCGACCGCACCATTCAATTGTTAGCAGATCGGGCCGCCCTGCCAGCCTGACGTCGACAGTATCCAATCCCACCAGAAAAATTCGTCATATTTTGGCGAAAAACCATGATCGTGCCGGGGGCGTGGCGAGTAGGGCCTGTGGACAACAAGGGAGCCGTGGCATGGCCGGCAAGAAGGCGATCGGTGCCCCGATGGTCATCGGCGGGCGAAAGCTGTCGCTGTCGCGCGCCGTGCGAGCGGGCGACTTCGTGTTTCTGACCGGCCAGGTTCCCTTCAGGGACGGGGCCGTCATGACAACCGGCAGCATCGAGGACCAGACCCGCGCCGTGCTCGACGCCATCAAGGCGACGCTGGGCGAGGCCGGTTGCGGCCTCACCGACGTGGTCAAGGCCATGGTGTGGCTGCGCGAGCGCGCCGATTTCCCGGGCTTCAACGCGGTCTACGGCGAATACTTCCCGCACGATCCGCCGACCCGCTCGGCCGTGGTGAACGATCTTCTGGTCGACGTGCGCGTCGAAGTGGAAGTCGTTGCCTACAAGCCCGAAGTTTCCTGACATGGCAGCAATCGCACCCGATGGCACACGCTATGATGTCGACGGCGCGGCCGCTCCGGCTGTCGTGCTCGTGCACGGCCTTGGCCTCAATCGTCACATGTGGCGCTGGCAGACTTCAGCGCTGGCGCCGCGCTACCGGGTCGTCACCTATGACCTCTATGGCCATGGCGACAGCCCGCCGCCGCCAGCGCCGCCGTCGCTTTCGCTGTTCTCCGATCAGCTTTTGACCGTTCTGGACGATCTGCGCATCGACAAGGCCGCTGTGGCCGGGTTCTCGCTCGGCGGCATGATCGCCCGGCGCTTCGCCATGGACCACCCCGATCGCCTGTGGGCGCTCGCCGTCCTCAATTCAGCCCACCGGCGCGATGCGGCAGCCCGCGAGGCGGTACAGGCGCGCGTCCACCAGGCCCGTCGCGACGGCCCTCAAGCGACCGTCGACGCCGCCCTGCAGCGCTGGTTCACCAAACCCTACATCGACAGCCGGCCCGACATTGCCGACCTCATCCGGACATGGGTGCTGGCCAATGACCCGGCGATTTATCCCGACATCTATCAGGTGCTGGTCGATGGCGTCGATGAACTCATAGCGCCCGAGCCGCCGATTGCCACACCCGCGCTGGTGATGACGGGAGCAGAGGACTACGGCAACTCGCCCGCCATGACCCATGCCATCGCCGCCGAGATGGCCGATGCCCTGACCGTTATCCTGCCGGGCCTGCGGCATATGGGAATGGTCGAGGCCCCCGAGGCCTTCAACCGTCCCCTCATGTCGTTCCTCGACGCCGTGGCGCCGGCTTAGTCGCCGGAATACATGGCGTGAACTACGGCGTGGCATCGTAACTCGACCACGTGCGGTCCATGACCTCATCGGCGGTACGCGCCAGCCTCGTTCTCAAATGCGAGGCATGACCTGTGCATTTATCTTGACAAGGAAGGCATGTGGACACGCAGACGAAGCCGACAGGCGCTGGCCTGCCTGCCCGAATTTGAGCATCAACCGCCCGGCGCCACCTGGCGCCTTGCGAACACATCCACCAGGCTTTCGATCACCGCGCCGCCGGCGATCAGCACGATGCCGGCGATCTCGCGTGGGCCGAACGGCTCGCCGGCCCACAACGCGATGGTCGTGGTGCCGACGATGATCTCGGTCATGAACAACAGGCCGACAATGCCTGGGTCGATGTATTTCGGCCCCCACATGGCAGCCAGCGCCCCCGGCACCATGACCAGCAACAAGACCGGCACCAGCCAAAGGAAAGTAGAGGCCGCGGCCGCCGGACCGGGCAAGGGGGAGGTGCCGCCAAGGTCGATGAAGGCCACGACAAGCGACAGGATGAAGGCATAAAAGAGATACCACGAGGTGAGGTCCAGCGGATGGCTGGAGCGGTCGCTCCTGAGGCGTACCGCAGTCACCGCCCACAACAGGCCCGAGGCGAGGCCCATCCAGTCGCCGGCATTGCGCGGCCACGGCACGCCCAGATCGGCCCCGAAGATCACCAGCATGCCGGCAAAGGCCAGCCCCATGGCGGCCCACCTGACCCGGGTGATCGGCTCACCCAGCACCGCGCGCGACAACAGCGTGCTCCACAAGGGGGTGAGATAAAACAGCAGCATTGCCCGGATGACATCGGTGTAGAGCACCGCCAGCGCATAGCTGCCGAGCGATAGCGCCGCGTACAAGGCCGTGATCTGCAGCCGCCGGCCGCCGCGCAACACGTGGCCGAGGCGGAACACGAACTGGTAGGGGACAAGCAGCAGGCTGGGGATGAGGAAGAACAGGACGGACGACCAGGCACCCTTGACCCCGGCAACCTCGACAAACCGCAGCGGCATCCAGAACACGCCCCACACCACGCCGGAATAGGCGCAGGCAAGCTTGGCGCGGGTTTCAAGCGACAGGGTGGGCATGAACGGACTGGCCGTCCTAGAGATTGATTTCGGGGCTGGTGATGAACACCGCCAGGGTGCAGCCGGTGTGGCTGAAGGAATTATGGCGGGTGCCCTTTTTGAGGAGCACGAAATCGCCCTTTCGGTAGACGGTGCCGTCGTGGTCGGCAACCTCGCCTTCGAGCACCAGAAACTGTTCGGCGCAGGTGTGTTCGTGGGGTTGCGTCCAGGTGCCCGGCGCCATGCGGTAGATGTGGAAGCCGGCGGCCGGCGGAAAGCTCTCATCGAGCTGCAGGTAGCCCTGGCCCGGCACCTCCTTGCCGTCGACCGAAAAGGTCGCGAACTCGGCATCGGCGATGTTGACGACCACCCGGTCGGCTTTATCGATTGGCTGCATGGGCTGGTTCCTCTTCGAATCTGGCGGGCGCCACGGTGGCCGCGGGCGGATTGCCGGTCAAGGCATTTCGCGACGCACACAGTTATGCCTATAAGGGGCGAGGAGGCGAGCGATAGTGGCCGAAGCGACGGAAGAATTGCAGGTGCACGACGAAACCGGCGCGGTCTCGGCGGACTTTCTGCATGCGGTTGAGGCAGCGCTCGCCGAGCCCGAGCCCAGGGCCGTCCGCAAGCTCACCCGCGACCTGCACGCCGCCGACCTCGCCGACCTGATCGAATACCTGTCGCGCGAGGAACGCGTCGAGCTCATTGCCCGCCTGGGCCGCACCTTCGACGTCGAGGCGCTGGCCGAACTCGACGAGACGGTGCGCGATGATCTGATGGAGGCGCTGCCCAACGAGGTGATCGCCTCGGCCGTCAGAAAACTCGATACCGACGATGCCCTCTACCTCATCGAGGACCTCGACCAGGAAGACCAGGACGAGATCCTGGCGCGGGTGCCGAAGTCCGATCGCGCCGCGCTCACCCGCGCCCTCGATTACCCTGAAAACGCCGCCGGCCGTCTCATGCAGACGGAATTCGTCGCGGTGCCGTCGTTCTGGACGGTGGGCCAGACCATCGACTACATGCGCACCGAAAAGGATCTGCCCGACGAGTTCCTTGAAATCTACGTGGTCGATCCGGCCTTTCACCTGGTGGGCGTGGTGCCGGTGTCGCGGGTGCTGCGCAACCCGCGCGACAAGCGCGTCGAAAACCTCATGGACGACGAGCAGACCATCTTCACCGTCACCGACGAGCAGGCCGACGTTGCCTACAAGTTCGAGCAGTACAACCTGGTCTCCGCCGCCGTCACCGACCCCGACGGCCGCCTCGTCGGCATGCTGACCATCGACGACATCGTCGATGTCATCCAGGAGGAGGTGGAAGAAGACATCCTGCGCCTCGGTGGCGTCGGCGACGAGGAAATCACCGATACCGTGTGGTCGACCACCCGGTCACGGTTTGCCTGGCTGGCGGTCAACCTGGCGACCGCCATCCTCGCCTCATGGGTGATTTCGCTGTTCAATGCCTCGATCCAGCAGATGGTGGCGCTGGCCGTGCTCATGCCCATCGTCGCCTCCATGGGCGGCAATGCCGGCACCCAGACCATGACCGTGGCGGTCAGGGCGCTGGCCACCCGCGACCTGGGGCCGATCAACGCCCTCAGGGTGGTGGTGCGCGAGACCTCGGTGGGCCTCATCAACGGCATGCTGTTTGCCGTCATCATGGGAACCTTCGCCTGGTGGTGGTTCGGCTCCGACGGGCTGGGACTGGTGATCGGCGCAGCGATGATCATCAACCTCATCGCCGCGGCGCTGGCCGGTATCCTGGTGCCGCTGACGCTCGATCGCCTCAACCTCGACCCGGCGGTCGCCTCGGGCGTCTTCGTGACCACGGTGACCGACGTGGTGGGCTTCTTCGCTTTCCTCGGCCTGGCGGCCGTGTGGCTGATCAGATGATCGCGTTCACGCTGCGCGATCCCGCCTACGCCGAAAGGGTGAGGGCCTCCTTTGGTCGCCAAGCGTTCATGACCCATATCGGCGCGGCAATCGTGCACCTGGCGCCGGGCGAGGTGGACATTTCATGCCTTGCAAAACCGCAGCTCACGCAGCAGCACGGGTATTTCCACGCCGGCGTCACCAGCTCCATCGCCGATTCAGCGGCCGGTTATGCCGCGCTCAGCCTGTTCGAGCCGGGAACGGGCGTGCTCACCACGGAGTTCAAGATCAACCTCGTGGCGCCCGCCAGAGGCCAACGGCTGATTGCCAGAGGACGCGTCGTCAAACCGGGAAGAACGCTGACGATATGCCGCAGCGATGTCTATGCCGGCGACAATGATGCCGAAACCCTGTGCGCCACGGCGCTTCTCACCATGATGCAGGCACCCGGCTTGAGTGACTGAACCACCCTGCGGAAACCATCACCTGAGGCGTTCCATGAGGCCGTAGACGTCACCCAGCACCCACAGGTCGCGCACCTTGTCGCCTTCGAAGGTGAACAGCGGTGCGCCATACCACCACACATGCCTGCCGGTCGGTTGAAACCCCAAAAGCGTCTTTCGGTGGATGCCGTGAAAGCGCAGCTTGCCGAAGACCTTGTTGTCCTGCTCCACCATTTCCAGGATGTCGGAGGTGTATTCGCCAAGCGCGCCCGTCACCATGTCGACGTAGCCGGCGAACTCGTCATGCCCGGTGAGCACCGGGCCGAGCGAGCCGCGGAAGGTGAAATCGCGGTGGAAGATGCGCGGGATCGCTGACTTGTCGGCGTGGTCCCACAGTTCCTTGTAGAAAATGCGGACGATTTCCTTTTGCGGCGACAACACCACGCCGTCGAACGTCATCGCAGGCTCTTGCATGAACCTTTTTCCTCCCCAGGTCCGGCAGGCCGTCATGATGGCACCTCGGGCCTTGCCCGGCAACGGCGGGCTGCTAAAACGGTAGGCCTCGCCGTCCGCGCCATCAAAGAGGGTGCCATGCTCCCCAACGACCTGCCCAGCCTTGACTTCGACCTCGGCGAGACCGCCGACATGATCCGCGATACGGTGCGTTCGTTCACCGCCGACAACATCGCCCCCATTGCCGCCGAGATCGATCGCTCCAACCAGTTCCCCCGGCATCTGTGGCCGCAGATGGGCGAATTGGGCCTGCTTGGCATTACCGTCGAGGAAGACTATGGCGGATCGGGTCTGGGCTATCTCGAACATTGCATCGCCATGGAGGAAGTGAGCCGCGGCTCGGCCTCGGTGGGACTGTCGTATGGCGCCCACTCCAACCTGTGCGTCAACCAGCTGAGGCGCAACGGCAGCGATGCCCAGAAGCGCAAGTACCTGCCGGGGCTCATCTCCGGTGAGCACATGGGGGCGCTGGCCATGTCGGAGCCGGGGGCCGGCTCCGACGTCGTCTCCATGCGGCTGCGCGCCGACAAGAAGGGCGATCGCTACGTCCTCAACGGCACCAAGATGTGGATCACCAACGGCCCTTGCGTCGACACCCTGGTGGTCTACGCCAAGACCGATCCCGAGGCGGGCCCGCGCGGCATTACCGCGTTCATCGTCGAGCGCGACTTCAAGGGCTTTTCCACCGCCCAGAAACTCGACAAGCTCGGCATGCGCGGTTCCGACACCGGCGAACTGGTATTCGAGGACTGCGAGGTGCCCGAGGAAAATGTGCTCGGCAAGCCGGGCGAGGGGGTCAGGATCCTCATGTCGGGCCTCGATTACGAGCGCGCCGTGCTGGCGGCCGGTTCGCTCGGCATCATGCAGGCCTGCATGGACGTGGTTGTACCCTACGTGCACGAGCGCAAGCAGTTCGGCCAGCCCATCGGCACCTTCCAGCTCATGCAGGGCAAGCTCGCCGACATGTACACCACCATGAACGCGGCCCGCGCCTATGTGTATGCCGTGGCAAAGGCGTGCGATCGGGGCCAGACGACCAGGAAGGACGCTGCCGGCGCCATCATGTTCGCCTCGGAAAAGGCCACCTGGATGGCATTGGAGGCGATCCAGTGCCTGGGCGGCAACGGCTATATCAACGACTACCCCACCGGCCGCCTGCTGCGGGACGCCAAGCTCTACGAGATCGGCGCCGGCACGGGTGAAATCCGCCGCATGCTGATCGGCCGCGAACTGTTCGAGGAGACGAAATAGGTGATCATGATCGAAGCCAACGGCGCCCGCATTCCGGCCATCGGCCTGGGCACCTGGGAACTGCGCGGTGAGACTTGCGCCCGCATCGTCGACCACGCCATCAAATGCGGCTACCGCCACGTCGATACCGCCCAGATGTACGCCAATGAGGCCGAAGTCGCCGAGGGCCTGCGGGCCTCGGGCGTGGCGCGCGATGATGTCTTCCTCACCAGCAAGATCTGGCCGGACCATCATCGCGCCTCAGCTTTCGCTCGCGCCGCTGCCGAGCGCGCCGAAATCTTCGGCGGCCCCCTCGATTTGCTGCTGCTGCATTGGCCCAACGCCGCCGTGCCGCTGGCCGAAACCGTCGGAGCGCTGGTCAAGGCCAGGCGCGACGGCCTCACCCGCCATATCGGGGTTTCCAACTTCACCACCCGCCTGGTGAATGCCGCCGTGGCGCTGGCCGATGAACCCCTCGTCGCCAACCAGATCGAATACCACCCACTGCTCGACCAATAGAAGGTCATCGCCTGCTGCCGCGGCCACGGCATGGCGGTGACGGCCTACCGCCCCATCGCGCGCGGCTCCCTTGGCAACGAACCGATGATCCTCGAAATCGCCCGCCGGCATGGCAAATCACCATCCCAGGTGGCGCTGCGCTGGCTCATCCAGCAGGATGGCGTCGCCGCCATACCGCGCTCCTCGCGGCCTGAACACGTGGAGGAAAACCTGGCGGTCGACGATTTTGCCCTCACAGCCGACGAGATGGCGGCAATCACCGCCCTGACGGTGCGCAACCAGCGCTTCGTCAACACCGCGTTTTCGCCCGATTGGGACTGAATTATCGGCGCCGTGCGGCGGTAGCGTCGCTTGAAGCGGCGTTCTTCTTGGTGTAAGATCGTTCGGAATAACGAACAACCGTATAGAGGTCTGAGTGATGTACAAGGGCGATGTCACGCCTGCCGAGGCTTTCGAGCGGCTTTCCAGCGACAGCCGCGCGGTGCTCATCGATGTCAGGACGCAACCCGAATGGGCCTTTGTGGGCGTGCCGGTGGTGGAGCACTTGATCAGGCAGTCGTGGCAGGTCTTTCCGGCCATGCAGGTGGATGAGGAATTCGCCGACAAGGTGCGTGCCGCCGGTGTCTCGGAGGACAACGAGGTCTTTCTCATCTGCCGTTCCGGCGCCCGTTCGGCCGCCGCCGCGGCGGCCCTGACCCGGGCGGGGTTCGAACATTGCTACAACGTGGCGCAAGGCTTCGAGGGCGATCGCGACGCCGAGGGCCATCGCGGCACGATGGGCGGCTGGAAGGCCGCCGGGCTTCCCTGGGCGCAGTCGTGACATGCTGAAGCGATCCGATAACAACGCTGCCGAAGGGCTTCAAAACCCGGCCGAATGGGGCGAAATGACCCGCCTGGTGCGCGGTGGCATCGAGCGCAGCCACCATGGCGAGACCGCCGAGGCGCTGTATCTCAATTCCGGCTTCGTCTATCCCGACGGCGAAACGGCAGAGGCCCGCTTCGCCGGGCAGGACGACGGTTATGTCTATGCCCGCTACGGCAATCCGACCGTCACCATGTTCGAGGAACGCTTGCGCCTGCTTGAAGGATCGGAAGCCTGCTACGGGGTTGCCTCCGGCATGGCGGCCGTCTGGGGCGCACTGGGGTGCCAGCTCAAGGCGGGCGACCACGTCGTCTCATCGCGCGCCCTGTTCGGCTCGTGTTATCAGGTCATCACCAATATTCTCGCCCGTTTCGGCGTCACCCACACCCTGGTCGACGGCTCGATTGCCGGTGACTGGCGCCAGGCGGTGCGGCCGGAAACCAAGGTGTTCTTTCTCGAGACGCCCTCCAACCCGACGCTTGACATCATCGATCTCGAAACCGTCTGCCGGGTCGGCCACGAAGTCGGCGCGACGGTAGTGGTCGACAACATCTTCGCCACCCCGGTGTTGCAGAAGCCGTTGAAATTCGGTGCCGATGTCGTGGTCTATTCCGGCACCAAGCACATCGACGGGCAGGGCCGGGTGCTGGGCGGCGCCATCATGTCGACGCAAAAATTCAAGGACGAGGTGCTGAAACCCTTCCTGCGCCACACCGGGCCGTCGCTGTCGCCGTTCAACGCCTGGGTGCTGGTGAAGGGCCTCGAAACGCTGAAGCTGAGGGTGCTGCACCAGTGCAACGCCGCGCTGGAGGTGGCGCGCGCGCTGGAGAAAATGCCCGGCATGGCGCGGGTCATCTATCCCTTCCTCGACAGCCATCCGCAGGCCGAATTGGCGCGCCGCCAGATGACAGCGGGCGGCACCGTGGTGACCTTCGAGGTCAAAGGCGGCAAGGAGGCAGCCTTTGATCTGCTCAGGCGCCTGAAGATCATCGACATCTCCAACAACCTCGGCGACGCCAAGTCGCTGATCACCCATCCGGCGTCCACCACCCACCGCAACATCGGCGCCGAAGCGCGCGATCACATGGGCATCACCGACGGCATGCTGCGCCTGTCGGTGGGCCTGGAGGACGTCGAGGACCTGGTGAAGGACCTGCGGCAGGCACTGGCCTGAGCCCTTGCTTCAGGCAATGCGATTGAGATCGATGACGCGCACCGGGCGGCCGTTGCGGGTGAAGTGGATGCCGCATTCGGTCTTGGCCCTGCCGGCCCAGCGCCCGGCGCGCGGATCATCGGCGCTGCCGGCAAGGTTGGTGCACGGCACGCAACCGACGGAAAAATAGCCGCGCGAAGCCAAGGGATGCTCGGGCAACTCGTTGACCACCCGGTAGGCCTCGATGGTGGCGCGATCCCAATGGGCGAGGGGATCGATCTTCAGGCGCCGGTCCACTACCGCAATGGTGGATATCCTGGCCCGCGCCCCGCCGTGATAGCGCTTGCGCCCCGACACCCAGCCTGAAAACCCGGCAAGCCCGGCCTCGAGCGGCAGCGTCTTGCGGATATGGCAGCATAAATCGGCATCGCGGGCGTTGAGATCGCCGCTCAGGTCGTGGCGGTCGAGGGCGCGCTGATCCGGCTTGAGCACCCGTACGTCCGTCAGGCCGAGCAGGTCGATCAGCCTGGCGCGATAATAACGGGTCTCCCAGAACAGCTTTCCGGTGTCGATGAACAAGACCGGGGTCGCGGCATCGATGCGCGCGACCATGTGCAGGAGGACGGCCGACTCGGTGCCGAACGAGGACACCACCGCGATCTTTCCAGCCAGCGGCCCGGTGAGCAGCGCGCGCAGCAGAGCCTCGCCCTCGAGGTGAGCGTGCTGGCGGGCAATGGCGTCGAGATCGAGCGGCATCGGTGTCACCGGGCAGACGCCGAATAGCCTTGCAGGCGATGCCGCGCCAGGGCCCGTTCCTGCCACACATGGCGGGCGCTGGTGCCGGGCGTCTGATAGCTGACGCTCATGCGGCTGAGGGCCCGCAACCACACCTCGGGATGAAAGCGGTCGGTGACCTCGAAGGCGGAAAAGCCAACCTGCGCCATGGCCTGCAACTGGTCGGGGAGCAGATTGCCGGTGGCGCGCAGTTCGCCGGAAAACCCGGCCTGGCGGATCTGCCGGGCGAGCGAATAGGCGCGCCCGTCGGTGAAGGCCGGAAACGGCAGTGAGATGAGGTCGAGCCGGTCGAGATAGGGCAGGACGTCCTCAAGCCGCGCGGTATTGGGGACATCTGCCCCAAGCCGGCCGGCATGATCGCCATGCTCGGCGAGGGCATCGAGCGGCACGATGAGATCGGCGGCAGGATCGGCGCCGTCGAGGCGACGGTAGCTATCGGCAACGATGCCGTCTTCAGTGATGAGTGGCATAAAGGGCCTCCTTGAAGGGTTCGGCGCCGAGACGACGGCAGGCGGCAAGGAATGTCTCGCCTTCTTGTCTCAATGCCAGATAGGTGGTGACGATCTTTTCAACGGCGTCGGGCACCTCGTCGCCGGCAAAGCCCGGCCCGATGATGGTGCCGATGGAAGCCTCGCTGGCCGATGAGCCGCCGAGCGTGATCTGGTAGAACTCGACGCCCTTCTTCTCCAGCCCCAAAATGCCGATGTGGCCCACATGGTGATGGCCGCAGGCGTTGATGCAGCCCGAGATGTTGATGCGCAAGGGTCCGATGTCGGCCTGCCGGTTGAGGTCGGCAAAGCGCCGCGAGATGCCTTGTGCGATGGGGATCGAACGCGCCGTGGCAAGGCTGCAGTAATCGAGGCCGGGGCAGGCGATGATGTCGCCCGCCTGGCCCACGTTGGCGGCATCGAGGCCTTCGGCAACAAGGCGTTCCCACACGGCAAACAGATCGTCCCGGCGCACGTGCGGCAAGACCAGGTTCTGGTGGTGGCTGACGCGCACCTCATCGAAGCTGTAGCGCTGGGCAAGGTCGGCGACGGCGCGCATCTGCCTGGCCGTGGCATCGCCGGGAATGCCGCCTTCGGGCTTCAAGGAGACGTCGACGATGGCATAGCCGTCGCGCGCATGGGCGGCGACGTTGCTCCGTGACCAGCGGGCAAAGGCGGCGTTGCCGGCACGATGCGACTGGTAGGCCGGCGACCAGCGCGGCAGCTTCTCGAACGGCGGCGGGGCGAAATACTGCGCGATGCGCTCAAGCTCGGCGTTGTCGATGCCGTTCAGCGCCGCCGTCTGACGGGCGTATTCGGCCTCCACCTCGGCGCGAAAGGCCTCCGCCCCCAGTTCGTGCACCAGTATCTTGATACGCGCCTTGTACTTGTTGTCGCGCCGGCCGATGAGGTTGTAGACGCGCATGACGGCTTCCAGGTAGCCGAGCAGTTCGTCCTCCGGCAGGAACTCGCGCACCGTCACGCCGATCATCGGGGTGCGCCCGAGGCCGCCACCGACCACCACCTCCCAGCCGCGCTCGCCTTCATCGTTCAGATGCAGGCGCAGACCGATGTCGTGCACCCGGGTAGCGGCGCGATCGTGCGGGGAGCCGGTGACGGCGATCTTGAATTTTCGTGGCAGGAATGTGAATTCCGGGTGCAGGCTCGACCATTGCCTGAGCAGTTCCGCCACCGGCCGCGGGTCGGCCAGTTCATCCGCCGCCGCCCCTGCCCAGTGGTCGGTGGTGACATTGCGGATGCAGTTACCCGAGGTCTGGATGGCATGCATCTCAACGGCCGCCAGTTCGGCGAGGATTTCGGGCGCATCGGCCAGCGCGATCCAGTTGAACTGGATGTTCTGACGGGTGGTGAAATGCCCGTAGCCGCGATCATAGCGTTCCGATATGTCGGCCAGGCGCAGCATCTGCCGGGAATTCAGCGTGCCATAGGGAATGGCGACGCGCAGCATGTAGGCGTGAAGCTGCAGATAAAGGCCGTTCATCAGCCGCAGCGGCTTGAATTCATCCTCGCTCAAATCCCCATTGAGGCGCCTGAGAGTCTGGTCGCGGAACTGCTCGACGCGCTCGGCAACGAAGCGATGGTCGAATTCGTCGTAGCGGTACATGGGCTGAGCGTCCTCAGGCTTCAAGCAAGGCGGGGGAGGGCTGCAACGCCAGGTCCGGCCTGACACTGGGACCCGTGACGCGAATGCGCTCGCGGATGTGGATGGGGGTAACCCGCCCATCGCGGCGCTCGACCTCGACGAGATAGGCACCGGTCACGATATTGGCCGCCTCGGCCTCGCGGCCGCGCGCTTGTAACGCCTCCACCGCCACCGGCTCCAGCGCCACGGCGGCCTCGTGGATATGATCGCTCCAGCGGCCGTTGCGGGCGAGGAAAACCACGGTGCCGCCGCGCAACTGGCTGGCGGTGAGGATTTTTCCCCTGTCGATGCTGGCCATGGCGAAAAAACTCTCTGATGTTCCGTTTGCCGAACGGCAAGTGCTTGATGAACGTCCCGCATGGTGTGGCGTCTGTTGGCCCGGACGCTTGATAGGTGAGAACGTTCTTTATAACGAACACCAGAATTAATAAACGAACGCCCCAAAGTCAACGCCGCAGGCGGGTCTCCCGGATCAAAAATTCTTGTCCGTCGAATGTGTCGCGGCCCTGCCCCGCGGCAGGCCGGCCTAGCGGGCCGCGTTCAATCGCTGAAAGCCTGATTCCAGGTCGGCGATCAGATCGGCCGGGTTTTCCAGGCCGATGTGCAGGCGCAGGCCCCACCCATCGGCGGACAAGGTCCTGATGTTGCGGTGCGAGAACGGCTCGAACGGCACCACCAGGCTTTCATAGCCGCCCCACGACGCGCCCATGCCGAACAGCTTGAGGCCGTCCAGCATGGCGGCAATCGCCTCTCGCGGGCAGGGGACCAGCAAGATGGTGAACAGGCCCGAAGCGCCGGTAAAGTCGCGCTTCCACAGATCGTGGCCGGGCGCGTCGGGCAGGGCGGGATAAAGCACCTGGTGCACTTCCGGGCGGCCTTTCAGCCAGCCGGCCACTTCAAGCGCGTTCTGCATGTGGCGCACCAGGCGCACATCAAGGGTGCGCATGCCGCGCAGGGTCAGGTACATGTCGTCCGGCCCGGTGCACTGGCCGAGTTGCTTGTAGTACTTGTCGAGGCGCGGCCACGCCGCTTCGGTGGCGGTGATGGTGCCGATCAGGGCATCGGAATGGCCGACCAGGTATTTTGTGGCCGCCTGAAGCGAAATGTCACAACCGTGCGCGAAGGCATCGAAGAAAAGCCCGGCGCTCCAGGTGTTGTCGATGACCGCCATGGCGCCGCCGGCATGCGCTGCCGCAGCGATCGCCGGCACGTCCTGCACCTCGAAGGTGAGCGAGCCGGGACTTTCCATGTAGACCATGGCGGTCTCGGGCCGCATCAGTCCGGCGATGCCGGCGCCGATCAGCGGATCGTAATAGGTGGTCTCGACGCCGAACGACTTTAGCAAGTCATCGCAGAACCGCCGCGTCGGCAGATAGACGCTGTCGGTCATCAACAGGTGATCGCCGCTCTTCAGAAAACTCAAGAGGGTGGTGGTGATGGCGGAAAGTCCTGAGGAGCAGATCGTGGCATTGTGCCCGCCCTCCAGCGTCGCCACCGCGGCGGCCAATGCGGAACTGGTGGGCGTTCCCCACGGACCGTAGGCGAAGCTGCTGTGGCGCGACAGGAACGAGTCCATCGTCGGGTGGAGAACAGTCGAGGCGTGATAGACGGGAGGATTGACGATACCGTGCTCGCTGAAGCGCCGGGTGGCCACGACCAGCCGGGTTTCGCGCGCCAGCGCATTTATGTCCATGTCTTTTGAAGTCATCGAAAAGCTCCGCCAGCCGTGCCTGCCACGCAAAGCGCCGTTTTGATGCATTGTGTATTGCATTGCAACAGTCATGCGGGCTTGACCTGAGGAGGTTTTTCGGCTCGGATAGACATTAAGAGATGTTCATCATCTCTTAAGGGAGTAACAACCGTTCGACGCCAGCTCTCTCGGCTGCGTCTGGCCTAAAATAAGACAAAGTGGGGGTTGCGGCGCCAGCCGCAGGCCAGCCAGGACACCGGGGACGGCATCACTAACAGAGAGAGAAGGTAAGTAGATGAAACGCAAAATGCTTTCGCTGATCATCGGCGCGGCTGCCAGCATCAGCATGGCCGCTGCCGCTTCGGCAGGCACGCTGGATGATGTCAAGGCCAAGGGCTTCCTGCAGTGCGGTGTGTCCACCGGCCTCATCGGCTTTGCCCAGCCCGATGCGCAGAACAACTGGACCGGGCTCGACGTCGATTATTGCCGCGCCGTTGCCGCCGCCATCTTCAACGATCCCCAGAAGGTCAAGTTCACCCCGCTGACGGCCAAGGAGCGCTTTACCGCGCTGCAGTCCGGTGAAATCGACGTTTTGTCGCGCAATACCACCTGGACCATGAGCCGTGACACCCAGCTTGGCCTCAAGTTCGCGGGCATCACCTATTACGATGGACAGGGCTTCATGGTGAAGAAGAAGCTCGGCGTGACCAGCGCCCTGCAGCTTGGCGGCGCTTCGGTGTGCACCCAAACCGGCACCACCACCGAACTCAACCTTGCCGACTATTTCCGCAAGAACAACATGACCTACGAGGTGGTGGCGTTCGAGAAGAACGAAGAGACCCTCGCGGCTTATGAATCGGGCCGTTGCGACGTGTTCACCACCGACCAGTCCGGCCTCTATGCCGAGCGCCTGAAGCTGGCCAACCCGGACGACAACGTCATCCTGCCGGAGATCATCTCCAAGGAGCCGCTGGGTCCGTCGGTACGCCAGGGTGACGACCAGTGGTTCAACGTCATCAAGTGGGTGTACTTCGCGCTGCTCGATGCTGAAGAGCAGGGCGTGACCCAGGCCAACGTCGAAGACCTGAAGGCCAACTCGACCAACCCGACCATCCGCCGCATGCTCGGCGTGGAAGGCGCGTTCGGTGAAGGCATCGGCCTGTCCAACGACTGGGTCGTGCAGATCATCAAGGGCGTCGGCAACTACGGCGAGATCTTCGACCGCAATGTCGGCGAGCATTCGCGCCTCAAGATCGCCCGCGGCAAGAACGCGCTGTGGACCAACGGCGGCCTGCAGTACGGCCCGCCGATCCGCTAGTCACGGGATCGGACTGACACGCATTGGGCATCCGGCGGAGACGCAACATCCGCCGGATGCCGAAAAGTCCCCCTCAAGCTTCATGGCGCCAGGCGCCCGTGTCGAAGTGAAACGTGCAAGCCTGTGGGGGGCAGAGTGGGTGCGGTGCGCTGGTCGACAAGGGCAACAGCCCGTCACGGCGCGCTTTGGGGAGGTCCGGCTGCGCTGTCCTCGAGGGATGGCTCGCCGCGAAGGGACAATGGCTGAGGGATGAGCGTCGCAAGTCAAACTGAACGTCCAAAGGTCTCTTTCTTTAACGATCCGCGCACGCGGTCCATTGCAGTACAGGCCCTGCTGCTGATTGTACTGTTCTGGTTCGGCTGGGACATCGTCGACAACACCATTCACAACCTCAACAAATCGAACATCGCGTCCGGCTACGGATTCCTGTCCACCACCGCCGGCTTTGATATCTCCATGTCGCTGGTGCCCTATTCCCGCTCGGCGACCTACGGACAGGCCATTCTCGTCGGCCTGATCAACACCCTGCTCATTGCCTCGCTGGGCGTGTTGGCCGCCACCATACTCGGCTTTTTTGTCGGCATCATGCGGTTGTCGCACAACTGGGTCATCGCCAAACTCGCTACCATCTATGTGGAATTCGTGCGTAACACGCCGCTGCTGTTGCAGATCTTCATCTGGTACAGCGCCGTGTTGAAGCCGCTGCCGTCCCCGCGCCAGGCCGGCGAACTCGGTCTGCCCTATCCGTCCTGGGGCCTCGTCTTCTTCCTGCCGCTTCTGGCGGCGGGTCTCTACGTGCTGGCGCGCGGTTACAAGGTTCTCCACGACATGGTATGGGCGCGCCTGGCGCTGACCCTCGGTTTCGGCGTGTGGACGGTCGTGGCCTGGCGGCTCATCGACGGGCTCGGCATGCATCCGATGAACTACGTCAAGATGGGCTTCTTCCTCAGCAATCGTGGCGCCGCCGCACCCAAGCCGATCTTTGCCGATGGGTCGATGTACATCGTCTATGCATTCATCGTGGCGCTCATCGCGGCATGGGTCATCCGCCGCTGGGCGATCAAGCGCCAGGAAGCCACCGGCGAGCAGTTCCCGCATGTGCTGACCGGCATCGGTCTCATTGTCGTCCTGCCGATCCTTGCCTTCTTCCTGGCGGGCAGCCCGGTGAGCCTCGACTATCCCGCGCTGAAGGGCTTTAATTTCAAGGGCGGCATGACGCTGGTGCCCGAGTTCATCGCCCTGTTCCTGGCCTTGACCATCTATACCGCCGGCTTCATCGCCGAGATCGTCCGGGCCGGCATCCTCGCCGTCAGCCATGGACAGACCGAGGCCGCCGGTGCCCTGGGCTTGCGCGCCGGATTGACCACGCGGCTGGTCATCATTCCGCAGGCCCTCAGGGTCATCATTCCCCCGCTCACCAGCGAGTGGCTCAACCTTACAAAGAACTCGTCGCTGGCGGTCGCCATCGGCTTTCCCGACCTGGTGGCGACGGGTGGCACGGTGCTGAACCAGACGGGGCAGGCCATCGAGGTGATCATCATCTGGATGACCGTCTATCTCGGGCTTAGCCTGCTGACCTCGGCATTCATGAACTGGTTCAACGCGCGCAAGCGCCTGGTGGAGCGTTGATCATGGCCAATCCGCAATACAACGAAGGCTGGGTACGCACCGCCGACGCACCGAAGTTGCCGGCCCCTCCCGCAACGACGGGCTTTGCCGGCTGGGTGAGCGAAAACCTCCTGCCGACCTGGGGGCAGGGCCTGTTCACCCTGATCGGCGCAATGTTTCTCGCCTGGGTCGCCTGGGATCTGTTTGTCTTCACGATCATCAAGGCCAATTTCTTCGGCGCCGACCGGGCGGCTTGCCTGACCGCCATCGCGCCGTCGGGTAGCGGGCAGGGCTTCTTCGGCAAGCTCATCGGCTCCACCCAACCGGGCGCCTGCTGGGCCTATGTCGGCTCCAAGTTCAGCGGCTTCATCTATGGCTTTTATCCCTTCGAGGAACGCTGGCGCATCAATATCTGCTTTGTCGTTGGCGCCCTTTCGCTGGTACCGCTGCTGATGCCGTCAGTGCCCTACAAGCGCGAGAACGCCATCTTCATGCTGCTCATCTACCCGCTGATGGTGCTGATCCTGTTGTCGGGCGGCCATCTGGATATCGGCAGCGGTGGGTGGACGACCTTCGGCATCATCGTTGGCGTGCTGGCCGCCGTGCTGGTTTTCCTGAGCGAGGTCGCCCACATCATCGAACGCGAGTTGGCGATCAAGACGTGGGCGGCGGTGACGGTCATCCTCGGGGTGATCCTCTTCGTGCTTGGCTTCAACTTCGGCCTCACCCATGTGGAGACCGCCAAATGGGGCGGCCTGACGGTGACCCTGGTGGTGGCGGTCACCGGCATCGTGGCGTCGTTGCCGCTAGGCATCCTGCTGGCGCTCGGGCGGCGCTCGAAAATGCCGATAATCAAGCTGTTCAGCGTCGTTTTCATCGAGATGTGGCGCGGTGTGCCGTTGATCACCGTGCTGTTCATGGCTTCGGTGATGCTGCCACTGTTCTTGCCCGAGGGCGTCAATTTCGACAAGTTGCTGCGCGCCCTCATCGGCACCGCGCTATTCTCGGCCGCCTACATGGCCGAGGTGGTGCGCGGCGGCCTGCAGGCCATGCCCAAGGGTCAGTACGAGGCGGCCAGCGCTCTCGGCCTGTCGTTCTGGAAGTCCATGGCGCTGATCATCCTGCCGCAGGCGCTCAAGATCGTCATTCCCGGCATCGTCAACAATTTCATCGGCCTGTTCAAGGACACCACGCTGGTCAGCATCATCGGCATTTTCGATGTTCTCGGCATGGTCAATCTGAGCTTCGCCGACCCCGATTGGGCCTCGTCGGTAACCCCGTCGACCGGCTATCTGTTCGCGGCATTGATCTTCTTCGTCTTCTGTTTTGCCATGTCGCGGTATTCACTGTTCATGGAGCGGTTGCTCCACACCGGACACAAACGCTAAGAGCACGAGGGACAACAGACCATGGCTAAGGCAGCAAATAAAACGGCGGGCGCGGCCGGCAAGACCACCGACAAGGCAGCCGCCACGGATGGCATGAAGGTTTCGGACGAAGTGGCCATCCAGATCGGCTCCATGAACAAGTGGTATGGTGAATTCCATGTGCTGCGCGACATCAACCTCACCGTCTATAAGGGCGAGCGCATCGTCATCTGCGGCCCGTCGGGTTCGGGCAAGTCGACGCTGATCCGCTGCATCAATCGCCTCGAGGAGCATCAAAAGGGGCAGATCGTCGTCGACGGCATCGAGCTCACCGACGATCTCAAGAAGATCGACGAGATCCGCCGCGAGGTGGGCATGGTGTTCCAGCACTTCAATCTCTTCCCGCATCTGACCGTGCTCGAGAACTGCACCCTGGCGCCCATCTGGGTGCGCAAGATGCCCAAGGCCGAGGCCGAGGAAATCGCCATGCAGTTTCTCAACAAGGTCAAGATCCCCGAGCAGGCCAAGAAATATCCCGGCCAGCTGTCGGGCGGCCAGCAGCAGCGCGTTGCCATCGCCCGCTCGCTGTGCATGAACCCGCGCATCATGCTGTTCGACGAGCCCACCTCGGCGCTCGATCCGGAAATGATCAAGGAGGTGCTCGAAGTGATGGTCGATCTCGCCCAGTCCGGGATGACCATGCTGTGCGTGACCCACGAGATGGGCTTTGCGCGCCAGGTGGCCAACCGGGTGATCTTCATGGATGGTGGCCAGATCATCGAACAGAACGCCCCGGAGGAATTCTTCTCCAATCCGAAGTCGGAGCGCACCAAGCTGTTCCTCAGCCAGATCCTCCATTAGCAGCCGGATTGCCCGAACGGGCTTCGGCTGGTTTGACAAGGTTGCCGGGCTGCCGGGTTTCTTCGGCACCACGATGACCGACGACCGCACCCCCGCCATGACGTCGGCAGAAGAGATGCGATCGCGAACAGCCAACGCTATCGCGGGGCAATGGGCAGCGCGGTCCGCAACGCACATCGCTGGTTTTTGACCGTTGTCGGGTGCACGGCAACGGTAGCAACCGATTGGAAGGACTTCTATGGCCGACCCCGAGGAAATCAACGCTGACCAGCGCGCCTTCTGGAACGGGCCGGGCGGCCAGACCTGGGTGGCGCGACAGGAGCACACCGACATCACCCTGGCGCCGGTGACCGAGGCGTTGCTGGCATTTGCCGAGCCGCGCAGCGGCGAACAGGTGCTGGATATCGGCTGCGGTTGCGGCGCGGCCACGCTGGAGTTTGCGCGCGCTGTCGGCCCCGCCGGCGGCGTGGCGGCGCTGGACATCTCCGGGCCGATGCTGGCCGAAGCCGCCGCGCGCGCCAAGGCCGCCGGCATTGCCAATGTCGCCTGGCGTGAGGCCGATCCCGCAACCGCGGCGCTGCAGGGATACGATTTGCTGACCTCGGCGTTCGGTGTGATGTTCTTCGGCGACCCGGTGGCGGCGTTCGCCCACATGCGCCGCGCCGCCAATCCCGGCGCGCGAATGGCAGTTGTGTGCTGGCGACCGCTGGCCGAAAATCCGTGGATGGAGGTGCCGATGAATGCCGTTTCCCGCCACCTGCCTCCACGGCCCCAGCCCGTGCCGAACACCCCGGGAATGTTCGCCTTCGCCGATCGCGAGCGCGTCACTGAGGTGCTCTGTGCAGCCGGCTGGGCCGAGCCACGGTTCGACAAGCTCGATCTCGATCTCGACATCGCGGCCGGCCGCGGCTTGCAGGAGGCTGTGGTTCAGACCACCAAGATCGGCGCCATCAACAGTTGGCTGCGCAACCAGCCGCCCGAAGTCGTCACAACCGCCACATCTGCGCTCCGCGAGGCGCTGGCACGCTATCTGGAAGGCGCGAGTGTTTGCCTGCGCGGCGCCATGTGGCTGATCGCCAGCACCGCCGCCTGAAGGACTGCAGCACGCAATCGCGGCGGGCGCGCAAGTGCCCCGAGCACGACCTGCGGCAAAGGCGATCATCTGGCTGAGTGCACGGCGGCCAGTGCGGCTCCAGCTACCTCGAAATGTGTAGAATTGCCGCACGTTGCCGCATTTTAGGCAAAGACTTTTCAGCCACGTAAAAAGCGTGTTGTCGTCGCTATCAACATGCCATGCGTCTGACCCCGCTGGCATTTGCGCGGCAGTATCGCGTCGATGCAATAGAGTGGCGATGCGACGCCGAACATTGCGCCGTATTTCGTCTTGAAAATATTCACCGCCGTAGCTGTAAGCCGCTGCGTGCGAATAGCGTTGCTATCGGCATGAGCAGATAATCGGAATTGGGAATGGAAACACTTCTCTTCATCTATCACAACCTCGGCACAATTGGCGATCTGACGCTGCAACACATCTCGATCGTTGCGGTGGCGGTGGGCCTGGCGGTGCTGACCGGGGTGCCCATCGACATCGCCATCGCTAATGTCGATCCGGCGCTGCGCGAGGCTGCCCGCGGCATGGGCATGACGCCAATGCAGCGGCTGTGGCGCGTCGAGATCCCGGTCTCCGTCCCGGTGATCATGGCCACCATCGCCATCGCCGCAATGACAACCCTGGCGGCAACTGCCGACACCATTGTCGTGGGCGGCAAGAACTTCACCGAGCAGCAGGTATTGTCGTCGATCACCGCGCAGTTGCTCGAGGCCAAGGGCTATAGCGTCGACAACCGCTCCGGCATGGGTTCCGTCGCGGTGCGCCAGGCCATGGAAAACGGCCAGATCGATGTCTACTGGGAGTACACCGGCACCTCGCTGATCGCCGCCGTCAACGGCCCTTCCTATGGCGCCGGTTGCGACACCACCTGCCTGTGCGACATCCGCATCGCCTCGACCCGTGCCACCTTCGCGGAGAACTTTGTTCGCGTCGGTCTCATTTC
>Ga0315540_10000290_pt1 | contig 27641 bp, 28 predicted proteins | sample SalMarSW160110MG_FD_203677 | JGI IMG/M metagenome (GOLD analysis project Ga0315540, IMG submission 203677) | Salt marsh sediment microbial communities from the Plum Island Ecosystem LTER, Massachusetts, United States - Salt Marsh Sediment SW1601-10 ...
AGATCGCCCTGAGGGGGCATTGCGCCGACCTCGATGTAGGCGAGCCGGGTGAACATCGAAGAGAAGTCGAGGTCGACTACGTGCCGCCCGTTGATCCTAATCCGCCCAGAAGCCGGCGGGTTGAGAACCGCGTACGAAAGATTGGCGACGACCACCTCGACCATCTTTTCGTGGCGTTCACGATCTCCCTTCTTCCGCGCCCTTTGTCGCGCCCCAGTGGCCTCCTCATGATGCTCGATGGACCTGAGGGTGTTCCTCAACAATCGCCTCAGTGGCTCTCCCTTGCGTAATCGCGCCCATACTGCTCGGGCCTTGTCCCTCGGCAGCACTCCCCGAAGGTAACGCGGGGCGATAGCCTGACCGGCCCCTACCTTCAACCCTTCGAAGTGTCTCAGAGCGACGCTGACCGACCACTCCCCGGCGTTCTGCCTGATCCATGTCGCAGCGGTCTTCCTGTATGGGTTGACCTTCGTGGCCCGATACGACGCCTTCAGGGGATCGCCGTGGCGTCGATAATGTTCCAGATGCTTGCGACAGAAGCGCCCCAGCCCCTTGCCGGAGGCGTTGCCGGGCGGGTCGGGACACTCGAAGACCCAGCAGCGCTTCCTCCCGTCCGGGCGGGTTTCGACCAATCTCTTCTTGAGTGTGTCGCGACGATTGTCGGGCATGGTGGTGGGATGGGGCCTAGAAGTGTGACCACCCCATCCCGACACAAAGGTGAAGGGACAAGTAGCCTTGTTAGCGGATGAGGTGGTTTTGGCTGCAACATCCCAGATAGAGCCTTATAAAGCACCGCCCCAACGATCGGGGTAAATTCGTCGGCTTGCTCGAACTCAATCACCAGCCAACACATCGCTACCTACCTGGCGGTGAACTCAAGCAGGATGCCTTCCCCCGTGCCACAAACATCCACCCCGATCCTTCGAGCGATAGGTGAGGCCCCTTGACCCATCTCGCACCTGTAAACACAGACAACTTGCCTTAGGCCGATTCAGCCAGGCACTGTTGCTGCCATGAACTCCCGATAGGGCTTGGCGCAGCCGCGGTCGTCACCGACCTGCGGCAGTGCACCCTCGGGGGCCGGCAAACCGAGCATCGCAGCCAAATCTCCCAACACCGCCTGTGGCGCAGCGACCAGTTGCTCGTAGTCGATTGTCATCGAGATGTCGGGCAGCTTCGCGGCGACTAAGTCAGCCATTTCATAGTACCAGGTCACATGTTCGCGGATCGTCGTGAGATCGTAGGCGTAGTGATTACCTTCCGTATATTGCCGCAAGAAAATGCGCAGACAGATATCTTCGAGGTCACGTCGGATAAATACGAAGCGCACATTGGGGAGAACGGCCGCAATCCTCAGCGCATCGTGGATCAGTGCCGGCGTCGTGTTGGTAAAGACCCTGGCGTTCCCCGCCCGCCGACGAAGCTCTTCCTCGTAATAGCCGCGGCAAAGGCTATCGAGGACCGGAGGGAGTTGCGACAAGCGTGACGTGGTAAGTAGCCCGGCCGATTGAAAGGCCCGTCGGGTGACCATCTCGAGGATCGGATTCTCATAGCCGCGCTTGACGTCGGGAAAGAGCGCCGAGAGCGCTTCCAGTGTCGTTTTGCCGGATCGTGAGGGGCCCAGGATGAACAGCGACAAAGGTGCATCCTGGTTGGATGCGAGGGACTTGGGATGATACGAGCGGGCGTGCGCCAGGCTCTCGGCCTGTTCCTCCCGCTCCCTGCGACAGCCTTCGCGATGCTGCTTGGCCGGATATCGATTGGCCGCCATTGCGCTTTCCCATGCCTCGGGATGTTGACCCATCTGGTCGAGGGCGGCGGCGGTCGCGGCGGCGATCAGTGAAGCCGATGCAGCCGCCTGGTCCTTTGGTTGGGCGGACAGCCGCTTGAGCAGCGCTTGGGGGTCGAGCGTAGACTGGGCGGCAGGAAGCTGGCTCAACAAATAGAGAGATTCAGCCGACGCTGGGGCACGGCTCAGCAATCGCTCGAAAGCGGCGGCCGCTTCAGCGAACAGCCCAAGTTGGATGTACACAAGGCCCAGTCCCATATCGCAAGCATAGAGCGAGGGGTCGATTTCCCGGACCCGAATGAAGGCATCGGCTGCCAATTCGTACTCACGCTCTTCGCGATAGACCTCAGCGAGGCTGAGGAGAATACTGGCATCACCCGGCTTGAGCGCCAACGCCCGTTCAAGCGTCAAGGCCGCCATCTCCTTGGCGCCAAGTTGGAGATAGACGCCACCAAGCGCCGTCAGGGTCGTCCAGTCGTTTGGATTGAGCATCGACGCCTGGATCAACGGGGGGAGGGCCCGCTGGTATTGGCCCCGATCGGCGAGAATGAGGCCAATGGTGTGCAGTGCCCCGACATAGTCAGGGTGCTTGTGGAGGAGCTTTTCCAGGATGCGCTGGGCGCGGTCGAACTGACGGGCACGGCGCAGCCCCTCAGCTTCTTCGAGGCTGCGGCGCGCATCCAGAAGGGCATTGAACGGCGGATGAGGCGACGCGGACGAGCGGATTGTCGGACTTTGCACAAATCAACTCCTGTCACTCGGGGTCGAGACCGGCAAATATAGCCTTGAAAATCACATTAGGCCCGTAGCGGAAGTGGCGCGAGACCACACCGCACCTCCAATGGGGGCCAACTGGTTGTTGACCGCGGCCGCTTTCCCGCGGTTTAGCATTTTGGCGACAAGTCGCAGTGGCACTGTCTGCTGACTGGCGATCGATCTGCCATTGCCGCGCAGCTCGCGTAAGGTTTTCTGTTTGAAAATAGCATACATTTTTCGACAGTGCGGCATTTTAGCAACAGTCGGTTCGGCGCCAACCGCAGCCCCAAGATAATGAATTGTATAGATGATTCGCACCAGAGCGAGCCAATCAGACGATGCACAGGACACTTCCGGCGAGGCTCATATGCTCTGGACACGGAGGGGATTCGATATATCGTCACGTCAACATTTATAAGACGGGGGCGCATAATGCGTAAGTCATTGTTATGTGGGGTCGCTGCGGCGGCCGTGATGATGGTTATCGCCGGGCCGGCCGACGCTGCCGCAGACCCGCCGGTGTCATCGATGTTCTATGACTGGAGCGGCTTTTATGTCGGGGGCCAACTGGGTGTTGGCCAGGCGAATTTCAGCAGCCGAAACGAGGGGGGCTCTGCGTCGCAATTCAATGCCAATGTGCTCGGCTTGAGCGGCTTCACCGGCGGTGTCCATGGTGGCTTCAATTGGAAATTCGACCAGTTCCTAGCCGGCATTGAAGGGGACGTAAACTTTGCCGGCTGGAAGGACTCGGCTCTGGCCCCGACGACTGCTGACGAGGGCGGCCGGGGGCGCGTTGATCTGCTTGCGTCGGTCCGGGGCCGGCTCGGCTTCCTAGTGAACGATCGAACCTTGCTTTATGCAACCGGCGGTGTCGCCTTTACCAACGCGGACTTCACGTCCATTCGGGACGTAGGCACGGGAAAGGTGAACTTCAATAATGTGGGAGGCGTGGTCGGTGCGGGCGTGGAGATGCTGGTCTCCGAAAACGTCAGTGTGCGGGCGCAAGGTCTCTACTACATTTTCAATCAAACCAAAAGCATGAGCAGCGGAAAGTTCCCGGAAGCCGCAGCAGGGGATTTCGGCCGATTTAAGGATGCGTTCGTCGTCAGCATCGGCGTTAGTTGGCATTTCAATTCGATGCTCTAGGGCCAATTGCGGGGTTTCGGAGATCGGACGCGGGGCCTTACGGCAACGACCCTGCGGCAACTGCCCATAACGGCCAGGCCCTGATGTCTCGCTGCTTGACCTCGGCAATCCCCTCCATCTGCCGCTCGCGCCGCAGGTTGGTTTCGAACTCTGCAAACACCACCGCTTGTCGGGGAACAGCGTCCCACTGCGCGAGTCACTGGTGGGCGAACGGTTCTTAGTCCGCATCAGGTGCTCTCCTCGTTCGGCAGGAGACCCACCGGGAGCACAATGTAGGACAAAATGTAGGACAAACCAATCTAAAAAGTGTTTTAAATTCAATAATTTGGCTGATTTGAGCGGTCGGCCCAGGCGGGGTGATCGAGGAGGCCACTCGTTCCGCCTGGACCGACCAACCCCGTGGGCTCAGGAGATGCGGCGGACCTGAGGCGCCTCGGGGAACTCGGCCATATCGCTCTCAATCGAGCGTTCGGATTTCGTGGAGCGGTTTGGCGGGGCTGTCCGAACCCGCCGCACCGTTCCCGATAGTGCCGGGGTAAGAGCAAGGAAGCTTTCCGCCGGCCGTCGAACTGAGGCTCGGGTTTTACTAAATTTTGATACAATTACCAAACAAAACCCGCCGGTCTAGTGGCGGATTCGCTAAGGATAGTAAAAGGTTAAGGTAAATTTAACGGCTGGCGACCGGGCCACTTTCACGCCGCTTCCAGGATCACCCGGTTGCGGCCTTCGCGCTTTGCGCGATAGAGCGCATCGTCGGCGCGCTTGACGACATCTTCCAGCGCCTCGGCATTGCTCTCCAGCTCCGCCAGCCCGATGGATACGGTGATCTGCAGGCTGTCGGCCTTGCTGCCGGCATTGAAAGGCTTGCCGCTGACCGCCCGCCGCAAGCGCTCGGCCACCTTGTAGGCGACCTGCAGGTCGGTTTCGGGCAAGGCGACGACGAATTCCTCGCCACCCGTCCGGCAGGCCAAGTCGATGTTGCGGATATTGGCCTTTATGCGCCGCGCCAATTCCTTCAGCACCTCATCGCCGGCATCGTGGCCATGGGCGTCGTTGACGAGCTTGAAGTGGTCCACATCCAGCGCCAGCACCGAGATGGTCTTGCCGCGGTTGGCGGCGACATCGACCATGGCGCCGACATGCACACTCATGTAGCGGCGGTTGTAGAGCCCGGTCAGGGGATCGGTGACCGCCATCTCGAGCGACTGCTGGACGTTGCTGCGCAAGCGTTCGGTAAAGCGCCAGCGCCTGATCTGGGTATTCACCCGGGCGAGGAATTCCTGTTTGTCGATGGGACGGATGAGATAGTCGTTGACCCCCATGTCGAGCGCCCGGATCATCCGCTGGTGGTCGTCCATGTCGACGATGATGAGGATCGGCACCTGGCGGGTGCGCTCCAGCGAGCGCAATTGCGCGCACAGGCGCAGGCCGTCGAAGCCTTCCAGGTCGAGATTGACGATCAGCAGCTCGAATTCGCCGTCGGCGGCGATCCTGGCGGCCTGCTGGGGATCGTCACAGCAGGTCATGTGGTGCTTGGTGCCGACAGCGGCACACATCCGGTCCATGAGATTGCCGCGGTTGTCGATCAGCAGGATTTTGCCCGGCGTATCGGAGTCGATCTGTTTGAGCGGATTGTTCATCATGCCGATCTCGCCGGCCGATTCGAGCCGTGCCGACAGTTCGTCGGTGAGCATCTTGAGGCGGGCGAGACTCTTCACCCGGCAGAACAGGGCGACATCGTTGACCGGCTTGGTGAGGAAGTCGTCGGCGCCGGCCTCCAGTCCCTTGACCCGATCCTCGAGCTGGTCGAGCGCGGTGACCATGATCACCGGGATATGGTGGGTGGCCGGATTGGACTTGATGCGCCGGCATACCTCGATGCCGTCGATGCCCGGCATCATCACGTCGAGCAGCACGATATCGGGCCTGGCCCGCTGCACCGCTTCCAGGGCATCGACACCGTTCATGGCTGTGATGACGTCGAAATATTCTGCCGTGAGTTTAGCTTCCAGCAGCCGCACATTGGCGAGGATATCGTCGACGACGAGGACGCGTGCGGTCATGTATCGTCCTTCAGATATCCGTCGATGGTCTGCAGGAAGCTGACGACCGAGATCGGCTTGGAGATATAGGCTTCACATCCACCTTCCCGGATTTTTTCCTCGTCGCCCTTCATGGCGAAGGCGGTGACGGCGATGACCGGGATATGGCGGAGCTTGTCGTCTTCCTTCAGCCACTTGGTGACCTCGATGCCGGACACTTCGGGCAACTGGATGTCCATGAGGATGAGGTCGGGCATGTTGACCTTGGCGATATCAAGCGCCGACAACCCGTCACGGGTCTGCAGGACCCGGTATCCCTGGGCCTCCAGCAGATCGTTGAACAGTTTCATGTTGAGTTCGTTGTCCTCGACGATAAGGACTGTCTTGCGCACGTCCTTCGCCGTCGCGTCGGATTCTGAACCCATCATTCGGACCACACCGTAATTCACGTGCTTGAACCCTGTCCCTGTTTGGCTGGATGTTCGGCCAAACCATACTGGCCCACTCTCACCTGTAATTGCGTGCATCGTCGCAGCAATCAGTAACTAACAGTTTAACCCGCAGGCCATCGTCGTTAAGGTCCTCACCTGCTGGTTAACCAAACGGATTTACCAATGTCGAAAAGTTTCGCCAAATCAGAAGCACCCGAGGTTATCGCCTTGCAGGCGCTGGCTTTTATCGCCAGTGAAGCGGATCGGCTGGATCGGTTCATGCAGCTTTCGGGCATCGATCCGGCAACCCTCAAGGCACGTGCCGGCGAGCCTGAGTTGCTGGCTGCGGTGCTTGACCATGTGCTGGGCGACGAATCGCTGTTGTTCCTGTTCTGCGAGGCGCAAGGGCTGGCCACCGAGGCACCGCGCGCTGCCCGCAGGGCATTGCCGGGCGGCGGCTTCGAGGGCTAGAGAGTAAACGCCATGCAAGCCCCCGCCCGCCATCCGCAGTTGCCGACCGACCCGAACCGCCCGCTCATCATCTGCGATGTGGATGAAGTTGTCGTGCATTTCCTGAAAGGCCTCGAGAACTTTCTCGACCAGCGCGGTCTGTGGCTCGATCCGGCGAGCTTTGCCCTCAACGGCAATATCCGCCGCAAGGCCGGCAATGCGCCCCTGCCCGGCGACGAACTCGGGCCCCTGCTGATCGATTTCTTCGCCTCCTGCACCCGCCATCTCGACGCCATCGATGGCGCGGTGGCAGCGCTTCTGGGACTGGGCGAGGCCGCCGACATCATCATGCTCACCAATCTGCCTGATCAGTTCCGCACCGACCGCATTGCCAATCTCGCCGACCACGGCATCGACTTCCCCGTGCTCACCAATGAAGGCCCCAAGGGCCCGGCCATCGCCAAACTTGCCGAGGGGCGGCACGCACCGGTGATCTTCATCGACGACAATCACGGCTACCTGGCCTCGGCGCGCGATTGGCGCCGCGATGTGCATCTGGTGCACTTCCTGCAGGATGAGCGGTTTGCCCGCCATGTCGGGCACTTCGACTACATGTCGCTGCGCACCGACAACTGGAGCGAGGCCGAGGCCCACATGTTGCGGCTTCTGGCCTGACATGGCGGCCCCTTTGCGCATCGGCATCGATCTGGGCGGCACCAAGATCGCCGCCATTGCCCTGCGCGACGGCATCGAGACCACCCCGGCGCTGCGCATCGCCACGCCGCGCCACGACTATGACGGCGTCATCGCCGCCATTGCCGGGCTGGTGGAGAGGCTGGAAGAAGACAATGGCGAAGCGGGGACTATCGGCATCGGCATGCCGGGCTCGATCTCGCCGGCATCAGGACTTGCCCAGAACGCCAACACCACTTTGCTCAACGGCAGACCCTTTGCCGCTGATCTGGAGCAGCGCCTCGGCCGGCCGGTCAGGCTTGCCAACGATGCCAATTGCCTTGCCCTGTCGGAAGCCCATGACGGCGCCGGCAAGGACGCCCGGTCCATCTTCGGCGTCATCCTCGGTACCGGCTGCGGCGGCGGCATCGTTACCGGTGGCCGGGTGCTGTCGGGCCGCCACGCAGCGAGCGGTGAATGGGGCCACAATCCACTGCCTTGGGCCGAAGGCGACGAGCATCCGGGTCCGCCATGCTGGTGCGGCCGGAGGGGGTGCATGGAGGCCTGGGTGTCGGGAACCGCGCTGGAGCGCCAATATGCTGAAAGGACCGGAGAACATCTGCCCGCCATCACCATCGCCGCTCGCGCCGCCTCGGGCGAGAAAGTGGCGACCGCGGTTCTCGATACCCACGCCGGCCGGTTGGCGCGCGGCCTTGCCCATGTCGTCAACCTCATCGACCCCGATGTCATCATTCTGGGCGGCGGCCTTTCCAACCTGCCACACCTCTATGAGGTGCTGCCCGCTCTCATGACCCCTTTCATCTTTGCCGATGATCCCCGCCCCGATATCCGCCCGCCCCGCCACGGCGACATTTCCGGCGTCAGGGGGGCGGCGCGCCTGTGGGACGATAGGGACTGGCCCTAGGGTCTGTTGAGAATCACGGTTGTGGTGCCGGTTTGACAGGATTGGCTCAGATTTGCGGGGTTGAGGAGGAAAGACATGCTGGCATATTCGACGACGAAGCCGCGTGAAGATGGGCCAATCCTGTCAAATCCCGAAGGGACGTGGCCCATTTTGCCTCTGGACGTCACTTTGAGCGGCTTGAAGGGGTGGGCCCTGCGGCGCCCCTCAAACCTAGCCAGAAACAAAATGGGCCACGCCAGCGCCGCAACCGTGAATCTCAACAGACCCTAGAGCATGATACCCGTTCGCTATAGGCTGGTGCGATGAGCGACGAAGCCTCTTCCCAGATCATCGATTCCCGCCTGTTCCGCGACCTTTACGGCACCCCGACCATGCGTGCCGTATTCACCGACCGCGCGACCCTGCAAGGCTGGTTCGACGCCGAAGCCGCGCTGGCGGGGGCTGAAGCCGAATGCGAGCTCATTCCCGACACCGCCGCGCAAGCCATCGCCAAGGCTGCAGATGCCGACAGGATCGACATCGAAGCGTTGCGCGAGGCCATCGCGCGCTCGGGCCATCCCTTCGTGCCGGCCCTCAGGGCGCTGGAGAGGCTGGCCGGCGACGGGGCCGAATTCGTGCATTTCGGCGCCACCACCCAGGACATCATGGATACCGGCGCCGTGCTGCAGTTGCGCTCCGCCCTTGCCCTCATCGAGGACGGGGTGAAAGGCCTGATCGCCGCCCTCGCCGCCCAGGCCCACGCCCATCGCTCGACCGTCATGGCCGGGCGCACCCATGGCCAGCACGCGGTGCCCATCACCCTTGGCCTCAAGCTGGCGGTGATGGTCGGTGAAATGCACCGCCATTCAGAACGCATCGCGGCGCTGAAGCCTCGCCTGCTGGTGGGCCAGCTTGCAGGCGCGGCGGGCACCCTGGCGACCCTCGGCGACAAGGCGGGCCCGGTCCGCGCTGCCATGTGCCGCCGCCTCGGCCTTGCCGAACCGGCCATCGCCTGGCACACGGCGCGCGATGCCATGGCCGAGGCCGTCTCCCTCATGGCGATGATCGGCGCAACCTGTGGCAAGTTCTGCGCCGAGGTGGTGAACCTGCAACGCAGCGAGATCGCCGAGGTGGCCGAGCCCTCCGGCAAGCACAGCGTCGGCTCGTCCACCATGCCGCAAAAGCAGAACCCGATGATCGCCCAGGACGTGGTGGCTCTCGCCCGCCTTCTCGCCGCCCTGCCCGCTTCGGCCTTTGCCGCCATGATGCACGCCCACGAGCGCGACATGGCCGCCTGGCAGATGGAATGGCTGGTGGTGCCGGAAGCCTTCATCCTGGCCTCGGGCGCCCTGCATCACGCAACCGCCATCGCCTCGGGACTCTGGGTCGATACCGCCCGGATGCGGAGAAACCTCAAGGATTCCGGGGGGTTCATCAATGCCGAAGCGGTGATGATGACGCTGGCCGAAAGCATCGGCCGGGATGAAGCGCACGAGCTTGTCGGCGCCATCACGCGCAGCGCCGCCCAATCCGGCACCCCGCTGGCGGCGGCCCTCAGCAGTGATCCGGCCGTTGCCAGCCACCTTGACCGCGCCGCCATCGATTGCTTGCTGGAGCCGGATCAGTGGCTGGGCGAGGCGGTTGCGGCGACGGACCGCATGCTGCGAGCTATCGGTTTTCGGCAAACGTGATATGCGCCGAAGATACAGTCAGCCGGGTGATGATCCGTGCTAGCATTTTTTTAATGCATGGTGATGGTCCTTGCCATTGCCGCTTGCGGGCAACTCGTGATGACCACCTGCGAGGAGGGTTCCACCCGGTGACTGCTGTTCCCTTGCTCAGCCAGACGCTGACGGCTCTGGTATCTGCTGCCGCCGATGCCTATGCAGCGACCGGCAACCCGGATGCCGTTGCCGTTGCCAAGCGCCTGCGCACTGTAACCTCGGTGCCCGCCCCGCCGCCGGTCGGCGATCAGCCGCCCGCCCTCAAGGACCTCGCCGCCGGGTTGGCGGTAATGCCGGCGGGGCATCTGAGCGATCTGGTGCGGGCCTCGGCCACCGAAATCACCTGGAGCGGCGGTGTCTTCAAGATGCCGGATGGCTTTGGCGGCCGCTATGCCTACGTGGAATTCGTCGGCCCGGACGGCATGGTGACCTGCCCGAAACTGCGCTTCGGCCTCTACCTGCAATCGCCCGATACCTACTACCCCGCCCACGATCATGCGGCCGAGGAATTCTATTACGTCATCGGCGGCGGTGCACGCTGGCAGATCGACGACGGGGCGTTCTTTGAAACCGCTCCGGGTTCCCTCATCCATCACCGGCCTCACCAGCGCCACGCCATGGAAACCTTCGCCAACCCGCTGCTCGCCATGTGGATATGGACCGGCGACATCCGTACCGAAACCTATCGCATCGACGGCGCATAGGCCCGTCACCTCTGGCCAATCGCCAAATAATTAAAGCGATATCAAAAGGTAGCGGTGAAGTCCTCAAACGATGCTCATCTGGCGATCAACGCCGCGTGATCGGTTCCGGCATGCGGTCGGCGATGAGGGAGACCAGTTCGAACATGACCGATGCCGCGACCATGGCGGTGATATTGTTCGGCTGGTCCTTGGTCGGCATCAGACACACCACGTCGCCGCCGATGACGTTCAGCCCCCTCACCCCGCGCACGATCTCGATGGCCTGATCGATCGTCCAGCCGGTGACACCGGCCTCGATATTGGAGACCCCCGGCGCCACCGTGGCATCGAGGCAGTCGAGGTCGAAGGTGATGTAGACCGGGTGATCGCCGATACGCTGACGGATGATGTCGATGGCAGCCGCCACGCCAATGTCGCGATAGCGCTTCATGGGGATCACCTCGTAGCCGAGGTCGTAGGAGGGCTGGAACCAGTCCTTGGTGCGCGGATTGCCGCGCATGCCGATCTGCACCGAGCGGGCGGCATCGACGTTGCCCTGGCGCACCAGATAGGCCGCCCAGTGGGCCGCCGACTTGTGCGAGCCGAGCCAGTGCGACACCGTCTCGAAGGCATCGGTGTGGGCATCCAGATGCAGCAGCGCCACCGGCTTGCCACCCGTCAGCTTCGATTGCGGCCCGGCGATCGCCTGCACGATGGCCCCGGTGATGCCGTGGTCGCCGCCGATCGAGACCGGATGGCTGCCGGCTTCATCGATGCGGCGGAAGAAGGCGAAGATCCGTTCCACCGATTTTTCGTTGTCGTTGGCCTCCGGCAGCGGCACGTCGCCCAGATCGTTGATGCGGGCGCGGTCCCACGGATTGAAGTCGAAGTCGCCGTGGTAGCGCCGGTTATGGGCCGAGACATGGCGCACCGCCCTGGGACCCAGATGCTGGTCGCGCTCGGTCGAGCCGTTGCCGGAAGAATGCGGCACCCCGACCAGGGCAATGTCGCAATGGGCGGGGGTCGGGATCGACGGGGCAGCGAAACAGCGAGGCGATGCCCCACCAGTAGAGGGTTTCCATCATCCGCCGGTGGCTGGCATCCTCGTTCTCGAAATCCATGGCTCATTCCTTTGGTTGCATGACGCCATGGGCTTCCAGCACGGCCTTGAGCTTGGGGCGTTGCCTGACGGCGTCCGAGACGGCTGCAATGGCGGGGCAGCGCGACCTGAGGGTCGTTTCCGATGGCCGCGCCCAGCAGGCCAGCATGAACAGGTAGAAGTCGGCTGCCGAGACGATCTCGCCCAGCAGGAAGGGGCCTTCGCGCTCCAACCGCTTGTCGATCAGGTCGAACAGCTTGTCGACCTGCTGCAATCCCTTGGCGCTCAGCCATGTGCGTTCTTCATCGCTGTCGGCAAGGCCTTCGGGATGCAGTGCCATGGAAAATGCCGGATAAAGATTGGCGCTCAGGAACGACAGCCACGACAGATAGGCCGCATAATCGCTTGAGCCGTTTTCCGGCTGCAGCCCGGCTTCAGGATGCGCCGCTGTCAGGAAGGCGACAATAGCGGCCGATTCGACCACGATGCGCCCGTCATCGAAGCGCAGTGCCGGAATGTAGCCGAGGGGCGATATCTCGCGGAAGGCGGGTTTTCGCACCTCTTCCGGCGTCATCCAGGCGCTCTGATAGGGAATACCGAGTTCCTCCAGCACCAGATGCGGCGCCAGCGAGCCCCAGTTCTTCACGTTGTAGAGCGTGTACATTCAGACAACCTCCTCTTTCCCGCCATCAGGCTACGCCACAACGCGGCCTTGCGACAATCACCGTTGCAGTATGCTAGATTGGCCCTGTGTCAGGGTGCACACGATGAGCAGCGCCGCTTCCATTGCCGAAACCGCCCCAGCCGGCTTTTGCCGCGATTGCCTCGCGACCGTGCCGCCGGCGGCGTCGCGCTGTGCGGGCTGCCGCGGCCCGCGCCTTGTCCGCCATCCAGAGCTCTACGAACTGGCGATCGCCCATATCGACTGCGATGCCTTTTACGCCAGCATCGAAAAGCGCGACGATCCGGCCTTGCGCGACAAGCCGGTGATCATCGGCGGCGGACGGCGCGGCGTCGTCTCCACCGCCTGCTACATTGCCCGCATTCATGGCATCAAGTCGGCGATGCCGATGTTCAAGGCACTGAAACTGTGCCCCCAGGCCGTGGTGGTCCGACCGGACATGGAAAAATACGCCCGCGTCGGGCGCGAAGTGCGCAAGCTGATGCAGGAACTGACCCCGCTGGTCGAGCCGATATCCATCGACGAGGCGTTTCTCGATCTGTCGGGCACCCAGCGCCTGCACCATATGGAGCCGGCCCGCTCGCTCGCCCGACTTGCCCGCCGCATATCCGACGAGATCGGCATCAGCGTGTCGGCGGGCCTGTCGCACAACAAGTTTCTCGCCAAGATCGCCTCTGATCTCGACAAGCCGCGCGGCTTTTCGGTGATCGGGCGAGCCGAGACCGTCTCCTTCCTCGCCCAACGGCCGGTCGGCCTCATCTGGGGCGTCGGCAAGGCCATGCAAGGGTCGCTGGCCAGGGCTGGCATCACCATGATCCGCCAGCTTCAGGTGATGGAGCGGCGCGACCTGCAAAAGCGCTTCGGCGCCATGGGCGAGCGGCTCTATTTCCTGTCGCGAGGCGTTGACCTCCGCTCTGTCTCGCCCCACGAGGACATGAAGTCGATCAGCGCCGAAACCACCTTCAACGAGGACATCACCGATTTTGGCCGTCTGGAGAACATCTTGTGGGACTTGAGCGAAAAGGTATCGCGCCGCGCCAAGGGCTATGGCCTGGCCGGCGAGACCGTGGTGCTGAAGCTGAAGACCGCCGACTTCCGGATCCGCACCCGCAACACCACGCTGTCGGATCCGACGCTGCTGGCCGAGCGCATCTTTGCCGCCGCCAGCCCGCTATTGCGGCGCGAGGCGACGGGAACCGCCTTCCGCCTTATCGGTGTGGGGATCAGCCATCTGGGCCCGGCCGCAGCCGATGAAACGCTTTCCGGCCTCGATGCCAGGGCAAGGGCGCTGGCCAGGGCCGAACTTGCCATGGACAAGGTGCGCGACCGCTATGGCCGCACGGCCGTGGCCAAGGGGCGCTCGCTGAAGAGGGAAGCGCCCGATAGCGGGCGATGACCCACACCTCGTTGATCCCGGCACCCAAGCCGCGCTAAGGATGAACCTGTCAATTTTCAGCCGGGGCGGTGATGCGGTTTCAATCGAGCAGGGAATTCAGGAACTGGCCGGCCAAGGCGGTGACCATCTTCGGCATGTCCGGGGTGGGCAAGACGACGCTCGCTCGCCTGCTGCGCGACGATGACTGGTTCCACTATTCGGTCGATTACCGTATCGGCACCCGCTACATGGGCGAGCACATCGTCGACAACTTTAAGCACGAGGCGATGAAGAACCCGTTCCTGCGCTCGTTGCTGCGCAACGATTCCATCTACATTTCCTCCAACATCACTTTCGAGAACCTCGATCCGCTGTCCACCTATCTGGGCAAGCCCGGCGATCCGGGCATGGGTGGCTTGAGTTTTGCCGAATACCGCCGCCGCCAGGCCCAGCACCGCCACGCCGAGATCGCCGCCCTTCTCGACGTGCCGGAATTCATCGAGAAATCGCGTGAAATCTACGACTACGCGCATTTCATCTGCGACGCCGGGGGCTCCCTGTGCGAGGTGGTCAATCTCTCGGACGGCGGCGATCCGGTGCTCAAGACGCTCGCCGACCATACCCTCCTGCTCTATATCCGCGGCACGCCTGAGCATGCGCGCGAACTGGTCGAGCGCTTCCGCGGCGCTCCCAAGCCGATGTACTACCAGCCGCAGTTTCTCGAGGCCAAATGGGCCGAGTACAAAGCCCTCAACGCGATCGAGCGCGATGACGAAGTGAGCCCCGACGGCTTTGCCGTGTGGGGCTTCGAGGAACTCATACACCATCGCATCCCGCTGTATGAATCGATCGCCCGGCGTCACGGCTATACCGTGGAGATGGAGGACATTCCCTCGATCGGCGACGAGGAGGGCTTCCTTGCCCTCGTGTCTCGCGCCATCGACAGCCACCAGGGCTGAGCGGACTATGCCTTGGGCGTGGTGGTGGAGGTTGGGCGCGGCGGCGGCGGGGCCTTGTCGCTTTCATCGTCGAGGATGCGCATGGCGGCCCCGTCGAGATCGTCGTACTGACCCGAGCGCAGGCTCCACACAAACGCCGCCAGGCCGATGCCGCCCAGCAGCAGCGCCGCCGGAATGAGATAGACTAAGACGTTCATGGCCTCGCCTCACGCGGCGCCAGCAGCCTCAGCCGCAGGGCGTTGGCGGTCACCAGCAGTGACGATGACGACATGGCGATGGCGGCGATCAGCGGGCTGGCATGGCCGGAGATGGCGATCGGTACCGCCACCAGATTGTAGGCGATGGCGAGCCCGAAATTCTGGCGGATCACCCGCTCGGCCGCCTTGGCCAGGCGCCAGGCGAGAACGACAGGCGAGAGGTTTTCGCCGGTGAACACCAGATCGGCGGCGGCCTGGCCGATGTCGGCGCCCGAGGCCGGCGCCATCGAGACGTGCGCCGCCCCCAGCGCCGGGGCATCGTTGATGCCGTCACCCACCATCAGCACGTGATGCCCGCCCTCTTCCAGCGCCTCCACATAGGTCGCCTTGGCGGCGGGCAGCCAGCCCGAACGGAATGCCTTGATACCGAGGCGGGCGGCAAGGGCGGCGACCGGCGCTTCACGGTCGCCCGACATGATTTCCGGTTGCATCCCGGCGTCGGCGAATATCGCGACCACTGCGGCCGCATCGTTGCGCGCTTCATCGGCGAAGGCAAAGCGCAGGATTGGCTTTCGATCGCGTGCCAGCCAGACCTCGGAGCGTTCGCTGTCGTCGTCCCCGGCATCGGCATCGACGCCGCAGAAGGCGCGTGAACCCAGCCGGATCCGGGCACCCTGGATCTTGCCCTCGAGCCCCTCGCCCGGCCGTTCATCGACACTGTCGAAAGCCGCCGCCACGATGCCGCGCCCGGTAGCCCACGCCGCCAGTTTGCGCGCCAGGACATGGCGCGAGCGCTGGGCAAGGCCGAGCGCCAGTTCGAGGTCGCGGGTAGCCGCCGCCACCGGGGGAATGAGGCTCGGTGTGCCGCGGGTCAGTGTTCCTGTCTTGTCGAAGACCACCCGGTCGATCCCCGCCAGCCGTTCCAGCGCCGTGCCGTCCTTCAACAAGATGCCGCGCCGGAACAACACCCCGCTGGCCACCACCTGCACCGCCGGCACCGCCAGTCCCAACGCGCACGGACAGGTGATGATCAGCACCGAAATGGCCGCCAGCACGGCGGCATGGCCGTCACCGGTTATCAAAAGCCAGCCAAGGAAGGTAAGACCGGCGAGGATATGGACACTGGGCGCGTAGGCGCGTGCCATGCGCTCGGCCAGTGTCACATAGCGCCCGCGCCCGGCCTCGGCCGCTTCCATCATGCGCACGATGTCGGCCATCAACGTATCGTCGCCAGCGGCGCCGACGCGGACTTTCAGGGGGCCGGAGAGATTGAGCGTTCCGGCGTGCACATCGCTTCCCGGCTTCACCACCTCCGGCAACGGCTCGCCGGTAAGCGCGGCGCGGTCGACATCGCTGGTGCCGTCGACCACCGCGCCGTCGGCGGCGATGCGCTCGCCGGCTGCGATGAGGATCTCCATGCCCGGTCGCAACTGCCCGGCCGGCACGAAACTGCGGGCCCCGAGGGCATCGATCACCGTAGCCCCGGTGGCGTTGAGGGCGAGGAGCCCGGTCACTGCCGAGCGGGCGCGGGCACGCATCATGTGGTCGAGATAGCGCCCCACCAGGAGGAAGAACAAAAGGGTGACGGCGGCATCGAAATAGGCATCGGCGCCCGATTGCATGGTCTCGTAAAGGCTCATGGCGGTGGCCAAAATCACCGCCAGCGAGATCGGCACGTCCATGTTGAGGTGGCCGCGCGACAAGGCCCTTGAAGCCGACGCAAAGAACGGCCGACCGGCAAAAGCCACCGCCGGCAGGGCAATGAGGGCAGAAATCCAGTGGAACAGATCGCGGGTGGCGCCTTCGGCCCCCGACCACACCGATACCGACAACAACATGATGTTGGCGGCCGCAAAACCAGCGACCGCCAGCGCCGTCAACAAGGCGCGGCCTTCGCTTCTTTGGGCATCGGCCTCGGCCGCGGGCAGCCACGGGCGCACCTCGTAGCCGAGCGAGGCGATGGCGGCCACCAGGTCTTCAGGCGCTGCCTTGCCGCTCAGCCATTCGACCACGACCCGCCGCGTCGACAGGTTGACGCGGGCGCTGATCACTGCCGGAAAGGCCCGTAACGAATCCTCGATGCGGGTGATGCAGGCCGCGCAATGCACCCCCGGCACCAGCGCCTCCAGCCGCGACCTCCCCGGTTCCACCTCGCGCACCCAGCGATCGAGCCCGCCCGCGCCCGATGCGCCCTCGTCGGGCGGCAGGATCAGCGGTTCCGGGCAGCAGGCAGGCATGTCATTGCGCCTTCGATGTGATGTAGCTGTAGTCGCGCCGCCATTCGATGCCGTTGTTGCCGGTGGCGATCAGCTTGGCCTCCCACAGGCCGGCGGGAAGTGCCAGGTCGGCGGCATAAAAGCCGGGACGGGTTTCGCTCAAGGCCACGACGCGATCCTCGCCTTCGTGGGTCGGCCGGCCCATGGTGACGATAACCTTGAGGCCGGTGACGGGCGAACCGTCGCGAGCGGCAACCTTGAAGATCAGCCCCAGGGCGTCATGGCTGAACCTGGCATCCCAGCCGAGCTTTTCCTGGCGCCGCTCGGCGGCGATGAAGCCGTTGTACTCTTGGCTGGCCACATAGCTGTTTTCCACCACCAGCCCGGTCCAGGTCGTCTCGGCGAAATAGGCCATCGTCAGGTTGACGATGACGACGACACCGAAAAACCCTAAGAGGGTGGCCAGCATGCGCCGTCCGGTGAAGACCCCTTTTGCCGTTGTCTCGCTTGCCTGCATGGCTGGTCCTACTCCTCGTTGCCCTGTTTTGGGGGGCGCTGGAAATGCGCCACGGTCAATGCACGGTCGGCGCTCTTGCCGCCGTTGATGTCCACGGCGACGAACCGGAAGTCGGTCTCGCGATGTTTCAGGCGTTTGGGATCCATCTTCACATACACCTTGATGTCCCTCACCCGATCGGCGCCGACGTCGATGTTCAGCCCCGTATTCGATTCCTTGGTGCTGCCGGCCAGATACATGACGGCGCCCGGCAAACCCTCGATCGACAAGCGGAAGGTGCGCGGTTCGGTGCGTTTGTTGAGGATCTTCACGCTGTAGCCATTGCTTATATTGCCATCGGAGAGCTGCACATATAGCGGGTTGCGATCGTGCAGCACATTGACATCGAGGCGATCGCGCATGACGAGCAGGACCAGCAAGCCGATGCCGATCATGCCCCACACGAAAATATAGATGAACGTGCGCGGGCGAATGAAGCTCGGCCATTGGTCGGGATCGCGAGTTCCGGCTTCATGCGCGGTGTAGTCGGAAAGCGTCGAATAGGAGATCAGGCCGCGCGGCTTGCCGATCTTTTCCATCACCGAGTTGCAGGCATCGATGCACAAGGCGCAGGTGATGCATTCGAGCTGCTGGCCGTCACGGATGTCGATGCCCTCCGGACACACCGCCACGCACAGGTTGCAGTCGATGCAGTCCCCGTAGGTCGTTTCGCCATGCTGGCGGCGGTCGCGCTGGCTGCCGCGCGGCTCGCCGCGCCAGTCGTTGTAGGTAACGACGAGGGAATGTTCGTCCAGCATCGCCGACTGGATGCGCGGCCACGGGCACATGTAGGTGCACACCTGCTCGCGCATGAAGCCGGCGAAAATGAAGGTGGTGCCGGTGAGCACCGCGACGGTGGAATAGGCAACCGGCGCCGCGTTGAGGGTGAAGAAGTTGTAGGCAAGAGTTGGCGCATCGGCGAAATAGAAGATCCAGGCGCCACCCGTCGCCATGGCGATGAGCAGCCAGATGGCGATCTTGGTACTGCGCAAGGCGATCTTGTGAAAGCTCCAGGGGGCGGCATCGAGCTTGATGCGGGCGTTGCGGTCGCCCTCCACGAAGCGCTCGATGACAAGGAACAAATCGGTCCACACGGTCTGCGGACAAGTATAGCCGCACCACGCCCGCCCCACTGTCGAGGTGATGAGGAAAAGGCCGACGCCGGCCATCACCAGAAGGCCGCCGACAAAATAGAATTCCTGCGGCCAGATCTCGATGAAGAAGAAATAGAACCGCCGGGTGGCGAGGTCGACGAGCACCGCTTGATGGGGCGCGAAGTCGCCCCGGTCCCAGCGTAGCCAGGGCGTCACGTAGTAGATCGTGAGGGTGATCGCCATCACCCACCATTTCAGGGTCCTGAAGGTGCCGTGGGTACGCTTGGGATGAACTTTTACGCGCGCAGCGTAAAGCGAACGCTGCTCAGGCTTGTTGACCGCATCGGCCTCGATGCGGTCAACGTCCTTGTAGACGGTTGTCATTTCCTGGCCGGTTCCTACTCGCCGCCGCCAAGCGAATGCACAAACAGTGTCAGTTCCTTGATAGTGGCCACACTCAATTTGCCCCCCCAGGCCGGCATGACACCATGACGCGGCTTGGTGATCTGGGCAATGATGGCCTTTTCGGTGCCGCTGTACAACCAGATCTGGTCGGTCAGGTTGGGCGCCCCGAGGTCGCGGTTGCCCTTGCCGTTCGCGCCGTGGCAGGCGGCGCAGTTGTCGGCGAACAACGCCTTGCCGGCGGTGGCCGCAGCGGCGTCATGCTTCTGGCCCGACAGTTCCAACACGTAGTTGACCACCTGGACGATCTGCTCGTGCGTCAGGATCTGATCGGCGCCGAAGCTCGGCATTTGCGAATCCCGGGTATCGGGATCGGCCGTATAGCGAATGCCATGGGTGATGGTCTGCATGATGGCCTCGGGCGTGCCGCCCCACAGCCAGTCGTCGTCGTTGAGGTTGGGATAGCCCTTCGCCCCCTCAGCGCCCGAGCCGTGGCATTGCGAGCAATAGACCTTGAAGGCGGACCGTCCACCGGCGATGGCGAACTGGTCGAGGGCCTGGTTCTGCTTGATCTCGGCAAGCGACAGCTTCGTCAGCTTGGTGACTTCACCGGCCTGCGCAGCCTGTGCCGCTGCAAGACTTTGTTGCAGCGCGCCGCGGCTCGACCATCCAAGCACGCCGCTGGTGGCGCCGTGAATCAGCGGAATGGCCGGATAGGCGATGACATAGCCGATGGCGAACACGATGCAGGCGTAAAACGTCAGCACCCACCAGTGCGGCAACGGGGTGTTGAGTTCGCGGATGCCGTCCCATTCGTGGCCGGTCGTCTCTGTGCCGGAGACTTCGTCGATGTGTTTTGCGGCCATGGATCTCAATCCTCCTTGAGGGGAATGCGGGACGCATCGTCGTAGCGCTGGCGCGAGCCCGGCCTGAAGATGAAGAAGAGGACCCCGACGAAGAACGCCATCAGGAGGACGAGACCGACACTGTCGGCGAACAGGCGGAATTCATTGTAATCCATGGCGCTCACCTGAGGTTTTCGCTGGCGGTGTACTTGGAGAAATCGACCAGGGTCCCGAGCATCTGCAGATAGGCCACCAGTGCGTCCATCTCCGTCAGGCGTTCCGGGTTGCCGTCAAAATCGCGCGCAATCGCCTTTGGATAGCGCTTTTGCAGGCCAGCGAGCCCCTCGCCATCGCCGTTGGCCTGGGCCTTGAGGTCGACCAGGGCGTTGGCGATCATGTCGTCGGTGTAGGGCACGCCGACATCGCGGTTAGCCTTGAGATGGGCGGCGATATCGTCGACCTTGAGATCGGTCCTGGCGAGGAAGGCATAGGCCGGCATGATCGATCCCGGCACCACCGAACGAGGGTCGGTGAGGTGCTCGACGTGCCACTGGTCGGAATAGCGACCTCCCACCCGCGCCAGGTCCGGGCCGGTGCGTTCCGAGCCCCACTGGAAGGGATGGTCGTACATGCTTTCCGCCGCCAGCGAATAGTGACCATAGCGCGCCACCTCGTCACGGAAGGGGCGGATCATCTGCGAATGGCAGAGATAGCAACCCTCGCGGACATAGATGTCACGCCCGGCCAGTTCGAGCGGCGTATAGGGCCGCATGCCCTGCACCTTCTCGATGGTGTTCTGGAGGTAGAACAAGGGGGCGATCTCGACGATGCCGCCGATGCTCACCACCACCAGGGAGAGGACCAGAAGCAGCGTGGCGTTGCGCTCGATGGTTGCGTGATTGAACATGATCCTTGATCCTTCTCGCATCCGGGCTCAGGCCAGCGCCGCCACGGCCATGGGCGCTTCGTTGCGCTTTCTGCCTATGATCGTCTGGTAGATGTTCCACGCCATCACCACCGCACCGAGCAGGTAGAGCAAACCGCCGAACACCCGCGCGGCATACGCCCAGTGGATCGCCTGGACCACCTCCACGAAGGAGTAGACCAGGAAGCCCTGCGGATCGTATTCGCGCCACATCAACCCTTGCGTGATGCCGGCGACCCACATGACGGCGGCGTAGATGACGATGCCGAGAGTGGCCAGCCAGAAGTGCCAGTTGATGAGCCGCAGGCTATAAAGGCCGTCGCGATTCCACAGCTTGGGCACCATGTAGTAGATCGCCGCAAAGGAGATCATGCCGACCCACCCCAATGCGCCCGAGTGCACGTGGCCGATGGTCCAGTTGGTGTAGTGGGAGAGCGAGTTCACCGACTTGATCGACATCATCGGTCCCTCGAAGGTCGACATGCCGTAGAAGGCGAGCGCCAGCACCATCATGCGGATGATCGGATCGGTGCGCACCTTGTCCCAAGCGCCCGACAGGGTCATCAAGCCGTTGATCATGCCGCCCCATGAGGGCATCCACAGCATGATCGAGAACACCATGCCCAGCGTCTGCGCCCAGTCGGGCAGCGCGGTATAGTGCAGATGGTGGGGTCCGGCCCAGATATAGAGGAAGATCAACGCCCAGAAGTGGACGATCGACAGGCGGTAGGAATAGATCGGCCGATTGGCCTGCTTGGGCACGAAGTAATACATCATGCCGAGGAAGCCGGCGGTGAGGAAGAAACCCACCGCGTTATGCCCGTACCACCATTGCGTCAGCGCGTCCTGGACGCCGGAAAACAGCGAATAGCTCTTGGAGCCGAGGAACGACACCGGCACTGCCAGGTTGTTGACCACATGCAGCATGGCGATGGTCACGATGAACGCCAGGTAGAACCAGTTGGCCACGTAGATGTGGGGTTCCTTGCGCTTGAACAACGTGAACAGGAACACCGCCAGGTAGGCCACCCATACAACGGTGAGCCAGATGTCGACATACCATTCGGGTTCGGCGTACTCGCGCGACTGGGTGATGCCGAGCAGATAGCCGGTCGCCGCCAGAACGATGAACAACTGATAGCCCCAGAAGACGAACCACGCCGTATTGCCCAGCGCCAGCCGGGTCTGGCAGGTGCGTTGCACCACGTAGAACGAGGTGCAGATGAGGGCGTTGCCGCCGAAGGCGAAGACCACCGCCGAGGTATGCAGCGGCCTCAGGCGACCGAAGTTGAACCACGGCTCGATGTCGAAGACGGGCCATGAAAGCTGCAAGGCGGCGACGACGCCGACCAGCATGCCGACGATGCCCCAAAAAAGCGTAGCGACTGCGCCGTAGCGGATCACGCTGTCGAAATAGCCGCTGTTATCGGGTGGGGTTTCGTCGAAATCCGCCCGTTTGGCCGTCACCACCACGGCGATCAGGGCCGCTATGGCCACGATGGTCATTTGAATGGCAAATGGCTGGTCGTGCGCCTTCGCCGCCATGACTATCGCAATAAGTGCCGCCAGCCCGTAGATGGCGAGCTTTCCTAAAGCGCTCATGAGTCCCCCTCCGCTCGATCAGCCAGCAATTAGAGCTATTCGGTCTCACGCCATCGTGTCGCTTTCCTTGATCTCGATCAATGCCGAACAGCCAAGTCGGGCCAATTGTGCACAGAAGTGACTGCGACAAACGCAGCGGGGAACAAATATGGCTGCCAACGACCCAACACGACAAAGTTCACACTCCGTGCCGCCTCCGCCTCTGCCACGCAATTTCACTGATCCGATAGACTTTCTCATCCACGAGCACGCCCGCCAGGAATGGCTGTGCGATGTTCTGGAGACCATTGCCGACGGGTTGCCGGGCACGCTCGAATGCGCCCTGGCCGCCATGGTGGCCGAAGTCCTCAAGGTCGATGTTCCCCTGCATCACCAGGATGAGGAGCACGGTTTGTTCCCCCTGCTGGAGCGCCGCGCCGCGCCTGAGGACAACATCGAGCCGATGATTCGCCAGCTTAATCGCGAACACCTGGCCGACGATACCTATTCCACCGATCTGATCGACCTTCTGGATGCGCTGGCTGGCGGGCAGACCCCGATCAATCCCGAAATGGCCGGTTACATGATTCGCGGTTTCTTCGAGAGCTACCGGCGCCACATCGCCTTCGAGAACATCGTGATCATGCCGCTGGCGCGGGCGCGGCTGACGCCGGAGGACATGGAAGAACTCCTCGCCCGCATCCGTTCGCGCCGCCGCAGGCTGGCAGTGGGACGCGGTTAGCCTCTGTTGCGCATCAGCTTTCGGCCGCTTCCGCCAGACGCTGCAAATCCGGCACGCTGATTAGGCGATTGGCCTTCAGTTCGATGACGCCGTCTTGCCTCAAGCGGGTGATCTGACGGCTCACCGTTTCGATGGTGAGGCCGAGAAAATCGGCCATATCGGCACGCGTCAGTGGCAGTTCGAAGTCGACGGCGGTCCGTTTGGCAGCGTCCACCGGCGTCTTGTCGGGAATGTGCCGGGCAATCATGTAGAGGAGTGCCGCCACCCGCTCGCGCGCCGTCTTGCGGCCGACTGCCAGCAACCAGTCGCGGGCCTCGTCCAACTCCATCAACGTCTGCTGGAACAGCCGGTGCTCCAGTTCCGGGTGGCGCTTCAACATGCCTTCCAGCACCGTGCGCGGAAACGTGCAGAGCTCCACGGCACTGACGGCTTCCGCCGAAAGGCGGCTCTCGTGCCCGAATGGGCGTCCGACGAAATCGGGGGGGAACTGCAGGCCGACAATCTGTTGGCGCCCATCGGGTAGCGTCTTCGACAGTTTCACGACGCCTTGCAGGAGATTGGAATAGACCGCGGCTTCCTCGCCATCGGCTTGCAGCGTGCGCCCGCCATCGATCCGCCGCTTGGCCGTGCGGGCGGAAAGTTCTTGCAGTTCATGGTCATTCAGCGCGCCGCAAATGCCGCGATGCCGCGCCGTGCAGGCGGCGCAAAGATTGGGCATCGGCTCGATGCCGGCGCTCTTGCAGCGGTCATCAAACTTATTCATTGATGTTGTCGCCCGCTGTCTGTGCCATAGGCATAGTTGCACCCTATCATTCTACTCAGTCGCTTCCTAGTGGCGGACGCGATGGTCGGCAAGGCGACTTATGGCTGACACGCGTTCGGCGTTGTCGCGGGCCAGCGAGGCATCGGCATGCCACAGGCTGTTCTCGAAGCCAACCCGCGCCTTGCCACCGGCCGCAAGCGCCGCGCCGAGCACCGCCGTTTCACTGACACCGAAAGCACAGACCATCCAGTCCCGTCCGTCCGGCAGATGGGTCGTGGCGGCTTCCAGGAAACCCGCCAGATCGGCTGGATCCGACTCCTGATTCTCGGCATAGCGGCCCAGCACGAAGATCACCGACAGCCGATCATGCGGAATGATGCCAGTTTCAACCAACCCGCCCAACCTCGCCACCTCGGCGGGCTCGTAGAGGATATGCTGCACGGCGATATCACGTTCGCGGCAGCGACGGTAGAACCGGCTCGCCTCGGCCTCGTCGCCGCTATCGGCTATCATCTCGCGCAGCGCCGCCGATACCGCCGTCGGCACCACCGCATCGACCACTGCGCGCTGTTCCGCGGGGGAATATCGGCCCACCGCCTCGGTGGTGATCTGCACGATCATCTGCGGTACGGCCAAGTCCAGTTCGGCGATGAGTTCGCGGTAGAGGCCGGCATCCAGCACGTGGTGGCCTTCGGCATCGCGCACATGGGCATGGATGGCGCCGGCACCCGCCGCATGGCAGGCCACAGCGGTCGCAACCGTCTCGGGGATGGTCACCGGCAGCGCTGGATGGTCCGCCTTGCCGCGGCGGGCACCGTTGGGCGCCACCATGATGCGTGGAAGTGAAATCATCGAAGCCTTGTTTCCCTTGCGGCAGCCCTATCGTCTTGCCGCCTTCAGTTGTCTATCCCATAACCGCACAGCCATGGGACATATCGCCACCAAACTTGCCGACTTTGAGGCAGATCAAGGAATGCTCGCCTGCCATCGGGCATGAGCGAGCAGCATTGAGGAGTGACACTGGCATGCGCAAGGACCTTATTCGCAAATACGCCAGCCCCGTGCCGCGTTACACCAGTTATCCCACGGCGCCGCATTTCCATGCCGGCATCGACGCCACGGTCTATCGCGACTGGCTGGCCAACCTGCCAGCGGGCGAGGCAGTATCGCTCTACATGCACATTCCCTTTTGCGACAGCTTGTGCTGGTTCTGCGGCTGCCACACCCGCCACACCCTCAGATACGACCCCGTGGCGCTTTATCTCGAAAGCCTGCTGAAGGAGGTGGAGACGATCGGCGGGCTCATTGGCGACCGCTCGCCGGTCACCGAGATGCAGTGGGGCGGCGGCTCGCCGACCATGCTGAGCGCCGCCGACATGCAACGGCTCGTCAACGCGGTTCGCCGCCATTTCACCGTCGCCCCCGACTTCGCCTTCGGTGTGGAGATCGATCCGCGCGGCTTCGATATCGGGCGTATCGAAGCGCTTGCCCGCAGCGGCCTCACCCGCGCCAGCATCGGAGTCCAGGATTTCGATTCCGCCGTACAGGCCGCCATCAACCGCCAGCAGTCATTTGCCGAAACGGAGGAAGCGGTCCTGGGGCTGCGCCGGGCCGGCGTTGCCTCCATCAACATCGACCTCGTCTACGGCCTGCCGCACCAGACCCGTGACAGTGTCGCGGCCACCGCCGAAGCGGTGATTGGGCTCAGGCCCGATCGCATAGCCCTGTTCGGCTATGCCCATGTGCCGTGGATGAAAAAGCACCAGTCGATGATCGACGAGAGCCTGCTGGCCGGCCCCGAGGAGCGCTTTGCCATGGCCAACCGGGTGGCAAGCCTGCTTACCGCAGCGGGTTATGCTCGCATCGGCTTCGACCACTTCGCCCTGCCCTCGGACAGCCTTGCGCGCGTCGCCGCCGACGGCCATCTCAGGCGCAATTTCCAGGGCTATGCCGATACCCCTGCCGATACCATTATCGGGCTTGGCGCCTCGGCTATCGGCCGCCTGCCCCGGGGCTATGCCCAGAATGCCACGGCGACCGGCGATTACATGCGCCGCATCACAGCCGGCGACCTCGCCACGGTGCGCGGCATCGCTTTTGCCGGCGATGATGCCCTGCGCGGTTTCGTGGTCGAGCGATTGATGTGCGACGGAGTCCTGTCGCGCAGCGAACTCGTCCACCGCTTCGGCGCTCCGGCCGGCGAAGTCATTGCCGAGCTGAGCGAATTTGCCGCCGCCGATGCCGACGGGCTCATCAGCGAAGAGGCCGGGGTTTTTCGCCTTACCCCGCGCGGCGCCGTGTTCGTGCGATCGGTCTGCGCCCGCCTCGATCCCTACCTGCGCCAAGGCGAGGCCCGGCATTCCATGGCCGTCTAGGGCCTGTTCACAGGCCACGGCCCCTCAGGCCTTCTGCAACAGGATACGGCGGCGCAGCAGCATCCACACCGCGACCGCGCCGAGAATCTTGCTCGATGTCTCCAGCGTGAACGAGGCCGGCGACAAAAAGCCCATCATCGACAGGAACACCACTGTATCGAGCGGCGACGAGATGGCGCTCGACAACAGGATGCGGCTTTCCAGCGGACGCTTGGTGAAGGAATAGACCAGCCAGTCCGACGTCTCCGAGACCATGAAGGCAGTCACCGAGGCCAGCGCCACGGCGGGGTTCACCGTCAGGTAGGTCATGGCGCCCGCTGCCAGGGTCGCCAACAGCACCTTGTGGCCGATCTGGCGCTGGGCGAGGTCGCGCAGCACGAACACGAAGCCGACGACCAGATTCGCTCCCGACCAGGAGCCAAGCGGCGTCGGGATGAACGGAAGCGTCACGAACAGCCAGTTAACGGCCACGATGGAAGCAAAATAGAAACCCACCCACATGGGAAACGTCCCTTGGATTCAGCCGACGATTTCGGCTGCCTTGAAGCACATGCGGATTTCCTTCTTGGCGTTTTCCGGGCTGTCAGAACCGTGCACGGAGTTGGCCTCGATGGATTCGGCACATTCCTTGCGGATGGTGCCGGCAGCGGCATCGGCCGGGTTTGTCGCCCCCATCACCTTGCGGTAGCGCGCCACGGCATTGTCGCCCTCCAGCACCTGCAGCACGATCGGCCCTGACGTCATGAACTTGACCAGGTCCTTGTAGAACGGCCGATCCATGTGGACCTTGTAAAAGGCCGCGGCGTCGGCCTTCTTCCACTTGGCGCGCTTCTGGGCGACGATCCGCAAGCCTGCGGCCTCGATCATGGCGTTGATCTTGCCGGTGAGATTGCGCCGGGTGGCGTCGGGCTTGATGATGGAGAGCGTACGCTCGCTGGCCATGTGGCTTGTGTCCTTCTTCGATCGGTCTTTGAAATGAATGGCGAGCGGCCTTATAGCCGTGCAGGCCAACGCCTTCAAGACGCAGGAAAGGGCGGCCCCCGCTTTCCGGGACCGCCCTTTGCCTGTTGGTTCGCTTCAGGTGGTCTAGGGTCTGTTGAGTATCACGGTTGCGGCGCTGGCGTGGCCCATTTTGTTTCTGGCTAGCTTTGAGGGGCGCCGCAGGGCCCACCCCTTCAAGCCGCTCAAAGTGACGTCCAGAGGCGAAATGGGCCACGTCCCTTCGGGGTTTGA
>Ga0315540_10000292_pt1 | contig 27607 bp, 20 predicted proteins | sample SalMarSW160110MG_FD_203677 | JGI IMG/M metagenome (GOLD analysis project Ga0315540, IMG submission 203677) | Salt marsh sediment microbial communities from the Plum Island Ecosystem LTER, Massachusetts, United States - Salt Marsh Sediment SW1601-10 ...
CGTCTGCCGCCTGCCCTGCTGACGAAGGTGTCTCCGGCACAGGCGCGCGACCGCCTAACCGGTTGGCACGTCTGCCTGCGGGGGCCCGGTCTGCTTCCAGTGGCGCCCCATGACCCCCCGTCGGCGCAGGAGCGGCCCTGCCGGGCCCTGCGCCCCTGCATCCATCGCGGTCCGGGTCGGGCAGCGGGTCCGGGTCTTGCACGGCGGCCCCGCGTCGCGGTCCGTCCCGCCTCCCCACGGGATCCGTTGCCGCCCACCCAGAAGCCCGCCGGTCCTCGACCCGGCCCGATGGACGACCCGCCATTCGAAGGAGAAGCCGATGGCCCCCTTGCTGAAGAACCTGCTCGGAAACGGCTCCAAGGACCGCGAGTTGACGGACGAAATGCGCGCGATCCTGGCCGAGATGCAGCAGGAGCGCGTGCGCAACGAGGCCCTGCTGGCGAGCATCCGCACCTCCTCGGAGCACCTGCAGACGCTGGGAGAGCCCATCGCGCAGGCCGAGTCGGGCGTCGAATCCGTGAGCGGGCGGCTGGCCGACCTCGAGCAGCGCTTCTCGGCGATGGTGCAGCTCGTGCCCAAGTTCGAGTCCATGCACGAGCGGGTCGAGAGCCTGGTCGAGGGGCAGCACCGGGCCGAGTCCCAGGTCGTCCAGGCGCTCGAGGACGCGCAGAGGATCCGCTCGAGCTTCGACGAGATCGGTACCAAGATCGAGAGTGCGCTCGACCTGCGGGACCGCCTCGAGACCTTCCTTGAGGTCGAGAAGCCGTTCCAGATCGTGCGTGACGACGTCGGCTCGCTGCGCGGCCAGGTCGACGGGACCGGCGAGCAGCTCACGAAGCTGCGTCAGCAGCACGACCGCCTGCTCGACGCGCACAAGCTCGCGACCACCAAGATGGAGGCGCTCGACCGTCGCCGCGAGGAGCTGAGCCGCGACCTGCAGGACAAGGAGCGCCGCGTCGCGTCCGTCTCGCAGGCCGTGCGCGGCCTCGACGGCGTGCAGGAGACGATCGACGACCTCAAGCGGCAGATCGGTACGCTCAAGGCGCTCGGCGACTTCGTCGCCCAGAAGAACGCCGCGCTCGAGGCGCAGCGTGATGCGGTCGAGAACGCCCTCGCCCGCGCCCAGAGCCTCGACCACGCCATGCGCCAGGTGGATACCGGCGTCCGGCAGCTCCAGGCGAACGAGTCCGTGCTCAACTCGATGCAGGATCAGGTCGCCGCTCTTCAGTCGCTGCACGAGACCGTCATCGAGCGCTCGCGCGAGATCACGCAGCTCCAGCGCGACACCGACGAGCAGGCGCGCGAGATGCGCATCGACCTCGCCTCGGCGCAGGACGAGCTCAAGAAGGCCGTCGAGCGGTTCGAGTTCGAGAGCCACGGACTCGAGTCCGTGAGCCAGCGCGTCACCGACGTGCGCGGCGCGCTGTCCGACTTCGAGGGGCGGTTCAAGGGCCTCACCGAGTCGAGCCAGACCGTCGCCGGGCTGATGGCGCAGGCGCAGGGCCTGTCCACGCAGTTGCAGGCCCTGTCGGTCGAGGTGGAGCGCATCCACGAGGAGTCGTCGAAGCTCGAGGGCGTGCGCCGGGACCTCGACCAGGTCACGCAGACGGCCTCGGAAACCGTCGCGAAGGTCACCCGCATCGAGGAGTCCCGCCCGGCCGTCGAAGGCGCGCTGCGGGACCTCGAACAGCTCCGCGGCGCCCATGCGCTCGTGACCGATGCGCTCGAGCAGACGCAGCTCGCGCACGAGGAGATCGTGCGCGCGCGCGCGGGCCAGCAGGACACGAAGACCTGGCTCGCGAACGTCGAGCAGTCGGTGCGCGAGCTGCGCGCCCAGGCCGACGAGCTTCAGGTGCTGCGCCCGGTCGTGGACCACGCCAAGGATCAGGCCTACCAGATCCGGGAGTCGCTCGACAGCATCGAGTCGCGCCGCGAGTTCGTTGAGGAAATGCAGGGCCGCCTCACGAGCCTCGGCACGCAGAGCGGCAACCTCGACGAGCGGGGCCGTGAGCTGCTGGACCGCATGCAGGCCGCGGAGCAGCGCTTCGAGGGCCTGTCGTCACAGGCCGACGAAGCCGCGCGTCTCGCGGGCGTCGTCGCCGAGACGGCGTCGGTGATCGAGAAGGTGAAGCGCCAGACGGACCAGACCCGCACCCAGGTAACCGAGATCCAGGCCCGCTGCGAGTCGGTCGAGGCGCTGGCCGAGCGCACGCAGACGCTCAAGAAGGAACTCGATCAGCGTCACCAGGCGCTCGAAACGGCGAAGAAGGACCTGCAGAAGGCCACCAGCCTCCGCCAGGAGGCCGCGTCCTCCGCGCAGGAGCTCGACGAGCTCGCCACGCGGCTGGCCGACGCGCTGTCCGTGGCGGAGGAGCGGCTGTCGCAGCTCACCGAGGCCGCGACGCAGCTCGAGCACCGCGCCACCGACCTGCAGCCGGTCGAGAACCGCCTGGACCGGTTCGAGCAGCGCATGGCGAAGTGGAACCTCGTCGAAGAGGACGTGGCCCGCTCGCTCGAGCAGCTCACCCTGCGCCAGGGCACGGTGGACGCGCTCAAGGGCGATCTCGACCGGATGTTCGAGATGGCCGAGAAGACCGCGTCCGAGGTGCGCGAGATCACGTCGGCCCAGCGCGAGGTCGGGGACAGCCGCAAGCTGCTCGACACCGTCATGACCCGCCTGCAGGAGGTGCGGGACATGTCGAGCGCCGTGGACGAGCGCAAGCGGCAGATCATGAAGGCCGAAGAGCGCCTCGCGCGCGCCGAGGCTCTGCTCGTGGACGTGCACTCGAGCCTCGAGTCGCTCCAGGGCCAGAAGGTGCTGGTGGACCAGGCCGTCGAGAAGACCGGCGCGCTCAAGACCTTGATGCGGCAGGCCGAGGGTGTCGCCGAGAACCTGCGCGAGGAGCGCGAGATCGTCGGACGCATGCGCTCGGCGATCGGCGGGGTCCGCCAGGAGGCGGACGACGACGACGCCGAGGAGATGGACATGGAGGACGACGACGAGCCGATGGCCCACGCGGCCTAGGCGCGTTCACAGGGAGGTGAGGACCGGCGCGGGCCCCGAAGGGGACCCGCGCCGGGTTCGTTTCGTCGTCCTTCGGCCGCGTCAGCGCGCCGGTGCGCCCTTTTCCGTCGGGGCGGGCTTCTCGGCCGGCGAGGTGGACGCGCCGGACTTGAGCCCGTTCGTCCCGCTGCCGGGCGCCTTCACCGGATCCTCCTCCTCGAGGTAAGTGTAGCCGGCCAGGCCCTCGTCGTAGCGCTTCATGAGCAGGGCCGACTCCTCGAACGTCAGCAGGCCCCGGCGCAGCGCCTCCTCGTTCGCCTGGCGCAGGCGCTGGACGAGGTTCTGCTTCGAGTACTGCACGTACCCGAGCACCTCGGCCACCGAGTCGCCTTCGACGACCTCGACGACGCGGTAACCCGTCTCGTCGAGCGCGATGTGCACGGCGTTCGTGTCCCCGAACAGGTTGTGCAGGTCGCCGAGGATCTCCTGGTACGCGCCGACCAGGAACACGCCGAGGTAGTACGGCGAGCCATCGAAGGGGTGCAGCTCGAGCCAGTTCTTCACGTCCCGCAGGTCGATGAAGTGGTCCATCTTGCCGTCGGAGTCGCACGTCAGGTCGGCGATCACGCCGCGCCGCGTCGGGCGTTCGTTCAGCCGGTGCAGCGGAACGACCGGGAAGAGCTGCTTGACGGCCCAGTGGTCGGGTGCCGACTGGAACAGCGAGAAATTGCCGTAGTACGTGTCGGCGAGGCCCTTTTCGAGGCCGTCGAGGTCGTCCGGAACGTAGTCGAGCTCGCGGATGATCTTCAGGATGGCCTCGCAGCAGCCCCAGAAGAGCTGCTCGACGCGGGCGCGCCCGCGCAGGTCGAGCAGGCCGAGGTTGAAGAGGCTCGTCGCCTCCTCCTTCGCCTGCAGCGCGTCGTGGTAGGCCTCCTGGAAGTTCTTGCGCGAGACGCCGCGCCAGGTCTCGATGATGTGGCGGATCACCGGCGGGTCGTTCTTGTGGATCGGGGGCGGCGTCTGGCCCACGACGACCTCGTTCACGTCGAGGACGTTGAACACGAGCACCGAGTGGTGCGCGACGAGCGCGCGGCCCGACTCGGTGATGATGTCCGGGTGCTCGACGCCGGCCGTCTCGCAGGCGTCCTGGATGGCCGCGATGACGTCGTTCGCGTACTCCTGCATCGTGTAGTTCGTGGACGAGTGCCAGTTCGTGGACGAACCGTCGTAGTCCACGCCCAGGCCGCCGCCCGCGTCGAGGAACTTGAGCCCCGCCCCCGCCTTCGCCAGCTCGACGTAGACGCGCGAGGCCTCGCTCATGGCGTCCTTGATCGCACGCACGCTCGAGATCTGCGAGCCGATGTGGAAGTGCACGAGCTCGAGGCAGTCGAGCATCTGCTCGTCGCGGAGCTTGTCCACGAGCATCATGATCTCGGTCGCGGTCAGGCCGAACTTCGAGCGGTCGCCGGTGGACTCCATCCACTTGCCGGCGCCCTTCGTGGTGAGCTTGGCGCGCACGCCGATGTGCGGGCGGATGCCGAGCCGGCGCGTGACCTGGATGAGGATCTCCAGCTCGCGGAAGCGGTCGATCACGATGATCGGGTGGCGCCCGATCTTCTGCGCGAGAAGCGCCGTCTCCATGTACTCGACGTCCTTGTATCCGTTCAGGATCAGCAACCCGTCGGAGTGCTCGAGCAGCGCGAGCCCCGCGAGCAGCTCGGGCTTCGAGCCCGCCTCGAGGCCGAGCCCCAGCGGACCGCCGTAGCGCACGAGCTCCTCGACGACCTGGTGCTGCTGGTTGACCTTGATCGGGAACACGCCGCGGTAGCGCCCCCGGTAGCCGTACTCGCGGATGGCGCTCTCGAAACAGCCGAAGAGCTGCTTCACCCGGCTGTGGAGGATGTCCGAGAAGCGCATGAGCAGCGGCATGCCCAGGCCGCGCCGCTGGAGGTCCTGCACGAGGTCGTACAGGTCCACGCTTCCGCCCTCGGGGCCGGACGGGGTCACCTCGATGTGCCCCGCGTCGTTGATGCGGAAGTAGCCGCTCGACCAGCCGCTCACGTTGTAGAGCGACGCCGAATCCTTCGTGGTCCAGGCGCGGATTTCCTTCAAGTCCTTCCACCTCCCTGAGCGGGTGCTGCGGTGACGTCGGTCGGGGTACGGCGGTCTCGTACGTCGAGCAGGTTAGCGGGAAGCCCCCCCCGATGCGAGCGAACAATGCGCCCGGGACCGCCGCCGCCCGGCCCGTTGGCCCGGCGTTCGGCGCGCGTGGCATCATGCGCCGTCGCCGTCACCCCCAGGCCGGCCCCACGAGGAGATGCGCATGCCCGAGAAGACCGAGAGCCCTGTCGCGGCCGAGGCCGCCAAGGCCGCCGAGCCCACCGACCACCTGGTCGTCACGCACCACAAGGTGCGCGTGGGCGGGCGCGAGCTGTCCTACACGGCCACCACGGGGACGATCGTCCTGCGCGAGGAGGCCGAGAAGAAGGGCGAACACGAGGGCGTCGCCGAAGGCGAGAAGCCGCGCGCGACCGTCTTCTTCATCGCCTACACGCTCGACGGCGTTCCGGACCCGTCGAAACGGCCCGTCACCTTCACGTTCAACGGCGGGCCGGGCTCCTCCTCGGTCTGGCTGCACCTCGGGGCGCTCGGACCGCGGCGCGTCGAGGGTGAGGAGACCGGCTACCTCACCCAGCCCCCCTACCGTCTCGTCGAGAACGAGCACACCCTGCTGGCCGACAGCGACCTCGTCTTCATCGATCCGGTGAGCACGGGCTTCAGCCGCGCCGTCACGGGCGAAAAGGCGAAGGAGTTCCACACCTTCAAGAAGGACATCGAGTCGGTCGGGGACTTCATCCGGCTGTGGTGCTCGCGCTACCGGCGCTGGCCGAGCCCGAAGTTCCTCGCCGGCGAGAGTTACGGCACGACCCGCGCGGCCGGCCTGTCGGAATACCTGCAGGAGCGCCACGGCATGTACCTGAACGGGCTCATGCTGATCTCGTGCGTGCTCGACTTCCAGACGCTCGAGTTCCTGCCCACGAACGACCTGCCGAGCATCCTCTACCTGCCCTCCTACGCGGCGACGGCGTGGTACCACAAGCGCCTCGAGCCGGAGCTGCAGAAGGACCTCCATCGCACGCTCGAGCAGGCGGAGAGGTTCGCCGTCGGCGAGTACGCGACCGCGCTGCTCCTGGGCTCGGGCCTCGACGCCACGTCGCGCTCGGCCATCGCGGCGAAAGTCGCCCGCTTCATCGGCGTCTCGCAGGACTACGTCGAGCGCGCGAACCTGCGCCCCGAGATCATGCATTTCTGCAAGGAGCTGCTGCGCGACCAGCGCCGCACGGTTGGACGGCTGGACAGCCGGTTCACGGGCGTGGACCGCGATGCCACGGGCGGCGAGATCGCCACCGACCCGAGCTTCGGCGTCGTGATGGGCCCCTACACGGCCACGTTCAACGACTACGTGCGCGGCGAGCTCGGGTACGAGAGCGACCTGCCCTACGAGATCCTGAGCTTCAAGACGAACGAGGCGTGGCGCTTCAACGACCACGAGAACCGCTTCGTCGAGGTCGTCGAGGCCCTGCGCAAGGCGGTCACGATGAACACGTTCCTCAAGGTATTCGTCGCGAACGGGCGCTTCGACCTCGCGACGCCCTACTTCGCGACCGAGCACACGTTCCGCCACCTCGGCCTGCCCGACGAGCTCGCGGGCAACGTTTCCATGGGCTACTACGACGCCGGGCACATGATGTACGTGCACCTGCCTTCGCTCGCGAGGCTCCAGCAGGACCTCGCGGCGTTCGTGAAGGCGTCGGTGCGTCCGTAGCGGCGCCCCGGTGCGGGCCGGGCGGGGCGCGAACCACCGCGCGCCGCCGCGCCCCGCCGGCCCCGCTCCCGCGGGAACCGCGTCGCCGTCACAAAACCCTCCGCCCTGCGGAGTCAGGCTGCTATGTTCCCGCGACCATGACCCAAAAGCGCCGCTTCCTCCCGCCCATCGACACGCCCGGGTACTACATCCTCCTCGGCCTGGTCGCGATCTTCATCCTCGGGCCCCTCGGCGGCATCACCGCCGCCTACATGAACTTCTCGCTCGGGTTCTTCGTCGGCGGCCAGGTGCTCGCCGGCATCCTGGGCAGCGTCGTGACCTACGGTTACGGGGCCGATGGCAAGCACGGCGCGAACTACATGCAGACCATGGCCGCCTCCGTGGCCGGCCTCTCCGGCATGGCGGTGCTCGTCCAGGCGATGACCTGGCTCGGGCTGCCCGAGCCCCCCATCTGGCAGATGGTCGCGTACTTCATGTGCATTGGCATGTTCGGCGTGGGCGTGGGCATGCTCTACACGCCCATCCTCGTGGACCGCATGCGGCTCAGCTTCCCCTCGGGCTTCGCGGTCGCGAACATCCTGCGCGCGCTGACCGACATCCGGTTGCTCAAGGAGTCCATCGCCAAGCTGGGCGGCGGCACGCTCGGCGGGCTCGCCAGCGGTCTCGCCGTGGCCATTCCCTTCAGCGGCCGCGCCGGCCAGTGGATGACGAAGTTCTCGGACACCGGCTACTCCGCCTCCACCTTCGGTGCGGGAATGATCGTCGGTGCCCGCATCGGCGTGCCGGCGATCGTCATCGGCTCGATCGGCGTCGCGCTCACGCCGTGGCTGCGCGAGGGAGGCTGGATCGGGCCCCACGACCCCTACCGCAAGATCACGTTCATCACCGCGCTCGGCATGATCATGGGCGCGGCGATCGTGGACATGACGCTGATCGGCGTCGCCGCCGTGAAGACACTCGGCCAGACGAAGGGCCCCGTCGAGCCGGCCGAGGACTGGAAGAAGACCGACACGCGCTTCCTGTGGATGTGGGTGATCTTCTGGGCCGCGGCCATCGTCTACATGGGCGTCACCGTGCTCCACCTTCCCGCCAAGTTCGTGGTGGTCGCGATCGTGCTCGCGTTCATCTTCGTGATGGTGAACGGCATCTCGCTGGGCATTTCAGACAGCAACCCGATCTCGAGCGCCTTCGTGCTCACGGTGTTCATCCTCGCAGCGATCGGCCTGACCGACCCCATCACCGGCCTGTTGTGCGCCTCGATCCTCCTCATCGCCACGAGCGAGGGCGGCGACATGCAGCAGGACCGCTCGACCGGCTGGCGGCTCGGGACGAACCGCACCATCCAGTTCCGCTACCAGGTCATCGGGATCATCATGGGCGCCGTCATGAGCGTCGTGCTCGCGCGGTTGTTCATGAAGGCCTACCCGGTGCTCAACATCAACCAGCTCACGAGCCCGGGCGCGCCGGGCACCGAGAAGTGGCAGTCGGCGATGACCTACAAGTTCGTCGGCGCGCTGGACAGTCTCACGCACCCGAACCCGAAGGTCATGACGGCGCTGTTCTTCGGGATCGGCCTCGGGCTCCTGATCGAGGTCCTGCGCAAGGTCATCAAGGGCCGGAAGAGCTACAAGGTTTGGGTCGCGAAGGGCGGCGCGGGCTACTACACCGACCTCGCGCTCGACTGCGCGATCCTGCCGAGCCCGTACGCCTCCTCGTTCGGCGGCTTCGTCGAGTTCGGCACCTCGATGTGGTTCGGCCTCGGCGGCGCGTTCAGCTCGCTGTTCCAGACCTGGCAGTCGAAGAAACCGCGCCCGGCCGGGCACGAGGGCGTTCCCGAGGACATGAGTACCATGTCGCTCGTGGGCGGCGGCCTGATCGCCGGCGACTCGCTGGCCGCGCTCGGGCTCGGCGTCTACGGGTTGCTCCATTCCCTGTTCCACTAGGGGAGGGCGTGTGATCCTGAGCGTCCAGACCTCGCCCGGCGAGTTCCTCGACAAGCTGACGATCCTCGAGATCAAGGCCGGGCGGATCGCCGACCCGGCCAAGCTCGCGAACGTCCGCCACGAGCTCGGGCTGCTCCGCGACGCCTGGGCCGCCGCGGCGCCGGCCCGCGACGTCTCGGCGCTCGTGGCCGACCTCAAGTCGGTCAACGAGGCGCTCTGGGACATCGAGGACCGGATCCGCGCGAAGGAGGCAGCCCGCACGTTCGACGACGAGTTCGTCGAACTGGCCCGGTCGGTCTACCGGACGAACGACCGACGCGCGGAGATAAAGCGCGCCATCAACGAGGCGCTGGGCTCGGACATCCGCGAGGAGAAGAGCTACCAGTCCTACTGAGTCCCGCCTCTCCGCTCGCCTCGCCCTGCGACGACGGCCACCGCCTCCCCGCCCGCGCTCCAACCCTGCCGTGCCGCCGCCCGTCCAACTGGCCGGCCGGTGGCGTGCGACGAACGCGGCAAGAAGGGCCGTCCTGCGCGGCCGCCGGGGAGGCGTGCCGGGGAACCCTCGGGTAACGTCGTCCGTCCCTGTTCCGGCCCGCTGCCCCCCCCACGCCGTCCGACACGCGTCCCGAGGGACCCCGATGCCCCGCCCGGTCGTTTCGCTGTCCGCCGTCCTGCTGCTCCTTCCCACCCTCGCGCTCGCCCAGGTCACCAGCATTCGCGGCACGTTCCAGGACGCCTCGACGCGTGAGACGGTCCCCGGAGTGCTGGTCAAGTTGACCGCGGTCACCGACACCGCCGACGTGCATCGCGCGACCGCGAAGGACGACGGCACGTTCTCGATCACCGGCCTCGGCGTCCACAGCTACCGGCTCGAGGCGACGCGCCTGGGCTTCGCGCCGCTGCGGCAGGTCGTGCGGGTGACGAAGGCGGGCCAGGACCTCGGCGTGCTCGGCCTCACTCCCGAGTCCGTGCCGGTCCGCGGCATCACCGTCCGGGAGTCGCCGGCGCCCGCGACGCAGGTCGCCGACACGACCGAGTTCCGCGCGAGCGCGGTCAAGATCGGCCGCGACGCGACCGCCGAGGACCTCGTCCAGAAGCTGCCGGGCGTGACCATGGACAACGGCCAGGTCCAGGCGCAGGGCGAGACCGTCCAGAACGTGCTCGTCAACGGCCGGCCGTTCTTCGGCAGCGACCCGACCGCGGCGATGCGCAACCTTCCGGCCGAGGTCGTGGACCGCATCCAGGTGTACGACAAGATGAGCGACCAGGCCGAGTTCAGCGGCTTCGACGACGGGCAGTCGCAGAAGACCATGAACTTCATCCTGCGCAACCGCGAGGCGAGCTTCGGCAAGGTCTACGCGGGCGGCGGGGATCGCGACCTCTACCAGACCGGCGGCAACTACACCGCCGTGCGCGGCCCGACGCGGATGACCGTCATCGGCATGGCGAACAACGTCAACCAGCAGAACTTCTCGCACCAGGACCTCTTCGGCGCGCTGACCGGCGGCGGCCGGGGTGGCGGGCCGCGGGTCATGATGCGCATGGGTGGACGCCCGCACGGCGGCGGCGGACACCGGATCATGCGCCTGGGCGGCTTCGGAGGCGGCGCGTTCGACCCCAGCAGCTTCCTCGTCGGCCAGGACGCCGGCGTCTCGACCACGAACGCCGGCGGCACGAACTACGTCGGGCAGTGGGGGCGCACGCTGGAGGTGAGCGCGAGCCTGTTCGCCAACCACACCGACACCGACAACGCGCAGACGCTCTCGCGGCAGTACCTGCCCGCGCAGGACTCGCTCGCGTACTACGACCAGCACGCGCTCACCTCGAACCGGAACGGCAACCAGCGCTTCGACGCGCGCGTCACGTGGACGCCCGACTCGCTCAACTCGGTCGTCTTCCAGCCGCGGCTCTACTTCCAGCAGAGCGACGGCACCAGCCGCGGCAGCGCCGCGAACCTCGGGCTCGACGGCACGACGCTCGGGGCCTCGAACGGCCTGACGAGCGAGTCCGTAGACGGCAACAATCTCTCGGGCCGCCTCACCCTGCGCCACCGCTTCGGCAAGCCCGGACGCAACGTCTCGGCCGAGCTGAACGCGGGCAGCAACCTGCGCGACGGCAACAGCGCGCAGCGCACGCTCACCGACTACTACGACGGCGCCTCGGTCGAGAGTGACACGCTCGACCAGCAGGGCGACTCGAAGACGCTCACGCGCTCGTACTCCTCGCGCATCGCGTTCACCGAGCCGCTCGCGCGCGGGCTGCTGGCTCAGCTCATCTACAACCCCTCGGTCACGATCGGCCATGCGGACGCGCTCGCGAACAGCCTCGATCCGCTGACCGGCGCCTACACCGTGCCGGAGCCAGGCCTGTCGAACTCCTATGAGAACCGCAGCACCTCGCAGAACGGCGGCGTCGCGCTGCTGTGGCGAACCGGCACCTGGAGGCTGCTCACGAACGCCTCGGTGCAGAGCACCCGGCTGCGCTCCGAACAGACCTGGCCCGTCTCGAACGTGATCGACCACACGTACGGCGACTTCCTGCCCTCGGCGCAGCTCTCCGGCTCGTTCTCGGGCCGGCGCAACCTGCGGCTGTCGTGGCGCACCTCGACGGTGGACCCGAACATCGGTCAGCTGCAGAACGTGGTGAACAACTCGAACCCGCTCGCGCTTTCGACGGGCAACCCCGACCTGCGGCCCTCCTACCGGCACATGGTCATGCTGCGCTGGTTCGAGGCCGACCCGCGGCACCGCCGCAGCCGGTTCCTGTTCGCGAACGTGACGCGCACCTCGCAGCCGATCGCGAACTCGATCTTCGTCGCCCCCGCGGACACGACCGTGGACGGGATCTTCCTCGCCCGCGGCACGCAGCTGACGACGCCGGAGAATCTCGACCAGCCGTCGTGGAACGCGAACCTGTTCGGCGTCTACAGCATGCCCGTCGGCTTCCTCGAGAGCATCGTGAGCGTGAACGGCGGCGGTTCGTTCGCGCGCACGCCCACGCGGCTCGCCACCGGGATCAACGTCGGCGACACCTGGGGGATCCGCTCGGGGCTCGTGCTCGCGAGCAACATCAGCGAGAACGTGGACTTCACGGTGTCGTGGCAGGGCACCTGGAACATCTCCCGCAGTTCGCTCGCCACCGGCAGCCGAGGCGACTACTACACGCACCGGATCGGCGCGCGGTTCAACGTCGTCGCCGGGCCCGGCATCGTGCTGCGCCAGGAGCTGACGCAGAACCTCCAGACCGGCGTGCCCGCTGAGTACGGCGGCAACCAGACGCTGTGGAACACGACCCTCGGCAAGAAGTTCCTGAAGGACCAGCGCGGTGAGCTGCGCGTCACCGCGACCGACGTGCTCGCGCAGGACCGCAGCGTGAGCCGTGACATCACCGAGGCCTACGTCCAGGACCAGCGCGACCTCACGCTGGGGCGCTACGTTCAGGCCGTGCTGACGTACAACTTCCGCTGACCCCGTCGGGGCCGCGCGCTCCGCGCGCCGCCCGGAGCTCCCCATGCGCCTCGCCGTCCGTCTCGCGCCGCTCGCGCTCGTCGTGGCCTTTGCCGCCGCGGCCGGCGTGCCGCTGCTCTGGAAGCGCGACGAGCGGGGGGGGAAGCGGTGAGGGCGGCCGCCCTCGCGCTGGCCGCGGCGCTGGCGCTCGCGCCGGGACCGGCGCGTGCGCAGGCCACGTTCTCGATGCCCGGGCCTGCCGAGCCGAAGCTCTCGGCCCGCGACGCCGCCTCGCTCGTCGAATCGCTCGCGGACCTGATGGCCGCGGGCTACGTGGACTCGACGCTCGGCGCGAAAGCCGCGGGGACGCTGCGCGCGAACCTCCGCGTGAAGCGCTACCGCGGGCTCGACGGCCCGCGGGCGCTCGTCGCGCGGCTCGTCGAGGACGTGCAGGGTGTGGTCCACGACGGGCACTTCAACATCCTCTACTTCCCGCCCGCCGCGAAGGGCTTCAAGTGGGTGAACGAGGGCGAGGGCGAGCCCGACTCGACCGCGCGGCTCGAGGAGGCGCGCCGGCGGCTGCGCGCCCAGAATTTCGGCGTGCTCGGTGCACGGGTGATCGAGGGCAACATCGGCTATCTCGACCTCGCGCGCTTCGACGCCCCGCCGGAGCTGCTGCGCAAGCCGCTCGCGAGCGCGTTCGACCTGCTCGCGAACACCGAAGCACTGATCGTGGACGTGCGCGGGAACCCCGGCGGCGACCCCGCGAGCGTCCAGCTCGCGTTCAGCTACTTCAACGACCGGCCGGCCTTCGTGGCGAGCACGCGCGTGACGCGCGGGACCGGCACGCGCGAGGAGTTCCGGACCGTCGCCGACCCGGGAGGCGCGAAGTACCTGGGGCGGCCCGTGTTCGTGCTGACCAGCGCCGCGACGGCCTCGGGCGGCGAGATGTTCGCCTACGAGATGCAGCACCACGGCCTCGCGACGATCGTCGGCGCGCGCACGGCCGGAGCCGCGCACTCGTTCGACACGATGAAGCTCGGCGACGACCGGATCGGGAATGTCATGGTGCTGCTCCCCAACGCCCGCATCGTGGACGGGCAGACCGGCACCGACTGGGAGGGCGCGGGCGTCACGCCCGACCTGGCCTGCCCGCCCGACGACGCGCTCGCCGCCGCGACGCACGCGGCGCTCGACTCGGTCTGGGCTCGCACCGACGACCCCGACGCGAAGCGGGCGCTGCGCGACCGGCTCGAGACGCTCGAGTGGCAGGCCTCGCACGCTCCGCCCGACTCGGCGCAGCTCGCCGCCTACGTCGGCCGCTACGGCAACCGGCGCGTGTTCGTCGAGGGCGGGCGGCTCCGCTACCAGCGCGACCAGGGCCCGCTCGTGGACCTCGCGCCGGCGGGGCCCGACACGTTCGAACTGCTCGTTTCGATGTCGCCGCGGCCGCGCGTCCGCTTCGAGATGGCGGACGGCCGCGCCCGGGCGCTGTGGCTGCTCACGGGCGCCAACGAGGAGCGCCTCGCGCGCACGCCGTGACGGCGTGCGGACGAGGCGCCCGGGGACCGCGGCCGCGCGTCAGTCCGTCGAGCCCAGACGGTGCACGACGATCGGGGTCGGGTAGCGCATCGGTCCCAGCGAGGTCTCGATCGTGGGCACGAGGTCGAGGCGCAGGTCCTTCCTGACCGTGCCCTGCCCCGCGATCGCGACCGCCAGGTCGTAGAGGTCGCGCGCCCCGCCCGCGCCCAGCTCGACGAGGTCGAAGTGCGCCGCCAGCGGCAGGTCGAGCGTGCGCCCGGCGTCCACGCTCACCGGACTGGCGAGGTTGCCGTCGAGCGTCCGGTGGTCGCCCACGTACAGCGTCCAGTCGATGTCGGCGATGCGCGCGGGCACGCGGTTGCCGGTCGGGTTCGTGGCGCTCACGTGCATCACCATGTCCACCGGGGCCTGCTTCGAGACGATCGCCGCGGCGAGCCGCGCGACGTCGGCCATGCCGAGCTGCGAATAGTCGGCGCCCGGGCCGATCGGGATGCCGACGAGCCGGACGTCCGAGACGCCCGCGAACGCGAACGTGACGTTGCTCAGGCTGGCCAGGCTCTTCATCGTGGCGCAGCCGGTGGGCGCGAGCAGCGCGCCCATCGCCAGCAGCGCGAGCGGCATCGCGAAGCGGATGGATCGGGACATGCGCACCTCGTGTGAAGGGTCGGGAGCGGGAAGCGACGGCGGCACTATAGCCTTTCGCCTCCCGGCGCCGCACGCCGCTCCTCCGAGCCGCCACGCATGGGCACGAACAGCACCTCGGTGATCACCGTCCAGTCCACGCGGCCACGGGCGTCCTTCGCGTAGAGCCGCAGCTGCTGCACGCCGCCCTCGGGCCCGATGGGCACGACCAGACGGCCGCCCGGCGCGAGCTGCTCGAGCAGCGCCTCCGGCACGCGATCGGGCGCCGCGGTCACGACGATCGCCTCGAACGGCGCGGCCTCGGGCCAGCCCTTCCAGCCGTCGCCCTGCCGTACCTCGACCGAGGCGTAGCCCAGGCGTGCGAGCCGCGCGCGGGCGCTGTCGGCCAGCTCGGGCAGCAGCTCGATCGTGCGCACCTCGCATCCCGCCGCGGCCAGCACCGCCGCCTGGTAGCCGGAGCCCGTGCCGATCTCGAGCACGCGCAGGCCGGACCGCGGGCGGATCGCCTCGGTCATCACCGCGACGATCCACGGCTGCGAGATCGTCTGCCGCTGCCCGATCGGCAGCGCCCGGTCCTCGTACGCGTACGGCGCCACCTCCGGCGGCACGAACTCGTGCCGCGGCACCTGGCGCATCGCGAGGATCGTCGCGCGGTCGCGCAGGCCGCGCGCGACGAGGTCGTTGACGAGCGCCTCGCGCGGGCCACGCCAGGGATCGGCGTCCGGCGCCGCCGCGCAGCCGGCGTCCACCACGCCCAGCGCGAACAGGGCCGCGGCCGTGAGGGCCGCACCCAGCGAGCGCGGTGCTTGCCGCGCCACGAATTCCCGGCGCCGGCGGTGGTGCACGAGGCGGACGGTCCTCCCGCTCCGGCGCGACGTCCAGCGGGGATTTCCCGCCGGGGACGCGCTCAGCGTCCGGCAGCGGTGCCGGCGGCGGGCAGCGATTCGAGCCAGCTCCACGCGTCGTGGACGATGGCACGCATCTGCGCGCTGTGCTCGGGCCGCACGTGGCCGTCCGGGTGGACCTCGCGCTTCGCGTGCGGGTATTCCGCATGAAGGCGCGCGACGCACTCGCGCGGGAAGCGCCGGTCGTCCGCGGCGTCTACGAGCAGCATGGGCACGCCGGCGAGCGCCGCGGCGTGGCGCGAAGGCTCGAGCGGGGCGATGAGCCGCGCGGCGAGCGCCGCCGCCGGCGGCGCGACGGCGGGCGAGGCCGTGCGCGAGACCTCGGAGGCGAGCAGCCGCTCGAGGTCCGCGGCGCCGTCCACGACGATGAGCGCGTCGGGCCGCGAGAGCCGCGCCGCCGCGATCGAGGGCGCCGCACCCAGGCTCACGCCGATCAGCGCCACCCGCGCGCCCGGCTGCTCGCGCCGCACGGCCTCGAGCCCCGCGGCGAGGCACGCCGGCGTGCGCAGGAGCGCCGCACGCAGCGCGGGAACGCTCGCGAGGAACCGGAGCCGCCCCATCGTCCGCGAGCCCGTCCACGGCCAGCTCACCGCGAGCACCGAGACCGGCAGCGCGTCGGGAATCAGCAGCGCCGCGCGGTCGTCGGTGCCGATGCCGCCAAGCAGCACGACCGCCCAGCGCGTCCCGCCGGGCGCGGCGCCCGGCGCGCCGGGCCTCCAGAGCCCCGTCGTCACGCGCCCGCGTTCGTCGCGGACGCGCCAGCGCTCGAAGCGCGCGCCCAGCTCCGGCGCGGCCTCGCGCTCGACGGCGGCCACCGGGGCGCTCCGCGCCCGCAGGGTCGCCAGCGCGTCCCCCGGGTGCGTCCACCACCAGGCAAGCGAGGCGGCCGCGACCAGCAGCAGCACGAGCAGCGCGGCGAGCATGCGGTGCCTCCCCCGGCGCGGCGCGCGGCTCACGGCGAACGGCGGGCCGCCGGCACGCGCTCCTCGTGCGGGATGGACTGGATCACGTGGCGGCAGGCGACGAGATCGAACGAGGCGTCCGGAAGACGAGACCGTAGCGGCGCACCATCTCGCGCTCCTGCGGCCAGATCGCCTGCGCCTGCGCGGCGAGGTTGCGCACCATGGACTCGTCGGACATCTGCGCGCGCTGAGGGTTCAGGTCGGTCAACGGGGTCTCCGGGGAGGAATGGAATCCGCACGGGACCGACAGGGTGCCACGCGACCCGGCCCGGCGCGAGGCCGGGCGCACGGAACGTCGCGCTTCCGGGACCTGTCATGGCTGGAGGACGCGCACCGGGCAGCCAACGCGCGCGGGCCCCAGGGGCGGCCGCGCTTCAGCTCTTCTTGCTCGTGATCGCGAAGAACTCGCTCACCTGCTGCTTCACGTGCCTCGAGCCGCACTTCGGGCAGCGGACCTTCTTGCGGTCGTGCTGCTCGAACGTCAGCTGGACCGAGAAGGCCTTGTGGCAGTCCACGCAGCGGTAGTCGTAGGTCGGCATCCCCGCACGCTCCCCCGCTCCCGCCCCTGCCGGCGCGTCCTTCCCTGCCGCGTTCGCGGCGACCCCGGACGACCGGATGCCCGAGCCCGACGCTCGTGGGGCGGGAGCGGCGGTGACGGGCGGGAAGCTACTCCCTCCCACCGAATCCGTTCAGCGACTCCAGCCCCCCGTTCACCCGGCGGAGCCCTCCGCGCTTCGGGCCGCGAGCGGCCGCGCCAGGCGACCGCGTGGAGAGCCAGGGGAGGCTCCCTCCCGGCGCCCCGGGCCCGCAGGGGCTCGAGAGCGAAGCACGACGGGGCGGCCGTGCGTGCGGCCGCCCCGCTCGTATCGCTCCTCCGCGCCGCGCGCGGCGACGCCTCAGGCGACGTTCCTGAGGATCGCCAGCAGGTACTCCCAGTACTTCTCGACCGCCGCGATCTCGACCTTCTCGTCGGGCGAGTGCGCGCCCTTGATCGTGGGCCCGAGCGAAACCATGTCCATGCCGTCCAGCTTCTCGCCGATGATCCCGCACTCGAGGCCCGCATGGATCGCCTCGACCCTGGGCTCGAGCCCGTAGAGCTCGGTGTAGGTGCGCACCGAGGTCGCGAGGATGGGCGACTCCATGTTCGGCTTCCAGCCCGGGTAGGGATCGGCGCCGGTGGCCTTGGCCCCGCCCATCTCGAGGATCGTGCGCACCGTCGTCACCATCTCGCCGATGCACGAGGCGACCAGGCTCCGCTGGCTCGTGGCCAGCTGGACTGTCCGCGGGCCCTGCGTGAGCACCGCCACGTTCGTCGAGGTCTCGACCAGGCCGGGGATCGCGTCACTCATGCGCACGACGCCGTGCGGCAGCGCCGTCAGCGTACGGAGCACGTTGCGCTGCAGCGCACGTTTCCAGACCCGCGCCGGCTTCTTCGCGGCCGGTCCCACGGTCACGTCGAGCCCCGGCTCGACCGCGCCCAGCTCGGCACGGAAGACGCGGCGCAGCCGGACCGCGAGCGTCGTCGCCTCGGCCACCTTCGCCTTCGGCAGGCTCACGATCGCCGCCGCCTCGGCCGGAATCGCGTTGCGCTTCGAGCCCCCCTCCATCTTCGCGATCCGAGCGCCCAGCGGCTCGAGGGCGCGCAGCACGCGCACGAGCAGCTTGATCGCATTGCCGCGCTGCGTGTGGATCTCGACGCCCGAATGGCCGCCCTTGAGGCCCGTGACGCGCACTTCGATCGCCGCCGCCGTCTTCGGGGCCGCGTCGGCCGCGAGCGTCCAGGTGCCGAGCGAGTCGGCGCCGCCCGCGCAGCCGACCGTGAGCACGCCCTCGTCCTCGGAGTCCAGGTTCAGCAGCGTCCGGCTCTCGAGCAGCGCGCCGTCCAGCTCGCGCGCGCCCGAGAGACCGCGCTCCTCGTCGTAGGTGAACAGGAACTCGAGCGGCCCGTGCTCGAGCGAGCGGTCCGCCATGATCGCGAGGCAGGTCGCCACCGCGATGCCGTTGTCCGCGCCGAGCGTGGTGCCGTCGGCCGTCACCCATTCGCCGTCGCGGACGAGCGTGATCGGGTCCTTCTTGAAGTCGTGCTGCTTGCCCGGGCGCTTGACGCACACCATGTCGAGGTGGCCCTGGAGGCAGACCGAGGTCTGGCCCTCGCGGCCCGGCGAGGCCGCCTTGCGCACGATCACGTTACCGGCCTTGTCCTGCTTGTACGGAAGTCCCAGCCCCTTCGCGACCTTGATCACGAAGGCCTGCGCGGCCTTCTCGTTGCCGGATTCGCGTGGGATGCGGGAGAGCTGCGCGAAGTAGTCCCAGAGGGCCTCCGGGGCGAGGCCTTCGATGGCGTTGTTGGACATGGTTCGGCTCCGGTCCTTCGTGAACGGGTTCGGAGGGGCCGCGGCGACCGTCGCCGCGGAGGTGAGCGGCCATGTTAGCGGATGGCCCGTGGACGTGCGGCAGGGCCCGGGCGACGTGGTGAACGCGGCGCCGGCGGCGTGGGAAGTGGCCCTGCCGAAGGCCGTGCTTCCCGGTGAATCGACGGAACAGGCCCCGGGGCCAGTTCGCGCACCGGCCGCGAGGCGGCCGGGGTCCGCGTGGCCCCGGCCGCCCGCACGGGTCGCTACATTCCCGGCCGGCCGAGCTGCCTCCAGAGGAACGTGTAGGCGAGCGCCGACATGAAGGCCTGCTGCTTGCTGTCGGCCGCGCCCGCATGCCCGCCCTCGACGTTCTCGTAGTAGAGGACATCGTCGCCGTCGGCCTGCATGCGCGCGACCATCTTGCGCGCGTGACCCGGGTGTACGCGGTCGTCGCGCGTCGAACTCGTGAACAGCGTGCGCGGGTACTTCACGCCTTTCTTCACGTTCTGGTAGGGCGACCACGGCTTCATGTACGCCCAGTCCTTCGGGTTGTCCGGGTCACCGTACTCGCCCATCCACGACGCGCCCGCGAGCAGGTGGCTGTAGCGCTTCATGTCGAGCAGCGGCTGCTCGCACACGACCGCGCCGAAGAGCTGCGGGTACTGCGTGATCATGTTGCCCACGAGCAGGCCGCCGTTCGAGCCGCCGATGCACCCCAGATGCGCCGGGCTCGTGACCTTGCGCGCGATCAGGTCCTTCGCGACCGCCGCGAAGTCCTCGTAGCAGCGCTCGCGGTTCTGCTTGATCGCCGCCTGGTGCCAGGCGGGACCGAACTCGCCGCCGCCGCGGATGTTCGCGAGCACGTAGACGCCGCCGCGCTCGAGCCAGCCGGTGCCGCGGATTCCGCTGTAGTAGGGCAGCTCGGAGACCTCGAAGCCGCCGTACCCCGTGAGCATCGTCGGGGCGGAGCCGTCGTACTTCAGGCCCTTCGGGGCGACCTCGAAGTAGGGGATCTTCGTGCCGTCCTTCGAGACCGCCTCGTGCTGGCTCACGGCGTCGTGGCTCGCGTCGAAGAAGGCGGGCGTCTGCTTGAGCTTCTCGCGCGCGTCGTTGTCGGCCGAGCCCAGGTAGAGGCTCGAGGGCGTCAGGAAGTCGGTGATCGTGAGCCAGTAGCCGTCGGAGTCGAACGGGTCCACCGGGCGGGCGCCGATCGAGCTGAACTCCGGCAGGCCTTTCACGAGGGTCGTCGTCCAGTGCCCCGAGTCGTCAGGGCGCAGCACGTAGACCCGGCTGCGCACGTTGTCGAGCACCTCCATGACCATCGCGTGACGCGTATTCGAGTACCCGGCCAGCGACGTGCGCGGCGTCGGCGTGAAGAGGGCCTGCATCTCGCGCTTGCCCGCCATGAAGTCGTCGAACTTCGCTGCCAGCAGAGAACCGCCCGGGTAGGTGTGGCCGCCGACCGTCCACGGCGTGCGGAGCTGGAAGAAGATCCACTCGCGCCAGACGTCCGCGATCGCGTCGTCCGGCTTGTCCACCTTCACTTCCTTCCCGTCGCGGAGCTGGAAGAGCCGGGTCGAGTAGAAGGTCATGATTCGGTAGGCGAAGTCCCGCTCGAAGCCCGGCGTGTGGTCGCGGAAGGCGAAGACCCGGACGTCCGTCGGCGGGGTCTCGGTGACCGGCGTCGCCGCGGAGAGCGGCGTGCCGCGCGCCCAGAGCTTCACGACGCGCGGGTAGCCCGAGGTCGTCATCGTCGTCGAGTCGAATGCCATGCCGACGTAGAGATGGTTGCGATCCTTCCAGCCCGCGTCGCTCTTGGACTCCGGCAGCGAGAAGCCGTCCGGCACGAACTGCTTCGTCTCGAGGTCGAATTCGCGGACGACTGTCGCGTCCGCGCCGCCGCGCGAGAGCGACACCAGGCAGCGCTTGCACTCGGGCCGCAGGACCTCGGCGCCCTTCCACACCCAGCTCACGTCCTCGGCCTTGCCCAGCGCGTCCACGTCGAGCACCGTCTCCCATGCCGGGTTCTCCTTGCGGTACTCGGCGAGCGTCGTGCGCCGCCAGATCCCGCGAGGATGTTCGGCGTCGCGCCAGAAGTTGTAGTACTCGTCGCCGATCTTGCTGACCGCGGGGATGCGGTCCTTCGAGTCGAGGATCTTGAGAAATCGCTCCTGGAGGGCCTTGAACTCCGGCGTTCCCGCGAGCTCGCCCGTGGACTTCACGTTCTCCTGTTTGACCCACTCCAGCGGCTTCGCGCCGAGGACGTCCTCGAGCCAGAGGTACGGATCGTCGTCGGCGGGCGCGGCGGCGTTCGAGGTGGTGGCGATGGTCGTCATGAGGAGGAAGAGGAAGAACATCCGGGTGAGCTTCATCGGGAGCCTCCGTGAAGTGCGATAGAGAGGCGGGAAGGGACACCGCAATGTCGCAGCGCGCCCGCCCCGGCGCAATTCGCGACCGACGAGCGCGGGCCCGGTCGTCCCGACGGCGACCCGAGCGGCCTTACCCGTCCGGCGAACCGTGCCGTGCGCCGCGCGGCGACGGGGCTAATGTTCCGGTTCGTCAACCGTCGCCCGCGCCCCCCGCGCCGCGTGCGCCCATCCAGCGGCCCGACCGAGGAGGGAGCATGCGAACTCTCCTTGCGCTCCAGCGCGGCCTGCCGGCGCTCTTCGCGACCTTCCTGATCCTGGCGGTCGGCTGCGGCAAGAGCACCACGAAGCCGCCCGTGCCACCCACGCCCGAGCCCGGCTACTACGTGGACCCCGTCTCCGGACTCGATACCCATGACGGGTCCAGTTCGCGTCCGTTCAGGACCGTCACCCACGCCATCGCGGCAACGCCCGACAGCGCGGAGATTCACCTGCTGCCCGGCGGCTACGATCTCTCGAAGGGCGAGATCTTCCCGCTCCTTCTGAAGCCGGGCCAGGCGCTGATCGGGGATACGCTCACGCGTGGGCGCTCGGGGCCCTCGAGTATCTGGATCGACGGGCACGGATCGATCCCCTGGGCCACGCCCGGGTCGTTTGCCCAGTTCGCGACAATCGTCGCCGCCGCGGGCTGCCGCGTGAGCGGCCTCCAGCTGGGCTCGTACAACAGCCCGGCCCATTTCATCGTCGTCTCGAAGGACGCCGGAGTCACCGTGTCGCACAATCTCCTCCTCGGGCCCTCGTACGGCGGTGTGTACCTGACCGGAAGCGGGCGATGCGTCATCCGGGACAACGAATTCGGCACCGACAGTTACGGTGTCTGCTTCTACGCGTGCACGGACTCCGTGCTTGTCGAAGACAACGACTTCGTCGAGCCTGCGCAGCCCGTCTACGTGGCTGGAGCCTCGGACCGGACCATCGTGCGCAAGAACCACATCGGCGGCAGCGGGCAGGCAGGCATCAATGTGCGTGACGGCGCACCGCGCATCGTGGAAAACGTGTTCCAGAAGCACGACGGATACCCGACCGACGGGGCCATCTGGTGCTGGAACGGCGACGCTTCGCCTTGGGTGCGCAGGAACGTGTTCGTCGATTGCGTCCTGGCCATCCGTGTGGAGTACGGAATCCCCGACCTCGGCACCGAGGGTGACCCCGGGCTCAACGACTTCTCAGGCGTCCGGGGCCCCGCCGTCTCGCACTCCGGACCCGCCGCCGTGATGGCCATTGGCAACACGTGGCAGCACGCGCCGCCCACCAAGGGTGCTGACATCGTCGTGACCGGCAACGGCAGCGTGCGCTGGGGCCCTGGCGCGAACGAGATCTATCCCTAGGACATCGCGTTCCGGCATCGGTGAACGGATTTCACCCCGTGTTTACAGGCAACTTGCTACTGTGCGGGCACGTGTCTTGGGCATCACCACGAACCTCGGAGGGAACCTTGGGAACCACGAAGAAGCCCGCGGCGCCGAAGACGCGCGCGACCACCACGCGTGCGAGGCGCACCACGACGACCACGAAGGCCGCACCGACGCCCCCGACCCACGACGAGATCGCATCGCGTGCGCAGAAGCTCTACGCCGAGTCGGGCCGGGCGCCGGGCCGTGACGAACAGAACTGGCTCGAGGCCGAGCGCCAGCTGCGCGCCGAGCGGAGGCTGTAGGGCCGCTCGATCCGAAGGAAGGCCGTCGCCGCGCCGCCCCAACTTCGCTCGGGGGCGGCGCGATGCTTTGGGGCGGCGGGACGCTGACGCGGGCGGGCGAGGGCACTGACGGCCGGCGTGGTGGTCCTGGGCAGCATCGCCGTGAGTGCTCGCGGTGCCGGCGGGCGGCGCGGCGCGGTGCTCCGGGGCGCGGCCGGACGTGACCGGCCGCCCCGCGTGATACGCTCGTACGTGCCGCGCGTTGGGCGCGGCCCCCACACGACGCCCGGAGGCTCCCCGTGACCCGCCCCGCTCGCGCATTCCCGGCCTCGTTCCCTGCCGCCGCCCTTCTCGCGCTCGCGATGCTCACGGGCGCCGCGCACGCCCAGCAGCGCGCGATCGCCCCCGTGCTCGATCAGGCGCTGCGCGACCTCGACCCGCTCGCCACCACCGGCGTCCTCTACGACCGCGTCCTGCCGCTCGCGCACCTCGAACAGCTCGACGGCCGCGCCGGCGGACCGGTCGTGGACCGCGACCGCTGGAAGCAGGGGTACGACGAGCTGCGGCGTGCGTCGCTCGGCGCGCCGGTCGGGCCTTCGCTGGCCGACGTCGAGGCGTCTGCGCGGTCGGCCGCACGGAGCGGCGTGCTGCCGCTGGCGTTCTTCGATCGCGCCTTCGACCGCGTGCGACCGTCGGCGATGAGCGACGGATCGCTGCGGATCGAAGCCGGCCGGGTCGTGCCCACCGCCGGCGCCGCGCCGCTCGAAGCCGCGCGCGCCGTCGCCGGCGCCGTGCTGGCCCCGGCCGCCTACCGCGGCGCCGACGTCACGTTCCGGCTCGACCGCGAGCGCTGGTTCGGCGACGCGCCGCCCGCCGCCGTGCGCGTGGACTTCGGCGACGGCCTGGGCGAGCGGCCCGTCGCGTTCGGCGAGCCCGTGCGTGTCCATTACGGCACGACCGGCACGAAGACGCTGGTCGCGAGCTTCGTTCGAGTCGACGGCTCGGTCGGCGTCACCCGCTTCGCCTACCCCGTCGCCGCGCTCGCCGCGCCGCTGCCCGACGACACGCTGCACGTGACCGCCAGCATCGCGTACCAGGGCGCGTACGGCACCGGCGACGCGTACGTGGACCTCGCCCCCGGCCACAGCGCGATCGCCAACCCCGTCGTCGTGATCGAGGGATTCGACCTCGACAACAGCATGTACTGGGACCAGCTCTACGCGCTGCTCAACGAGCAGAACCTGCTCGAAGACCTGCGCGCCGACGGCTACGACGCCGTGGTGCTCAACTTCACCGACGCCACGCTGCCCGTCCAGGAGAACGCGTTCGTCGTCGAGGCGCTGATCGAGCAGGTGCAGGCGATGATCGCGCCCCAGGCCACGATGGCGCTCGTCGGCGCCAGCATGGGCGGCCTGTGCTCGCGCTACGCGTTGACCTACATGGACGCGCACTCGATTCCGTATCGCGTGCGCACGTGGATCAGCTTCGACGGCCCGCAGGCCGGGGCCGACATCCCGCTGGGCCTGCAGTACTGGATCAGCTTCTTCTCGGGCCAGTCCACCGACGCCGCCGCGTTCCTGACCGCGCTCGACAGCCCCGCCGCGCGCCAGATGCTGCTCTACCACTTCGGCAGCACGTCCGGCACGAGCGCGGCGCCCGACCCGCAGCGCGCCGCGCTGGTCTCCGACCTCGCCTCGCTGGGCGACTGGCCCCAGACGACGCGCCGCGTCGCCGTGGCCAACGGCAGCGGCACGGCGGAGAACCAGGGCTTCTCACCCGGCGCCCAGCTCATCCAGTACTCGTACAGCGGTGCGCTCGTCGCGCTGACCGGAAACGTGTGGGCCGTGCCCGACCACGCGACCAGGCAGATCTTCCAGGGAAGCCTGCGGATCCTGCTCTCGACCACGACCCAGAACGTGACCGTGGACAACACCGACCCCTGGGACGGCGCCCCGGGCGGCTCGCGGGCCTCGATGGCCCAGCTCGACTCGACGCAGGCACCCTACGGCGACATCGTCGCGCTGCACCCGTCGCACTGCTTCATCCCGACGATCTCGTCGCTGGCACTGGCGACCTCGGACCCGTTCTTCGACGTGTCGGCGGCCGGCGACGTGTCGGCGCTGACCCCGTTCGACGCGGTCTTCTGGCCGGACACGAACGAGGAGCACGTGCTGCTGACGCCCGCGAACGCCGCTTTCGTGAAGGGCGAGATCGAGGCGGGCGCGCTGGCGGTGGGGCCCGGGGCTGCGCATCCCGGGCTGCAGCTCACAGCAGATCCGAACCCGTTTGCCGGGGGCACGCGGCTCGCGTTCACGCTGCCCGCCGCCGGCCACGCCGAGTTGCGCGTGTATGGCGTCGACGGTCGACTCGTGCGCGTGCTTGTGTCCGGCCCCTTCGCCGCTGGAGCGCACGGCGTGACGTGGGACGGCCGCGACGGGGGCGGTGCTCCCGCGCCGCCCGGGCTGTACTTCGTCCGTTGCGCCACCGCCGACGCCATGACCACACGGAAGCTCGCGCGGCTCAACTGAGGGGCGGTTCGCGGGGCCCGGCCGAAGACGACCCCGCTACTCTTCAGACTCCCCACTCCGCGGAGCGGTCGTGAGCCGACGGCGGGCCCGTGCCCGCCGCCGCCCGTGACATCGGGGTGGTCGCGGCGTTCCTCGGGATGGAGCGCGGGTCGCCGCGGGTCGTTCGCTCGACTCGAGCGTCGCCCGTGCGGCCCGCGTCGCGGGCCGAACGCTCCGGCGTCGGACAGCAGCACCTGAGGTGCGTTTTCGGGGGAAAGGCCCTCAGGAGTCCGGCGTCGGGGTGTTCCGGGCGACCGGCCGCCCGACTCTCCCCGCGGGCGGCCACCGGGCCCCGTCGCCCGGACGGGCGGCCACGCCCTGCCGCTCGCTCATGGGAGCACCGCCGGGTGCCCGTGCCCGGGTCCGGTGCGAACATGCCGTCTCCCCGACCGCTCCCATGCCCGGGCTCCCCGACAGGCGTACGCCACGCGTTCCGGCACGGGCCGGCCCGCGCGGCCCGCACGCGAGATTCAGGAGGAGTCGATGCGAAACGTCCGACGGATCGCCTCCGGCCTGGCCGCCCTCATGGCGCTCCCACCGGCCCTCGCCCACGCCCAGGTCCGGCCGTGGCTGCAGGGCTCCTTGTGGTCGGCAAGGTCGAGGTGGATGGCCAGCGGATCTGCAACGCCGACGGCAGCGACTACGAACTCGACGACAGCGGCGTCTTCATTCGGCTGGGCCTCACGGTGGCGATGACGCCGTAGCGAACAGGGCCGTCGACGGCCCGCTGGCAGGAGGAACGCATGCGGTACACGCGACGGATCACACTCGGACTGGCCGTCCTCGCGGCCGCGCTCGCGCCGGCCGTGGTGCACGCCGACGCCCGGGCGTGGTTCCAGGGTTCGATCGGCGGCTCGACCTACTCCATGGGCGACGTGAACGACGACATCGGGACGATCAACACCGAACTGAGCGGAAGCGGCTTCAGCATGGACGAACTGACGAACGGCTGGAACTTCGGTGGCGCGGTTGGCCTCGACCTCGGCCGCGGCTTCTCGTTCGGCGTCGCCTACGACCGGCTCTCGGGGAGGCGCGAAGTCAGCTTCCCCGCCGCTACCCTGACGTACGACCTTCCCGGAAACCTCTACCGCGTCTTCGGGCGCTACACGTTCCGGAGGGCGGCGAAGACCCAGGGCTTCCTCGAGGCCTCCGTCGGCGGCGTCTCCCCTGCCGGCGGCATCTCCTACTCGGTCTCCGGCGTGGGGGCTTTCGCGGGCGACTTCGGAGGCTCCGGGCTCGCGCTCGAAGGCGGCGGCGGGGTGCTGTGGTGGTTCGCGCCGCGACTCGGGCTCACGGGCGAGGCGGGCTACCGGCACGCGGCCGTGAACAAGACCGCGGTGGGCAGTGTCCCCATCCAGGACGTTCACGGCGGCGACTACACGATCGACTACAGCGGACTGTTCCTGAGGGCGGGACTCACACTGATGGGCTCCCCGTAGCGGGCGGCTGGCGCTTCGGTCCCCGGCCCGTCGTGGCTTCGCGGAGGGCCGCTGCGCTTCCCTACTCCCCGCCCTCGCGCAGGGCCTCGCCCACCGTTCCGCCCAGGTTCCCGCGCGCGTCCACGCGCTGCGCGTAGACGCGCTGCAGGACGCCGCGGTTGCCGACCCAGATGGCGATCACGCCGCCGGTGCCGTCGGCGACGAGACGGAGCGAGCGCTGGAAGCCGGTCGCGGAACTGACGAGCGTGCCGTTCTTGGTCCACAGCAGCGTGCCGGTGCTGTCGGCGCGCGAGGCGCGCAGGTTGCCGAACTCGGTGTCCCGCCCGTCCCGGCCGGCGATGATGAGGCCGCCCAGGCCGTCGGCGACGGCGGCGAGCTGCGACTTGGGGCGCCGTCCGCTGGCCATCACGAAACCCTCGGGGCCGCCCTGCGCGATCCCGTCGGCGCCGACGCGGCGGGCGTGGACGACCGGGAACCCGTCGGTGAGGCCCGAGGCCCACACGACGAACGCGCCCCCGTCCTCGAGCGGCAGCACGATGGGCACGAGCCCGGGGCCGTCGGACACCATGACGCCGTCGGGGCCCCACACGGGCGCGCCGGTCGAGTCCACGCGCTGCGCGAGCACGATGTCCTCGTCCCACGCGACGAGCAGGCCGCCCGCGCCGTCCGAGGCACAGGTGGTCTGCGGCGCGGCGCCGACATCGCTCGCGATGCGCAGGGCTCCGGCCTCCCAGCGCACGTTGCCGTCGGCGTCGAGGCGCTGGACGTCGAGATCGGTGGGCGCCGGCGTGGCGGTCTCCCTCACGCCGGTGTCGAGCCACACGAGCAGCGCGCCGCCGGCCGCGTCGCCGACGATGCCGGCGGGCGACTGCGCGCCGGTACCGCCGGCCGCGTTCAGGCCCGAGGCGGACCAGC
>Ga0315540_10000294_pt1 | contig 27547 bp, 20 predicted proteins | sample SalMarSW160110MG_FD_203677 | JGI IMG/M metagenome (GOLD analysis project Ga0315540, IMG submission 203677) | Salt marsh sediment microbial communities from the Plum Island Ecosystem LTER, Massachusetts, United States - Salt Marsh Sediment SW1601-10 ...
CGGGCGCGGAAATCCCGAGTACATCCCCATCGCCGAGTCGGATTTCATCTACTCGGTGATCGGCGAGGAGCTCGGCTACGTCGGCTGCGTCTTGGTGATCGTCTTCTTCCTGATCCTTTTCTGGCGCGGTCTGCAGGTTGCGACGCGGACGGGATCCCCGTTCGGGATGCTGCTATGCACCGGACTGACCTCGGTGGTCGTGACCCAGACGTTCCTCAATATCGGCGGTGTCACCAAGCTCATCCCCTTGACCGGCATCACCCTACCCTTCATCAGCCAGGGGGGGAGCAGCCTGCTGGCGGCCTTCGCGGGCCTGGGTCTGATCCTGGCCGTTTCAGACGGAGAGGTTGCGAGTAAGCGCCCGCGGCGCGGTGGCGGTAAGGGGAGCCAGGGAAAGACCCGTACGTCGGGACAGGCATCTCCCCGGCGGACGGCAAGGCGGAAGTCGAAGCCAAAACCCTGACCAAGGCGACTTGGCTGCGACCTCCATTGTCTGTATTTCGCGCATCAGCCAAGGCTCGATCAAAAGAGTGGTGCCGGTCGGACAACGGGAACAGCCGAAGTCTATCGGCGACCGATCTTCTCTTCCACCGAGCGGATCTTTTGCTCCATCCGTCCACCCTTGTAGGCGCGGATGTCCAGCTTGATGGTCGAATAGATCCGCTTGCAGTCCCGATCTTGAAGAACCCGCGCCGCCTGCTCCACGATGGCCAGGGCCTGGGATATCTCCTCGGTCTCTACGATGGTGCCCATAGGGGTAAGCCGATAGTCGACGCCCGAATCCCTGATCATCCGGATGACTTCGCTGACGTGGGAGCTGACGCTCTCTCCCTGGTCGGTGGGAAATATGGCGAGCTCCATGAGGACAGACACGATTTCTCAGCCTCCGGGATATCTGAATGTCATTGAGCCGCCAACGCGTCTTTGGCAGCAGGCCAGGAGGGGGTATCTGCTCCTTTCGCGGGCAAAATCTTCTCCTGGCCCTCGATTGAAACCGATTTCACCGACTCGTTCTTCGCCGGCTCCGGGAACCGGATGCGGTCGGGTCCCGTACCATCCAGTGCACGGAGAACGGCGGGGTCGCGGTCGTACACGTCCTCCCGAAACATGACCCTGCCATCCGCACCGACATCCGCCGTCCAGTAGGTCAGGATCACCGGCAGGGGCTTCTCGAGACGAATCCAGCGGGTACGCTTGGAGGCGACCATATTCGCGAGCTTCTCCCGGCTCCAACGCTTCGGATCGTTCAACACCAGCTCCGCAAGCTCCCAGGGTTTTTGGACTCGAACGCAGCCGGAGCTGTACAGGCGCTTGGGCCTGGCGAACAGACCCCGGTGCGGCGTATCGTGCAGATACACGGAGAAACGGTTCGGAAACATGAACTTGATCTGCCCGAGCGCATTTCTCTCCCCCGGTGGCTGGCGAATCATATAGGGAAAGCTCGCCGCGGAGGTATTCCAATCAACGGATCCGGGCGACACGGGCTTGCCTTCGCGGGTGACCACACGAAGACCCTTTTTCTTCAGGTAACCCGGATTCCTGCGCATTGCAGGCAGGATATCCTTTTTGAGGATAGTCGGGGGAACGGTCCACCTGGGGTTGATCTCGATATATTCCATCTGATCCCGAAGCACGGGGGTCGGCCGCTCGGGGCGCCCGACGATAACCCGCGAGGTCCATACCGGCTTGTCATCACGAAACAGCTGAACCTCCTGCCCTGCGATATCGACGAGCAAGCGGTCTCGGGGAGCCCGGCTGTCCGACCAGCGCAGCCGTTCCAGGTTGACGCGGATCTGATCCACCCGCGCAGCAGCGGAGATGTTCATTGCCGCCAGCGTGGCCGGTCCCACCACGGCATCGGTTGCCAGGTGATGGCGCTTCTGGAAGGCACGTACGGCGACCGCGAGGCCCGGATCGTATCTGCAGCTGTCAGAAGCCGGACCTGCGTAGTCACCCGTCACCCGCAGGCGCTTGCGGACCACGGGAACCCGAGGATCGGTCATTCCCGGCTTCAGCGATCTGCCAGCGGGGACCATCGGCCAGCCCCCGGCGGCGGCGATTCCCCGATAATGCGCCAAGGCCTTCTGCAACCGGTCGTAGGCAACGGACTTGGGGGTCATATCCTCGACCGTGGCATACAAGTCGGGGGTGGTGACCGCTTGCTCCAGGTCGGCCACCAGATCCTGCGCTGAGGGCTCGTCCCTGTAGTCTCCCTTCTTGTCCAGGCTTCGGGGATCGACCTTGCCGTAAAGGCGGTCATGAATGAGGCGCAGCAGGCCGTCGCTCATGAGTATGTCCAGGTCCACACGCTGGGCGGTGGCCATGCTCGAAAGCTTTCGATCGCCAAGAAGATCGCTGATCTCCTGGGCGTGAAAATCGCTCGGGCGCAGTCCATCGTCGACACTGGCTTCCGCTGATCGCAACAGGTCCTGGGCCTGCCTGTTGCCCTTCCATGCATATCGGTAGCCGAGCCCGCGATAGAAGTCGTCGAGGAGTCGCGCCGAGGCCAGGGGCACACCCGCGACGGACGGCTTGCCTTGGCCGCGCAGCTCTTCCAAGCGCTCGTGCAGGCCACCATCGGCTCTTGCGGAGCCCGCTACCTGCAGGAGCAGAAGGAAAGAAAGGAGAACCGACCCGAAAGCGTGCTTCGAGAGCATATCCAAATCCTGACCCGAGTCGTAAACGGCGCCTCCGCTGAGAGGCGACTCCTTCGAAATGGCGGAGTGGGTAAATTCTCACACAAAGGCAGGGAGCCAGAAAGAAGGCTCCCAATCGGAAAGAAGTCCGTCAACACTCGGCCACGAGTTGTGCTCGCCCCTGCTCGTCCAGGGATTCCAGCCGGGTCGTGAAGCCCCAGAGTCGGCGGACATGCTTCAGCATTTCCTCGGTGCTCTCCCCGAGGGGCCGCCGATTGTGACGGAAATGGCGCAAGGTCAGCGACCGATCGCCGCGCCGATCCACATTGATGACCTGGATGTTGGGCTCGCGGTTGCCCAGGTTGTACTGGTCTGCCAGCGCCTGACGTAGCGTGCGATAACCCCCTTCCTCATGGATGGCGGTTATCTCCAGAGTCTCCTCCCGGTCGTCATCACGTACGGCGAACAGGTGAAGCTCCCGCATCAGTCGCGGTGACAGGTATTGGGCGATGAAGCTCTCATCCTTGAAGTTGTGCATGGCGAAGTCCAGCACCTGCAGCCAGTTACCACCGGCGATGTCCGGAAACCAGTAGCGGTCCTCGTCCGTGGGCTCCTCGCAGATGCGTCGGATATCCCGCATCATGGCGAATCCCAGGGCGTAGGGGTTGATGCCCTGGTAGTAGGGAACATCAAAGGACGGCTGCATGATCACGTTGGTGTGGGACTGCAGGAATTCAATCATGAAGCCGTCGGAGACCAAGCCTTCGTCGTAGAGGTGGTTGAGCAAGGTGTAATGCCAGAAGGTGGCCCATCCCTCGTTCATGACCTGGGTCTGGCGCTGGGGATAGAAGTACTGGCCGACCTTGCGCACGATGCGTACCACCTCGCGTTGCCAGGGCTCGAGGAGGGGGGCATTCTTCTCGATGAAGTAGAGGAGGTTCTCCTGTGGCTCCTCCGGCCAGCGGTCGTCGCCATTGGGGTCTCGGTTCCCGGCCCCGGCGGGGAGGGTCCGCCAGAGGTCGTTGACCTGGGACTGCAGGTAAGCCTCGCGCTCCTCCTGGCGCCGCTGCTCCTCGGCCATGGTCAGGGGCGCTGGGCGCTTGTAGCGATCCACTCCGTGATTCATCAGGGCGTGGCAGGAGTCCAGTAACAGCTCGACCGCCTCCTCGCCGTAACGCTCCTCGCAGGCGGCGATGTATTTCCGCGCGAATACCAGATAATCGATGATGGCATCCGCACTGGTCCAGGTCCTGAATAAATAATTGCCCTTGAAGAAGCTGTTGTGGCCGTAGCAGGCATGGGCGATCACCAATGCCTGCATCGGCAGGCTGTTCTCCTCCATGAGGTAAGCGATACAGGGATCTGAGTTGATCACGATCTCGTAGGCCAGACCCATCTGCCCCCGGCGGTAGGTCTGTTCCGTCGCCACGAACTGCTTTCCGAAGGACCAATGGTGGTAGCTGATTGGCAGGCCGACCGAGGAGTAGGCGTCGATCATCTGCTCCGAGCTGATCACCTCGATCTGATTGGCGTAGGTATCGAGCCCGTACACCCCCCGGGCGATGCGCGCGATTTCCGTATCGAAACGCTCCAAGAGCGGGAAGCTCCACTCCGAGGTATCCGCGATGAGTCGGTTGGCCATCCTTAGGATCCTGCTTCCTGTCTCTTGAACAGCTCCCGGAAGACGGGATAGATGTCCCGGGCCTCGTCGATTTGCTGCATGGCGAAATGCGGATGCAGCGCCTCGACCTCCTTGTAGGCAAGCCAGAGGCTCTGGTGCTGGCGTGGCGTGATCTCCACGTAGGCGTAATAGCGCATCAGGGGCAGGAGCTTTTCGCTCAGAATCTGGCGGCAAATGGCGGAATCCGATTCCCAGTTGTCACCGTCCGATGCCTGGGCACAGTAGATGTTCCAGGCGCTGCTGTCGTAGCGTTCCCTCAGAAGATCGTATGCCAGGTCGAGAGCGCTGGAGACAACGGTACCACCGGTCTCGCGCGAATAGAAAAACTCTTGCTCGTCCACCTCCTGGGCGATGGTGTGGTGGCGAATGAAGACCAGATCGATCTTCTCGTAGCTCCGCTGCAGGAACAGATAGAGCAGGATGAAAAAGCGCTTGGCCAGGTTCTTGCGCATCTGGTCCATGGAGCCCGAGACGTCCATGATGCACAGCATTACCGCCTTGCTGGCAGGCTCCGGCTGCTTGGCAAAGGCATGAAAGCGCAGGTCGAATGTATCGATGAAGGGCAGCGCGGCCAGCCTGGTCTCGAGTCGGTCGATCTCCTCGCGCATTTCCAGGATGCGGGCGTCTTCCGGGTCGGCTCCGGCCGTGAGCAGGATGTCGATCTCCTCCTCCAGCTCACGGATGCGGGCGCGATGGGGCCCGCCGAGGGCGGCTCGCCGTGCAATAGCCCCCTTGAGCGAGCGCACCACATCGATGTTGCCCGGTGCCCCGTCCGTCGCGAAACCGGCACGCACCGGCTTGAATTCGGTGGTCCCGATGAGCTGATTGCGCACCAGGTTGGGCAGCTCCAGGTCGTCGAAGAGCAGGTCCATGAACTCTTCCCGGGAGAGCTCGAAGACGAAATCGTCCTCGCCCTGACCCGAGTTGCTCGCCGAGCCCTGCCCGGATCCGCCGCTTCCACCCTCCGGGCGCTGGATGCGGTCGCCGGTCAGGAAATCCTTGTTGCCCGGGTGGACCATTTCCCGGGTACCGCCGGAACCCTGGTGGAAGACCGGCTCGGAGATGTCCTTGGACGGGATGCCCACCTTTTCGCCGCTGTCCATGTCGGCAATGCTGCGCCTGTCCACCGCATCGGCGACCGAGCGCTTGAGCTGGGCCTTGTACCGGCGGATGAAACGGCTGCGATTGACCGTGCTCTTCTTTCTGCCGTTCAGGCGTCTGTCGATGAAGTGGGACATCAGTGTGCTTTTCGCACCCGCAGGTACCACTCCGAGAGCAATCGTACCTGCTTCGGCGTGTAGCCCTTTGCCACCATGCGGTCGACGAACTGCTCATGCTTCTTCTGGTCATCCGCAGATGCCTTGGTGTTGAAGGAGATGACCGGGAGCAGGTCCTCGGTGCTCGAGAACATCTTCTTCTCGATGACCACGCGCAGCTTCTCGTAGCTGGTCCACTTGGGGTTGGCACCGGCATTGTTCGCCCGCGCCCGCAGCACGAAGTTCACGATCTCGTTGCGGAAGTCCTTGGGGTTTGAGATGCCTGCAGGCTTCTCGATCTTCTCCAGCTCCTCGTTCAACGCGGCTCGCGCCATCATCTCCCCGGTGTCCGGGTCGCGGTACTCCTGATCCTGGATCCAATAGTCGGCAAAGGTCACGTAGCGGTCGAAGAGGTTCTGTCCGTACTCGGCGTAGGACTCCAGATACGCCGTCTGCAGCTCCTTGCCGATGAGCTCGGCATAGCGTGGAGCCAGGTACTGCTTGACGAAGCTCAGATAACGCTCTTGAGTCTCCGGTGGGAGCTGCTCGCGCGCGATCTGCTTCTCCAGGACATAGAGCAGGTGCACCGGGTTTGCAGCCACCTCGGTGTGGTCGAAATTGAAGACCTGGGACAGGATCTTGAAGGCGAAGCGGGTGGAGATCCCCGTCATGCCCTCGTCCACGCCGGAATAGTCCCGATATTCCTGGATGGACTTGGCCTTGGGATCCGTGTCCTTGAGGCTCTCGCCGTCGTAGACCCGCATCTTGGAGAAGATGCTCGAGTTCTCCGGCTCCTTCAGGCGCGTCAGCGCCGAAAACTGGGCCATCATCTGAAGGGTGCCGGGCGCGCACGGGGCGTCGCACAGTGAGCTGCTGCGCAGCAACTTCTCGTAGATCTGCACCTCTTCGGATACCCGCAGACAATAGGGCACCTTGACGATGAAGACGCGGTCCAGGAAGGCTTCGTTGTTCTTGTTGTTGCGGAACGTCTGCCACTCCGACTCGTTGGAGTGGGCCAGGATGATGCCCTGGAACGGCAGGGCCGAAAGCCCCTCGGTGCCGTTGTAGTTGCCCTCCTGGGTCGCCGTGAGCAGGGGGTGGAGCACCTTGATCGGTGCCTTGAACATCTCCACGAACTCCATCAGTCCCTGATTGGAGCGGCACAGGGCGCCGGAATAGCTGTAGGCGTCGGCATCGTTCTGAGCGAAGCGCTCCAGCTGGCGGATGTCCACCTTACCCACCAGCGAGGAGATATCCTGGTTGTTCTCGTCGCCCGGCTCGGTCTTGGCCACGGCCACCTGCTCCAGGATGGACGGGTGGAGCTTGACGACCCGGAACTTGGTGATATCGCCCTTGTGCTCCTGCAGCCGCTTGACCGCCCATGGCGACATGATGGTGTTGATGTAGCGGCGCGGGACTCCATAATCCTCTTCCAAAATGGGTCCGTCCTCCTCGGTGGAGAACAGCCCCAGCGGAGACTCGAAAACCGGCGAGCCCTCGATGGCATAGAAAGGCACCCGCTCCATGAGCTCCTTGAGCTTTTCTGCCAGGGACGACTTACCACCGCCGACGGGTCCGAGCAGGTAGAGGATTTGCTTCTTCTCTTCGAGTCCCTGAGCTGCGTGCCTGAGGTAGGAAACCAGGTGCTCGATGGATTCTTCCATGCCGTAGAACTCGGAGAAGGCCGGATAGCGCCGCAGCACCTTGTTCTGGAAGATGCGGCTCAGGCGGGGATCGTTGCGGGTGTCGACGAACTCCGGCTCGCCGATGGCCATCAATAGCCGCTCCGCCGAGCCGGCGTAGGCTCCTGGGTCCGTCTTGCACAGCTCCAGGTAATCATGGAGGCTCATGTCCTCCTGACGGGCGGACTCGTAACGTGCCTGATAACGCTCGAAAATCGACATACAACACCTCGCTGGAGATTCGCTCGATCTACATCCGCTTCCCGGAGCTTCGTCGCCTTACCATCCGCGACCCACTATGCCAGCCCTGCTATGCCAAAGAGAGTGGCAAGAATGAAGAGAATAGGCGACTACCTGACTGAGACTTGCGCAAATTCCGCGCCATCATGGACAAGTACCAGAGAAACCCGAATAACCAGCTGAATCCCCGGTTCTGGACCTGTAACACTGCCGAGGTTCCGCGTAGTCGCACCATTCTGGTGCGTTGCACCCGAAATTACTCCCCCTTCTTGCGTCTTGCCAATTTTTACTATTGGGCGGTCATTACAAAAAGTTTAGACGGCATTACGCCAGAGGGGTTCATGTTCAGCATCTTCGACAGCGAAACCGGAAGCCCCCCAAGAAGCGCCCGCCCGCCACAGAGCGGGAAGGAAGCCGATACCGGCGACTCACGGCAGAGCTCCCTGCGTCAGGAATCACGATCACCGGCGCGAGACCCGCATCCGAGCAGAGGCTCGAGCAGGTCCATGGGCAGGGGAAAGACGATCGTGGAGCTCTTGTCCCCGGCCACCGCCGTCAGGGTTTCCAGGTAGCGCAGCTGAATCGCCTGGGGCTGCCGGGCCAGGACGGATGCTGCCTCCCTGAGCTTCTCGGCCGCCTGCATCTCTCCTTCCGCGTGGATGATCTTGGCTCGGCGCGAGCGCTCCGCTTCGGCCTGGCGGGCGATGGCTCGGATCATGCTCTCGTCCAGATCAACGTGCTTGATCTCCACGTTGGCCACCTTGATGCCCCAGGCATCCGTCTGCTGATCCAGAATGGTGCGTATATCGTCGTTGAGCCTGTCCCTCTCGGCGAGCATCTCGTCCAGCTCGTGCTGGCCCAGCACCGAGCGCAGGGTGGTCTGGGCGAGCTGGCTGGTGGCGGCGAAGTAGTCCTCTACCTGTATGATCGCCTTCTCGGGGTCCACTACGCGGAAATAGACCACTGCGTTGACCTTCACCGAGACATTGTCCCTGGAGATCACGTCCTGGCTCGGTACGTCCATGACGATGACCCGCAGGTCCACCTTCACGATCTGCTGGATGACCGGGACGACGATGATGAGTCCGGGGCCCTTCACGCCCTGGAAGCGTCCGAGCAGGAAAATGACGCCCCGTTGATACTCGCGCAGGATCTTGAGTGCCGCGGCAACAAAGACAAGGACGAAGAGGATGACGGCTGCGTAGACTTCGATAAGCATGATCAGGTTTCCTCCCGATTGTCGAGGGGCTCAACGGACAGGACCAGTCCGTTGCGACTCGTGACTCGTACGGCTTGTCCCGCGGCCACCGGCAGCCGGCTGCGGGCAGTCCAGATCTCCCCGTGCAGACGCACCCGCCCCTCGCCCTGGAACGCTGCCTGCGCATAGCCGGTAGCTGCGAGCAGCTGCTCGGCCCCGCTCACTACCGGCCGTCGCCGCGCTCGAACGGCCATGCCGACCACGAAAACGAGCAACACTGCGCTGATCGCCGCAAGTGCGAGGACCAGCGGGATCGACAGGCCGAAACCGGGGGCATCCGTATCGATCAGAATGAGCGACCCGACAACGAATGCGATGAGGCCGCCGATCCCCCAGGCCCCGAGGCTCGGCACAAAGGCCTCGGTCACCATCAATGCCAAGCCCAGAAAGATCAGAGCAACGCCCGCGTAGTTGACGGGCAGCAGGTGGAAGGCGTAGAGGGCCAACACCAGGCTCACGGCGCCGGCAATGCCGGGCAGGACCGCACCCGGATTCGAAAGCTCGTAGATGAGTCCGTAGATGCCCACCAGCATCAGGATGTAGGCGATATTCGGGTTGCTGATGATGGAGAGCAGACGGGTGTGCCAGTCCGGCACGAGCTCGACCCTGGTCACGTCGGCAGTGTCCAGCGTCACCTCGCCCCCTGAAATCTTCACGACCCGGCCATTGAGCTTGCGCAAAAGCTCGTCGAGGTTGCGGGCCAGGAGGTCCACGACACCCAGTTGCAGGGCCTCCTCCGCCGGGAGGCTTGCCGCCCCGCGCACTGCCTTTTCGGCCCACTCGACGTTGCGCCCGCGCATCTGTGCGAGGCTGCGGATATAGGCGACGGCGTCGTTGACCAGCTTGTGCTTCATGGCGTCGCCGGACTCGGGAGGCGTCTCCTCTTCCTCGCCCCCGGAGGTTTTGTTCCGCTTGGAAATTTCCGGGGTCGCCCCGCCCGATAGACCACCGATCTGAACCGGTGTGGCCGCCCCCAGATTGGTGCCTGGGGCCATCGCCGCGACATGGCAGGCGTAGAGGATGTAGGTGCCGGCGCTGGCAGCTCTGGCCCCGCTCGGTGCAACGAACCCAACCACGGGAACCAGCGATGCATTGATGGCCTTGACGATGGCTCGCATGGAGGTATCGAGACCTCCTGGGGTGTCCATCTTCATGACGAGAAGCTCTGCTCCGCGCTCTTCGGCGTCGGAGATCGCCTCCTCGACGTAGGCGGCGGTGGCCGGCCCGATCGCCCCGTCCACCGAGATGACCAGCACCTCTCGACCTCCTTGCGGGTCGGTGACCGCAGCCGCCGAGGTGGCCACGCAAGCAGCGACCAGATAGATGGCTAACCAAATACTCCAGCTGAGCATCCTATGGTCCTCTTTGGATCACCTGATCCACTTTACATGATAGACCCACAGCCGCATGTCCTCCTGCACGACCTGCCGATCGGTTGCACCCATGAACGGCAGTGGCTCCCGGACATGGCTATAATCGGGAAACATTTCGTGGCTCAAGGCCGCTACTCGGCATCATGATCGACATACGCATCCAGGCTGAGCCCTTCAACATCGCGAGCGAGCAGGAGAGCCTTTGGCGTGAACATCCGCAGGTAGGGGCACTGGTAACCTTCGTCGGCCTGATGCGGAACATGAACGAAGGTCACAGGGTAAGTCGCATGATCCTGGAGCACTATCCGGGGATGACCGAGAAGGCCCTGACCGCCATCGCCGAAGATGCCGTGGGGCGCTGGGACCTGCAGGGGATTCGCATACTGCACCGGGTAGGCGAGCTCGAGCCCCAGGATCCGATCGTGCTGGTGGCCGTCACCAGCGCCCATCGCGGCGACGCCTTTCGCGCCTGCGAGCTCTTGATCGATTACCTCAAGACACGGGCACCCTTCTGGAAAAAGGAGATCCTCGAAGGCGGTGAGCGCTGGGTAGATGCCAGGGTAACGGACGAGACGGCGGCACAGCGTTGGGTGCCAGCACGAGGTGCCACCCCGGAAGAGAATGGCCGCCAAAGTGTAGGGAGCGGAGTGCAAGATGCGAGCAACGCAGATAAAAAGCGCGGACAATCGGCGTGGGAAATCTTGAGCGAAGACGGAGGGTCGGGGATTTCAGATGTCTGAATATCGCATAACCGGTAGCTGCCTATGCAAAAAGGTGTCCTATGCGATCACCGGAAACCTGGGGATCTTTCAGTACTGCCATTGCTCACGATGCCGGAAGTTCACAGGAAGCGCTTTTGCCTCCAACATCATCGTATCTCCGGCCAATTTCGAGTGGTTGAGTGGGCAGGAGAGCATCGGACGATACGAGCTTGCCGAGGCCAAGCACTTTGCGACATCCTTCTGCAGGAATTGTGGCTCATCCCTTCCATGGCTGACGCAAAGTGGGAAGGCCGTGGTGGTTCCGGCGGGCACGCTCGATGCCGACCCTCGAATCAGGCCCTCCCAGAACATCTTCTGTGCTTCCCGCGCCGTCTGGTATACGCAGCCGGGCTCGCTGCCCGAGCACGACGAGCTGCCTGGGAAATAAGAGTCGCGGGTACCGATCGCCCTTGCCTCTGCACGCGATTGCGATGGGCACGAGATATCCGTTCCGACGGACAGCTCCCAAGATACCTCGGGGCCTTCATCGCAAGCCAGGGAACAGCGTGTCGCGCTGGATTCGCATCTTCAGGCGCTGACGCTCGTCCTCGTGTCGTGTCCGGAGATCTCTTTGGAGCGAGGCTGAGGGGGTTTTCGAACTGGGACCCCGTCCCAGATTCCGATCCCTGTCGAGGGCCTGACGCTGTTGTTGATCCAGCGCACGCAAATCGAGCTGTTGGCGTCGTTCGAGTTGATCGAGCCTATTTGCTGTGCTCGGCTGGAGCGGTTGGACGTCGTCGCGAAAGGTCTTCTGGTCCTGTTTCAGCTGGAGCCAGCCTTCAGCCTGTTGTCGTTGCTGTCTGCCGACGCTACCCGGGTCCCGGGCTGCCACGTCAAGGGTCACCACCAGGGCAATTAGAATAATCCATACGGTGGCTCTACCGCGGAGGCCTCTGCACATTGCCCTGGTGCAGCGGAGCCCGACCTTACGATCCAGGAGGCGGGCCGGATTCCGGGCAAGGATTCTGCGTGGAGGACGACGAGATTTCCGGATAATGAGCTGCATACATCCAACGCATCATCAAAATTGCTGTCACCCGGCACTCTGCAGCCCCTTGCCGGTGGCGTATCCCTACGTCCGTAGTCGTTGTTTGCAGATTTTTCTACAGTAAGCTTAGTCAATCTCGTCCGCTTTGATACTGGGGAAACCTTACTTGTCTCATCGCCCTGCCTCGGCTTTGCTTGCGGGTAGGTGGGCAGTTTCGCATGAGCTCCCCCGGATCGCGTGCTAGTATACCCTGCTTTCAATATGGTTATAGATTCCTGATAAAAGCAGCTTTATGATCGGTCGCCAGAAGGAAACCGTTGTTTTCCTGAGGCTGACCTCTAACTTCACACCCCGACATCACGGCAAGAGGCATTCCCATGGCAACTTCAACGAGGAAACGTATCCACTACTTCGGAAAGACGAAATCCGAAGGGACCAAAGAGATGAAAGATCTGCTCGGCGGCAAGGGGGCGAATCTGGCCGAGATGACATCGATCGGACTCCCGGTGCCCCCCGGGTTCACCATCACGACCGAGACCTGTGCAGAGTACAACAATATCGGTGGAAAGCTGCCGGAAGGGCTGCTCGACGAGGTGCACGCCAACATGGGAACCGTCGAGCAGGAGACCGGTAAGAGCTTCGGCTCCGAAACGAATCCTCTGTTGGTCTCGGTACGCAGCGGCGCAGCAGTCAGCATGCCGGGGATGATGGACACGGTCCTGAATCTCGGCTTGACGGATAAGGCGGTGGATGCCCTGGCCGACATCTCCTCCAACCGCAGGTTCGCCCTGGATGCCTATCGTCGCCTGATCAACATGTTCGGCGACGTGGTGATGGGCGTCAGCCATGAGCACTTCGAGGAGGAGTTCGACAGGATCAAGGCCCAATACGGGGTCTCACTGGATACCGAGCTGAGCGAAGAAGGTCTGGCGGATCTGATCTCCGCTTACAAGAAGGTATACCGGGAGCATACCGGTGAAGACTTTCCCCAGGACCCCTATCTGCAGCTCGAGAAGGCCATCGAAGCCGTCTTCAAGAGCTGGAACATCCCCCGCGCGGTGCGATATCGGGAGATCAACGAGATCACCGGCCTGCTCGGCACCGCCGTCAACGTGCAGACCATGGTGTTCGGCAACATGGGCGAGGACTCGGGTACCGGCGTCGCCTTCACCCGTAATCCGTCCACCGGCGAGAACACTTTTTATGGCGAGTTCCTGGTCAATGCCCAAGGTGAGGACGTGGTAGCGGGTATCCGCACACCCCGGCCCGTCGCTGAGATGTCCGACTGGCGACCGGAGCTCTACGAGCAGCTCCTGGACGTGAAGCGCATCCTGGAGGATCACTACCGGGAAATGGAGGACATCGAGTTCACCATCGAGCGCGGGACCATGTTCCTGCTGCAGACCCGTACCGGTAAGCGTACCGGTGTGGCCGCGGTGAAGGTCGCCGTGGATATGGCGATGGAGTCCCGCATCAGCGAGAAGGAAGCCCTGCTGCGGGTACCGGCCGCCGACCTCAACCAGCTGCTGCTGCCCACCTTCGATCCGACCGCGGCTCGCGACGTGCTGACCACCGGTCTGCCCGCCTCGCCCGGGGCCGCTTCCGGCATGCTGGCCTTCACTGCGGACGAAGCGGTAGAGCGCACCCAAGCGGGCGAGTCCGTGCTGCTGATCCGCAAGGAGACCAGCCCGGAGGACATCAGCGGCATGCACGTCGCGTCCGGAATCCTGACCTCGACCGGCGGCATGACCAGTCATGCGGCGGTGGTCGCCCGCGGCTGGGGCAAGTGCTGCGTCGCCGGGGCAGGGGAGGTGCAGATCGACGAGAAGGGCCGCACCATCACCATCAAGGGCCGCACCTTCGGCGCGCAGGACGTCATCAGCATCGACGGCTCCTCCGGCGAGGTCATGGCGGGCAGCGTGCCGACCCGCGACCCCCAGCTTTCCGGCGAGTTCGCCACCCTGATGGAGTGGGCCGACCGTTACCGCACCCTCGCGGTTCGGACCAATGCCGACACCCCCGAGGACGCCGCCCGGGCGCGGGGATACGGGGCCGAGGGCATCGGTCTGTGCCGCACCGAGCACATGTTCTTCGAGGGTGACCGCATCACGGACATGCGCGAAATGATCCTCGCCACCAACGAGACGGAGCGTCGAGCCGCCCTGAAAAAACTGCTTCCCCACCAGCGGAAAGACTTCAAAGGCATCTTTACCGCGATGGCAGGGCTACCGGTTACGGTCCGCCTCCTCGACCCCCCGCTGCACGAGTTTCTTCCCCATGAAGAGCAGCTCCAGGCCGAGCTGGCCCAACACCTCGGCGTGCCGGCGGAGCACGTCAGGACCCGAGTCGGTCAGCTGCACGAAGCCAACCCTATGCTGGGCCACCGGGGCTGCCGTCTGTCCGTTACCTATCCGGAGATCCTCGAGATGCAGGTCCAGGCCATCACCGAGGCCGCGATCGAGTGCGCCGGCGAAGGGATCGAGGCCAAGCCGGAAATCATGATCCCCCTGGTGGGCGTCGCCAAGGAGCTGGAGCTTCTCCGTGGAAAGGTCGAGAGCACCATCGCCCAGACCAAGAAGGCGCAAGGGTATGAAGGCGACCTGGACATCCCGATCGGCACCATGATCGAGATTCCCCGTGCCGCATTGACCGCGGATCAGGTGGCCGAGCACGCGGACTTCTTCAGCTTCGGCACCAACGACCTCACCCAGATGACCTTCGGTTACAGCCGCGACGATGTGAACAGCTTCCTGCCCGATTACCTGAAGCAGGAAATCCTCGAGAAGGATCCCTTCCAGTCGCTGGATACGGGCGGTGTTGGTCAGCTGGTGGAGATGGGAGTAGCCAAGGGTCGAGGCGTCAAGGGAGAAGGGATGAAGATGGGCATCTGCGGAGAGCACGGCGGAGATCCGGCTTCTATCGACTTCTGCTACAAGGTCGGTCTGAGCTACGTCTCCTGCTCACCGTTCCGAGTTCCCGTCGCCCGCCTTGCGGCGGCCCAGGCTGCGGCAGGATAGCCTCTCGGAGCCCCTGAGCCCCACCCAAAGGAACGCCATCACAATAACACGCGATGGCGCTCCTCCCGATTATTCCTCTTCCGACACAGCCTGCGGCAGCCAGCCTGCAGGGGGTGTCATCTGATGCCGATTTAGAGCGAGCCGCCACCGACAGTGGAGGTCCAGGCCGCCGTTCCGGCTGGCTCCGGATTGCCCGATAAGACTGCAGCTCGCGGTCAGCTGTGCGGAATCAGGACTGATTCGCAACGCCATGTGGCACGTGTCCGGTTGCGACCAGCGCACCGGCGGAATCGCAATGTACCAGTTGGTCATCGAAGAAGAAGTCGGCGTTGAACGCCTTGAGAAAGGGCCCCTTGTCCAGACCGCCGAGAAACAGGGACTCGTCGATACGTATCCCCCAAGTGCGCAGGGTGCGGATGACTCGTTCGTGAGAAGGGGCCCCGCGGGCCGTGATCAGAGCGGTTCGCAACGGAGAATCCTCCACCGGAAACAGACTCTGGATCCTGTGCAGTGCGACCAGAAAATCCTTGAAGGGTCCACCCCGGAGCGGCTCATGGGCAGACGCGCTCTCGGACGCATTGAAGACCTTCAGCCCGTGCTTGCGGTAGACCTGCTCCGCTTCGTCCGAAAAGAGCACCGCATCCCCATCGAACGCGATGCGCAGTTGACCCGCGTCTGAATCGGACGAGAAGCGCACGAGCGGCAGGATGGTGGCTGCCGCACATCCCGCATCCAGAGCCATGCGCACGTCGCTCGGGTCGGCCGAGAGGAAGAGGTGGGCGCCGAAGGCGGAGACATAGCGATAGGGGCTGCACCCACCGGTGAAGGCCGCGCGCGTAATGTCCAGTCCATAGTGGCGTATGGAGTTGAAGATTCGTAGACCGGTATCCGAGCTGTTGCGCGAGAGCAGAATGAGCTCCACTTGGCCGCGCTCCCCCAGGCGCTCGTTGAGCGCCAGGAGTTTTTTCGCCATGGGAAAGGCGACGCCTGGCTCCAGCATATCCTCTTCGTGATGGATCTGGTACCGGCAGTAGGCGGCAACCCCCTCGGCCTCGAATACCCGGTGGGATGCGGTGAGATCGAACAGCGCCCGCGAGGAGATGGCCACGACCAACCTCACGGAATCGGGAGCCCCGTCGCTCAGGTTGCCGCTCGCTCCGGACCTTGCCAAGGGTGCCGAGCCCAGAAACAATGACGAGCCGCGCCGAAAGCAAACTCGCCCGCAGGGGTCCTCACCAGGGAACGAAGGAGTTGACGAAGGACATGGGGCGGCTGATGTTGCGGTTCATGACCGCCATATCGTCGCGCATGTTTCCAGTGGTAAGGGTCATGGTCCGTATCGCCTGATCCATGGACCTCATGCTGGTCAAGATCGGCTCCAGGGTGGTGACATCCCGGGAGATGGAATCTACGCTGACTGCCATGGTTCGGACGTTGGCGCTCATCTGGGCGACGTTGTCCGATATGGACCGCATGTTGCTGGCCACGACTGTCATGCTGGAGTCCACGGTTTTAGCCAGGTAGTGAATGTCTTTGGCCAGGCTGAATACAAGGTAGAAGCCGTAGGCGGCCAGAAGGATGAAAGCGAACAGCGAAGGATAGACGATGAGCTCCCAACGCCTGGCGCTGTTCTCGAATGCCTGGGAAAGACGATCGACCGCGTAGGCGTTGAGCCGAGCATCCTCCCCCCCAAAGCCACCGGCTCGCACCGCTGTGCCGTTTGCGGTCGTTACTCCGTCCGGTAATTTCTCGTTATCCGCCATGTGCAGAAGAGGAAATCTCGATTATCGCTTTACTGCCTTATCGTTACGACCTCACAAGCGTAGCATAGATCCATCCGTACACAAGCTGGCGTGGTCACTTGCCGCCTCAGCTGACGAGGTTGGGATACAGTGCGGCGGCTAGGGAGAAGAATTCGCGCGCGCCTTTCCCCCGTGGTTCCAGCTCGAACACGGCCAGCCCCTCGCTGAAAGAGCGCCTGAACACCGTACGCTGGCCCAGACGCGGTTTGAGGAACTTGATGCCGGGCAGGGATACCAAAGCAGCGGCCGCCTCGTTCGTCTCCCGCACCGCGTGATGGGTATCGCCGCGATTGATGAATCCCATGATTTCGGCCGGCTTTTCCCTCTTTATCGAGCTCACGAGGTGGATATAGCGCTGCGTCGACCAGATGTCCGCCTGGGATGGAGGTACCGGAACGACCACACGGTCGCAGAGCTCCAGCGCCCGTCGCATCGATTCCATGTCTGCAGTACCAACGTCGACCAAGGTCTCGTCCGCTTCACTGAGCCGCTCAGGGGCCAGCCCCGACTTGTCGGCGACCCGCAATTGGGGATCGAAGCCTTCTTCCATGCGAACCTCGACCACATCGGCCAGGGTCGACTGGGGATCCGCATCTATGAGCTGAACCGTCACGTCCGCCATCGCGAGCCACACCGCCAGATTGAAGGAAACGGTGCTCTTGCCCGAGCCTCCCTTGAGACTTCCAATTAGCGTAATCATCGGAGCCAGGAGAGCTGTAGCAGGACATCAATGTTGGTGCGTCTCTCCCGAGGAACCTCCCGGCTTCTCCTGAGGGACAGACATACGCTCATACCCGGCAGGGACAGTGAACAATTCGTCTGGCTGCTTTCCGACGTGGATATCCTTCAGCTCACTGACCATGCCGCCGGGAAGCTCCTGGCGAACGATCAGATTCAGCTCTGGATCGAACCACTGAAACGTGCGTGTCTCGGGCCGATTCGGTGCCGTCGCCACCATTTCCCATTTCTCGACTTGGCGTCCCCCCAGATCCTCTTTCCCGACGAGCTCGAGCTTCGTCGTCTGTCCGTTCGGCATCTCCTGACGCAGAGGAACGCCTCGCTCCTTATCGATCCATTGGGTGCTCTTCATGGTTTTCCCCTCATGGGAAGCGACAATTTCCCATTTGACCGCCGTTCTTCCATCGACTTGTTCCTCGCCGAGCTTGCGACAGGTAAGACCCGGCATTCCGGCACAGGGATCCTCCGCAGGCTCCGGCTTCGCCCCAGGGCTCTGGCCACCCGGGACGCCTAGCCTTTGTTCTATGTATTTTTTCTGCTCAGGAAGAAGTATCCACTCGATGCCGCGCTTCTCGTCGGTAATACGTACGACTTGCTGTCCCTGTTGCGACATCTCGGTGCGTACCCGCTGATCTCCGACGTACATCTTGACGGCCGAGGTGGCTCCCTGCGGTCCCTGCTGGACCATCTCTGCCGAAAATTCGGTGTCGGCATACAGCGGGCTCGAAAATCCAGCCACCAGCAGACCAACGGCCAACACGCGGATAATCGTAAAATCTGTAATCTTCATCTCGAGCTCATCCTCATTCATCTATTTCGTGTGATCTTGAGCATGCCCGCATCCGGACCGGCGCAAGGATCGACAAGCTATTCTCTACCCGCCCCGAGGTGTTCGCAACGACATGTAGCTTGGAAAAGCCCAGAGAAGGGTATTTTCAAGGTCTCCCATAGTAGCGATCCAGCCAGCCACCATCGGATTGGTAACCATAGGTTTCTACAGGGGGAGACACATCGACTTGGCGAATTCCTTCAACGAAAGGATAAGGCGAGCGCGGTCGCGGGCGCCACCCGGTTGCCGTATCGATGCGTCGTCGCTCCAGGTCTGTCAAGGGACGAAATCGGTAGCTATCGCGCCAAGAGGAGGCATTCCAATCCCTGACCTCGTGCGGACTCCGAAAGTCATATCCGCCCCTTGCCGAGGCGGCGGGATCGTTGGTCGATGCCCATAGATCCGGGTAGCCCTGATCCCATTCGCTCGCCCAGTGGGATTGAGTAACGTCAGCCCGATGGTAACGAGCATCACCGACGAACGGCGAATCGGCCAGATACCGAGTATCCGGTAACTGCTCAGCGTAGGGGGGTTGTTGCGGCGCTCGATAGGGATTTTCCCCATAGCCCTCGGAATCCCATCCGGGGACTCCGCCCCCCCCGGATAGATAGACACCTTCGGCAGGATCGGAATCCAGGGAATGATTGCGGTAGGGCGCATATTCGGCCCAGTAAGTCGCTTGGTCCGAGTAGAGCCTCCCGCCATACAGGGAGCTCGTCGATCCCGAGCTCTGACGAAAAAATGCGGACTCGGCAAACAGAGGCAGTGACACGAAGGAGACGACCAAAAGCCATGCTGAGAGCTTCATCGAGTCGGCCGGCAAGTGCCACGCCGAAGTACTGCATCTGGAGTCAGCGCCGGGATGGGAAGCTCGTTAGGCATCATTCGAAACCCGGGCCCTTGCCTTCGTCCACCTTCAGCCTTATGCCACGCCGCTGTGCCTTCTTTTGCACCAAGGTCTGCTTCTCCGTCCCCGACGACTTTGCGGTAACCTTCTTGGTTTCCCGTTTTCTTGCCGGTCCCTTCTTTTTCACATCCTTCTTTTCAACGCTCGCCTTGGCGCTTGTCCCATCCGCACCTGCCTTGCCCCGGTCTTCCATGGCTACCGCCTGCTCTCCAGCCGGCTCATCTGCAACCGCTTGAGGGGGCTCATCGGGCGCCGGCTCTGAGATATCAGCCTCCAGCACAGGGGTCACCGGCTCCACGGATGCGGCAACGACCTCGTCCGACACCGGCGCTGTCACCTCTGCCTCCGGTGCCGCACTCCCAACATCTTGCTCGGGGACGGGGCTATCCGGCTGGCCTTTGGTGATGGCTACCTCGCCTTGCCGCTCATCGGTGTTGCCTGCGGTTGCGCCCTGTTCCCGCGCTCCCGTCGTCGCCGGAGCGGTATTTCCGGGCATTACCGTTGGCTCGTCCCCTGTTCTCGAAGCAGGTGCCACAGCGGGGGTAGCGCCGCTCGATCCTCCTCCAGCGCTGCCGGCAGCCGGTCGCGTAGGCTTGGCCACCGGCTTTTTCTTTTTGACCAAGCCCTTGAGGAGATCAAACAACAAGAGAAAGATTCCACGGATCAGGTAAAAGACCAGGGTAATTCCTTCGACTACATAGCCCCAGACGGTCACCAGGGCACTGCCCTTGGACTCTTTCTTCGCCTTCTGCACCTTCTTGGCTTCCACCGCAGCGCATGGAACGCTGCCGCCCGCAGGTGCGGTCGCCGCCGCCACCTCGCACAAATCCTTGCTGGCTGCAACGCAGCCCAGGGGAATCACCACGAGCGTGAGCAGGGTGGACACCAGCACCCCGGAGGCCAGCGAGATCGCCATCCCTTGGAAGATCGGATCCGTAAAGATAACGCTGGAGCCGGCCACCAGTGCCAAGGCCGTGATGACGATGGGGCGCGTACGCGTCTTGCAGGCCCGAATGACCGATTCGGCAACGGGCACGCCTTTCTGTACCTCGTGAATCGAAAAGTCCACCAACAGGATCGAGTTACGTACGATGATTCCGGCGAGGGCGATCCAGCCGATCATCGAGGTAGCCGTGAATTCCCCGCCCAACCCAAGATTGAACATGATCAGGTGAGCGGGAATGATCCCCAGCAGGGTCAGGGGGATCGGGGCCATGATGACCAGGGGAATCCGGAAGTTGCCGAACTCCCAAACGACCAGGATATAGATGAGCACGAGAGCGACCATGAAGGCAGCCCCCATGTCGCGGAAGGTCTCATAAGTGACGGTCCACTCTCCCGACCACTCCCAGGCGGAGTGGCTGTCATTGGGCGGCGGCCCGATCCAATAGGCCGAGGGAACCACGCCGTCCGGTGCCACGTAACCACTTGCGTCCATTTCGTCCTGGATCTGAAACATGGCGTAAATGGGAGCAGCCAGCTTCCCACCAACGTCGGCCACCACGAACTCGATCGGACGCAGGTCCTTGTTGTAGATGATGTCCTCCTCCGGCACCCGCTGGAAGGATCCGAGCTCGCGCAACGGGACGGTAAACCCGCCGTTGGATTGAACCGGTAGGTCGCCCAGGCGATCGATCTGCGAGCGCTCCGACAAGGGCACCTGCAGCGCGATCTGAACGGGCTCGTGCCCAGCCTTCTGCTTGACGTCTCCGATGGGAGCCCCGCCAAGGGCCATGGCCAGATTGCGATTGATGGTGTCCACGGAGATGCCGCGGCGCACCGCCTTCTCGGTGTCCACATCGAAGCGCCAATAGTCGTAGGCGTCGCGCAGATAGTTGTCCACGTCGCGGGCACTCTTCGCCTGCGCGAAGAATTCCGTCATGTCGCGCGTGAACTGGCGGCGAATCTCCGGTGTCGGACCGTGGATCTCGGCGACTACCGACTGCAGAACCGGCGGACCGGGCGGCATCTCCACTACGGACACCTTGGCGCCGGTGCCCTCCGCCAGCTTCGCCAGCAACCCTCGCGCCGCGACAGCGAGCTCATGACTGGTGCGGTGGCGCTTGCTCTTGTGCAGGAGCTGAACCTGCAGCTCGCCCTGCCAGGGATCCGACCTCAAGTAGTAATGGCGCACCATGCCGTTGAAGTCGAACGGCCGGGCCGTGCCCGCGTAGAGCTGCACGGCCGTCACCTCAGGCATCTCGCGCAGCTTCTCCGCCATGCGGTGCGCCAGATTGGCGGTAACCGGAAGGGCGGAGCCCTCTGGCATGTCTATGACGACCGAGAATTCCGGCTTGTTGTCCAGAGGCAGCATCTTCACCGGGACCCACTTGAAATAGAAAAAGGAACAGGTGAAGAGGAAGGCCCCCCAGAGGACGAGACGAAAGAGGGTGCGCTTGGCTTTGCTCTCGATGAGAGGAGTCAGTATGTTCCGATAGACCTTTTCGAGCTTTTCCACCTCCTTGTGCTCGCGCTTCTCCGCCGTCTCCAAATAACGCATGGAGGGTCTGAGCCACTTGGAAAGCGCAAGGTAAGGAGTGAACACAAAGGCGGCGAAGAGCGAGATGAACATGGCCACCGAGCCCAGGGCCGGGATCGGCTCCATGTAGGGACCCATCATGCCGCTGACGAAGCCCATCGGCAGCAAGGCCGCGACCACGGTGAAGGTGGCCAGAATGGTCGGGTTGCCGACCTCGCGCACAGCGTCCACCGCGGTCTCGTCATCGGTGCGCCCCTCTTCCAGCCAACGGCGGTAGATGTTCTCCACCACCACGATGGCGTCGTCCACCAGGATGCCGATCGAAAAGATGAGTGCGAACAGGCTCACCCGGTCGATGGTGTACTTGGAAACCCAGGCGATGAAAATCGTCATCAAGAGGACCACGGGGATGACGAGCATGACCACCATCGCCGGGCGCAGGGCACGAAACGCCAGCCACACCAGCAGAAACACCCAGCCGGTCGCGACGAACAACTTGAAGATCAGCTCGCTGACCTTGTCGTCGGCGGTTTCCCCGTAGTTGCGCGTGATGCTGACCTCGACATTGTTGGGGATGCGCTCTCCCTTGATCTGCTCCACGCGGTCGATGATGGCGTTGGCGACCGTGACACCGTTGGTCAGCTCCTTCTTGGCGATGGCTACCGTCACTGCCGGCACCCCGTCGGCGTTCACCCCCTCACGCGCAGCCGGTCCGGTGTAATAGGCCACCATCTGGGTGGCGTCCTCGGGACCCTGGAAGACGCGCGCCACATCCCGGACGTAGATGGTCTGGTCCTGATGCGTACCAACGGGCAGCCGGTTGATCTCGTCGACGCCCTTGAGGAAGGATCCGCTGGTTACGGAGAAATGGGAGCCGCTCGACTCCACCCCACCGGCCATCATCTCGGCGTTTGCGGTCTTCAGCGTCTGGGCGACCTGATCCAGGCTGATTCCGTAGCCCGACAGACGCTCCGGATAGACATCCACCGTAACCTGCTCGCGGCGACCGCCGACGATGAAGGCGTTGCCCGTATCCTTGACCTCCTTGAGCGCCTGGAGCACATCCTGGGCGAGCAGGCGCAGCTGGCCGTCGTCCACGTCCGGCAGGCCGTCATTGTCGAGATCCTTGGCCCAGAGCGTTATGGTCACGATGGGCACATCGTCGATGCCCTTGCTCTTGACCAGGGGCGGCATGACCCCCGGCGGAATCTTGTCCATGTTGGAGGCCAGCTTGTCGTTCACCTTCACCAGCGAGGGACCCATGTGCTCGCCGACGTCGAACTCGACGGTGACCAAGCCCATGTTGCGCTGGGAGGCCGAGTACACGTGCTTGACTCCGGGGATCTCGCTCATGATGCGCTCGAGGGGCTGTACGGCGAGATTGGACACCTGCTCGGCGGAAGCGCCCGGATACTGCACCATGATGTCGATCATGGGCACGGAGATCTGGGGATCCTCCTGGCGGGGCGTCATCACCAGGCCCAGCAAGCCCATCAGGAGCATGGCGATGTAGAAGAGGGGCGAAAGAGGAGAGCGGATGAAGAAGCGGGCCGTGCGCCCCGCGATCCCGAGATTCTCCTCCGTATACCTGGGTTGCTGACCGTTCTGGTTGGTCAGGGTCTCATCTTCATTCATGATTCGATCAACCAAAACGGACCGGTTCGGGACAAGAAGTGACGAGCGCGCCGGGACGCGCCGGCGCGGAATACCATCGCGCTGTTAACGCCCTTCCGCAGGTTTCTGTTGTTGCTTTTGGGTTGCCCAGCCTGCGGCAATTCCCGGCGGCGGATCCGCCAGGATACGCTCGCCGGGACGCAGACCGCTGAGAACCGTGATCAAGCCGCCGGGAACCGGCTGGCCGACCCGGATGAGCCGCAGGTCCACGTTACCCTGGTCGTCCAGCACATAGACTCCGGGCAGGCTGCCGTTATAACGGATCGCCGACTCGGGAACGACCGGATTGGCACGCGCCGGGGCTTGAAAATCCGGCACCAGGACCTTTGAGTACATCCCCGGCTCGGCCACGCCCTGGGGCAGGTCGAACTTGATTTTCACCGTATGGCGCTGGGGATCGGCCATTGGGAAGATCTGGGCGATCCGGACCGGTACCCTGCGATGATTCACGTCCAGCTCTGCGTGGATCATCATGCCCTCGCGCAAACCTGGGCGCAGGCGAGCCGGGACGTCCACCTCCACCTGAAGGTACTCGACATCGGCATAATTCAGCAGCGGTTGGCCGGGCTGCACCGTGTCGCCTACCTCGATGAATTTCTTGACGATGACGCCATCGAAAGGCGCAATGCTGCGGGCATCACGCAGCTTGGAATCGAGCGCCTGCAGCTCCGCCTGAAGCCGCATGATCGAGCTGCGTGCCTGCTCGATCTGGGTACCGGACGAATAGAGGTCTGCCGACAGCTCTGCGCCTTGTGAGCGCTCACCGGTAAAGCTCTCCATCGGTCGGGTGAACATCTGGTCGAACAGATTCGGGATGGCCATGCCGCCCGGTGGGTTTCGCGAGCGAGGGGAGAAGATCTCTCGGTTGTACTGCATGCCCGCATTGCGCCAGGCCGCGTCGGCGCTCTGCATCTGAGCCAGCAGGGCTTGGCGGTTGGCGAGCAGCTCGCGGTCATCGAGGGTCAGCAGGAGATCGCCCTTCTTGAAGGTGTCACCCTCGATGCCGGCAAGGTACTTGACCCGCCCCGGCAGTTGGGCGGCGAGCGTCACCTCTTTGTAGGGGATGACGGTCCCACCCACCGAAACTGTCGGTGCCCCCTCGGCCTGCTTTACCACGAACTCCCCGCCCATGGGCATCGCCGATACGAGGTGTGTCGTAAACGCCATACCCGCCACGAGCAAAGAGCGAATGATTGCTGATCCCATATGTCTTGCTACCTGAGCTGAGCCTGTGCGGACGAAATGGACCGATCGGATTCGGAAATACGGCGCTCGTCTCTTGCGAAGCGGCCGAAGCCCGGCTTTGCCCGTGGCCGCGCCCACCCGAAGGGGGCTGTGGTCATGGGAGCGAAAATCGAAGACCACCCACCTTCAAGACGATAAATTTTTTTTATTGGTACATACCGCCGGACGGTATTATCTCCAATCGACTGCCGGAATACAAGTGCGTACAGAGAATAATGCAACGAAATCAGTCGTATAATGCAATATTCCCTAAAAGACGAGGATTGGTGATCTCAATCTCCGGCTCGTACGACTCTGGAATCCGATAGATCGGGTCCAGCCAGAAACCGAAAGTCACCAATTATAAGCCACAGCCGAGGCAAGAATCCGTGGCAATTCACAGGCTATCCTGAGGACTCCGTTGGGTATACCATTTGCCCCGATTTTCTGCAGTCTGCGGCACTTACCGCGGATCCGCCGCCCTCTTCCACCCACTGAGGGCGTTTCAAGAGCACGAGGAGCCATGCCATGTCTTCCAGCGCAGACGTTGTCGAGCAGCGATTGAAAGATCTGGAAGCCCATCTGGCGCAGGAAAACCCAGTGCTTCTCAGCGTGGTGCAGAGCTTCCGCGCCCTGGATCGGATCGCCTACGGCATGGGGCTGCTGACAAGAGACGAGTCTTTCGCCTCCCAGATACCCTGGTGGCCGCTGATCTCCATCCTGGGGACCTTCTCCGCGGGGAAATCCACGTTCATCAACCACTTCCTCGGCGAGCGCCTGCAGCGCACGGGCAACCAGGCCGTGGACGACCGGTTCACCGTCATTTGCTACAGCCGCGAGTCCGCGGGTCACGCCCTGCCGGGAGCCGCGCTGGATTCGGACCCGCGTTTCCCCCTCTATCAGATCTCCAAGGACATCGAGGCGGCGTCCGCAGGCGACGGGGAGCGCACTGATGCCTATCTGCAGCTAAAGACGAGTCCCAGCGAGCGATTGCGGGGGCGAATCCTGATCGATTCCCCGGGCTTCGACGCCGACGCGCAACGCACGGCGACCTTGCGCATCACCGACCACATCATCGGCCTTTCGGACCTGGTGCTGGTGTTCTTCGATGCACGGCATCCGGAGCCGGGGGCCATGCGCGACACCCTGCGACATCTGGTCGCGGAAACCGTCAAGCGGACGGACTCGGGGAAGTTCCTTTACATCCTCAACCAACTCGACACCGCGGCACGGGAGGACAATCCGGAGGACGTGGTAGCAGCCTGGCAGCGGGCACTCGGAGAAGAGGGACTGACCGCCGGGCGTTTCTACACCATCTACAACCCGGATGCGGCCACCCCGATCGAGGACGAAGGCAAGCGCGTGCGTTACGAGAAAAAGCGCGACGAGGACCTGGGGGAGATCCACAGGCGCATGGAGCAAGTGGAAGTCGAGCGCGCCTATCGCATCGTCAGCGCATTGCGCAAGACTGCCACGGGCATATTGAACACCGCGGCGCCTCTCCTGCAACGGGCGGTTCTAAAGTGGCGCCACCGCGCCCTCGTCGCGGATGGCATCGTTTTCGGCCTGTTGCTCATCCTGTTCCTCGTCTGGAGCATCGGCTCCGGACACTGGAAAGGCTTCGTCTACGAGCCCGAGTGGCTCATCTCTTTGAAGACGGTTCCTTGGGGGCCGGAAACCTTGTTGGCAGCCCTGATCCTGATCGGGATCGCCATGCACGTGGGCATACGCAGACTGGCGGCCAAGACGGTGATGCCCTGGGTCCGCCGGCAACAAAGGGAGAAAGGCATACGCGGTGATCTCCTCGAGGCATTCACGCACAGTACCCGTCCCTGGCGCCCGCTCTGGGCCCCCTCGCCCGTCGGCTGGGGGGGGGGGGTCAGGCAGCGTCTGCTCAGGATCACGGAGGATTGTGATTCTTACGTGCAAACGCTCAACGACAGCTTCACCAATCCGTCCGGGGGGGATGGTCTCGATTCGGATCTCGAAGAGCCTACCGATCCGAGCTGACCCGGAATCCGGCGGGGGAGCACATAGGTCCACGCTGCTCCGGGATGGCGCGTTCTCGGTCAACGCGCCCCTTCCATCCCTGAAAGGCCCTGCGACGCAAGGAGCGTCGCCCGGGCCGGGGACCTCCATCCGACTTGACTTGGTGTCGTAGACACACCATCTTAGGGGCGTGCCTGACGATCTCCCCTATTGCTACGCCTATCCCCACCCGGCAGTCACCACGGATGTGGTGCTGTTCACCATCGATGACAGCAGGCTGAAGCTCCTGTTGATCAGCCGCGCCAGCGAGCCCTTCGCAGGTCAGTGGGCGCTCCCGGGCGGCTTTCTGGAGATCGATGAGGATCTGAAGGATGGCGCCCTGCGGGAGCTGAGAGAAGAGACGGGCGTCAGCGGTATCTACCTCGAGCAGCTGCGCACCTTTGGGCGCCCGGGGCGGGATCCCCGCGAGCGGGTCATCAGCGTCGCCTATTACGCCCTGGCACCCTGCGAGCGGCTGACCGTCCGGGCCGCGAGCGATGCGGCAGAAGCCTCCTGGTTTCCCGTGGCAGATCTGCCGGCACTGGCCTTCGATCACGCCCAGATCATCCATGCTGCGCACGAGCGTCTGGTTGCCAAGCTGGACTACTCGACCATCGCCTTCCAGTTCATGCCCGAGCGCTTCACCCTGAGTGAGCTGCAGCAGGTCTACGAGATCCTGCTCGACGCCGAGCTCGACAAGCGCAACTTCCGCAAGTGGGCGAGAGCCCTGGAGCAGATCGAAGAGACGGACGAGCAGCGCCGGCGCGGTAGTCATCGTCCGGCCCGCCTCTATCGGCTCAAACGCCCGGACCGGATCGAATTCATCAAATAAGAAGTGACGACCGACATGTCCATTCTATCTCCGCAGAAAATGGCCGAGAGCCGAAATGGGCGCGCCGCCGAGCCTCGGATACGGATCCCGGAGCACCCCAAGTGGCCGGCGCTGACCGATGCACAGAAGGACGAGCTCAAGG
>Ga0315540_10000296_pt1 | contig 27510 bp, 25 predicted proteins | sample SalMarSW160110MG_FD_203677 | JGI IMG/M metagenome (GOLD analysis project Ga0315540, IMG submission 203677) | Salt marsh sediment microbial communities from the Plum Island Ecosystem LTER, Massachusetts, United States - Salt Marsh Sediment SW1601-10 ...
CATCGCCTTCGTCATCGCCGCAATCGTGATGCTGTTCCCGGCCGCCGCGTTTGCCGAACTGGCGGGCCGCCTGCCGTTTGCCGCCGGCGAGGCGCGCTTTGTCAACGAGGCCTTCGGGCGCGACTGGCTGACCCTCGCCGTCGGCCTCGCCGTCACTGGTGTCGGCATCATTTCATCCGCCGCCATCGGCCTCGGCTCGGCCGGCTACGTGATATCGCTGACCGGCGGCCCGCTGCATCTGGCCTATGCCGTCATCATTATCGCCGTGGCCGCCGTCGCCGCCATCGGCATCCGCGAATCGATCCTGGTGGCGGGTCTGTTCACCGTCATCGAGGTGGGCGGACTGATCGCCATCATCGTTGGCGCGCTCATCGACGATCCGCACCTGTTCACGCGGTTGCCGGAAATCGTCCCCGTCAGCTGGGACACGGCGACCCTTGCCGGCATTGCCGGCGCGACGCTGCTGGCCTTCTTCGCCTTTATCGGCTTCGAGGACATGGATTCGCTCGCCGAGGAGACCCGTGACCCGCAACGCACCCTGCCGCGCGCCATGTTCATCACCCTCATCGTCTCCATGGCGCTTTATGTGGTGGTCACGGCGATCGCCGTGCTGGCCGTCGATCCCGAGACCCTGGCACAGGACACTGCCCCCCTTGCCACCATCTTCAACCGCGTGACCGGGGCGCCCGGCGCCGTCATCGCCCTGATCGCCATCGTCGCCACGCTGAACGGGGTCATCGTGCAGATCATCATGGCCTCGCGGGTGCTCTATGGCCTTGCCAGCCAGGGTCGCCTGCCGCGCGTCCTCGCCCGCGTTCACCCCCGCACCGGCACCCCGGTCATCGCCACCGCCGTTGCCGGGGCACTCATCCTGGGGCTGGGGCTGATCTTCCCCATTGGCCCGCTGGCCGAATGGACCTCGCGCATTACCCTGAGCATCTTCGTCGTGGTCTGCGCCGCCCTGATCGCCATCAAGCGCACCGGCGCCCCCGCCCCCGAAGGCACCTTCATCGTGCCGGTCTGGGTGCCGATGATCGGCATCGTCCTCAATCTGGGCTTGCTGCTGGCGGGCGGTTGATCGCAGCATGATGCCGAAAAGTGGCCACCACTTTTCGGATAACATCAGGCTCAAACGTCAAAGCCCCGCTCACACCACCTCGTAGCCGAATTCCAGCGCCATTTCGGTGAGCCATTCCCAGAAGTTTTCCGCAAAACCGCGGAACACCGACACCTCGTAGGCATCGCTTCCGGTGCAGGCCACATGGGCGCCCACATGCGCCATCTGGGTGACCGCGCAACGCCCCGCCGTAAAGACGCTCGGGTGCAGGTCGACGGGCGTGCCCTTGCTCAGGACATGCCGCGCCGCTGGCCCGGTGAGGGAAAGTATCACCCGCCCGTGGCTCTGCTCCGACACCGAGGCAAGGCCAGCGAACCGGGCCGTTGCCTCATCGAACAGCGCGCCTTCGGCAAGCCCGTCGGCCACCGCGTAATACTGATCCGCGCCGCACCAGTGAACCGTGACGCCGCCGCGCCCGCTGGCCGAATGGCCGGGCGCCGGGGCATCGACGCCCCATGCCGTCTTCATGGCCGCCGACAGGGCCTTGGCCTTGCCCTTGCGGGCGATGATGGTGACGATCGAAACCGGATGCCTGAGCGCCAGCCTCACCCCCGGCCCACCCGGCAGATCGGCGCCGAAGCGGCCCTGGCGGTAGATGGCGTTGAGCGGCGATACCCGCTTGATGACCTGTCGCGACGCCACCGGCTTGCGCAGGGCTGCTCCGCTGCGCGGCCGCGCGGGTGTAGTGCGGGCGGGCGCGCGCACCTTGGGTGCTGCTTTCCTAGCCATGGAGTTTCACGTTCTCCTTGTCGTAATGCATCGGATCGCACACTTCGGCCAGCATGTGGAAATTTCTCAGGCCGTCCCAAAGATGCACGATTTCGCCGTGGCGCTCGCGGCCGCGCTTCAACAAACCGAGGCCGATCCAGTAGCCGAGCATCGGCGACCAGGCGACCGAGGTCACATAGCCCTGATCATCCGCCATAGAGGCTTTCGAGCCTTGCGTCAGGACATGCGCGCCGGCGCGGATGCGCTCGCTCGTGTCCACCGGACGCAAGCCGACGAACTGGTCGCGATCGGGCGCCACGAGGCCTTCGCGCCTGGAAAGCATGCGGCCGATATAGTCCTTCTTCGACGACATCATGCGCCCCAGACCCAGATCGTCCGCCGTCGTCGTGCCGCTCAATTCCGAACCGGCCACGTGGCCCTTTTCGATGCGCATGATCGACAGCGCCTCAGTACCATAGGGCTCGATGCCGAATTCTTCGCCGGCATGCATGATGGCGCGGGTGACGGCATCGCCATAATCCGCCGGCACGGAGATTTCATAGGCCATCTCGCCTGAGAACGAGATACGGAAGAGCCTGCCCCTGATGCCGCCCATGACCGTCACCGGCTTGGCCGCCAGGTAGGGGAAATTCTCGTCCGAGAGATCCTCCTCGACGATCTTCTGCAAGGTGGCCCGCGCCTTGGGGCCGACCACTGCCATCTGCGCCCACTGCTCGGTCACCGACACGTATTGCACATCAAGCTCCGGCCACAGCGCCTGGTGGCAGAACTCCATGTGCGCCATGACCGGTCCGGCCTTCGCCGTGGTGGTGGTCATGAAATAGTGGTCCTCGGCCAGCCGGCTCGAGGTGCCGTCGTCGAACACGATGCCGTCCTCGCGCAGCATCAGCCCGTAGCGTGCCTTGCCGACCGGCAAGCTCTTCCAGCCGTTGCAGTAGAGCCGGTTCATGAACTCCGCCGCGTCCGGGCCCTGCACGTCGATCTTGCCCAGCGTCGAGACATCGCACACTGCGACGCGCTCGCGCGCCGTCTTCACCTCGCGGGCTACGCTCTCCAGCCAGTCGGTCTCGCCGGGCTTGGGAAACCACTGGGTGCGGTACCACAGGCCGGTCTCGACGAAGACGGCGCCCTGTTCTTCCGCCCAGCCGTGCAGTGGGGTCTTCCTCACCGGCTGGAAATGATGGCCGCGATAGGCCCCGGTCAGCGCCCCGAAGGAGACCGGCGAGTAGAACGGCCGGAAGGTGGTAGTCCCCACCTCGCCGATGGACTTCCCCGTCGCCTCGGCCAGAAGCGCAATGGCGTTGATGTTGGAGAGCTTGCCCTGGTCGGTCGCCATGCCGGTGGTGGTATAGCGCTTGGTCAGTTCGACATCGCTATAGCCCTCGTGCGCCGCCATGGGGATGTCCTTGGCGGTGACATCGTTCTGGTAGTCGATGAAGGCCTTTCCGGTCGAACCCTTCACCCACCATAGCGGGGTGATGGCAAACGAGGCCTCGTCGCGGGCACTTGGCGCAGGTGCGGCCTTGGCCTTGAAGCCCAAATCGCTTGCGGCCCTGGCCCCGGCTTTGGCACCCTCCTTCAGGCACCCCGACAAGGCCCAGGTGCCCGCCGCCGATCCGGCCGCCACCAGCGCTGCACCGGTGTCGGGCGGCAGGAAGGCGGCGAGGTCGTCATTCCAGATCGGCTTGTTGCCGCGATGGCAGGTCAGATGCGCCACCGGGCTCCAGCCACCCGACATGGCGACGAAATCGCAGACAATCGTCTCATGGCCGCGGCCACGGGCGATCTCGACGCTGGAAATGGCCTTGGCGCCCTTCACATCGGTGATGACGCCGCCGGCGATCACCGGCGCACCGCCTGCGTCGACATGGCCAGCATCGCTGCGGCTGTCGATCACCGCCCTGACGTCGATGCCGGCGGCGATCAGGTCGCGGGCCGTGCGGTAGCCGGAATCGTTCGAGGTGAAGACCACCCCCGACCGCCCCGGCGCCGCCCCGTAGCGGTTGACATAGGTCCTCACTGCGCCTGCCTGCATGACGCCCGGCCGGTCGTTGCCGCCGAACACCAGCGGCCGCTCCTCGGCGCCCGTCGCCAGCACCGCGCGTCTGGCATGGATACGCCAGAAACGCTCGACCGGCGCATTGTGGCTCGGGTGCGCCAGATGTTTCTGCACCCGTTCGAGACAGCCGAAGACATTGCCGTCATACCAGCCGAACACCGTGGTGCGGGCCATCAGCGTGACGTTGGGATTGGCGGCCAGTTCGGCGATCGCCTGCTCGGCCCATTGAAGACCCGCCATCCCGGCGATCTCCTCGCGCTCGCCAAGCAGCGATCCACCGAGCCGTGAACCCTCGTCGGCGACGATCACCCGCGCGCCTGCCCGTGCCGCCGTCAGCGCCGCCATCAGCCCGGTCGGGCCTGAGCCGATGACCAGCACGTCGCAATTGCCATAGACCTTTTCGTAGCGGTCGGGATCGGGCTCTCGGGCTGCCGCACCGAGGCCGGCGGCGCGGCGGATGATCGGCTCGTAGAGCTTTTCCCAAAAGCTCTTCGGCCACATGAAGGTCTTGTAGTAGAAGCCGGCGACGAACAGCGACGAGGCCAGCGAATTGAGCGCATTGATATCGAAATTGAGCGACGGCCAGCGGTTCTGGCTGCGGGCGACGAGGCCCTCGTAAAGCTCCTGCACCGTGGCCCTGACATTGGGCTCCTTGCGCCCGCCGATGCCGATTTCCATCAGCGCGTTGGGTTCCGCCGACCCGGCGGTGATCGCCCCGCGCGGCCGGTGGTACTTGAAGCTGCGCCCCATCAGATGGGTGCCCGAGGCAATCAGCGCCGAGGCCAGCGTGTCGCCTGAAAGGCCCTGAAAGGTCTTGTCGTCGAAGCTGAACGACAAGGGGGCGTTGCGGTCGATGAGGCCGCCCGAGGGGAGACGAAAGCCGCTCATATCTTCCCCTTCCTGGCATACTCGCGCGCCGTGGTGACGCCGAAGATCTCATGGCTCTGGGTATCGCGGTCGACCACCAGCCACGACCGGCATCCGCCGCCGTGGTGCCAGTATTCGTGCATGCGGCCCTTCACGTTGTCGCGGATGTAGACGTAGTCGAACCATTCATCCATCGAGGCATCGTCGAGGCTCGACGGCCGTTTCTTGGAGGCATCGCCGAGGTAGGTGAATTCCTCCACCGGACGTTCGCCGCAATAGGGGCATTTGATGCGCATCGGTTCTGCCTTCTAATGCAGGTTGGGCTGGGCGCCCTGGCCCTTTTCGTCGATCATCATGCCGCGCCGGAAGCGATCGAGCCGGTAGGCCGAATTGAGCTTGTGGGCCTCGTCCTTGGCGATGGTCCAGGCAAAGCACCACCCCGAGGCAGGCGTTGCCTTGAAGCCGCCATAACACCAGCCGCAATTGAGATAGAGGCCCTCGATGTTGGTCTTGTCGATGATCGGCGAACCGTCCATCGACATGTCCATGATGCCGCCCCACGAGCGCAGCACCTTGACGCGCGACAGTGCCGGGATCATCGCCACCCCGCCCTCGATGACATGCTCCATGGCCGGCAGGTTGCCACGCCGGGCATAGGAGTTGTAGCCGTCGAGATCGCCGCCGAAGACGAGGCCGCCCTTGTCGGACTGCGACACATAGAAGTGCCCCGCCCCGAAGGTGACGACGCCGTCGATATAGGGTTTCAGCCCCTCCGACACGAAGGCCTGCAGCACATGGCTCTCGATCGGCAGCTTCATGCCCGCCATGCCGGCCACTTCCGAGGAATTGCCGGCCGCCGCCAGCCCCAGCTTCTTGCACTTGATGGCCCCGCGTGTCGTGTCGACACCGACGACCTTGCCGTTTTCGATGCGGATGCCGGTGACGGCGCAATTCTGGATGATGTCGACGCCCCTGGTATCGGCGCCGCGCGCATAACCCCAGGCCACCGCGTCATGGCGCACCGTACCGCCGCGCCGCTGCAACAGCCCGCCCTTGATGGGAAAGCGCGCGTTGTCGAAATCAAAGAACGGATACATCGCCCTGACGTCCTCGCGGTCGATCAGTTCGGCATCCACCCCATCGATGCGCATGGCATTGCCGCGCCGCGCGAACCCGTCGCGCTGCGGATCGGAATGGAAAAGATTGAGCACGCCCCTCTGCGACACCATGGCGTTGAAGTTGAAATCCTGTTCGAGGCCTTCCCACAGCTTCATCGACCATTCGTAGAACGGGTTGTTGCCCGGCAGCATGTAGTTGGAGCGGATGATGGTGGTGTTGCGCCCGATATTGCCGGAGCCGAGCCAGCTCTTTTCCAGAACGGCGATGTTCTTGAGGCCATGCTCCTTGGCGAGGTAATAGGCCGTCGCCAGGCCATGGCCGCCGCCGCCGACGATGACGATGTCGTATTCCGGCTTGGGATCCGGCTGGCGCCAGGCCGGCTGCCAGTGCTTGTGGCCGGAAAGGGCGTTTCTGGCCAGCGAGAAGATCGAATAGCGCATGAAATGTCGTCCCCGTCGTCACTTGGGCAATCGGTCAACCATTGTGATGGAACAGGCGCGCAGGGCTAGCCTGAATGAGCCGGTTTATGGCATATTCGCGCCATGAAGGCTGAACCGGAGACCGTTGGCTTCCTGCTGATCCCGGGATTTGCCCTCATGTCCTACGCCTCGGCGGTCGAACCCTTGCGCGCTGCCAACCTGTTTGCCGGCCGCCAACTCTATCGCTGGGTACACATTTCCCACGCCAGCCCCACCGTCGAAGCCTCGTGCGGCGCCACCGTCCCCTGTGCGGTGCGGGTGGGTGATGACATCGACGTCGATCTGCTTTTGGTGTGCGCCGGCGGCGATCCGGCCCGCTTCACCCATGCCCGCACCCTGGCATGGCTGAGAAGGCTGGCGCGTCGCGGCGTGGCGCTCGGCGGAGTGTCGGGCGGACCCTTCATCCTGGCGCGCGCCGGGGTCATGGCCGGCCACAACATGACCATCCACTGGGAGCACGCCCCGGCGCTGGCCGAAAGCTTTCCCGACCTGGCGCTCACCCGCTCGCTCTACATCATCGACCGCAACCGCCTCACCTGCGCCGGCGGCGTGGCGCCGCTCGACATGATGCACGCCCTCATCGCCGGCCGCCACGGCAGCGCGCTGGCGACCCAGGTTTCCGACTGGTTCCTGCACACCGACATCCGCCCCGCCGGCGGCCCCCAGCGCTCGTCGCTGATCGAGCGCTACGGTGTGCATCGCCGCGAACTGGTGGCGGCGCTGGAACTGATGGAGACCCACATGTCGGAGCCCCTCGACCGCGCCGGCGTGGCCCGCCGCGTGGGCCTGTCGACCCGCCAGATCGACCGCTTGTTCGCTGAAGGGATGGGCATGAGCTTCCTGGAGCACTATCGCCGCATCCGCCTCGAGCGGGCGCGCGAGCTGCTGCGCCATTCGACAATGACGGTGACCGAGATCGGCCTCGCCACCGGCTTTTCGAGCCCCAGCCACTTCGCCCGCAGCTATCGCCAGACTTTTGCCACCTCCCCCGGCAGCGAACGGCGCTGATAGAACCGCTCATCCTCGCTGCGCTTGACCCGCCCCTTCCCCCCAGTGTCATCGTCGGGCCTGACCCGACGACCTAGGGGCAACGAGCGCTGATCGCGCAACGCTTGACCCGCGGCCCCCACGCCACTCACAATCGTCACCCCGGGGTCCATTCCGCCCGCATTGCCATCTGCCACAGCGCCAGCGGCATGGCCGCCGCCGCCCTTCAGCGAGCGGCAATCGCTGCGGCCGCCAATGCCATCACCGTGGCGCTGAAGCGATTGCAGGCGCGCATGGCTCTGGCGGAACGGATGAGGCGGCGGGCCTGCGTCGCCAGCGCCACCCAGGTGAGATCAACCGCCATCAGCACCACGAACATGGTGGCGACCAGCTCGGCCCAGGCAACCCCGTTGACGTGGCCGAGATCGATGAGGCTTGGCAGCAACGCCAGGTAGAACAGCATGATCTTGGGGTTGCCCAGCGTGATCGCCATTCCCGTGGCGAACATGCGCCAGCCCGAGCCCCGCGGCAGTTCCGCCTCAGCCGCTGCGACCGGCGCCCGCCACATCCGCCAGGCGAGGAAGGCAAGATAGGCAACGCCGAGATATTTTACGGCGACGAAGACCACATGGAAGGCCGCTGCCAGGAACGCCAGCCCGAAGGCCGCGCAGGTGAGCCACACACCCTCGCCGATCCACATGGCGGCGAGGAACGGCAGCACCGCGCGCCAGCCCGACGACAGGACGCGGGCCACCAGCGCCGCCACCGACGGCCCCGGCGCGCCGGCCGCGATGACCAGCGCCCCGGCAAAGATCAGGAGCGCCGAGACCGTCATCTCCAGTTCCACATCTAGCAGTCGAGCGTCTTGTCGCGCTCCCACTCGGTCAGGTGGTGGCAGTACTGGTTCCACTCGCTCGTCTTGAGCTTGGTATAGGCATCGCACAGTTCCGCCCCCAGGGCCTCGCGCAGCATTTTCGATTTTGAAAAGTTGCGAACCGCATCGAGCAGGTTGAGCGGCAGCTTCTTGGCGCCCTTCACCTTGTGGCCATCGGCATACATGTCGATGTCGAGGCGCTTGCCCGGATCGGTCTTTTTGGCGATGCCGTCGAGCCCCGCCGCCAGAATGCCGGCCATCATCAGGTAAGCATTGGCCGCCCCGTCGGCGAGCCGCAATTCGAAACGCCCTTCATCGGGTATGCGGATCATGTGGGTGCGGTTGTTGCCGCCGTAGGTGATCGAGCTCGGCGACCACGTGGCGCCTGACAGGGTGCGCGGTGCGTTGATGCGCTTGTAGCTGTTCACCGTCGGATTGGTGATGGCGATGAGATCCTCGGCATGATTGATGAGGCCGCCGAGGAAGTTGTAGCCGGTAGCCGAAACGCCGAGTTCGCCCTTGGCATCCTCGAACAGGTTGTTCTTGCCGGATTTGTCCCACACCGAAATGTGCACATGACAGCCATTGCCGGTGAGGTTGATGAACGGCTTGGGCATGAAGGTCCCCCTCAGCCCGTGCTTTTCGGCGATCGATTTCACCATGAACTTGAAGAAGCACAACTGGTCGGCCGTGGTCATGGCGTCGGCAAAGTTCCAGTTGATCTCGAACTGCCCGTTGGCGTCCTCGTGATCGTTCTGGTAGGGCCCCCAGCCGAGCTGGATCATGGTCGAGCAGATTTCCTGGATGACGTCGATGCGGCGCATGATCGCCGACTGGTCGTAGCAGGGCTTTTCCTGGGTATCGCGGTGGTCCGAAATCGCCGAGCCGTCGGGATTGATGAGATGGAATTCCGGCTCCACCCCGGCCATCATCTTCATGCCCTGGGTGGCGGCGCGATCGATGAGACGTTGCAGCACATTGCGCGGCGCCTGCTCGACCAGCTTGCCGGCCATCATCGGATTGCCGGCCACCCAGGCGACCTCCGGCCGCCACGGCAGCTGGATGACGCTTGAAGCATCCGGCATCACGAACATGTCGGGATGCGCCGGCGTCATGTCGAGCCAGGTGGCAAAGCCGGCAAAGCTCGCCCCCGATTTCTGCATGCCGGCAACCGCCTCGGCCGGCACCAGCTTGGCGCGCTGGGTGCCGAACAGGTCGGTGAAGTTGAACAGGAAGAATTTTACCTTGTTGTCCCTGGCGTATTTCGCAAGATCGGCGGCCATGCCCGCTCTCCCTCAAATGTTCCGGGCCTCCGATGCCCGGAGCCCCCACTGACCGGACAGGCCCTACCCCTGTCCCCTCTCGAAAAGATGGTATCAGCAGCCCCGCGACTTCTCAACCGTCAGGAAACTTCATTTCACTGCATGAATGACCAAAAGGCATCTGACGTTCAACCGGTCTCGCGACTGTAGCTGATGACCGACAGGAAGCGGATCGGCAGGTGCCGCAGTTCCTCCGGCCCGTGCGGGGCCTGGGCATCGAAGAACAGCGAATCCCCCGGCGACAGGTGAAAGGTCTTGGAGCCGTGGCGGTAGACCACCTCGCCTTCCAGCATGTAGATGAATTCCAGCCCGTCATGCTGAAATATGGGAAACACATCGGACTCTTCGGTGAGGGTGATGAGATAGGGCTCGACGATGAGGGGACCGTGCGGCGTGTGGCCCAAAAGCTGGTACTGGTGGCCGGCCCGGGTGCCGCGGCGCTCGATCTTGAGGCCCTCGCCCGCCTTGACGAAGGTGGCGTCGTGGATTTCCTCAAACGAGCGGAACAGCGCCGTCACCGGTACATGCAGGGCCTTCGACAGGGCCTGCAGCGATGACAGCGACGGCGACGTCGAGCCGTTCTCGATCTTCGACAGCATACCCGCCGAGATGCCTGATGACTTGGCCAGTTCGGAAATCGTCAGGCCCAGCTTTTCGCGAAACCGCCGCACCTCGCGGCCAATCGCCTGCTCCAGCAGGCGGCCCTCGGCATCGCCCACGGCATGCGGGTCCTGATCGGTCCTTGAGGCGGCTGTCGCCGGCTTGTTCATATTCTCCAACATGGCCTCAACATAGTCCCCAACCGCTGCCCGGCTCAAGCGGCACGCCGCGCCCGCAAAAAGGCACCGGCCGCTAGGGCCGGTGCCGCTTGTCGCTGCGATTGGAGCCAGCGCCGGTCAGTACCGGTCGATGGCCTCTCTGGCCTTGTCGCCGCGCGCATCGGCATCCATTTCGGAGCGGATTTCACGCGCCTCGTTCCTCATCTGCAGCCAGTGCCAGCCGAGCCAGAAGATGACGCACAAGATGACCATCAGCACCTCGTGGCCCTGGAAGGGATAGATGGCCCCGACGTCCTTGAGGTCGACGGCCCAGCTTGTCATTCCATTGGTAGACATGGGTTATCTCCTTTGACTGTCTTGAGCTTATGCCTTGACCATGGCCAGTTCGGCGGCCCGAACCTCGTCGAGCGCCGCGCGGTAGGTCTCTTCGCCCTCGAAATCGAGGCCCTCCAGTTCCACCTTGCGCGGAATGCGCAACAGCCCCATGGCGTTGAGGATCAGCGACATCACGTAGCCCGGCAGGAATCCAAGAACGCCGAACATGATGACGGCACCGATGAAGTTGCCCCAGGGAGAGATGGTGGCGAAGCCCGCATAGGGTGACGACGGCTGGCCCCACAACAGGAAGCCGGCAATAACCAGGCCGATGAAGCCGGCATAGCCATGCACCGCCACGGCGCCGACGGCGTCGTCGAGCTTAAAGCGGCGCTCCACCCAGTAGTGCAGCTTGTAGATGATCCACACCGTGACCGCCCCGACGAACATTGCCTGGATCGGGTGATAAAGATCGTTGCCCGCCGAAGCGCCGATGACGCCGGCAAGCCCACCCGAATAGGTCCAGAACGGATCGCCCTTGGAGACCACGTAGGCTGTCATCAAACCGCCCGACAGCGACATCAGGAAGTTGAAGGTGATGGCCGACAACGTGGTGGGACCGAGATAGATATTGGTCGCGGTCCAGGTATCGCCGGTGATCTGGCCAGCGATACCGGCAGGCGAGATGATCGGCACGTTGCAGGCGGCATAAAAGCCCCAGAAGCCGGTGTAGATCAGGAACAGCCCGATGGTCACCAGCCACACGTTGTGGGGCACGATGTCACGCGGTGTCCCATCCGCCTTGAACTTGGCGAGCCTTGGCCCGAGCACCAGAAGAACACCCAGAGCCGTGCCGCCGGCGATGGCGTGGATGACACCGGAGGCATAGGCATCGTGATAGCCGAGCTTTTCGACCATCCAGCCGCCCGAGCTCCAGCCCCAGGCCGCGTCGATCATCCAGGTGAACGAACCCAGCATGATGGCGATGATCCAGAAGGCACCCGACTGGATGCGCTCGATCACCGCGCCGGAGACAATGGACGCCGCCGTCATCGAGAACAGCAGGAACGCCCCCCAGAACACGCCGTTGAGGCGATGCCACAAGGCGGCCTGATCGGCGGTCACGCCCAGGCTCGGGTCAGCGCCCGACAGGTGCGTGGCCATCAACGGGCTCCACGGCGTCGCGGTTGAGCCCAGAGCCCAATCGATCGGGCCGAACGGGAATTTCTGGATGCCGAAATACAGCCACCAGCCGAACAGGTAGAAAGTGACGGTGACCAGCGGGATCAGCATGGTGTTCTTCATCAGGGTGTGCAGGTGGTTGCGCCTGCGGCTGACCCCCACCTCATACATGCAGAAGCCCACATGAATGAGGAACATGAAGACGATCGTGACCCAGTAATAGAACTCTGTGAAGATTACGGTAAGTGCGTCGAGATTGTTTCCCATCGAGGTTCCCCCCTACCGATGACTGAAAAATGGCAAGTGGGATCCCGACTGCTATGGCAGCCTGTACACGTCAATCGCTTGAAGCCCTGATTGAGCGCCAATTCCGTTTCCCACATGCCTGCCTTTGTTGTTGGAACCGCGCCGGTAGGCTGGGTACGGCCCCTTCTGTCGCTGAACCGGGCGGACTGGCATTGCGTCGCCCCCGACCGACCGATTCAACCAAAGTCTATCGAGAATCAGCTAAGTCGTCGACCCGCTATAGACTTTACATGCAATTTGCCCACAGAATCCAACCAAATGCAAACCGATTATGACCAACTGCGACCAATTTTCAGGACAGCGCCGACCCTGCGGAAGCGGGGCGTCAAAGCCACCGGAACCCCCGGTAGCGGCCGGGAAAACCGGGAGAAACCTTCTTGACAACGCCACCGTCCATCACCCTCGACTGGCTCAACGGCCCCGATATCGCGCGCCTCGCCATGACAGATGCCGAGATCCTCGCAGCGGTGGAAACCGGCCTAGTGGCGCAAGGATCGGGCGGCGCCGTGATCGAGCCGCGCGTCCACCTGACGCCCGATCCGGCCTTTCGCGGCCATTTCAACGTGCTGCGCGGCTATGTGGCGCCGCTGGGCTATGCCGGGGTCAAGATCGTCGGCGATTACGTCGACAACTACTTACGCGGCCTGCCCTCCGAAATGGCGCTGCTCAATCTCTTCGATCCCGCAACCGGCATGCCGAAGGCGATCATCGACGCCACCGCCATCACCGACATGCGCACCGGCGCCCTGACGGCGCTGGGCGCCCGCCACTTGGCGCGCAAGGGCTCGCGCATCCTCGGCCACGTGGGCGCCCGCGGCACCGCCTACTGGAACGTGCGTCTGCTCGACCACATCTTCGACTTCGACGAGATCAGGGTGCATTCGCGCCGCCCCGAAAGCCGTGAAGCCTTCGCGCACCGGCTTGAACAGGATCTGAAAAAGCCCATCGTCGTCACCGACACATGGCGCGACTGCCTTCAAGGCGCCGACATCATGGTCGAGGCCTCACGCCTCGATGCGCGCGCCGAACTGTTTCGCACTGAATGGGTCAAGCCCGGCACCACCGTCATTCCCTACGGCACGGTGAGTTCGCTGGAGATCACCATGACCGACGTGATGAGCAAGATCGTGGTCGACGACCTCGGCCAGTTCCGCGCCGGCAAGCTGGGGGCGCTCAGGCCCCACATCGATGCAGGCCGCATCAGCGAGGCGAGCATCCATGCCGAGCTTTGCGACATCGTCGCCGGCAAAAAGCCGGGCCGCGAGAGCGACGATGAGACGATCCTGTTCTGGCATCGCGGCCTGTCGCTGTCGGATATCGCGCTGGGCGCGGCGATGCTGGCCAAGGCGAAGAAAATGGGGATCGGCCAGACCCTCGTTTATGCCTGAGGAATCAGCCGGGCGAGTTCGCCCGAGGCAACCAGGCGGCGGGCGATTTCCTCGATGTCGCGCCCGACGGGGCGGTCCTCGTCGATGAAGGCGAGGATGCCGCGCACCTTTTGGTGTGCCTCTTGAAGCGCTGCGCCGATGCGGGGTGGTTTCGCCAGGTCGACGGCCTGGGCGGCGGCCGCCAGTTCGAAGGCCGCCAGGATGTTCATGCGCTCGACGATCTCCTGCAGTTTCGATGCCGCCAGCGCCGAGAAGGTAAGGCTATCTTCCACCCCATCGGCATTGTGGCTCATCATCACCGGCACCGGATTGGCGAGATGCACGATCTCGCCGCGCACCGCCTCGGCGGGCTTCATGATCGGCCCGAAGCCTGCCCGCCCGGCGGCGTTCGACGACAACAGCGGCGGCAGGCCGCTGAACGATGCGTTCATCGCCCGCGCCACCCGCGACACCACATCGGTTGCCACCCAGGCCAGCGCCCGCGCCATGGCATCGAGCATCAAGGTGAGATGCGGCAAGTGAAAGTTGCCCGTCGAGACGATGCGGCTGTCCTCGACCAGCACCACCGGATTGTCGCCTGAGTGGTTGAGCTCGATGTCGATCGCTGCCTCCAGCGCCGCAAGCTGCGCCAGCGCCGAGCCCGAGACCTGGGCGATGCAGCGCATCGACAAGGGATCCTGCAGGCGCCGCGCCGCGCCGTCCTCGAGCAGCAGCCCGCCCGCCAGCAGGCAGCGCATCATGGCGCCCGCCTCGACTTCGCCCGCCTGCGGCCTGACCAGCGTCGCTGGCGCGCTCAACGGCGAGGCATTGCCGCGAAACCCTTCAAGCGAAAGCCCGGCCGCAACCAGCGAGGCCAGCAGCACCCGCCGCACCCCTGCCGCCGCCAATGCCGCCTGGCCGACCGAGAACGACGTGACGTTGGTCAAGATGAGCCCGTCCTTGGGACCCAGTTGCAACGGCTTGAGGCCCGCCGCCTGCAAGGCTTCGCCCGCCTTGACCCGCTTGCCCTCGATGAGCATCTCGCCCTCGCCGATCAGCGCGTGCGGAATGGCCGCCATGGCGACCAGGTCGCCGGCCCCCACCGAGGCCCAGCGCGGCACCACCGGCACCAGGCCGCGATTGAGGACTTCGGCCAGATAGCCCGCCACATGCGGACTTGCCCCCGCCGCTCCCGACAGCAGCGTATTGAGGCGCGCCAGCATGACAGCCCTGACGGCGCGCGGCTCCAGCGGCTCGCCCCAGCTCTGCGCCCGGCCGCGTATCATGCGGTAGGAAAAGGCGGTGAGTTCTTCGCGCAGCAAGACTTCGGTTGCCCTGACCCCCAGTCCGGTGGTGATGCCATAGGCGGGCAAGCCCTCTGCCACATAGCGATCGACCAGCGCCCGCGCCGCCGCCATGCGCGCCTCGGCGCCGGCGCCGATGGCAACCTTTTGCCCGTCGGCCACCCGTTCGACGTCACCGATCGACAGCCCCTCGCCCGTCAGCGTCAGGGTGTTCATTGTGGCCGCCAGCCGGCAAGCGTCTCGCACAGCCGCCGCAATACCGGCTTGAGGCGCGCGTACTTTTCCGCATCGGGCCGATAGCCGTTGCCCGCGGCCAGATAGGCATCGCATCCCAGTTCCATCTGCACCGCATGCACGCCCGCATCCGGCTGCCCGAACGACCGGGTGATATGACCGCCGACGAAGCGCCCGTTGACCACATGGGTATAGCGGCTGTCGGTCATCACCGCCTGAAGGCGACGTTCGATATCGCCAGCGCACGAGGTGGAGTTGACGGTGCCGAGATTGAGCACCGGCAAAACCCCGTCGAACAGCCGCGGCACCCGAGAGGCGATAGAGTGACAATCATAGAGGAGGGCAAAGCCGTGCGCTGCCTTCACCCGTTCGATCTCCTGCCGCAGGCGGTCGTGATAGGGCTGCCAGTAGGCGGCGCGGCGTGCGGCCACTTCGGCCGGCGAGACCTCGCCGCGGTCTTCATAGATCGGCGTGCCGTCGAACATGATGGGCGGGCAAAGGCCTGTCGTCGCCTGGCCGGGATAAAGGCTCTGGTCATCCGGCGGCCGGTTGAGGTCGATGACATAGCGATGATAGTTGGCGACGATCATGGTGGCGCCGATCTCGCCGGCAAAATCGTAGAGATCGTCCACATACCAGTCGGTGTCCGGCAGTCCGCGCGCCTGCGGCATCAGGCGCCGCGCGATGTCGGGCGGCAGCAGCGTTCCGGCATGCGGCACCGACAGGCAAAGCGGCCCGCTGCCCGCCCTGACGGAAAAGAGATCGTCGGGCGAGTTCATCGCGCCGCCAGTTCGCTCAGGTGCCGGTCAAGCATGTCGAGGTGGTCGAAGCCGAAGAACAGCTTGGAACCGGTATCGATGGTCGGCACCCCGAAAACCCCGCGCTTGATGGCCTCGGCCGTATTGGCTTCAAGCTTCGCCTTCAGGTCCGGGGATTGCGCGGCCTCGGCGATCCTGTCGCCGTCGAGCCCGCACGCCTCGCCCAGCCTCGACAGCAGGCCGAGATCGGTGATGTCGGCCTCCTTGCTCCAGTAGGCGCGCATCACGCGGCGCACGAATGCATCGCCCTTGCCCTGCTCAATGGCATACAGCGAGGCACGAAGCGCCCGCGAGTTGCGCAGTGGGTATTGCGGATGATAGCGGATCTTGAGGCCCATGGTGGCGGCATGGTCAATCAGGTCCTGCCGGTACCATTTGACGAACGCCGGGTTCTCTTCCAGCGGCTGGCGTCCGCCGATCTCTTCGATGAGGCTCGGCAGATGCAACGGCCGCCAGGCGAGGTCGGCGCCCTGCTTTTGCGCCAGCGTGCCGATGCGTTCGGCCGCCAGCCAGCACCACGGGTTGTGGACATCGAACCAGAAGGTGAGCTGCGGCTTCGGGCGGTCGGCCTTGCCCTTGAGGAAGCGGCTGAGCGTGACGACGGCGCGTTCGTGCACGCCGGTCATCACCGGGCGCCCGTCCTGGTTCGCCTCGACCTTGAACCGCAGGATCCGCTCCTCGGCGTCGAACAGTTCCGCCGAAACCTCGACCGGCTTTCCGGGATGCGCCGCGCCCACATGGCGCACCTTGAACCCCACGCCCACCGTCGCCTCGTCGTCTTCGAGCAGGTCACCGACCGCCGACAGGCAGGCCATCTCCAGATAGCCGATGGTGGCAGGCGAGGAGACCACATGCACGCCGGGATTGCCGATGGCGGAGGCGAGATCCTCGGCCCGCGGCATCACTTCACCCTTGTAGCGCATGCGCCACTGCGCCTGTTTCATCTGAGTACCTCCATTCGCCCGGCCTTCGCCCAGTCCTTCAGTTCGACCTTCCTCACCTTGCCCGAAGGGGTCAATGGAAAGCAATCGGCCCGATAGATGACCACCGGCACCTTGAAGCGGGCGATCCGTTCGCCCACGAAACCTTTCAGTTCATCCGAGCTTACCTCTGCGGCAAGCCGCACCGCCGCGGCCACCACCTCGCCGTAATAGTCGTCCTCCACGCCGAACACGGCAACCGCCTCAACGGCAGGATGGGTCTGCAGGAGATTCTCGATCTCGGCCGGATAGATGTTCTCCCCGCCCCGGATGATCATGTCGCGCAACCGCCAGCCGGCGATGACCAGCTTGCCTTCGCCCGTCAGGTAACCGAGATCGCCGGTCCTCAGCCAGCCGTCGGCCGTGATCGTCTCCGCCGTCGCCTCGGGACGGTTGTGATAGCCTGACATCACCATGGGGCCGCGCCCCTGCACTTCGCCCACCGCGCTCGCCGGCAGGGCCTCGCCCGATGCCGGATCGGCGATCCGCACCTCGAAGCCGGGCAGTGGCGGGCCGCAGGTCGAAAAGCGCTCCGGATCATCGAACGTCGGCGAGGTCAAAAGCGTTGCCGCCTCGGTCTGGCCGTAGACCTGGGCGAGGCCAGGGACGGGAAACGCCGCGGCGCAGTCGGCCAGCACGGCCGGATTGGCATCGGCACCGCCGCAGGTGCCGCCGCGCAACGAGGAAAGGTCGAACTCAGTGCGGCGCGGATGGTCAGCATGGCGAGCCACGAGGTCGGCACGCCGGAACAGAAGGTACAGGCCTCGTCCTGGATCACCTTGAACATCGTGACCGGATCGAACGACGGCACCCCCACATAGGCCGCGCCGCGCTGCAGCACCCCCTGGATGCCCATGACGCAGCCGGCACAGTGGAACAGCGGAATGATCGAGGTGACGCGGTCGCCGCGGCGGATATCCAGCCGTTCGGCCACCCCGCGCGCATTCATCATCATGGCGCGGTGCGATAGGACGGCGCCCTTGGGCTCGCCGGTGGTGCCCGACGTAAACAGGATGGCCCCCGCATCCGACGCCGGGCTAGGGCTGGCATGCGGTTCCGAAGCCAGCAGGGCCTCGAACGGCACGATGCCCTCTGCCTCATCGAAGCAGATGACGTGCCTGAGGCTTTCGCAGTCGCCACGCACCGCCTCAACCATGTCGAGATAGGCATTGGAGCGAAAGGCCCGCGACAAAAAGATCGCCTTCACCTCCGACAGCTTCAGCGCATGGATGAGATCATCGCGCCGGTAATGGGTGTTGAGCGGCACGAAGACCGCGCCCGCCGCCGCGACGCCAAGCTGCACCACCGGCCATTCCCAGCGGTTCTCCGCCAAGAGCGCCACATGATCGCCCGCCTTGATGCCGAGCCCCATGAGTCCACCGGCCACCCGCAGCGCCCGCTCGTGCCAGTCGCCGGCGCTCAACCGCGCATGCTGATGCGGGAAGATCAGCCCCGGCTCGTCCGGCGCCGCGGCCGCGCGCCATGCCAGTGCATCGAGCGGGTGGTCATGCACCGCCGTCACAGGGCACACCAGCCGCCATCCACAAGCAGGTGAACGCCAGTCACGTAGGCGGCCGCCTCTGAGGCAAGGAACACCGCCGGACCCACCATCTCGCGTGGGTGGGCGATGCGCCGCAAGGGCGTCCTCTCGATGATGGCTTGCTGCTGGCGCTGCATGTGGGCGGTGCTGTTGGGGTTCATGGCGTGGGTGGTGTAGCCGGGGTTGATGGCGTTCACCCGGATGCCGTCGGGTCCCCATTCCGCCGCCAGCGCCGTCACCAGCGCATCGATGCCGCCCTTGGCGGCGCAATAGGGGCTGAGGTTTTCAAACGCCGCCACCGAGGCGTTGGACGAGGTCATGACGATGGCCCCGCCCGAGCCCTGCTTGCGGAACTGCCGGGCGGCGGCCTGTGCCGACAAAAAGGCGGCGCGCAAGTTGCCGGCGATCACCTGATCGAATTCCTCCGGGGTGAAATCGCTTGCCGGCTGGGTGATGTCCATGCCGGCATTGGCGATGAAGATGTCGAGACGGCCGAAGGCGCTGACCGCTTCGCCAACCAGCCGGTCCGCCCCGTCGCTGCTCGTCATGTCGGCGGCGATGCCGATGGCCTTTTGCCCCTTGGCGCGTATGTCGGCGGCAGTCGCCTCCGCCCCTTCGGCCGAGCGCGCGCACCCGACAACCGCGGCACCGGCTTCGGCAAAACCCAAGGCCAGCTCGCGCCCGATGCCGCGGCTCGATCCGGTGATCACCGCCACCTTGCCCGCCAGATCGAAAAGTCCCGCCATGCGCCTCACCTCACTCACATTGATTCAGGCGACGGTTCTACCTCAGTTGCGCATCGTCGAGGAGTCCGGGCACCAGGTCATCGAACGCGCCGGCCGAAATCAGCTCGGCAACGGCGTCGATATCGCTGCCGAACACCCGGTCCTGCTGGCGCGGGCCGACTTTTTCACGGATGAGACCGTGCGCCGTCTCCAGCGGCTTTGAGGATTCCAACGGCCGGCGGAAGTCGATGCCTTCGGCCGCCGCCAGCAGTTCGATGGCCACGATGGCGCGGGTATTGGCGTTCATCTGGATCAGCCGCCAGCCGCCGTGCGTCGCCATCGACACATGGTCCTCCTGGTTGGCCGAGGTCGGAATGCTGTCGATGCTGGTGGGCGAGGCAAGCTGCTTGTTTTCAGACGCCAGCGCGGCTGCCGTCACATGCGCCATCATGTAGCCCGAGTTGAGCCCGGCATCGGCGGTGAGGAAGGCCGGCAGCGACGACATGGTGGTGTCGGTCAGTTCGGCAATGCGCCGCTCCGCCAGCGCCCCGGTCTCGGCGATGGCCAGCGCCAGCGTGTCGGCGGCAAAGGCCACCGGCTCGGCATGGAAGTTGCCGCCCGACAGCACGTCGCCGTCAGCGGGGAATATGAGCGGGTTGTCGGAGACGGCGTTGGCCTCGATGAGGAGGGTGCGCGCCGCATTGGCGAGAACGTCGAGACAGGCGCCCATGACCTGCGGCTGGCAGCGGAAGGAATAAGGGTCCTGCACCTTTTCATCGCCATGCACATGCGAGGCGCGGATGGCGCTGCCTGCCATGAGGCCGCGCAGGATGGCCGCCACCTGCTGCTGGCCGGGATGCGGCCTCAAGCCATGGATGCGCTGATCGAACGGTGTGTCGGAGCCTTTCAGCGCATCGGTCGACATGGCGCCCGCCACCAGGGCCGCGGCGATGTTGCGGCGCGCTTCGATGAGGCCTGAAAGGGCAAGGGCGGTGGAAACCTGCGTGCCGTTGAGCAGCGCAAGCCCTTCCTTGGGACCCAGCCGCACCGCTTCGAGCCCGGCCTTGGCCAGCGCCTCGGCGCCGGGCAGGCGCTCGCCTGCAAGGATGGCTTCACCTTCGCCGATGAGGACGAGGCTCATGTGGGCAAGCGGCGCCAGGTCGCCGGAAGCACCGACCGAGCCCTGGCGCGGGATGACCGGCAGCACGTCCCTTGAGACCATGGCCATGAGCAGTGAAAGCGTCGCCGGGCGGATGCCGGAATGCCCGGCCGACAGCGAGGCGGCCTTCAGCGTCATCAACAGGCGCACCACCGGCTGAGGCAGCGGCTGGCCGATACCGGCTGAATGCGAGCGCACCAGGTTGACCTGCAGGCGTTCGAGATCGGCATCGCCGATGCGCCGGCTGGCGAGCTTGCCGAAGCCGGTGTTGACGCCATAGATCGCCTCCCCCCTGGCAATGAGCGCCGCGATGGCGTCGGCACCGCCGGCGACCGTGGCTTCAGCGCTTTTCGCAAGCGCGAGCCTCACCGGCGCGGCAAGCACTTTGGCGACGGCGGCGAGATCGAGCGGTTCGGCACCGATGCGGATTTCGGAGGCGGGCATGAGCGTTCAGCCTTTGCGTTTGTTGAGACGGTCGATGGCGGCGCGAAAGCGCGTGGCGATTTCTTCCTCGTGCCGGTGGTGTCCGTCGCTCACCACCACCTCGCCCGCCACCAGCACGTGGCGCACCGCGCTGTTGCCGGCGGAAAAGATCCAGGCATCGATGACCTCATCGCCCGTCCGCCCGTAAAGCGTCGGGTGCTCGCCATCGAGCACCGCGATATCGCAGCGCTTGCCCGGCGCGATGGCGCCCACCGGCTGGTTCATGGCCCGCGCCCCGCCCGCCAGCACGGCATCGAGCAGGCGGCGGCCGTTCGACTTGTGGGGCCCGCCCGAAAGCACGGTGCGGGCGCGGCGCAGCAGGCGTTGCGAATATTCGAGCTGCCGCAGGTCCTCGGCCGGCGACACCGATATGTGGCTGTCGGAGCCGATGGCGATGGCGCCGCGCTTGTTGAGGTAGGCGATGGCCGGAAAGGTGCCGTCGCCGAGATTGGCCTCGGTCGTCGGGCACAGGCCCGCCACCGCACCCGAGGCCGCCAGCGCGGCAATCTCGGTGCCGGTCATGTGGGTGGCATGGATGGCGCACCAGCGCTGGTCGACGGGAAGGTTCTCAAGCAGGTACTGAACCGGCCGTCGCTCCGACCAGGAAAGGCAGTCCTCGACCTCCTTGGTCTGTTCGGCGACATGGATGTGCACCGGCGCATCCGCCACCATCTGATCGAGCCCCTGCAACACCTCGCGCAAAAGCTCAGCCGTCACCGCGCGCAGCGAATGCGGCGACATGCCGACCCGCTCCAGCGGCCGGCCCTCGCCCGCTTTCACCAGCCCTTCGATGATGCGCAGGAAACCATCGCCGCCATTGATGAAGCGCCGTTGGCCCTCGCCCGGACGCTGCCCGCCGAAGCCGCCGAAGGCATAAAGCGTCGGCAGCATGGTGATGGCGATCCCGGCCTTGCGTGCCGCCGCGACGCAGCGCAGCGACATTTCCGCCGGCTCGTAATAGGGCATCCCGTCGCGCTGGTGGTGCAGGTACTGGAATTCGCCCATGACGGTCGAGCCCGACTTCAGCGTCTCGACATAAAGCTGCGCCGCCACCGCCTCGAGGTCTTCCGGCTCCATGCTGCGGGCAAAGCCGTACATGGTCTCGCGCCACGTCCAGAACGAGTCGCTGCCCGGTCCCGAGCGCTCCGCCAGGCCGATCATGGCGCGCTGGTGGGCGTGCGAATGCACATTGGGCACCGCCGGGATGGCGGCGCCTGAAATGCTGGCATTGCCCTGATCGCTGCTGCCCGGCGTCACCGCGGTGATCATGCCGGCGGCATCGACATCGACCATGACATTGCGGGCCCAGCCATCGGGGAGCAGCGCTGTTTCGAATTTGAGCTTGCGTATGGACATGCTTTTCATTTACCTGTATAGACAACCTTGTACAAGTGAAATCTCGAGGCCGTCAATGGGTTCCTCCACGCTTTTGAGCGGCGCCACGCTCGCCACCATGAACGGCACCGGCCCTTACGGGCGCATCGCCAACGGCGCCGTGCTGATCGAAAACGGCACCATCGCCTGGGCCGGTGCGGCCGCCAAGGCACCCAAGGCCGACCGGGTGATCGCCGTCAAGGGCGTTCTCACCCCCGGCCTCATCGACTGCCATACCCACCTCGTCTATGCCGGCAACCGCGCCGATGAGTTCGAAAAGCGCCTCAACGGCGTCAGCTACAGCGAAATCGCCAAGGCCGGCGGCGGCATCTTGTCCACCGTCCGCGCGACCCGCGCGGCCAACGAGGCCGACCTCGTCGCTACGTCGCTGCCACGTCTCGACTGCCTGCTGGCCGAAGGTGTGACCACGGTCGAGATCAAGTCGGGCTACGGCCTCGATGTCGAGACCGAACTGAAGATGCTGCACGCCGCCCGGGCGCTCGGTGAAAGTCGCCCCGTTACCATCATCACCAGCTTCCTCGGCGCCCACGCCTTTCCACCCGAGTTCGCGCACGACCACGCTGCTTACGTCCGCCTCGTGTACGAGGAGATGCTGCCGGCGGTCGCCGCTGAGGGTCTGGCCGATGCCGTTGACGGCTTCTGCGAGGGCATTGCCTTTTCCGTCGCCGAGACTGAGGCCGTGTTCGATGCCGCCCGCCGCCACGGCCTGCCGGTCAAGCTGCACGCCGAGCAACTGTCCGATCTCGGCGGCGCCGTCATGGCCGCGCGCCACAAGGCCCTCTCGGTCGATCACATCGAATACCTCGATGCCGCCGGCGTCGAAGCCATCGCCGCCTCCGGCACCGTGGCGACGCTGCTGCCCGGTGCCTTTTACTACCTGAGGGAAACCCAGGCCCCGCCCGTCGCGCTGCTCCGCCGGCACGGCGTGCCCATCGCCGTTGCCACCGATCTCAATCCGGGGTCTTCCCCCATCCATTCGCTGCTGTCGACCATGAACATGGCCGCCGTCCTCTTCGGCCTGACCCCCGCCGAAGCGCTGGCCGGCACCACCGTCAACGCCGCCCGCGCCCTCGGCCTTTCCGACCGCGGCCGCATCGCCCCCGGCCTCAGGGCCGACCTCGCCTTGTGGGACGTCGAGGAACCGGGTGAGCTTGTCTACGCGCTGGGGCGCAATCCCCTCAAATGCGCCTGGGTTGCCGGTGAGTGCGTCAGGGGGGTGCCATGAACGATGCCGCCGCCATGACCGATCCCGCCCCGCTCTATCGCAAGGTGAAGGATCACATCCTTTCCCGCATCAGGACCGGAGAATGGACACCGGGCACCCGCGTACCCTCGGAGAACGAGATCGTCGAGAGCTTCGGCATCAGCCGCATGACCGCCAACCGGGCGCTCAACGAACTGACCCAGGAAGGCTGGCTGCAGCGCGTCGCCGGTGTCGGCACCTTCGTCAAGGAGCCGCCGCAGCGCGGCAGCCTCATCGAGGTGCGCGACATCGCCGAGGAAATCCGCGAGCGCGGCCATGCCCACACCGCCCGCCTCGAGACTTGCGAGCGCCACATCGCCAGCCCCGCCACGGGCGCCGAGTTCGAGCTGCCGGGCGAGCCGGAGCTCTATCACGTGGTGATGGTGCATGCCGAAAACGCCGTCCCCATCCAGATCGAGGACCGCTGGGTCAACCCCGACGTGGCGCCGGATTTCCTCGCCCAGGATTTTTCCCGCACCACGCCCGCCGCCTACCTCATCTCCAATTTCCCGGTCGATGAGATCGAGCACACCGTCGAGGCCGTGATGCCGACGCCCGCGCAACAGACCCTGCTCGACATCGATGCGGGCGAACCCTGCCTGGCGCTGTCGCGGCGCACCTGGAGCGCCGGGCGGGTGGTCACCGTGGCCACCTTCACCTATCCGGCCAGCCGCTTTGCTCTCTACACCCGTCTGAAAAGGTAGCCGACCATGACCGCCCATTCACGCATCGACAACACCCGCCGCATCGTCTCCCCGACGGGAACCAGGATCTCCGCCAAGAGCTGGCTCACCGAAGCGCCCTTGCGCATGCTGATGAACAACCTCGATCCCGGCGTCGCCGAGCGCCCCGAGGAACTGGTGGTCTACGGCGGCATCGGCCGCGCGGCGCGCGACTGGCAATCCTTCGACCGCATCGTCACCAGCCTGCGCTCGCTGGAGGACGACGAAACCCTGCTGGTCCAGTCGGGCAAGCCGGTCGGCATCTTCCGCACCCACGCCGATGCCCCGCGCGTGCTCATCGCCAATTCCAACCTCGTCCCCCACTGGGGGACTTGGGAGCACTTCAACGCCCTCGATAAGAAGGGCCTGATGATGTACGGCCAGATGACCGCCGGCTCGTGGATCTATATCGGCAGCCAGGGCATCGTGCAGGGCACCTACGAGACCTTTGTGGAGATGGGCCGCCAGCACTTCGGCGGCAACCTCAAGGGCAAGTGGATCCTCACCGCCGGGCTTGGCGGCATGGGCGGCGCCCAGCCCTTGGCCGCCACCATGGCCGGCGCCTCGATGATCGCCATCGAATGCCAGCCATCGCGCATCGAGATGCGTCTGAAGACCGGCTATCTCGACGCAAAGGCCGCAAGCCTTGATGAAGCCATCGCCATGGTCGAGGCCGCCCATAAGGCAGGCAAGGCTATCTCGGTCGGCCTCATCGGCAATGCCGCCGAGATCCTTCCCGAAATCGTTGCACGCGGCATCCGTCCCGATGCCCTCACCGACCAGACCTCGGCCCATGATCCGGTCAACGGCTATCTGCCCGCCGGCTGGAGCCTCGATGACTGGTTCGCCAAACGCGAAAGCGACCCCAAGGCCGTTGCCAAGGCCGCCCGTGCCTCCATGCGGGTGCATGTCGAGGCCATGGGGAAGCTCCACGAGGCGGGCGTTCCCACCTTCGATTACGGCAACAACATCCGCCAGATGGCGCTGGAGGAGGGTTTTGAGAACGCCTTTGCCTTCCCCGGCTTCGTTCCCGCCTATATCCGCCCGCTGTTCTGCCGCGGCGTCGGACCCTTCCGCTGGGCGGCCTTGTCGGGCGATCCCGAAGACATCTACCGCACCGATCAGAAGGTGAAGGAAATCATCCCCGACGATCCGCACCTCCACAACTGGCTCGACATGGCAAGGAAACGCATCCACTTCCAGGGGCTGCCGGCGCGCATCTGCTGGGTCGGCCTCGGGCAGCGCGACAAGCTCGGTGTCGCCTTCAACGACATGGTGAAGTCCGGCGAACTGAAGGCCCCCGTCGTCATCGGCCGCGACCACCTCGATTCCGGCTCCGTCGCCAGTCCCAATCGCGAGACCGAGGCGATGAAGGACGGCTCCGATGCCGTCTCCGACTGGCCGCTGCTCAATGCTCTCCTCAACACGGCGTCAGGCGCCACCTGGGTGTCGATCCACCACGGCGGCGGCGTCGGCATCGGCTATTCCCAGCACGCCGGCATGGTGATCGTGTGCGACGGCTCAGACGCCGCCCGCCGCCGCCTCGAACGCGTCTTGTGGAACGATCCGGCCACCGGCGTCATGCGCCATGCCGATGCCGGCTACGAGATTGCCATCGATTGCGCCCGCGAACACCAGTTGCGACTGCCGGGCATTCTGGGAAACTGAGCGCCTTTGAAAGTATCGCTGCTCACCCGCCATCGGGCGGAGCGAGCATGGCCACGAGGCCTTTGAGGCGGCGCGCGTCATCGAGGCTGAGCCGCGATCCCACGACCTTCGCCACGGCAGCCGTAAAGGCCTTGCCCATGGCGATGCGCATGGCCTTGCCTTCGTTCGTCAGCACCACGTGATGGGCGCGCTTGTCGAACGGGCAATTGACCCGCTTGACCAGGCCCTCTGCTTGCATGCGATCGAGCTGTCGCGACAGGTTGTGCTGGGTAATGGCTGTCAGCCTTTCGATTTCTGTCTGCGTGAGCCGATGATGCTCGGCACCATCGAGTTCCACCAGCACATCAAGCCAGCGCAGCGGCGGGAAGCCGTCGCGCCGCAGCATCGCCTCGATCGCCTGCGACAGCCGTATCCCGACCCGTAGCAACGCGCCCAGCGAACCGGAGCGCGGACAACCCGGGTTGCGCGGATCGTAGGGGGTCTCGGCCTTCACCGTTGCGTGATCGTCGATCGGCACTCTTGCAATGCGCTCCTGTTTTCTACATATATGCAATTGCATACAAGCTGCAACGGCTTCCTTCCAAGGCCGCAACTCACAGGATACATCTCATGAAGCTTTATTACAGCCCAGGCGCCTGTTCCCTTTCGCCCCACATCGTGCTGCGCGAGACGGGCTCCAGTTTCGAACTCGAGCAGGTGAACAACAAGACCAAACAGACCAGTTCGGGCGCCGATTACCGCAAGATCAATCCCAAGGGTTACGTGCCGGCGCTGCAGATGGACGATGGCGATGTGCTCACCGAGGGCCCGGCCATTGTGCAGTATATCGCCGACAAGGCGGGGGCGACCTCGATCCTGCCCAAGGCCGGCAACAAGGAGCCTACCGGGTCATCGAATGGCTGAACTTCATTACCAGCGAGTTGCACAAGAGCTTCGGCCCGTTGTTCAGCAGCGATGTGCCCGAGGCCTACAAGACGATGGTCAAGGACAAGCTCAGCCAACGCCTCGACTATCTCGAAAAGCACTTCAAGTCCAACGACCACCTGCTCGGCAAGGCCTTCAGCGTGGCCGACGCCTACATGTTCACGGTGCTGAACTGGACGAAGTTCGTCGACATCGACATCGCCAAATGGCCGTCGGTATCGGCCTATCTCGGCCGCGTGGCAGCGCGCCAGGCTGTACAGGCCGCGCTGAAGGCTGAAGGCTTGGCAAAATAGCGCGCCCCACCCCAAACCCCGTCACCCCGTGGCTTGACCACGGGGTCCATTCCGCCAACGCCTCAACCAGCCGCACGGCCAGCGGCATGGATACCGGTATCAAGTACCGGTATGACGCCTGAAAATGGGCTTGCGCATTCCCACATGCCCTGTCACTCCCTGCCACAACGAGGGCTTGGCCATGTCACCCACACCCACGCCCCACAGTGTCATCGTCGGGCGTGACCCGACGACCCAGGGGCCAAACGTAACGCCCCCTCAATCATGGCCCTCCACCCACCACCGTCACCCCGTGGCTTGACCACGGGGTCCATTCCGCCAACGCCTCGGCCAGCCGCGATGCCAGCGGAATGGATACCGGCATCAAGTACCGGCATGACGGTGGGGAGGGGCGAGGAGAATAAATTGCAATCATCAAGAAATAATCCTTGACATTTGCCTTTAAATGTTCTACAAACGTTCCATTCCTTCCCACCCCGGGGCGTGGCTCGCGAGCCGTCCAGTCATGGGGCTGGAATGC